>JAABUX010001047.1_pt1 | contig 43659 bp, 46 predicted proteins | sample 5561851 | NCBI WGS metagenome assembly JAABUX01 (sample SAMN10711883, study PRJNA513361) | rock metagenome | isolation source: Antarctica rocks | place: Antarctica: Victoria Land, Richard Nunatak red sandstone | collected 2016-01-03 | reverse complement strand
GGAAGTGCGACGCGCCGCACTCCGCCTCGGTCTCGTTGCGGGTGCCGGTGGCGACGTAGGCGCCGAGCGACACGGTTTCGACCCGGTCCATCGTCTCGGTCACGACCGTCAGGCCGGACGGCAGGCGAGTGACACGCACGGTGTCGATCGGGGCAGATACGCCTTCGGCGTCGGTCATGCAGCGTTCCTCAGCGTGAATGCACGAACCTGCGCTTCGATGGCGTGCAGGTCGCAAGGGGCGTGGGTGTAGCGTTCCTCCCGTTCATATAGGTCGGCGAGGTGCCGCGGCAGGGGGGGCCGGCGTCCAGTCGCCTGTTCCATCGCGTCGGGGAACTTGGCCGGATGCGCCGTGGCGACGGCGATGATCGGCACGTGGCGGCACGGCAGGGCGCGCGCGGCGGCGATGCCGATGGCGGTGTGCGGGTCGGCGAGGTAGCCGCACTCGGCGTCGAGGCGTCGGATTTCGGCGATCGTGCCGGGGTCGTCCAGCCGGAAGCCGCGGAACAGGGCGGCCGAGCGTTCCCACACGGCCGGGGCGACATCCATGCGGCCGGTGGCGCGGAAGCCGGTCATGGCGGCGGCGGTGGCGGCCGGGTCGCGGCCCAGCAACTCGAACAGCAGCCGCTCGAAGTTGGAGCTGACCTGGATGTCCATCGACGGCGACAGGCTCGGCTCCACGCCGCGCGCGGTCATGTCGTTGCGGGCGAGGAAACGGGCAAGGATGTCGTTGCGGTTGCTGCCGACCACCAGCCGGGCGATCGGGACGCCCATGCGCCGGGCCGCCCAGGCCGCGAACACGTTGCCGAAATTGCCGGTGGGGACGCTGAACGCGACCTCCCGCTCCGGCGCGCCGAGGGCGAGAGCGGCTGAGACGTAGTACGGGATTTGCGCCGCGATCCGCGCCCAGTTGATCGAGTTGATCGCCGACAGGCGCGTGGCCTGGCGGAACGGCACGTCGGCGAACATCGCCTTAACCAGGTCCTGGCAGTCGTCGAACGTGCCGTCGACGGCGATGTTGGCGACGTTGGAGGCGTGCACCGTGGTCATCTGCCGCCGCTGCACCTCGCTGGTGCGCCCCTCGGGATGCAGCACCGCGATGTCCACCCGCGCGCGGTTCTGGCACGCCTCGATCGCCGCCGACCCGGTGTCGCCCGAGGTCGCCGCCACGATGGTGATCCGGGTGTCCTGCGCCGTCAGCACGTGGTCGAACAGGCGGCCGAGCACCTGCATCGCCATGTCCTTGAAGGCGAGCGTCGGGCCGTGGAACAACTCCAGCGCCCACACATTGGTGTCGAGCTGCACGAGCGGCGCGACGGCCGGGTGGGCGAAGCCGGCGTAGGCGTCGCGGCAGATCGCGAGCAAGGTGGCGGACGGCACGGCGTCGCCGACGAACGGCTGCATGACGCGCGCGGCCAGGTCGGCGTACGGCAGGCCGCGGAGCGCGCGCAGGTCGGCAGCGGACAAATGCGGCCAGGTCTCGGGCATGAACAGCCCGCCATCCTCGGCGAGCCCGGCGAGCAGCACGCCCGCGAAATCGCGGATCGGGGCTTGGCCGCGGGTGGAGATATATCGCATGGAAGGAAGATTAGGGCGGTTGAGGGGCGGTGGCGAGGGAGGGTATATCGCACAACTGCGAAAAGATGTAATGAGTTGTATACAAGTGAGGACACGAGGAACACGGCCGACAGCGCGACGTTAACGGTTCGGATGCCCAGCCAAACCAAGGATCAACTGGCTGTACTTGCTGGGCGAACGCGACGCACCAGACTTGCTGGGCGAACGCGACGCACCAGCAGTTTTCTGGCCGCAGCAGCGATTGCAGAGTATGTCGCCCGCGAACTGGCTATCGTGCAAGGAATCGAGCAGGGCCAGGCGGAGATAAGGTCTGGTCAGTTCAGTTCTCACGCCGAGGTTGCGCGTGAAGCTCAGAGCTTCATCAAGGCCGCGCAGCCGAAACCGTGACGCGGCCGGTTGTTTGGTCGAACAGCGCCCGCGACGAGTACCTTCGCGTTGTCCGCTACATCGCCCGGGACAACCCGCCTGCTGCCGGTCGTGTCGCAGATCAAATCGACGCGGCCGTCGCTGCCCTTTCGACTTTCGCCACGGGTAGGTCCGGCCGGGTCGAGGGCACTTACGAGAAGGTCGTCGGCGACCTACCCTATAGTCTCCCCTACGAGATCGTCTTACATCCGGACGGAAGCGAGACGATAGCCATCCTGCACGTGGTCCACGGCGCGCGCGATTGGCCAAAAGGGCAATGGCCGAGATAGGCTTCCGGTTACAAATACCGGTCGGCAAGGTGCGCTTCGAAATCCGTCGGATCCAGCGGCTTGCCCGTCGCCGCGCGCAGCAGGTCGTTGAAGCCGAGCAGGCTGCCGACGCCGTGCACCTTGGCGCGCAACCAGCCGACCAGGGGCGTAAGGTCGCCGCGGGCCATCGCCGCGTCCAACCCCGGCACGCCGCGGCGGGCGGCGGCCATCAGTTGCGCCGCGGCCATCGCGCCCAGCGTGTAGCTTGGAAAATAGCCGAACGCGCCGTCGTACCAGTGAATGTCCTGCAGGCACCCTTGCGCGTCGTCGGGCGGCCGGATGCCGAGCAGGGCGTGCAGCCCGTCCGACCACGCGCCCGGCAGGTCGGCCACCGCCAGATCGCCCGCAACCAGCGCCTGCTCCAGCCGGAACCTCAAGATAACGTGGGCGGGATAGGTCATCTCGTCCGCATCGACCCGGATGCAGCCGCGGTGCACCCGGCGCCACAGCCGGGCCAGGTTCGCCGGAGCGTAGGGCTCGGCCGGTCCGCCGAACGCCGCGCGCAGCTCGGGCCCTAGCCACGAGAGGTAGGCGTCGGAGCGGCAGGCCTGCATCTCGACGATCAGCGACTGGCTCTCGTGGGCGCCCATGCCGGCCGCCTCCCCCACCGGCTGGCGGGCGTAGGACGGGGGCAGCCCCCGCTCGTACAGCGCGTGGCCGGTCTCGTGCAGCACACCCATGACGGCGGTGGCGCAGTCGGCTTCGTCGTAGCGGGTGGTGATGCGGATGTCGGTCGGAGTGCCGCCGCAGAACGGGTGGGTCGAGCGGTCCAGCCTCGCGTGGGTGAAATCCAGTCCGGCGCGGGCGGACAGGCGGCGGCACAGCGCCTCCTGCGCGTCGGCGGGAAACGGGCCGGGCAGCGGCAGCGGCTCACCGGCGGCGGCCTGGCGCACCTCGGCACGGGGCAGGGCCTCGCGGAGGAACGCTTCGTACTGCGCGAACACCGGTGCGACATCGGTGGCGCCGATTCCAGGCTGGTTGCCGTCCATCAGCGCATCGTACGGCGACAGCCCAAGTACCGGGGCCAACGCGGCCGCGGCCTCACGCGTCAGACGCACGACTTCGGCGAGATGCGGGGCGACCAGAGCGAAATCGGAGGTGCGCCGTGCCTCCCGCCACACCTTCTCGCAGGCCGACCCGGCGCGCGCCGAAGCCTCCACCAAGTCCGACGGCAGGGCGGTCGCGCGGATGTAGGCATGGCGCATGAGGCGAAGGTTGGCCGCTTCCCAGTCGTTGCCGGGTTCGGCCGCACCCAGCTCGTCCGCCATGTCCGGCGCGATCAGTTGAGCGTGGGACAGCCCGGCCAGAACGGCCAGCTGATCGCCGCGGGCGGCGCCTCCGCCCGGCGGCATGACCGCGGCGGCGTCCCACCCGAGCATCGACGACGCCTCGTTGACGGTGGCGATGCGGGCGAAGCGGGCGGCCAGGCGATCATAGGCCGTGACGGGAGCGTTCATGGGCGGAGCACCTTGCGGGACCAGGTGAGGAACACGACGGCGAGCACGGCGGCGAGGCTGAACCAGGTGATGGCGTAGTTCAGGTGGTCGTTGGGCGGCCGGGGCAAGGCGGTCGCCGGGATGGGGACCACGCCGGGCGACGCCGTGCCGAGTGCGACGACCGTGAAGGGCGCCACCGCTGGCAGACCCAGCGCCGCGCCGATCGCCGCCGGGTCGAGGGTGTAGAAGGTGCGGCTAGCCGAGTCGTCACGAGCGCTGAGCGCGCCAGGGGTTTCGGGCAGCCGGATGTAGCCCTCGACGGCATCGCCGCCGGGTGCGATTGACGGAGTCGGGCCGATTGGGACCCAGCCCCGATCGACCAGCACCGGGAGCGCGCCGGGCCGTTCCAGCGGCTCGATCAACTGCGCGCCCAAGACTGACCCGCCCGGCAATTCGCGGACGTCTGCCCCGTATAGTGCGTGCAGGTCGTCGCGAAACCGGCCTTCGACACGGACCTTGGCAAAAGCGATAGGCGCATCTGGCAGCGGAATCGCCGGGGCGGCCTCTCCGCGATCGATATCGGCCAGCAACGCGAGCTTCCAGGTCCGGCGGTGAAGCTGCCATGCGCCGAGCGACAGCAGCGTACCCAGCATGACCAGTGTCAGGATGCCCGGGCCGATCAGCCGCCGGACGGGTGTGACGGGCGCTGCTATTCCGCAACCGTGACGCCAGCGCCCCACCAGTAGACCGCGACGAACAGGAACAGCCACACCACGTCCACGAAATGCCAGTACCAAGCCGCCGCCTCGAACCCGAAATGCCGCTGCGGGGTGAACTGCCCGGCGCGTGACCGGAACCAGCAGACGATCAGGAAGCACGTGCCGATGATGACGTGGAAGCCGTGGAACCCGGTTGCGAGGAAGAACACCGACGGGTACACGCCACCGCCGCTGAACTTGAACGGCGCTTCGGAATACTCCAGCGCCTGGAACGCGGTGAACGACATGCCGAGGAGGATCGTCAGGCCCAGCGCCATAATCAGCCGCTTCCGGTCGCCCTCGATCAGCGAGTGGTGCGCCCAGGTCACGGTGCAGCCCGAGAGCAGCAGGATCATCGTGTTCATGAACGGGAGATGGAAGGGATCGAAGGTGCGGATGCCGGCGGGTGGCCAGATCGCGGTCGCAGCGCCCGACACGTGCTCGGGAAACAGCGCGAAGTTGAAGAACGCCCAGAAGAAGCCGACGAAGAACATGACCTCGCTGGCGATGAACAAGGTCATGCCGTAGCGCAGGCCGATCCGCACCACCGTCGTGTGCAGGCCGGGCGTCCGGCTTTCCTTCAGCACGTCCCGCCACCACATGACCATGACGCCCATGACCGACAGCAGTCCAAGGATCAGCGCGGTATAGTTGCCGAAATGAGCCGCGAAGATGATGCCGAGCAGTGTCAGCGCGCCGGCGAACGCCCCGACGATTGGCCAGGGACTCGGGTCGACGAGATGATACGGCTGCTTCATGCCGGATGTGGCGGGCGGGGCGGCGACGTGCGTGTCCATGACAACCTATCCGAGTGCGGGCCGTATCATCCCCAAAATGGGACGCAATTCAAGAGAGCTTCACCCGCCGACGTGCGGGCCCGCCTTGGCCAGGGCGCCCGACTTGGCCGCGTCGTCGAGGGAACGGAAGAACGTATAGGACAGCGTAATGGTCTTGACGTCCCGCGTGTCGGGATCGTCGGCGATGGCGGGATCGACCCAAAAGGTGACGGGGAACTGCATCGCCTCGTTCGGAGCCAGCGTCTGCGAGTTGAAGCAGAAGCACTGGGTCTTGTGGAAATAGCGGCCGACGGTCTCGGGCGTGACGTTGTAAAGCGCGACGCCGGTGATCGTCTCGGTCCCAAGATTTTTAGCATCGAAGAACGCCATCTGCTCGTCGCCGAGTCTGAGCGAGACCTTCGGCGTTTCGGGGCCGAAACGCCATGGCAAATTCGGATTGACGCTGGCATTCAGCGCCACCGTAATCAGCCGCGCGACGCTACCCGGAGACTCGCCCGGACCAATCTGCGGGGTGCCGCCGTATCCGGTCGCGGCACAAAACGCGCGGTACAGCGGGACGGATGCGAACGACAGTCCGGTCATGCCGAGCACGATGGCGATGAGGGCTATGGGAAGAAGATGACGCCGGTTCATGAGTGCCAATCTCGTCGGTGCGCGACGGGAGACAAGGCCTCAACCATGGCCGAGTTTTACGATTGCGATCGCGTAGAACAAAGCGGCCAGCGCCACGAGGGCGATCAGCAACGCGACGTTCCGTCCCCGCTGCTTGCGGCGAAGCTCGGCGGCTTCGGCCGGAGTCAGCGGAGGCGGAAACTCCTCCATCCGACCGTCAGGCAACGAAGTGGTCGATCGCGACGGCGAGGAACAGAATGGCGAGGTATGCCAGCGAGAACCGGAACGCCGCACGGGCCGGAGCATCCTTGGTCAAGGACTTGCCGGTCGCATCCTGTGCGTCCCGCATCACGCGGACGGCGCACACCAGGAACCCGGTCCCGAGGATGGCGGCAGTGAGGCCGTATACCGGCCCGGCATAGCCCAGCGCCCATGGCAGCATCGCCACCGGCCAGAGCGCGATCGTGTAGAGCAGCACCTGCCGCCGCGTCGCGCGGGGGCCGGCGACGACGGGAAGCATCGGCACCCCTGCCCGCCCATAGTCGCCAGTCGCGTACAGCGACATCGCCCAGAAATGCGGCGGCGTCCAGAAGAACACGATGGCGAACAGCAGAACCGGCATCACGCCGATATCGCCGGTGACGGCCGCCCAGCCGATGATGGGCGGAAACGCCCCGGCCGCGCCGCCGATGACGATGTTCTGCGGCGTCCGGCGCTTCAGCCACATCGTGTAGACGAAGACGTAGAACAGGATAGACACGGCCAATACGGCCGCGGCCACGACGTTCGTCACCAACCCCATCACGACCACCGACCCGACCGCGAGGGCGACACCGAATCCCAGCGCCTCGCCGGGCGCGATCCGGCCGGCGGGAATGGGCCGCCGTTGCGTCCGGCGCATGATCGCGTCGATGTCGCGGTCGTACCACATATTGATGGCGCCGGCCGCCCCCGCACCCACGGCGATGCACAGCACCGCTGCCAAGCTGAGCACCGGATGCAGGTGACCCGGCGCGATCACCATGCCCGCGATCCCGGTCAACACAACCAGGGTGACTACCCGCGGCTTGAGCAAGGCAGTCCAGTCCCGCCACTCGGCGCCGGTCGTGGAAAGGGGAGCCGCAGCCCCCCTTCCGCCGGCCAGGATTGCAGCCGAAGCCACTAGATCGCTCATCGAATCCTCGGCAGTTCCTCGAAGGTGTGGAACGGCGGCGGCGAGCTGACGGACCACTCCAACGTCGTGGCGCCCTCACCCCAGTAATTGGCGCCCAGAGCGACCTTCGAGGTGAAGGTGCGATAGACGACATACAGGAAGATCAGCACCGAGAAGCCGGAGATGTACGCGCCCATGGACGCCACGTGGTTCCAGCCGGCGAAAGCCTGGGGATAGTCGGGGTAGCGGCGCGGCATGCCGGCCAAGCCCAGGAAGTGCATCGGAAAGAACGTCAGGTTCACGCCGACGAACGTCACCCAGAAATGCACCTTGCCCCAGAACTCCGGATACTGGCGGCCGCTCATCTTGCCGATCCAGTAGTAGAACCCGGCGAAGATCGAGAACACGGCGCCGAGCGACAGCACGTAGTGGAAGTGCGCCACGACGTAGTAGGTGTTGTGCAGAATCTGGTCGACGCCGGCATTGGACAGCACCACGCCCGTCACGCCGCCGACCGTGAACAGGAAGATGAACCCGACCGCGAACAGCATCGGCGTGTTCATCTCGATCGCGCCGCCCCACATCGTCGCGATCCACGAGAAGATCTTGATGCCAGTCGGCACCGCGATGATCATCGTCGCCGCCATGAAGTAGGCGCGGGTGTCGACGCTGATGCCGGAGACGAACATGTGGTGCGCCCACACGACGAACCCGACCACGCCGATGGCGACCATCGCGTAGGCCATGCCGAGATAGCCGAACACGGGCTTCTTGCTGAAGGTCGAGATGATGTGGCTGATCATGCCGAAGCCCGGCAGGATCATGATGTACACCTCGGGATGGCCGAAGAACCAGAACAGGTGCTGGAATAGGACCGGATCGCCGCCGCCCTGCGGGTCAAAGAACGCCGTGCCGAAGTTGCGGTCGGTGATCAGCATCGTGATCGCGCCGGCCAGCACGGGGATCGACAGCAGCAGCAGGAACGCCGTCACCAGCATCGACCACACGAACAGTGGCATCTTGTGCAGGGTCATGCCCGGCGCGCGCATGTTGAAGATGGTGGTGATGAAGTTGATAGCGCCGAGCAGCGACGAGATGCCGGCCAGGTGCAGCGCGAACAAGGTGTAGTCCATCGCCGGGCCGCTGTTGTAGGTCGAATTCGACAGCGGCGGATACAGCGTCCAGCCCGACCCGGCGCCGTCCCCGGTCAACAGGCCCGCCATGATCAGCGCGAACGCGGGCACCAGCAGCCAGAAGCTGATGTTGTTCAGGCGGGGGAACGCCATGTCCGGCGCGCCGATCATGATCGGGACGAACCAGTTGCCGAAGCCGCCGATCATCGCCGGCATGACGGTGAAGAAGATCATGATCAGCCCGTGGGCCGTGATGATCGCGTTCCACTCCTGCCCGCTGCCCACGATGTGGTTGCCGGGCGAGGCGAGCTGGGCCCGCATGATCATCGACAGGATGCCGCCTACGATCCCCGCGGAGACGGCGAAAATCAAGTATAGCGTGCCGATGTCTTTGTGATTGGTGCTGAATAGCCAACGCTGGACGAAGCCGGGCGCATGCCCGTGGTGCTCGTCGTGCGAATGATCGTGTGTGGTGACCGACATCGTTCCCGTGCTCCTGAACGCTACCCCGATGTGGGCTAGCGCGCCTTCTCTGCAACCGCCGCAAACCGCCGCCCGGAAGGCGCGGAGTCGCTAGCGAACTTGGTCTTCGCCTGCTCGAGCCAGGTCTTGTACTCGTCGTCCGTCACGGCATGAACCGAAATCGGCATCACGCTGTGGTTGGTGCCGCAAATCTGGTTGCACTCGCCGTAGTAGTCGCCGGGCTTGTCGATCTTCATCCATGTCTCGATCGTCCGACCTGGGATCGCGTAGCGCTGCACCCCCAGCGAGGGAATGAAGAAGCTGTGGATCACGTCCGCTCCCGTCGTCAGGATACGGATGTTCTTGCCGGCCGGGACCACGAGCTGGTTGTCCACCTCCAGGTTGCGGAGCTGGCCCGGCTTCAGTTGATCCTCGGTGATCATGTAGCTGTCGAAGTGAATATTATCGGAATCGGGGTAGGCGTACTCCCAGTACCACTGATGCCCGGTGACCTTGATGGTCAGGTCGGCGTCGCGCACCCGGTCCTCGAAGTAGACCAGTCGGAACGAGGGGATCGCGATGACCACCAGGATCAACACCGGCAGGACGGTCCAACCGACCTCGAGCAGCGTGTTATGGCTGACCCGGTTGGCCACCGGATGCCGCTTGGCGTTGAACTTGTAGATCGCCACCGCGAGCAGGGTCGCCACGAACACGACGACTGCGAACATCAGCCAGGTGACCAGCGAGTGCAGATTGTGGATGCCGTGCTCGACCGGGCTATGGGCGGGCTGCATTCCCATTTCCCACGGGCGCGGCGCCTGCGCCCACGCTGGCGCGGCAGCTAATCCCGAGGCGGCAACGGCCCCAAGCCGCTTCAAAAACTTCATTCGATTCGTCATCCCCATACGCATCGGCCGCCGTCCATCCCCGTAGCCACGGCAATATCCGACGCACCCTAGCAGATCAAGCGCACCGGCAAGGCCACCGGGCGACCACTCTCAATTGGTGAGGCGGACCAAGGTGAAAAGCCCTGCGGGAGGCACGCTGGAGAACGTTGCGCGGGCGCGATCCTCGGGCGCCAACAGCGCCTCGAACTTGAAGTCTGGATGCCAGCCGAGGGCGCGCGAGGCCGGCGCCATGGCGCGCTCGACCCAGAGCCGGACGCCGCGCTCGGCCGCGAAATGGTTGACGAACAGCAACTGGCCGCCAGGCCGGACGACACGCCGCATTTCGGCGATCAGCCGGCGGGCGTCGGGCACCACGGACGCGACGAACATCGCGACGGCAATGTCGAAGCTGTCATCGGCGAACCCGGTCGCCTCGGCGTCCAGCTCGTGCAGCCGGTGGACGTGGCTTAATTGCTCGGCCGCGACGCGGGCTCGGGCGCGTTCCAGCATTTCGGCCGACAGGTCGATTCCGGTGATGCGCTTGCTGCGATGATAGTGCGGCAACGCCAGGCCGGTGCCGACGCCGACTTCCAGCACGTCCTCGCCGGCCAAGGCGTTGACGGCAGCCACCGCACGCCGGCGGCCGAATGCGGACACGCCGCCGAACAGGAGGTCGTAAACTCCCGCCCAGCGACGATAGGCCGCCCGCACCGCGTCGGCGTCCAGCGCCGGGTGGACCGGCGCGGTGGTGATGGCATTGCTGATTCGGGACGACATTGGCACGTCCCTACAATCCGGCACGCCGGCAGGCAAGACATCAAAGTGTCAAAAAAACACCTCGGCCGTTTTGCGGCACCGAGGCGCCCTTATTCGGTGGGACTGAGGTTGATCGCGGCGGCCCGGCCACTCTGCTGTTGTTCGATCTCGAAACCAACCTTCTGGCCCTCGTTCAGGCTGCGCATCCCGGCGCGCTGGACGGCGCTGATATGGACGAAAATGTCCTTCCCACCCGTCTCCGGAGCGATGAACCTGTATCCCTTGGTCGGATTGAACCATTTTACGATTCCACTCGGCATCGGCACGTATCCCCTACGGTTCACGCCTGGCAACTCGCGAAAAAGCTAAGTTCCGGCGTGGAGTTGTTGAACATACGCCTATGAGCGATCGTTCAACTTATGAGAATACTAGCCGTGCCCATCCTGGCTTTGCAACGACCAAGTCAGGCCGCATCCTCCCGGCGTTCACGAAGTTTCACGTAGGCAACTTGCGCGTGTTCGGCACAGTAAGGCTTGCTTGCAAGAGAGTCTGCGCCGCAGAACTTGAAATTCTTGCTACCCGGATCGCCGATCGGCCAGCAGCACGCGATCGTCCGCCCGCCACTGGGCCGCGCCACGGCCCGCAGAACCGTACCGCGTGACGGCGCTGCGCTCTCGGGCGGGGCCGGAGTCCCCGGTTCAACCCGGCGTGGAGCCTCAGCTGGCATCGGCGGACCCGACACCAGCGGGGGCAAGGTCGGGCCCACCGACCGGCACGGGCCGGACGGTCGTGACGCTTCCGGATCGCCGCCGCGCCGGATTGGCGACGGCCGCGCCGGCAACTCCAGGCGGTGTGCCTTGCCAACGACGGCGTTCTTGGACACGCCCAGCCGCCGTCCGATTTCAGCAGTCGAATGGCCCTCCGACCAAAGTAGCCGCAGCCGCGCGATAACCTCGTCCGTCCAGTCCATAGCTTGGGGCTCCCCGCTCCTGTACCACTAGATACGGTAAAGGAGCAGGATCACAAACGATACACTTGGAACGCAAAAAATTGTGGGTAACTCGCTCAAAACCACAATATCTAGAACAAAAGGCCTCGGCGCAGCATCCCGTGCACCCCCTTTTCGCCGTTCACCGTCTGCGTCACCCGGAAATCCACCGCAAGCGAGCAGAACTGGTACGCTTCGTCCGGCGAGAGGTTGGACCGGGCGCAGATGAACGCGATCATCTCGCGCAGCGCCTGCTTCATCGCGAGGTCGAGATCCTCGTTCATGCCCATCGTGATGAAATGGGTCGGCGTCTCCCCCCGCGGGTGCCGCAGCAGCGGCGTTCGGCCATCCCCTTTGTGCAGAACAAGGGTGAATGTGCCAGTCAAACACGTTTCCAAGGCGTTGATGCACACCTCGCCGTCGCCCTGCACGCCGTGGCCGTCGCCGGCCGAGAACAGCGCGCCGTCCGCCCAGACCGGCAGGAACAGGGTCGTTCCAGCCGTAAGCTCCTTGTTGTCGAGGTTGCCGCCGTGCTCGCGGGGCTGGACGGTCGAGATCGTGCCGTAGGCGGGTGGGGGCGCAACACCCATCACACCGAAGAACGGCGCCAGCGCCAGTTCGGTCCCCCACGGCAGCGTGCCGACCCGGCGCTCCCGGTCGACGGCGATGTGGCTGACCTTACGATACGGGAAGTCCTCCGGCAGCGTGCCCGCCAATGGCCGGAACGCGCAGAAGCCCCAATCCGCCCCGAGCTCGATGGCGTCGATGCGGACTTCGAGCATGTCGCCCGGCTCGGCGCCGCGGACGGCGACCGGACCGGTGATGATGTGGCCGGACTGACGCCCCGGATTGCGCGCGTGGATGGCTGGTAGTGCGGCCGGCACCGTGAAGCCGGCGCTGGCGGGCGGCAGCATGTCGGGACCGCCGCTCACGCACTCCAGGACGACGGTCTCCCCGGAGTCGATCGTTAGCAACGGCGGGAACCCGGCGTCGAACACGCCCCACCGTGTCGTCTCGGGCGTGGCGGGCATGCGATGCGTGGACATGGGCGACTCCGGCGTGAGAGCCGGTGATCCTGGCGGCGTCGGCGCCCGCGTCAAGACTCGCCTGAACAACCGTTCAGGCGAAGAACGTCAGCTATGGCGGGCAGCGGTCTCGCGGGCTGCCGCGGCCGGCGTCACGCCGGGCCCGGCGATCGTTCCGCTCGGGCGGTCGGCGCTGGCCTCCATGGAGTCGTCGGTATCCTCGGCCATGTTCTTCTTGAACGACTTGATGCCCTTGGCGAAGTCGCCCATCAGGTTGCTAACCTTGCCGCTCCCGAACAGGAGAAGCACGACCAACAGCACGATCATCCAGTGCCAGATGCTCAATCCACCCATAGCTTCCTCCGTACGGGGTTCACGCCCCGCCCTAATCGCGCCCCATTTCAATCACGCGGGGCTGCGGGCGGCACAGTAGTCTCGGCGTCGCCAAATTGAAACTGCCGAGTGTTCATTAACTGGCGCGGCCCAGGTTCGGATGCAAGCCGGTCGGACCTGAGCGCGCCGATGAAGCCGTAGGTGGCGTAGGCCGACGCGCCAAGCTGCCCGGTCGGCCCCCACCAAACCCGGACCGCGGACCAGTCGTTGCCGGGCGAGACGTCGATCACCGGTTCGTGCGAGGCGATCCGGCCGTGCACCCAATTGGCCTGCGTCACCTCGATCTCGCGCGGGGCGACGACCCTGGTCACGACCGAGACATGCCCGTGCGGCAGGCGCTCCGAGCGGCGGAACACCAGGACGCTGTGCGGTGCCGGCGTCGGGCCGCGCGGGTAGCGACCCTCGGCGGCGTCCCACCACGAGGCGGCGTCGCCGTAGAGCTGCAGGCCGGAGACGGCGCGGGCGTAGGGCACGCACTCGACGGCGGCCTCGCGACCCCCGCCGCACGCCGACAGCGCGAGGAGGAGCAGGAGCAAGCCGGTTGGAACCGGTCCATAAGATGCGAGCGTCAATTGCGGCCAAACCCCCACGCCAGCACGGACGCGGCCAACCCGAGCGCGAACAGCGCCAGGTGGGAGCTGGTCTGGGCGAACAAGGCCGCCAGCCCAAACCCCGTCACCGCCTGGGCCGCGCCGAACGCCGCCGTACAGACCTGCCATACCGCAGGTGCTGCGTCCCCCGCGATCTCCTTGGCGCGGGTCAGCGCCAGGGCGGTGATGCCGATGGCGGTGCCCCCCGCCAGCATCGCGGAGGCGAGCAGGACTGCCGGACCGTCGGAGGCCAGCGGCAGGGCGAGGGCGACCACCTGCACCGACAATCCGCCGAGCAGCGCGCGGCCGGCGCCGTACCGGTCGGCCGCCCGGCCGCACACCGCCGGTCCGCACGCCGCGGCGATCCCGTAGGCCAGCCACGTCGCGCTCGCGAGACGAGGCTCGCCCAGGCCGCGAGCGACGAAGTCGGGCCACCACAGCATGTGCGGCGCCGCGGCGACCGCGGCGAGCGCGTAGCAGGCGATCAGCTTGCCCGCCCGGTGCCCCCGCACCGACCGGCGCGGCGGCGGCGGCGCATCCGGCCACCAGCGCCATGTCAGCGCCGTGAGCATCGCGCCCGCCGCGGCCAGGGCGAGCCAGGTTGCGGACAAGCCAGCCGGCAGCACCGCCGGAACCAGCACGGCGCCGGCGACGATGCCCACGCCGACACCCGCGAAAATGGCCCCTGCCGCCATGCCGCGCCGGTCTGGCGGCACCACGGCCTGGATCGCCGGGCCGGCCAGCACCATCAGCCCGCCCCCGGCGATCCCCGTCAGCATCCGCCACGGCAGGAACCACGCGAGGCCGCCGGGCCACGCGCAAGCGGCGAAGCAGACGGAGACGACCGCCATGCAGCCGCGCAGCGCCGGGCGCACCCCCAGCGCCTGGGCCAGGCGCGGCGCCAACAGCGCGCCGAACAGGTAGGCCGCGAGGTTTGCGCCGCCCAGCGCCCCGGCCGCGCCCGGCCCGAGCCAGCCGGCGCTCACCATCGCGGGAAGCAGCGGCGCGTAGGCGAAGCGCTGCAATCCCACGCCCAGCAGGGTCGCGCAGCATCCGGCCGCCAGGACACGGCGAATGCCTTGGGACGACATCATTCTACCGACCAGACAGCCCAGGCGACCGCCGTGCCGCCCAGGATCGCCCAGCTCAGGCTACCTCGCCACAGCATCAGGGCGATCGTCGCGGCGGCTCCGGCCCATTGCTGCGGCCCGCCCGCAATGAGCGCCGGGACCACGTAGCTGACGAACAGCGCCCCCGGGATGTAGCCGAGTGCCGCGCGGACGGCCGGGCTGGGGGCGAACTGGCGGAACAGCAGATAGCCGCCGCCCCGGCACGCGAACGTCGCCAGCGCCATGCCGCCGATCGCCGCCAGCGTCCACGGGTCGAGCCGCATCATCGCCTTGCATCCCGCCACGCGCCCGCGCCGCAACCGGCCAGCGCCCCGATGACGATGTACCACGTGCCCGGCAGCGCCCACGCTGCTCCCGCCGAGACAACGGCCGCCACGCACCAGGGCAGCGCATCGGCCCGGCCGCGTCACATCGGCACCAGCAGGGCGACGAACACGGCGAGAGCGGCGAAGAACAGCGGATGGCCGGGGGGCGGGCGCACGACGCTGCCCAGCGCGTGGCCGAGCACGGTCGTCGCGACCCAGACCAGCCACATCACCAGCCCGCTGCCGAACAGGAAGCCCGCATCCGCCGGTTCGTCCCGCTCCGGACCCGCCTGCATCTGTCGGGCCGCGAGCGCCCAGTTCTGGTCGGCCATCAGGAACAGGCTGCCCCACAGCCGCCAGCCGCGCACCCGGTCCAGCCAGGGCGACAGCACCGGGCCCATCAGCGCCAACCGCAGGTTGACGACGAAGGCGGCGAAGGTCGCGGCCAGCACCGGCGCCGGCGTCGTCCAGTGGCTCAGCGCCAGCAACTGCGCCGGCCCGGCGTAGCACAGCGCGCTCATCAGCCCCGCCTCGGCCAGGGACAGTCCGTGGCCCTGCGCGACCACCCCCGCGACCAGCCCGAACGGGGTGACTCCGATCAGCAGCGGAACAGTGCGCCGTGCGCCCAGCCGGACGGCGGCCCGGGTAAAACCGGGCACTATGATTGGCGCAGGCGCGCGACGATGTCCTCTGCCGCGTCGGAGTCCAGGCCCAAGGCGCGCGCCGCCACCGGTTGCGCGAACCCGGCCCGTGCCAGCTTGCCCAATTCACGCATGCGCTGCTCGGCATCGGCCGGTCCGTCGCGAAACGGGCCGAGACGGCGGCGACGCGCGTAGGCCAGGGCTGCCGCCAACTCCGCCGCCGGGTCGTCCGGCAGGGCGGCGTCGGCCAGGGCGCTCGGCACGCCCTTGGCGGCGAGGTGGGCGGCGATGGCGCGGCGCGACCGGCCGGCGCGGGCCAGGCTGCGGGCGCGCCCGGCGGCGAAGGCGGCGTCATCGACCGCGCCGACCCCGGCCAGGCGCGCCGCCACCGTCCGGGCCGCCGCCTTGCACGCCGCAACCTGCTCGGGGTCCGCGTTCGCCGCCCGCGCCCAGCGGTCGATCCGGCGGACGAGCACGCGGGCCAAGCCGGCCTGGGTCGCGGCGTAGCGCGCCAGATAGGCCAGCGCCGCCTCTCGCAGGCTGCGCTCGTCGGGGGGTGGGCCAACCGGACGGTCTCGGCCGCGCCGTGGGATGTCCGGGATCGCCATAAGGGGGACGATGCCACGCCAGCGCCGGGGCCGAAACCCTTGTAGTCCGGCGGGCGTTCATCCACGACATAGCTCAACACTTCCTAGGAGACGCCAGGTGAACCGACTTACCGCCGCCGTTCTGATGTCGGCGCTCGCAATCCCGGCCTTCGCGCCCAAAGCCTTTGCGCAGGACCAGGCGGCGTCGAACCCGCCCGGCAAGCCGGTGGTCGCCCCCAGCAGCGGCAATCCCAACCTCGCGGTGGCGACCCTCAAGCTCGAGAACGGGTCCAGGGTGAGCAAGCTGATCGGCAGCACGGTGTACAACGACCAGGCGGCGTCGGTCGGCACGGTGGACGACCTGATCATGACCGGCGACGACCGCATCGTCATGGCGATCGTGTCGGTGGGCGGCTTCCTGGGGCTCGGCAGCAAGCTGGTCGCCGTGCCGTTTCACCAGTTGAGCGTGGGGTCCGACGGCAAGACGGTCATGCAGGGCGCCAGCAAGGACGGGCTGAACGCCATGCCGAGCTTTACTTTCAACTAGGCCAATACGCCGCTTAGCGTTTGACTTCGGCGTAATCGGCACATCATTCTAGTCACTTCTCCTGCCCCCGTCCGCGAAGGGTCGCGGGCGCGGATGGCGGGGGATAGGCCCCAAGGTGTTGACCGCGCCATGATTTCCGCCCTCATGCCCACCTACAACCGTGCCGACCTCGCTTTCGAGCGGGGTCAGGGCGCCTGGCTGTACACGGGCGACGGGCGACGATTCCTGGATTTCGGCGCCGGCATCGCGACTTCCTCGCTGGGGCACAACAACGCCCACCTGGTCGCCGCCATCGCCGAGCAGGCCGCGCGCGTCATGCACGTGTCAAACCTATACCGAGTGCCAGGCGCCGAGCGCCTCGCCGCCCGGCTGGTCGCGGCCACGTTCGCCGACAGCGTGTTCTTCTGCAATTCGGGCGCCGAGGCGAACGAGGGCATGGTGAAGGCGATGCGCAAAGCGATGGCCGGCACCGGCCGCCGGGAACGCACCCGCGTCATCTGCTTCGAAGGCGCGTTCCACGGCCGCACCTTGGCCATGCTCGCGGCGACCGGCAACCCGAAATACCTGGCGGGCTTCGGCCCCGTGGTGGAGGGCTTTGACCACGTCCCGTTCGGCAACATGAACTCTCTGCGCGACGCGATCGGGCCGGAAACGGCCGGGATCATCGTCGAGCCGATCCAGGGCGAAGGCGGTGTTCGCCCGGCCCCGCTGCAGTTCCTGCGCGACCTCCGCGCCGCCTGCGACGAGTACGGCATCCTGCTCGGCATGGACGAGGTGCAGTGCGGCATGGGACGTACCGGCAAGCTGTTCGCGCATGAATGGGCCGGCATCGCGCCCGACGTGATGTCGGCGGCCAAGGGCATTGCCGGGGGGTTCCCGATGGGCGCCGTGCTGGCGACGGAGGCGGTGGCCAAGCACCTCGTGCCCGGCAGCCACGGCACCACGTTCGGCGGCAGTCCGCTGGCCTGCGCCGCTGCGAATGCCGTGCTGGACGTGATTCTCGCCCCGGGCTTCATGGCGGACGTGGACCGCAAGGCGCGGGTGCTGTGGCACGCGCTGCAGTCGGTGGTGCACGACTATCCGGAGGTGTTCGCCGACGTGCGCGGCGCCGGGCTGATGCTGGGCCTCAAATGTGTGGGCTCGAACATCGAGGTCCAGAATGCGATGATGGCGGAGGGGCTGCTGACGGTGGCCGCCGGCGACAACGTCGTCCGCCTGGTGCCGCCGCTGGTGGTCACGGATGCGGACGTCGCCGAAGCGGTCGAGATAATCCGCCGCGGGGCGCGCCGCTGCCTCCCGTCCCACCATCAGGTCGCCGCGAAATGAGCGGGGCGCTGCGGCGGTCCACGCCAGCGGGCCGGTTCGGCGAGTCCGCCGGGCTGCGCCACTTCCTCGACCTGCGGCATTTCGACCCGGCGACCCTGCGCCAGATGCTGGACGTCGCCCGCGGCTACAAGCGCGCCTCGTCCGACGAGGCGGGGCTGGTCGCCTCCCGCCCCCTCGCCGGCCGCACGCTCGCGCTGATCTTCGAAAAGCCGAGCACCCGCACCCGCGTCAGTTTTGAGGTCGCCATGCGCCAGCTCGGCGGCGACGCGGTCGTGCTGCTGGGACGCGACATGCAGCTCGGCCGCGGCGAAACGATCGCCGACACCGCGCGCGTGCTGTCGCGCTACGTCGACGCGATCATGCTGCGCACCGACAACGCCGAGAAGCTGGCAGAACTGGCCGCCCACGCGACGGTGCCGGTGATCAACGGGCTGACCGACCGTTCGCATCCCTGCCAGTTGATGGCCGACGTGCTGACGTTCGAGGAGCATCGCGGTCCAATTGCCGGGCAGGTCGTGGCGTGGGTGGGCGACGGCAACAACGTCGCCTGCTCGTGGATCGAGGCCGCGGTGCGCTTCGGCTTCACCCTGCGGATCGCGACGCCGAAGGTGCTCGGGCCGCCCGCGGAGCTGGTCGCGTGGGCGCGCTCAGAAGGGGCGGTGATCGAGATCGGCGAGGACCCGGCCGCGGCGGTTCGTGGCGCGCGCTGCGTGGTGACGGACGGTTGGGTCAGCATGGCGGACGACCCGAACGAGGGCCGCCATGACCTGCTCGCCCCGTATCGTGTCGATGCCGCCCTGATGGCGCAGGCCGCGTCCGATGCCGTGTTCATGCACTGCCTGCCCGCCCATCGCGGCGAGGAGGTCACGGCCGAGGTGATCGACGGGCCGCAATCGGTGGTGTTCGACGGGGCGGAGAACCGGCTGCACGCGCAGAAGGGCGTGCTGGCCTGGGTGATGGGCGCCGTGCGATGAGCGACCGCAGCAGCCTGACCGAGGAAACCCCCAACGCGCCGGGCTGGGCCGATAGCCGGATCGACGAGGTGTTCGCAGGCTTCAAGCTGAACGATGCGGGTGTGGCCGCTCGCGAGGCCTACGCTGACTGCCTCGCCGGCTGCCGCGGCGCCGTCGACGTCGACGCAGGCCACGATGGCTGCCGCCGCGCCTTGCTGGCGGCACTGGATACGGCCGGCGCGGACATCGAGGGGCTGGAGCGTCGGCTGATGGCGCTGGAAGCCGAGATCAGCGAGGGAACTTAAAGGCCGGCATGGACGCTTCCTGGGGCTCTCCCGACGGCAGGAGCGGGAGCAAGGAAGCCAAACATGGAATACGAACGCCGCTTCAAGTTCCTGATCTGCGCGCCGTCCTTCAACACCGCCGATCTCGACTGGGTCCGCCTGCAGCAAATCGTCGACGAGACGCAGCGGCTCGGCTTCACCGTCCTGGTCGCGCGCAATACCGAGGATGCCGAGCTCGCGATCCACACCGACGCGGCGATCGGCTGCATGGTGGTGGACTGGGGCAAGCGCGGCCTGCTCAGCAAGCCGGCCGGGCTGATCTCGTTGGTCCGCAAGCGCGGGCTGGAGATGCCGGTGCTGATCATGCTCCGCCGAAAACGGCTGGAGGACATCCCGGTCGAGGTGCTGAACCACACCGACGGCACGATCTTCCTGTCGGAGGAGACGCCGGAGTTCATCGCCCGCAACCTCGTCAGCCGGCTGCGCAACTACGCCGCCACCCTCAAGACGCCGTTCTTCGGGGCGTTGGTCGACTACGCCGAGCAGGGCAACCAGCTCTGGACCTGCCCGGGCCATAACGGCGGCATCTTCTACAGCCGCAGCCCGATCGGCCGCATCTTCGTCGAGCATCTCGGCCCCGCGATCTTCCGCGACGACCTCGACAACTCGGTGCTGGAACTGGGCGACCTGCTGACCCACGAGGGCCCGGCGCTCGCGGCGCAGAAGGCGGCGGCGCGGATCTTCGGCGCCGAACGCACCTACTTCGTGCTGAACGGCACGTCCGCCTCCAACAAGATCGTGCTGGGCGGGCTGGTGGCCGAGGGCGACCTGGTGCTGTTCGACCGCAACAACCACAAGGCGGCGCACCACGGCGCGTTGCTGCTCGGCGGCGGGGTGCCCGTCTACCTGCCGTCCGATCGCAACGCCTACGGCATGATCGGCCCGATCGACTACGCCGCCCTGGACGAGACCCGGATCAGGGAAGCGATCCGGGCCAACCCGCTGATCGCCGACGCGGACGCGTGGCGGCGCGAGCGCCCGTTCCGCGTCGCCGTCATCGAGCAGTGCACCTATGACGGCACGATCTACGACGCCGGGCTGATCCTGCGGAAGATCGGCCATCTGTGCGACTACATCCTGTTCGACGAGGCGTGGGCGGGCTTCATGAAGTTCCACCCGCTGTTCGCCGGCCGCTTCGCCATGGGCCTGGCCGACCTGGACGACCGGGCGCCCGGCATCATCGCCACCCAATCCACCCACAAGCAGCTCGCCAGCTTCTCCCAGGCGTCGCAAATCCACGTGCGGGACCGGCACATCAGGGGGCAGGAGCGCCGGGTCGAACATCAACGCTTCAACGAGAGCTTCCTCATCCACGCCAGCACATCGCCGTTCTACCCGATTTTCGCCTCGCTGGACGTCGGCGCGCACATGATGAAGGGCCGCTCGGGCGAGGTGCTGTGGGACGACACCATCCGCCTCGGGATCGAGTTGCGGAAGAAGCTGCGGATGATCCGGCGGGAGTACGACGTGGCCGAGACCGACCCGGCGCGGCGCTGGTTCCCCGACCCGTTCGTGCCCGACACCGTGGATTGGAGCGGCCCCGGCAAGGACGCGGCACGCGCCGTCCCATGGGAGGACGTGCCCACCGACGAGCTGGCGTCCAACCCCGCGCACTGGATGCTCGCGCCCGGCGCGGCCTGGCACGGCTTCACCCAGATCGCGCCCGGCTACGCCATGACCGACCCGAACAAGCTGACCTTGGTGATGCCGGGGTTCGACCGGGTGACGGGCGAGTACGAGGATCATGGCGTGCCCGCGGTGCTGCTGGCGGAGTATTTGCGCGAGAACCGCATCGTGCCGGAGAAGAACGACCTGCACAGCATCCTGTTCCTGCTGACGCCGGGCGTGGAGAGCAGCAAGGCCGGCACCTTGCTGAGCTGGCTGGTGACGTTCAAGCGGCTGCACGACGAGAACGCCCGGCTGCAGGACGTGATCCCGGCGTTCGTCCGCAAACGCCCGCAGCGCTACCATGGGGTCGGCCTGCGCGACCTAGCCGCGCAGATGCACGCGTTCTATCGTGAGGCCGATGTGAGCCGGATGCAGCGTGCGCAATTCCAGGCCGAGCACCTGCCGGAGCTCGTGATGACCCCGCACGCGGCGGCCCGGATGCTCACCCGCAACAAGGTCGACTACCTGCCGATCGACGCCATCCGCGGGCGGGTTGCGGCGACGCTGATGTTGGTATATCCGCCGGGCATCGCGACGATCATCCCGGGCGAGCGGATCGGCCGGCAATCGGCGCCGACGATTGACTACCTGCTCGCGTTCGAGCGCGCGGAGAACGAGTTCCCGGGGCTCGGCACGGAGATACAGGGCGTGTATCGCGAACCTCAGGCCGACGGCCGCATCCGGTTCCACACCTACGTCGTGAGGGAGGGTGAGCCGCTGCGCTAGATCAGCATTTACCGGGCCACGGTGGTTTCCACCCGCCACCCGTCCTATCTTGCGGCCATGACCGAAACGCCCGCCTTCCTCGACGCCGCCCGCCCCGACGTGCCCGACATCGTCGTCCCCCGTGGGGTCACCCCGTTCCGCCTCCCCGATCGCCCCGTGCGCGGCCGCCTGGTCCGCCTCGGACCGGTCGCGGACGCGCTTCTCACCCGGCATGAGAACGACCCGGCGGTGACGCAGCTCTCGGGCGAGGCGCTGGCGCTGGCCGCGGCGCTCGCGACGGCGCTGAAATTCAAGGGCTCGTTCAGCCTGCAGGCCAAGGGCGACGGCGCGGTGCCGATGCTGCTGGCCGATTGCACGGAGTCCGGCGCCCTCCGCGGCTACGCCCGGGCGGAGCCGGACAAGCTCGCCGCCGTCGCGACGGAGGGCACGCCCAGCGCGTCCGCCCTGCTCGGCGACGGCTATCTCGCGTTCACGGTCGACCAGGGGCCCGACATGGAGCGGCATCAGGGCATCGTGGCGATCGAGGGCGACAGCCTCGCCGACATGGCGCTGCACTACTTCGCGACCAGCGAGCAACTGCAGTGCACCCTGCAGCTCGCCTGCGCCAAGACGCCGGCCGGGTGGCGGGCGGGCGCGCTGATCCTGGAGCGGGTCGCGAGCGAAGGCGGCGTCGACCCGGTGCAGGACGACGCCGACCAGGACGAAGCCTGGCGCACCGCGACCGTACTCGCCGCCACCTTGACCGACGCCGAGCTGCTGGACGATGCGCTGCCAGCCGATCAGTTGATCTATCGCCTGTTTCACAGCGAGGGCGTGATCGCGGACCGGCCACGCGCCCTGGCCTACGGCTGCCGCTGCTCCCGCGCGCGCCTGGCCGGCATCCTGGAAGGGTTTCCGCCCGACGACCTGGACCACATGGTGGTGTCGGGCGACATCGTCATGACCTGCGAGTTCTGCAACCTCGATTTCCGGTTCGAGCGCGACGAGGTCCGGGGCCGCGCGAACGGGGCTGCTGGTTGACCGCCGGTCATCGTTTCGCCAGGGTAAGGGATGAACAGGTAGGGACGGCCTCGATGCGGACGACGATACGGCGGCTGATGCTCGCGCTGCCGCTGCTGGCTGCGTCCTGCGTCGGTCCGCAGGCGCCGCCGGAGGTTTTCGCGCCGCCCAACTACCGCTATTTGACGCCGATCCGGCTGAACGTGACCTCGATCGACATCGAGGATCACTCGGTGCCGGAACCCGGCTCGGTCGACTCGCTGTCGCCGGTGCGTCCGGTCGAAGCCTTGAAGCAGATGGCCAGCGACCGGCTGATCGCGAGCGGCAGCGCGGGACGGGCGGTGTTCGTGATCGACCACGCATCCATCGTGCGCGCGGATGGCGGGCTGACCGGCACGATGGCGGTGCATCTCGACGTGTTCGCGGGCAATGGGGATACCCGCGCCGGCTACGCCGAAGCCAAGGTCACGCGGCGGCGCACCAGCACCGACGTCGGCGAGAACGCGCCGTCGGTGCTGTACCACATGACCATGCAGATGATGGCCGACATGAACGTCGAGTTCGAGTACCAGGTGACCCACTCGCTCAAGGACTGGATTCAAGCCACCGCCCGCACGGCCCCGCTGCCGCCGCCGGTCCAGGCCCAGGATTTGGGAACGCCGGTGAAGGTGCAGCCGTAGCCACCTCGTCAGTCGATTCCCATCAAGGCCGCAAGTTTCGCCCTGAGTTCGGCGAGGAGGGCCGGGGACACCCGGGCGCCGATAGCGATGATCGGCCGCGCCAAGGTGTCGATGCTGCGGACGTGGCTGGTCAGGATTTCGCCTGAGATCGGCAAACCGATGGGTAGGACAACGCTGGAGGCGAACGGCCGCACGGTGGCGGTAATCGGGCACACGATGGCAAATCGCGACGCCTGCCAGAACAAAGCGGGTGAGACGATCACGGCTGGACGCCTGCCGCTCTGCTCCCGGCCGGTCCTGGGATTTAGGTCGATCCAGACGAGGTCGCCGGCCTCGAACCCGTGCTCGCTCTCACTCAACCGCTTCGCGGCCCTCGTCCTGTCCCCAATCGAATGCGGCGCGAAGGTCGTCATGGCTCAAACCGGCGACGAGGTCGGCGAGGTCGTAGCGCGGCCGCCCAACCGAAATCACGATCCGGTCGTCTTCCGCCGCCACTTCGACCTGAGTGCCCTCCGACAGGCCAAGCCGGGTCGCGTAGGTTTTTGGGATGCGCATGCCGAGGCTGTTCCCCCACCGCGCCAACTGAACCTGCATCGAAGCCTCCTTAAGATATTATTTTAATATCTCAAAGTGACCGGCGAGTCTAGCTGTTCAATCCGTTCACCACGCCCAGCACCGTTCCGGCCGTCAGGATTTGCGGCAGCACGACGCCCTCCCGCCCCGGCGCATAGAACACATAGAGCGGCACGCCGTCGCGGCCATGGGCGCGAAGGAAGGCGGAGATGGCTGGGTCCTGCCGGGTCCAATCGCCTTTCAGGGTGACGATGCCGTGCTCGACGAAGGCGGCGCGGACCGGCGCGGGCGACAACGCGACGCGCTCGTTCACCAGGCAGCTCACGCACCAGGCGGCGGTCATGTTCACGAACACCGGGCGGCCGTCCGCGCGCAGGGCGGCAAGGCGGGCGGCCGAGAACGGCTCGGCATCGGAGGTCGCCTCGATCGACGCCGGCGCCAGCGCAGGCGCGATCCCGGCCAGCAGCACCGCCATCGCAGCCACAGCCGCCACGGCCATCGCCTGGCCGATCCGCCGACCTGCACCCGAGGCGGCTTGCGCCAACCCAAGCGACCACGCGGCAAATCCAAGCAGCACCGCGCCGGCCAGGGTCGCCAACACCACGGACGGCCCGGCCTCCTGCGCCGCCACCCAACTCAGCCAGACGGCGGCGGCAAACATCGGGAAGGCCAGCGCCTGCTTGAGCACGTCCATCCACGCGCCGGGCCGAGGCAGCGCGCGGGCCAGCCCCGGCATCACCGCCAGCGTCGCATAAGGCAGTGCCAAGCCGACGCCCATCGCCGCGAACACCGCCAAGGTCATTACCGGGGACGCGGCGAGCGCCCCGGCGATCGCGACGCCCATGAACGGCGCCGTGCAGGGCGTCGCGACCACGACCGCGAGCAGCCCGGTGAAGAAGCTGCCGGCCAGGCCGCCGCGGCTGGCAAGCCCCTGGCCAACCCCGGCCAGGCCGCCGCCAACGGCGAATACCCCCGCCAGGTTCAACCCGACCGCGAACAGCAGCCACGCCATGCCGACCACGAACACCGGCGATTGGAACTGGAATCCCCAGCCCGCCACGCTGCCCCCGGCACGCAACGTCAGCAGCAGCCCGCCGAGCGCCATGAACGCGAGCACGACGCCGGCGCAGTACGCCGCCGCCTGCGCCCGCACCGGCCCGCGCCCCGCACCGGATAGCCGCGAGAGCGCGACGGTTTTCATGGCGAGGATCGGGAACACGCACGGCATCAGGTTCAGGATCAGCCCGCCCGCCACCGCGGCCAGCAACAATCCGGCCAGGCCCGGAGAGGCCGCGGGGGCCGCGCCGGGGGTCGCCAGCACGTCGAGATAGGTCTCGCCGCCTTTCGGGTCGCGCAGCACGAGGACGCCGCCGAGGTCGGTATGGGCATCGAACGCCGCCGCCGGCGTCAGCGCCACGGTCACGACGCCCTCGCGCACGCTGACGGTCTGCGCCGCAGCGTGGTCCAGCGCCCTGGCGTCGATGGGAAAGAACGTCGCATCCGCCACCGTCGCCCGGGACAGGCCGTCGCCGAGCAGCGTCAGGCTGCCGTCCGGGGCGATATGGGCGGCGAACGGCGACGGCCGGGGCGTACGCGCGGCAGCGGCGGCGAACAGCGGCGCCTGGGCCGACGGGGCGGGCGGCCCGGCCGGCAGATCGAGGCGGAAATCGCCCTCCTCCGGCACGCAAATCCGCTCGCACACCAGCCAGGAGGCGTGCGCTTGCACCGATACCGGCCCCGCGCCGGCCGTGATGGTCACGGGCAGCAGCACCTCGCCGGTGTAGGCGAAGGTCATCAGCGGGCCCTCCGCCTGGCGCGCCGGCACGGGCCAGGCGATCGGCCCCGCAGCGGCGCCGGGCGGCAGCGTCCAGGCGATATCGGCCGGAATGCCGGCGTCGCCCGGGTTCTGCCAGTAGGTGTGCCAGCCCGGCGCCAGTTGGAATCGCAAGCCCGCGTGAAAGGGCTGGCCGGAGGTGGCGTCGGCATCGGTGACCAGCGTCACGATCGCCCGGGCGCTTCGCACCGGCGCGCTCTCCAGCGCGTGGGCGGAGGTGGCGACCAGGGCGGCGAGGCAGAAGGCGATCAATATGCGGACCATAGCGGCGTCATACCCCGGAACCGGACTGCTCTCCATGTAATCGCTGTCACGTGGTAGCAGCACCCTCCATGCTGCCGATCCTCCCCGTTTCCGACGCCTTGCCCGCCCTGGATGCGGCGCTCGCCCGCGGCAACGCCGTGCTGGTCGCGCCGCCGGGCGCCGGCAAGACGACCTTGGTGCCGCTGCACCTGCTGCGCGCCGGATGGCTGGCCGGCTCCATCGTCATGCTGGAGCCCCGCCGCCTCGCCGCCCGCGCCGCCGCCACCCGCATGTCCGCGCTGCTCGGCGAGGCCGTGGGGCAAACCGCCGGCTTCCGCACGCGGCTGGACAGCGCCGTCTCCGCCGTCACCCGGATCGAGGTCGTGACCGAGGGCCTGCTCGTGCGCCGCCTGCAATCCGACCCCGGGTTGGACGGCGTCGGCCTGGTCATCCTGGACGAGGTGCACGAGCGCGCGCTGCAGGCCGACCTCGCCCTCGCGCTGTGCCTAGATCTGCAGCGCGAGTTGCGGCCGGAGCTGCGGCTGCTCGCCATGAGCGCTACCGCGGACGGCGCCCGCCTGTCGACCCTGATGGACGCCCCCGTCATCACCAGCGCCGGGCGGATGTTCCCGGTGACGGTCCGCCACGCCAAGCGCGACATCGCTTCCCCGCGCGACCTGCCGGACGCGCTCGCGCGGGCGGTGCGCGAGGCCTTGGACGCCGAGGCGGGCGACATCCTGGCCTTCCTGCCTGGCATGGGCGAAATCCGCCGGGCGCAGTCGGCCCTGGACGGATGCGGCGCGCTGGTGCTGCCGCTGCACGGCGACCTGCCCCCCGCCGAGCAGGACCTCGCGCTCACTCCGGCGGCGACCCGGCGCGTGGTGCTGGCGACTTCCATCGCCGAGACGTCGCTGACGGTGCCCGGCGTGCGGATCGTGGTCGATGGCGGATGGCGGCGCACTCCCCGGCTGGACGCGGCGACCGGGCTGACGCGCCTGGCGACGCTCCGCATCAGCCGTGCCGCCGCCGAGCAGCGCGCCGGGCGGGCCGGGCGGGAAGCGCCGGGTGTCGCGATCCGGCTGTGGTCGGAGGCAGCAGGGCGGGGACTGCCGACGTTCGACCGTCCGGAGATCCTGGAGGCGGAACTGTCCGGCCTGGTGCTGGACTGCCTCGCCTGGGGCACCCCGCCGGAGGACCTGCCGTTTCCCGACCCGCCGCCCTCCGGCGCGCTGGCGGCCGGACGCGCGCTGTTGACCGCACTCGGGGCGATGCACGAGGGCCGCATCACGGAGGCCGGCCGCCGCATGGCCCGGCTCGGCGCACATCCGAGGCTGGCCGCGATGATGCTGGCCGCGCGCGACGACGCCGAGGCCGCGCTCGCCGCCGACCTCGCGGCGCTGCTGGAGGAGCGCGATCCGCTGCGGGCCCGCGATGCGCCCGCGGATATCGCGCTGCGGCTGGACGCGCTGGCGGGCGGCGCCGACCGAGACGCCGCCGACCGGGGCGCCATCGCCCGCATCCGCAAGGCCGCCGGGCAGTACCGCGCCCGGCTCCGCGTGCGCGCCGCCGCGTCCGGCGACCCGGCGCCGCTGCTGGCCGCCGCCTTTCCCGACCGCATCGCCCAAGCCCGCGGCGAGCCCGGCAGCTACCGCTTGTCCGGCGGCGGCAGCGCCAAGTTGCCGCGGACCGACCCGCTCGCCCGCGCCGGGCTGCTGGTCGTGGCGTCGCTGGACCTGAAAGCCTCCGCCCGCATCCGCCTAGCCGCCGCCCTCGACCTCGCTACCTTGCCCGCGTCCTTGGCTGCACAGGTGACCGAAACCGTCGAGAGCGGGTTCGATCCCGTGTCCGGCGTCGTGCTGTCGCGCCGCCGCCGTCGGCTCGGCCTACTGGTACTGGATGACCGCATGGCGTCCGCCGACCCTGCCGAGACCGCGGCCACCTTGGCGCGCGTGCTGGCGGGCAAGCTCGGCACGCTGGACTGGACCGACGCGGCGCGCCAGTTCCAGGCCCGCGTCGGCTGGCTGCGCACGCTCGAACCGGCGCTGCCGGACCTATCGGACCCCGCCCTCGCCGCAACCGTGCAGGAGTGGCTGGCGCCTCGGCTGCTCGGCGCGACCCGGCTCGCGGACGCGGCGGATATCGACGTCGCGGCAGCGCTTCGAAGCCTGCTGACATGGGAGCAGGCGAGCCGGCTGGACCGCGACCTGCCGGCGCACTTGGCCCTGCCGCACGGACGCGCCGCGATCGACTACACCCAGCCGGTGCCGGTCGCCTCGGCCCGGGCGCAGGCGTTCTATGGACCGGCGACGACTCCGCTGCTGGCGGGCGGACGGGTCGGCCTCCAGTTCGCGCTGCTGTCGCCGGCCGGGCGTCCGGTGGCGGTCACCGCCGACCTCGCCGGCTTCTGGCGCGGCGCGTGGGCGGACGTGCGGCGCGACATGCGCGGCCGCTATCCACGGCACGATTGGCCGGAACACCCCTCGGACTCCGCGCCCGTATCCACTGTCGGGAGACGGCCGGGGTAAGGATGGGTTTGCGCGGCGCCGACGGTCTGCTGCCCTACTCGCAACGGCCCAAAGAAGACGGCAGAGCGGACGCTTGCCGCAATTCGCTGGGAACGCCATGGTCTTGCCAATGTTGGTTCAAGGAAACCGGATGACCTCGACATGACTCGCTCACGCCTGACCGTAGCCGTCCTACTCGCCCTGCTGACGCTGCAGGGATGCGGGGCTTCGGCGCAGTCGATTGCGAACGGACATGGCGGAGCGCTCCCGAGCTTCGCGCCGCTGGTCAAGCTGATCGTTCCCTCCGTCGTCAACATCGCCGTCACCGAGAACGTCAGCGGCAGCGACGTGACGGCCGTCATCCCCCCGGAACTCCGCGGCACACCGTTCGAGAAGCGGTTCCGCGACCGCCTGCACAATTGGCGGGAGCAGGTGATGGGCGCCGGCTCCGGCTTCATCATCGACCCCTCGGGGGTGATCGTGACCAACAACCACGTGGTCGAGCACGCCGACAAGATCGTGGTGTCGCTCAGCGACGGGACCGAACTCAACGCGACCGTCCTGGGCACGGACGAGCTGACGGACATCGCCGTCATCAAGGTGGCCGGCGCCGCGCCGTTGCCGGCCGTCACCTGGGGCAACAGCCGTGCGGTCGAGGTCGGCGACTGGATCCTCGCGGCAGGCAATCCATTCGGGCTGGGCGGTTCGGTCAGCGCCGGAATCGTTTCGGCGCGCGGGCGCGACATCGGCGCCGGGCCGTTCGACGATTTCCTGCAGATCGACGCGCCGATCAACCCCGGCAATTCCGGCGGGCCGACCTTCAACCTCGACGGCCAGGTCATCGCGGTCAATACCGCCATCGTGTCGCCCACCGGTGGATCGGTCGGCATCGGTTTCGCGATCCCGTCCGAGATCGCCAAGCGGATCGTGGTGGAATTGCGGGACAAAGGGCATATCGACCGAGGCTGGCTCGGCGTGTCGGTGCAGGACGTGCCGGGCGCGCATGTCGCCAACGCCGGCGTCGCCATCGCCAACGTCGATCGCACCGGCCCAGCCGCGAAGGCGGGGCTGCGGCCCGGCGACATCGTGCTCGCCGTCAACGGCGACCGGGTCGACAGCGCGCGCGGCCTGATCCGCGCGGTGTCGGCCACGGTGCCGGGCCGTTCGTTGAAGCTGACGGTCAAGCGCGGAGGTCAAAACATGGATATCCCCGTGACGGTCGGCCGCCGTCCGAACGCAAGCCCAAGCTGATGCGCATCCTGGTGGTGGAGGACGACCGGGACGTAGCCGGTTTCGTCGTCAAGGGCCTGCGTGAAGCCGGTCATGTGGTGGAGCACGCCGATAACGGGCGCGACGGCTTGTTCATGGCGGCAAGCGAGACGTTCGACGCCATCATTCTCGATCGGATGCTGCCGGGCGGCATCGATGGGCTTCACCTTTTGGAAACCCTCCGCGCGCAGGATAATCCCACACCGGTCATGTTCCTATCGGCCCTGGCCCAGGTCGATGAGCGGGTGCGCGGCCTCAAGGCGGGCGGCGACGACTACCTGACCAAGCCGTTCGCCTTCGCCGAGCTGCTGGCTCGGGTGGAGGCGCTGACCCGGCGCGGCAAAACCGACGGCCCGCAGACCAAGATCACGGTGGGCGACCTGGAGATGGAGCTGCTGTCGCGCACGGTCCGGCGCGCCGGGCAAAAAATCGAACTTCAGCCGCGGGAGTTCCGGTTGCTGGAATACCTCATGCGCCACGCCAACCAGGTCGTGACCCGCACCATGCTGCTGGAAGGCGTGTGGGACTATCATTTCGATCCGCAGACCAACGTCATCGACGTCCACGTCTCGCGCCTGCGCCAAAAGATCGACAAGCCGTATCCGACGTCGCTGATCCACACCATCCGCAATGCCGGCTATATGCTTCGGGTGGACTGAGAACGGGTGAGCGCCGGGGCGGGACCGACCGCACCGCCGACCCTGCTCCGCTCGGCGGGGCTTCGGCTGGCGATGGTGTATGCCGCCCTGTTCGGCATCAGCGCGCTGGCCCTGGTGCTGTTCCTGTGGTGGGCCACCGCCGGGCTGCTGAACCGGCAGGTGCAAGCGGTGATCCGCGCCGACGCCCAGGGCCTGTCGGAGCAGTGGCAGGCCGGCGGCGTCGCGGCATTGCAGAGCACCATCGAGGACCGGCTGGCCGACGACATCGATGACGCCGCGATCTACCTGCTGACCGACGCCACGCTGACCCCGCTGGCCGGCAACCTGGCGCGCTGGCCGGCCGCCGTGACCGAGCCGGATGCCTGGATGGAAATGCGGATCGAGCGGGCGGGCCTGCAGGCCACGGCGCGGGTCCGGCGGTTCGACCTGCCCGGCGGCTATCGCCTGCTGGTGGGCCGCGACGTCGAGAGCCGGATGCCGCTGCGCGCCCTGCTGACCTCGGCCCTGCTGTGGTCGCTGCTGCTGCTGCTGCTGCTCGGCACGGCCGGCGCGGTGGTGATGCAGAACCTGTTTCGCCGCATGATGGCCAACGTGTCGGTCACCGCCTCGGCGATCGCCGGGGGCGACCTGAGCCGTCGCGTCCGGATGTCCGGCCGTGGCGACGAATTCGACCGCCTGGCCGAAACCATCAACGATATGCTCGACCGCATCGCTCGGCTGATGGACGGCGTGCGCCAGGTGTCCAACGCGATCGCCCACGACCTGCGGACGCCCATCGCCCGCGCCCGCGCCCGCCTCGAGGACGCCGCCACCCACGCCCGCGGCCCGGCGGAGCTGCATGCGGCCGTCGAGCGCGCGATGGCCGACCTGGACGGGGTGACGGCGGTGTTCGAGGCGCTGCTGCGGATTGCCGAGATCGAGGCCGGGTCACGCCGCTCGGCGTTTTGCCAGTTGGATATCGGCGCCCTCATCACCGACCTCGCGGAGCTATACGGCGCTGCCGCGGAGGCGAATGGCCTGTCGTTGACGCTGCAGGCGGTGGGGCAGTTGCAGGTGAACGGCGACCGCGAAATGGTGCAGCAGGCCGTCGCCAACCTGCTCGACAACGCGATCAAGTTTTCGCCGCCGGGCGGCCACATCCGGCTGGAAGCGTCGGCGGCGGGCCCGAGCGTCGCCATCACCATGGCGGACGAGGGGCCCGGCATCCCTGAATGCGACCGCATGCACGCGACCGAGCGCTTCTACCGGGGTGAAATGGCGCGGCAAACGACGGGCTCAGGTTTAGGGCTGGCCCTGGTGGAGGCGGTGGCGCACCTGCATGGCGGAACGCTGAAGCTGCTCGACGGCGGGCCGGGACTGCAAGCCATCTTGACCTTGCCAGCATCGCGCACTGAAATTGCGCGTGAAGTTTAGTTCATACATCCACCACTCCCGGATCAGCGGGGCTGAGGCATAATACGAACATGCCGCGTCGATTTTTGAGCGCCGTTTTCATCTTCGCATTTGTCGCTCCCGCCGCGTCGGACGATCCGATGAAGGTGACCAGCGACACCCCCGACTACTGCCTTGGCCTCGCGCAACGCCTTGACGGCCGGGCGAACATGCTCCCCGAAGCGCGTTCCCTGTCGGTCGAGGGACGCCGGATGTGCCAGTCAGGGCATGTGCACGCCGGACTGGCCCGCGTGCGCCGGGCGATGCTGATGGAGCGTGGCGAGGCACGTTGACGCGACCCGCACGGGCCGATGTCAGGTGAGGTAGCTGTGCACGATGCCGATCAGCTCCTCGGCTGCCTGCAACGCTTGGTCCTTGGTCGGCGCGTCGACCACCTGCTCGCGGATGTGATCCTCGATGAGCTCGGCGATGAATCCGTCCATTGCGCCCCGGCACGCCGTCGCCTGCTGCAGCAGCTTGGCGCTTGAAGCGTCTCCGTCGGCGACGGCCCGCTGCAACGCGTCGAGTTGACCGCGGATGCGGCTGAGGCGTTTGACCAGCTTCGATTTTTCCGGGTCCACGCGCGCTTCGCTACTTGCCATGATACCCCCGAGGGTATACATCCCCGTCGTGCCGGACGCCATCCTTTTGGTTGAACGTCCGACTCGGCTCCGCCCCGGCAATTGCCGGACCCGCAACCAGACCATAGGGATCCCATGAACCCGCGATCTAGCAGCCAGTCTCTGGAAGGCGACAGTAGGCGCTTAGCGCCTGTTGTGACCGCTTCCCACGGCTGGCATCGTGCTCGGGTACGCATGTTCCCGCTGAGGCTTCCGCGCCCATAAGGCGCTGACGCCCTCGGCGGCCACGCCTCCTGAGCTTGAGCCAACGCTTAAGCAAAGGAGGCAGCCCATGGCCGCCCTTCTCCGTCAATTTCGCCTGATCCGGCACACGTCGCCGACCCATTTCGACCTCGACCATGCGATCGACCGTCGCGTCCAGCGTCCGCGCCTGATCGCCAAGTGGCATCTCGGCGCCGATGGCCGCCCGGCCTGCATCTGGTCGGAGCACGGGGGAGCTCGCGGCAGTTTGCCCGGCTGACATCGCCACGCGGCACAGCTTTTTCCGCAGCACGGTCTTCGCACCGGGTTCCCTCCGCCTTTCGACATCGAGGTCTGCCATGCTCGACACCAACTTGAACCAGATGCCCTCCGCCGTGCTGGACAGCGCCCATCAGGGCGACATCCGAGGCGCCTTGGGCACCATTTACGAGGGCGATCTGTGTTCCCGCCCGACCTGGCGAGCCAAGCTGAAGACCTTGGCGGCCATTGTCGGACCCGGCCTGATCGTGATGGTCGGCGACAACGACGCGGGGGCGTTCGCGACCTACACCCAGGCCGGGCAGAACTATGGCACCGCGCTGCTGTGGACGCTGCTGCTGCTGGTCCCGGTCCTGTACGTCAACCAGGAGATGGTGCTGCGCCTCGGCGCCGTGACCGGCGTCGGCCACGCCCGGCTCATCCTGGAACGGTTCGGCAAGTTTTGGGGCGCGTTCAGCGTCATCGACCTGTTCATCCTGAACGGGCTGACGATCGTCACCGAGTTCATCGGCGTCAGCATGGGGTTCGACTATTTGGGCCTACCCAAGATCTGGGGCGTGCTGATCGCGGCCGGCGTCACGATGGCCGCGGCGTCCACCGGGGATTTCCGGCGGTTCGAGCGGTTCTCGCTCACGCTGTGCCTGGGCAGCCTGCTGCTGGTGCCGATCGTGCTGATGGTGCATCCACCCCTCGGCGAGATCGCCCGCGACCTCGTGGTCCCGCGCCTGCCGGCATCGGACAAGCTGTCGGACGTGCTGCTGCTGATCATCGCGATCGTCGGCACCACGGTGGCGCCCTGGCAGCTGTTCTTTCAGCAGAGCTACGTCATCGACAAGCGCATCACGCCGCGGTTCATGGCCTACGAGAAGGCCGATCTGTGGCTCGGCATCGTCCTGGTGATCGTCGGCGCTGTGGCGATGATGGCGTTCTGCGCCGCGACCTTCGCCGGGCAGCCGGAAGCCGGCAACTTCACCGATGCCGGCGGAGTCGCGGCCGGGCTCGGGAAATACGTCGGCCAGGTGCCCGCGACCCTGTTCGCGATCGCGCTGATCGATGCCAGCATCATCGGCGCGGCCGCCGTGTCGCTCGCGAGCGCCTACGCGCTAGGCGACGTGCTGTCGCTCAAGCACTCCCTGCACCGGGGCGCCAAGGACGCGAGCGGGTTCTACCTGGTCTACTGCGGCCTGATCGCCGGCGCGGCCGGGCTGGTGCTGATCCCCGGCGCGCCGCTGGGACTGATCACCGAAGCCGTACAGACGCTCGCAGGCGTGCTGCTGCCCTCGGCGACCGTGTTCCTGCTGCTGCTGTGCAACGACCGGGCCGTGCTTGGCCCGTGGGTCAACGGGCGGTGGACCAACCTGTTCACCGGCTCGGTGATCGCGATCTTGGTCATGCTGTCGATCGTCCTGACAGCGTCGGTGCTCTACCCGACCATCTCGGGCGAGCAGATTCTCGGGATACTCGGCGGAGGAACGGTGCTGGCGTTGATCGGGGCCGGTGTCACGTGGGCGACGCGCAACACGACGGGGGCGGCCCCGCTCGACCGCGCGCTGCGTTCGACCTGGCGGATGCGGCCGGTGGCGGACCTGCCGCCGGCGACGCTGACGGCGGCGACGCGCACCTGGATGATCGTGCTGCGGGGCTACTTGCTGCTGGCCGTCGGCTTGGTGGTGGTTCGCGTCGTGCAGCTCGCCTTCGGCGGCTAGCGCGGTCAGGGCGGGCCATGCGGCCCTGCCATTTTGAACGGGAGTCGGGAGGTTAATTTTTCGTTGCATAATCGTTAATGACATGCTAACCACTGTTTTGCCGAATGAATATTGCCTCGGACAAGACGGTGTTTTTATCCCTCCCTCCAAAGCAATGGCGTGAATACGGTCCGAGAGACCCTGTTCAACGGGAAGAATTCCCAATCTCAAAACTTAATGCAATGGGGTTCTTCTAATGCGCATCTTTATCGCTTCCACCTTTTGTCTGTTCGCAGGACTGTCGGCGGCTCAGGCCGACGGAATCTCGGCTGGCTACATTGCCGGCGGCGCGAACGCCAACCAGGGTTCGGCCTTCACAAGCACGAACACGACGAATGGCAACGGCAACACGACTGGCTCCAGCGCGAGCGGAACGAACTTCACGCTCGGCGCCGGCAACGGCTCCAACGTGACCTACTTCTCCCGCGGGTCGGCCAACTCGAGTACGGTGGTGTCGCCGTTCAGCGTCAGCACCACCAGCTCGCACGAAGCCTTCTCCAACCGCAACGCCTCGACCGGCGCCAGCTTCAACGCGACCAACCAGACCTTCGGCCAGAGCAACGGCAACAGCAGCTTCAACAGCACGCAGACGACCACCGCCAGCGCCTACGACAACAAGGCGTTCCACGTCTCGGGCGCGGTCGGCTTCATCAACTTCGAGGGTGATTTCCAGCACCAATAGTCGACCCGGGACGGCTCTCGCGAGCCGTCCCGCTCCGGCTCGCGCAATCGGTTGTTCACCCTTTTGTGGGAGAACGATGCCTGCACCAGGGAATTCAACATGCGTATCGAACATGCCGGCGCTCTCGTTCTTGTCTTCCTCGCCCTGACCGGCGTCGCGTCGGCGCAGACCACGACCGCAACAACCGGGACGACCGGAACGTCCAGCGCGACCACGACGACGACCGTCAACGCCTATACCGGGACCGGCAACGGCGCCAACGGCAACGGCGCCGGCGGCCTCAACGGCGGCAACGGCTCGGCGGGCACGACCAACCTCCGCTACAGCGGCCACGAATATTCGACGCCCTCCGTCCAAGGCAGCTACTTCGCCGGCGCGAACCCCTGCCTGATCGGCGTCGGCGCGAGCGGCGCGGGCGGCCCCATCGGCCTCAGCTTCACCTTCGGCCGCAACGATCCAGGGTGCCAGCGCCGCAGCGACGCCGCCGCCTGGCACGCCCTCGGTCACGACGACGTCGCTATCGCACGCATGTGCCAGGACGATGACAACCACGCGGCGTTCGAGGCGCTCGGCTACCTCTGCCCGCAAAGCCGCCCCAAAGTCGCAACCGTCGCGCTCGTCACGCCGGTTTCGCCACAGCCTGCAACCGCGGGCGCGATGACCTACCCGCAGCCGGTTTCGCCGAATCCGTCGATTGCCGCCCAACCATCGCCGAATACGGTGGCGACACGGATTCCAGAGTCGATCGATCGCCCCGATTGGTGCACCACCGTCACCGGGCCGACCGAGCAGGCCCGCTTCAAGAAAGCCTGCTCCTTCTAACGGCCCTCTCCCGGCGGCTCCTTCCGGAACGTGACTACAAGCACGTCCCGGAACGCCGGAGCCGCCGGGTCGCGCGGCTCGACCGGGGTCACGCCGTGGAAGACGCGGCTGTCGTCCACCCAGGCCGCATCCATCGGCAAGGCGAGGGTGAAGCTGCCGAGCGGGCGACGACCAAGGTCATGGATGGTCGTCTCGCCGCTGGCGATGTTCTCGCGGCGGATCATGAGCACCAGCACCCAATCCACGCCGTCGCGGTGCATGCCCTCCGGCGTCGGCCGCCCCTGCAGACCCGGCTGCGCCTCGATCCGGAACTGGTGGACCTCGACGTGCCAGGGATCGGGCACCGGCGAAAGGGCGGCGAACAGATGGTGGCAGGTGCTGAGGATCGCGTTCAGTGCGGCCGAGGCGCCCACCTCGTCCGTCACCGGGTCGAACCACCGGGCGATGCCGCCATTCAAGACGTTGTAGTCACGGCTTTGATAGTGCGGCTGGTGCGGCTTGCGGGTGATGCCGTCCGCGGTCGCGGCGAAGGCGGCATGGCGGCGGCGGCGGTAGCGGCCGCCATCGGCCATGTAGGTGTCCAGCCCGAGATCGTCCCAGCTTGCGGCGAAGGCAGCCCAGCCCTGCATCCCGTTGGCGTCCAGCACGCTGCCCATCTCTGCCGCGTGGACGAAGGCGAAACCGTCGCGGGCGAGCAGTTCGGCGAAGCTCAGGCGGGTGAAAACGGCGTTGGTCATTCGGCTGCCCTCTCGATATGCGGCGTCGGCGGCGGCGCCGGGATCGGCCGCTCCGACCCAGGTGGCAGCCAGCCCTGCACCTTGTAGGACGTCAGCGGGCTCTGGATCGCCAACTCGTCGAACTTGTATTTGATGCGCCGGTTGAACTCGCGGCTGACCGCCCAGCGCTGCGACGGCGTGGTGCGGATGCGGACCCGCAGCAGCCAGGCCGTCGCCTCAAACGCCTGCACGCCCATCACGTCCAAATCCGCGGTGATCGAGTCGGCCCAGCGCGGCTCCGCCCGCATCTCCTTCACGATGGCCCGCAGCAGGTCGGCCGCGTGGTCCGGCTCCTCGTCCAGCCCGACCGTCACGTCCGTCAGGACGTAGCTGAAATCGCGCGTCTGGTTGGTGACGGTGGTGACGGAGCTGAACGGCATGATGTGCACCGCCCCATCCAGCGCCCGCAGCCGGATGGTGCGGATCGACAGGTTCTCCACCGTGCCCGTCAGCCCGCCTACGGTCACGACGTCGCCCACCTGCATCGTGTTCTCCAGCAGCAGGAACAAGCCGGTGATGAGATCCTGCACCAGCTTCTGCGAGCCGAAGCCGATCGCCAGGCCGAGCACGCCGGCGCCGGCCAGCAATGGCGCGATGTTGACCCCGATTTCGCTCAGCGTCACCAGGCCCACGATGATCAGCAGGGTCACGAACAGCGCCGTCCGCAGCATCGGCAGCAGGGTCCGCAACCGGGCGGTGCGGGCGATCTGCGCCTGCCGGGTCAGGGCGGCGAGGTGGTTCTCGACCGACGCATTGGTCGCCTCCCACACCGCGAGCCCGACCACGATCGCGAGGCCGATGGTGGTCAACGCCGAGAGCGCCCGCTGCCCGAGTTGGCCGGTGGTGAAATAGTCGAGCGGCCCGAGGCCCCACACCTGCAGCAATACGACGAACGTGGCTGAGACCAGGACGGCCGACAGCACGACGCGCAGCACCGGATAGTAGCGGTTGGCCCGCTGCTCCAGCCCCGGGTAGCGGGTCGCCGTCTCCGGGCTGATCCGCATCGCGCGATCGAGGCCGCCGAGCAGCACGATCGAGACCAGCCGCGCGATGATCGTCGTGATCGTGGTGGCGACGGCGAAGTGCAGCAGGCGCGTGTAGCCGTCCCGGATTTCGGCCGCGGCCACCACCCAGAGCGCGACGATGTAGAAGATGGCGATCAGGTGCCACCCGGAGGCCAGGCGGTCGAGCAGGATGGCGACGACCCCGGTCTTGTTCCGCCTGGCCCGGATATGCGCGGCCACCGCGGTCCGCTTCTGCAGCACGATCACCACCAGCATGACATGGACGACCAGGCCGACGATCTTCAGCAGCGTGTCGTGGGCGGCCCGATACAGCCCAAACAGGGTGCCGACCTCCGCCAAGGCGAAGCCGAACACGGCGACGATGACCAGGCGGTGCATCCAGGTGACGACGAACAGCGCCGTCGCGTCCGAGCATTGCACCAGCCGCAGCCGTGGCGTGTAGGGCGTGACGAACAGGCGAGTGAAGCACATGATAACCCGGCAGAGCACGTAGGCGTCCACCACGGCGAGGATGACGAGCTTCGTGTTGGTGAACGCGCCCAGCAAGGGCACCCCGAGCAGGAGGTTGCCCACGGCGGCGAACAGCGCGACCGGGATCAGCTCCAGCAGCAAATGCGCGAGGACGTAGGGCAGGCGGCGCAACAATCGCCAGGCGCGGCTGAACCGCCGGTGGCGGGCGCGCATTTCGGTCTCGCCCGCCTCGGCCGCACCGAGTCCGGCGGCGATCCCGTCCGAGTCGTCATCTAGGCCAGACAGCCCCGCGTCGCTGGCCGGGGCGCCGCGCTCGATGGCCGCCCGCAACCGCGCCAGGCCCCGGCGTGCCAGGCGCTCGACCGCGTACGCGCATGCCACCACGACGGCCAGCTTCCAGGCGGCGTCCAGCACCCGGGCGCGCGCCGTGGGGCTGTCGGCGGTGCCGACCAGCCAGCGGCCAAGCAGCGGCAGGTTGCTCGCGACCTCCGCCGTCGTGCTGACTTCGTCGGCCACATCGGCGAGCCAGGTGGACCCCTGGAGCAGGATTTGCGCCCCCAGGCTGTCCGGGGCCAAAGGTGGATTGGCGGGTGTCACGGCGGGGATGGCGTGAACCATGCTTTCCAGCACGGTGGTGAACTCGGCGCGCTTCTTGTCGTCCTTCAGCACGTCGAGAACCTGCTGCGCCTGCGCGGGGGTCAGCGCGTCGGCCGGCTTGGCAGGCGTCGCCGGCGCTGTGCCGGGCAGCGCAATCTGGGCGAACGCGCCGGACACCGGCAGCAAGGGAGCGAACAGAAGCAGGAACGCGAAGACGTATCTCATGCGCGGGACCGTCCCCAGGACGCTGGCGGCTGTCAACCGATCTGCGCGACGCCGTCGTGCGCGGCCTTCATATACCGCCGATCAATACCATCTCGCGAGGATGAAAGTCGTGTTGACGGCGCTTGTGGCGCTGATGATGCTCGGGGTGGTCGGCGTGCTGTTCGCCGGCCTAATCGGCATGGCCCGCGGCGGCGGCGATCCGCGGCGGTCCAACGTCCTGATGCGCTGGCGCGTACTGTTGCAGGCGGGGGCCCTGCTGCTGTTTGTCGTGCTGCTCAGCCTATTGCGGAGCTGACGCGGATGGATAAAGGCCGGTTTGACACCCTCGCGACCGCACCCTTACTCTTGCCGGATCGGACGACCGGGCCCGCGCGGCTCCTTCAGCGCGCCTCTCACTTTCAGGAATAAATGGCACCCTCATGAAGCTTCTCGTCCCCGTCAAGCGGGTCGTCGATTACAACGTCAAGGTCCGCGTCAAGGCGGACGGCACCGGCGTCGAGACGGCGGGGGTCAAGATGTCCATGAATCCGTTCGATGAAATCGCGGTCGAGGAGGCCGTGCGCCTGAAGGAGAAAGGCATCGCCACCGAGGTGATCGCGGTTTCCATGGGCGTCGCCGCGTGCGGCGAGACGATCCGCACGGCGCTCGCCATGGGGGCCGACCGCGGCATCCTGGTCGAGACCGACGCCGAGCTGCAGCCACTCGCGGTCGCCAAGCTGCTGAAGGCGTTGGCCGATCGCGAGCAGCCGGGCCTGATCATCATGGGCAAGCAGGCGATCGACGACGACATGAACGCGACCGGTCAGATGTTGGCCGCCCTGCTCGGCTGGCCGCAGGGCACGTTCGCCAGCAAGATCGAGATCGCCGACGGCACCCTGACGGTCACGCGGGAGATCGATGGCGGGCTGGAGACGCTGGCGTTGACGATGCCGGCGATCATCACGACCGATCTGCGCCTGAACGAGCCGCGCTACGCGTCGCTGCCGAACATCATGAAGGCGCGTAAAAAGCCGGTCGAGACGATCAAGCCCGAGGCGCTGGGGGTCGACCCGGCGCCGCGTTTGACCCTGGTCAGCGTCGCCGAGCCGCCGAAGCGGGTCGCCGGCAAAAAGGTCGGGTCGGTGGCCGAACTGGTCGACAAACTGCGAACCGAAGCGAAGGTGATCTGACATGACGTCGCTCGTTCTTCTCGATTTCGATGCCCACGGCATCAAGCAGCCCTCCCGCAGCGCGGTGGCGGCCGCGCGCAAGCTGGGCGAGGTCCACGTGCTGGTGGCGGGCGCCGACGTGGACGCCGCGGCCGAGGCCGCTGCCAAGCTCGACGGCGTGACGAAGGTGCACAAGGCCGCGTCGGCGGTGTACGAGCACGCGCTGGCCGAGCCGCTCGCGGCCCTGCTGGTATCGATGGCGCCGCATCACACCCACCTGCTCGCCGCGTCGAACGCGACCGGCAAGAACGTCATGCCCCGGGTAGCCGCCCTGCTCGACGTGCAGCCCATCAGCGACATCTCCGACGTGATCGACGCCGACACCTTCGTGCGCCCGATCTACGCCGGCAACGCGATGGCGACCGTGAAGTCTAGCGACGCCAAGAAGGTCATGACCGTCCGCGCCGCCAGCTTCGACCCGGTGGCGGCCGACGGGGGCGCCGCCACGATCGAGGACGTCACCGCCACCGAGGCGTCGACCATGTCCAAGTTCGTCTCGGCCGAGCTGTCCAAAAGCGAGCGTCCGGAGCTGACGGCCGCGCGCGTGGTGGTATCCGGCGGGCGCGGCATGCAGAACGGCGCGAACTTCAAGTTGCTCGACCCGATCGCCGACAAGCTCGGCGCCGCCGTCGGCGCGTCGCGTGCAGCGGTGGACGCCGGGTTCGTGCCGAACGACTACCAGGTCGGGCAGACCGGCAAGATCGTGGCGCCCGACCTGTACGTGGCCATCGGCATCTCCGGCGCGATCCAGCACCTCGCCGGCATGAAGGACAGCAAGATCATCGTCGCGATCAACAAGGACGAGGACGCGCCGATCTTCCAGGTCGCCGATTACGGCCTGGTCGCCGACCTGTTCACCGCCCTGCCCGAACTGCAGGCGGAATTGGAGCGCGGCTGATCGACACGACGGCTGCCGACAGCACGCTGCCGGCAGCCGTGATCAAGCATGTCGGGGTCATCGGCGCGGGCCAGATGGGCAGCGGCATCAGCCATGTCTGCGCGCTGTCCGGCCTGCCCGTCACCCTGCTCGACGTGAAGCAGGACGCGCTGGATCGCGCGCTGGCAGGCATCGGCCGGAACATGGACCGGCAGGTTGCCAAGGGCAGCATCACCGCGGCCGACAAGGCGGACGCCCTCCAGCGGATCGTGACCAGCACCGCCTACGCGGCCTTCGCCGACGCCGATCTGGTGATCGAGGCGGTGACGGAAAAGGAGGACGTGAAGCGCGCGATCTACCGCACGCTCATTCCGTTCCTGAAGCCGTCCTGCATGATGGCCAGCAACACGTCGTCGATTTCCATCACCCGGCTGGGCGCGTCGACCGATCGGGCCGCGCAGTTCATCGGCATGCACTTCATGAACCCGGTGCCGGTCATGAAGCTGGTCGAGGTGATCCGCGGCATCGCCACCGACGAGCCGACATTCCAGGCGGTCCAGGCGCTCGCGGCCCGGCTGCACAAGACCACGGCCGTGTCGGAGGATTTTCCGGCCTTCATCGTCAACCGCATCCTGGTGCCGATGATCAACGAGGCGGTCTACGCCCTGTACGAGGGCGTCGGGACCGTCACCGGCATCGACGCGGCGATGAAGCTCGGCGCCAACCATCCGATGGGGCCGCTGGAGCTGGGCGATTTCATCGGCCTGGACACCTGCCTGTCGATCATGCAGGTGCTGTACGAGGGCCTGTCAGACAGCAAGTACCGCCCGTGCCCGCTCCTGGTGAAGTATGTCGAGGCCGGCTGGCTTGGACGCAAGGCCGGCCGCGGGTTCTACGACTACACCGTCACCCCTCCCCGCCCGACCCGCTGATCAGGCCCGGGGATCAGGCCCGGGGATCAGACGCGGCCGAACCGCAAGGTGATGGTGTCGCCTACGGTGACGCGCTGGGCGGCCAAATCAGGCACGCTGCCCGGCTGCTGTGCCATCCAGGCGCCGTAGAGCCCCTCCAGCACCGCCGACAGCCAGGTTCCGGGCGGGCTGCCGAGCGAACCGATCCGCGGCAGGCCGGTGTGGGTGATCAGCACCGTGCGCTCGCTCTCGTCGAGTTCGAGACACGCCTGGCCCCAGCCGACGCTGGCCAGGACGTCGTTCATCTCCATTTCCAGCGCGGCCAGCGACTCGACTGGTGGCACCGGCATCAGCCTGGCTAGGCGCGCGCCGACGCCGCGAAGCATGTCGTCCCGCTTGCCTGGCGTAGCCGTGCTGTCGATTTCCTCGGCAAACGCGCGCAGGAACCAGCGGAGCTCCGGCGTTTGGATCGGGATTTGTGTCGACAAGCGGGTTCCTCGAAAGCTCAGTGGGGCGGCAGGAAAAGATAGCGGGCGTAGACCAGCCCGGTGCCTTCGGTGAAGTTTCCGGTCCGCTGGAAACCGGCGCTCGCGCCGATATGCAGGTTGGGCCTGATCCGATCGTCGATCTCGGCGCTGGCGCCGCCGGCCAGCCCGGTCGAGCCCGTCCTCCCCAACCCGGCACTCGTCGCCGTGGCGCTCACTGCCGAGGATGCGTAGGTCTGCACGCCCAGGGAGCCGCCGATCGAGTAGCTGAGGTCCGGGGTCGGATGCGCCTTGAAGGTGAGCGGGACCAAGCCGGCGAGGAAATATTTCGGACTGAAGTACCCGCCTTGGCCGAGCGAGACACCGGACAGGTTCCGGTCGAAGCCGAAATACACCAGGTTGAGGCCCAGATCGACCTCGCTCGTCCCAGCCTTGAAAATCGGGACGCTGACGCCCGCGCCGGCGTCGTACTCGGTGTTGTTGCCGACGTTCTGGCCCCGGTACAGGCCCCCGCCCCCGCTGACGTAGTAGCTGGCCACGCCGGTCTGGCCCTGCAGCGAGAGATTGGTGCGGGTGCGGATCACGCCGCCGAACTCGAGGCCGGTGCTGGAATCCTTGGCGCCGGCGTAGGAGAGCAGGCTGTCGGTGACCGCCCGGCGCTCGACCACGGCGTGTAGCCGCAGGGTTTGCGACAGCAGCGGCGCATACTCGATGCCGCCGACGACGTTCTGCTGCGGAAAGCCGAGCGGAGTGGCGCCGATATCGGCCTTGACTGCACCGTAGGCGTAGGACAAATCGAGCGCCGACCCGGCTGCAACCTGGGTCCCGGAGCGTCCGCCAGCGCCGGCCAGGCCGAACCCTCCGACGGCCTGGTTGGACCAGAGCGCCACCGGGGCACGGCTGTTCAACGCTCTGTTGCTGCGATCATTTCCAGCAAACGATCGACGCCTTCGAGGGCGGCACGGTAGCGGTCCTGGGGGCGTGACGCGGTCTTGTTAGCCGTGAGGATGTTGA
>JAABUX010001046.1_pt1 | contig 43661 bp, 50 predicted proteins | sample 5561851 | NCBI WGS metagenome assembly JAABUX01 (sample SAMN10711883, study PRJNA513361) | rock metagenome | isolation source: Antarctica rocks | place: Antarctica: Victoria Land, Richard Nunatak red sandstone | collected 2016-01-03 | reverse complement strand
GGCAAGCTCTACACCGGGGCGCACGGCAGCCTGGGTGTGGTCGTCTCCACCACCTGGCGGCTGCACCCGCTGCCCCGCGCCACAGGAGCCGTCGTGCGCGAGGTGGCGGATGCGGCCGAAGCGGGCCATTTCGCGCTCCTGCTCACGCGCAGCACGCTCACCCCGACGGCGGTCGAGCTCGTCGGCGAGACCGACGGGCCGCTACAGCTGACCGTGCTGTTCGAGTCGATCCCGGAGTCCGTGTCAGCCCAGGCCGCCCAGGCCGTCGCGTTGCTCGGCGGCGGGCAGTTCCGCGACGGCGTGCCGGACCGCTTCGGCGAGCGGCCGCAGGGCGACGTCGTGCTGCGCATGGCACACGTCGCGGCCGCGCTGCCGCAGGTGCTGCAGGCGCTGCCGGTGGGCGCCCGGGTCACGTCCTCGGCCTGCACTGGCGTGATGTACGCCGCGCTGGACGCCGATGCCGCCGGCACCGTCGAGCTGACCGGGCTGCGCGCGGCGGTCCGGCCCTACGACGGCTCCGTCGTTGTCCTCGACGCGCCCGAGCAGCTGCGCGCAGGGCTGGACCACTGGGGTCCGGTCGGGGACGCCCTGCCGCTCATGCGCCGCGTGAAGAACCGGTTCGACCCGGGTCAGCGCCTGTCGCCCGGCCGGTACGTCGGGGGCATCTAGAAATGAGGACCGCATGACCACGCAGGCACCACGTCCCGAGTCCCCGCCGGTCGAGGCCTCCGCGCAGGACCTGCCCTCAGGCAGCACGACCGGCGCGGTGAGCTCCCATGAGATGGCGGCCGTCCAGGTGGTCGGCGCCCGACGCCCGCTCGACCTGGGGCAGGGCGGCGCGATCGCCGCGAGCGCCGGGAACGCCATCGTCGGCCTCGGGCTGCCGTCGATCGGGCTGCCGCTGGTGCCCGCCTTCGACGAGCACCACCCGCCGGACGCGGCGCTGGTCGGCGACTGCGTGCACTGCGGCTTCTGCCTGCCGAGCTGCCCCACGTACGTGCTGTGGGGGGAGGAGATGGACAGCCCCCGCGGCCGCATCGACATCATGGGCAGCGGGCTCGGCGGCGCGCCGCTCGAGCCGTCAGCCGTGCGCCACCTGGACCAGTGCCTGGGCTGCATGGCCTGCGTGACGGCGTGCCCGTCCGGGGTCCAGTACGACAAGCTCATCGAGGCGACCCGAGCGCAGGTGGAACGGCGTACGACCCGGCCGCCGCGCGAGCGGCTCCTGCGCGAGCTGATCTACCAGCTGTTCCCCTACCCCCGACGGCTCAAGGTGCTGCGCGGCCCGTTGCGGGCCTACCAGGCCAGCGGGCTCGGCGCGGTCCTGGCCCGGAGCGGGTTGCTCGAGCGATTGCCCGCCCCCCTGCAGGCGATGGAGGCCCTGGCGCCCAAGCTCGGTCACGTGGACCGGCTCGCCGCGCGGACACCCGCACGCGGCAACCGGCGTCGTACCGTGGGCCTGCTCACCGGCTGTGTGCAGGGCTCGTTCTTCCCCGACGTCAATGCCGCGACCGTCCGTGTCCTTGCGGCCGAGGGCTGCGAGGTCGTCGTCCCGAAGCGGCAGGGCTGCTGCGGTGCGCTGTCCGCGCACGCCGGTCGGGAGGACCAGGCGCTCGCCTTCGCGAAGTCGATGATCGAGGTCTTCGAGGCGGCCGACGTCGAGACGATCGTGGTCAACGCAGCCGGCTGCGGCTCGAACCTCAAGGAGTACGCACACCAGCTGCGCGACGAGCCGGCCTGGCGGGCCCGGGCCGAGGTCGTGGCCGGCAAGGTGCGCGACGTCACCGAGCTGCTGGACGAGCTCGGTCCGGTCGCGCCCCGCTCCGCGCTGCCCGTGACCGTGGCCTACCAGGACGCCTGCCACCTGGCCCACGCGCAGGGCGTGCGCGACCAGCCGCGTCGACTCCTGCGCGCCATCCCCGGCGTCGAGCTGCGCGAGCTGACCGAGGCCGACATCTGCTGCGGCAGCGCGGGGACCTACAACCTGCTGCACCCGGAGCCTGCGCGCGAGCTGGGCGAGCGCAAGGCCGCCGCGGTCCTCGCCACCGGCGCAGAGCTCATGGTCACCGCGAACCCCGGCTGCTGGATGCAGGTCTCGGCGACCCTGGCCCGGATGGGCCGGCGGCTTCCGGTGGCGCACACCATCCAGGTCCTGGATGCCGCGATCAACGGCACGCCCGTCGAACACCTGCTGCAACAGGCACTCGACGGACCCGGCACCGCGATGTCACGCACTGCCCAGCCCACCCGTGACGAGCGCGCACCTGACCCCGCGCCGCTGGACCCCGTGTCACCGGAACCTGCCCGACCCTGACGAGACCGGGCCCGCCCATGGGTGGGCCCTTGACGAGAGGTTGTCCCGATGGTGCTCGCCTCGACCTACCACCAGGTCTTCGATCCGCTCGGGCACTCCTTCGGGTTGTCCTCGATCATCGCCGTGCTGCCGTTGCTCACCCTGTTCGTGCTACTGGGGGTCCTGCGGCTGAAGGCCTGGATCGCGAGCCTGGCAGCACTCGCGGTGGCTGTGCTCGTCGCCGTAATCGGGTACGGCATGGGCATCGACCAGGCCCTCATCGCCGGGACGGAGGGCGCCGCCTTCGGCTTCTTCCCCATCATGTGGATCGTCATCAACGCGATCTGGATCTACAACCTGACAGTGCAGTCGGGGCACTTCGACGTCCTGCGCCGCTCGTTCGCCGGCGTCAGCCCGGACCAACGGATCCAGGCCATCATCATCGCCTTCTGCTTCGGCTCCCTGCTCGAGGCCCTGGCCGGTTTCGGCGCGCCCGTCGCCATCTGCGCGGTCATGCTGCTCGCGCTCGGGATGTCGCCGCTGCTCGCGGCCAGCCTGGCCCTGATCGCGGACACCGCGCCGGTCGCCTTCGGCGCGATCGCCGTACCCATCACCACCCTGGCCACGGTCACCGGGCTGCCCGCCGACCAGCTTGGGGCGATGGTCGGGCGGCAGACGCCGGTCCTGGCACTGTTCGTCCCGTTCGTGCTGGCCGGTGTCGTCGGCGGTCTCCGCGGGGTGCGCGAGGTCTGGCCCGCTGCGCTGACCGCCGGCCTGGTCTTCGGCTTCTTCCAGTTCCTCACCTCCAACTACATCTCGATCCCGCTCACCGACATCGTCGCCGCGCTCGCCTCCGCGGGTGCCGTGGTGCTGCTCCTGCGCTTCTGGCAGCCGGCGCAACCGATGCTCGCCGACGGGGCAGCCGGCCGGCCGCGGACCACAGCGCCGATCGTGGCCGGCGGCTCGGTCGACGACCCGTCGTTCGTACGCCGCAACGGCGGCGACGTGCAGGACAGCCGGGGCGACACCGCGCGGGCGTACGCCCCGTACCTGATCATCATCGCGCTGTTCACCCTCGGACAGCTGCCCCCGATCAAGGACGCGCTCGCCGGCACGGTCTCGAAGTTCCCTTGGCCCGGGCTGCACGTGCTGTCCCCCAAGGGCAAGCTGGTGAGCAGTGGCACGTACAACTTCAACTGGCTGCCGGCCGCCGGCACCACCCTGCTGGTCGCCGGCCTGATCACGATGCTCGTCCTGCGGGTCAAGCCCGGCCGGGCGCTGGCGGCCTACCTCGCGACGCTGCGCCAGCTCGGGTTCGCCATCTTGACTGTCATGGCCGTACTGGCCCTGGCCTACGTGATGAACGACTCCGGCCAGACGACGTCCCTGGGCAAGTGGATGGCCGGAGCCGGGGGGCTGTTCGCACTGCTCTCGCCGCTGCTTGGCTGGATCGGTGTCGCGGTGACCGGCTCGGACACCTCCTCCAACTCGCTGTTCGGCGCCCTGCAGGTCACTGCCGCCAAGGGCGCCCATCTCAACCCGCTGCTCATGGCCGCCGGCAACAGCTCCGGAGGCGTGGTCGGCAAGATGATCTCACCGCAGAACCTCGCGATCGGTGCGAGCGCGGTGGGGCTCGGCGGCCGGGAGGGCGACCTGCTACGCAAGGTCCTGCCGTGGACGATCGTCTTCCTGATCGGCTCCTGCGTGCTGGTGTACCTGCAGAGCACCAGCGTGCTGTCCTGGACCGTGGTCGGCGGCGCCTAGGACCGTCCGGTGTCGCGTGGTGTCGTCAGTCTCGCCCGGGGGGCCCGGGGTCTGGTGGCCGGGTCGCCACGACCGCGTAGTCCTGGGGACCGAAGAACGCCTTGGTCAGTGCGAGGCCGACAAGGTCCGTTGCCTGCTCGCTGACCCCGGGCAGTCGTAGGCCCGCGAGGTCGACCGGCTCCTTGGGGTGCAGCGGCCGGATCTGGACGTCACGGAAGCCGCGCGCAGTGACCAGGAACGAGGTCAGCGCCGAAGGCATTGGCTGCCGGTGGGTGGGATCGAGGTAGAAGTTGCACGCAGCCATGACCAGGTTGGTCGGGTTCGGCGTCTCCAGGATCAAGCAGCCTCCGGGACGCAACGCGGCCCGGGCAGCGTCCAGCAGGTGGAGCAGGACGTCGGTGTCCAGGTGCTCGATGACGTGGAACGCGGTGACCATGTCCAGCGAGGCCGGCGGCACCTCTCGTAGATGGCTGACCGCGTCGGAGTCCACCAGCCGCAGACCCTGGTCGCGCCGGAGCCGAGCCGCCTGCTCGCCGTTCTCCTCGACCCCGTAGGCCGGCACCCCCTGCTCGGCGAGCATCGCCAGCCACTCGCCGCGACCGGCTCCGAGATCGAGCACCCCCAGGCCCGTGGCGACCCGCACCACGTCGGGCAGGTACACCGCGAGCCGCCTGCGCACGTCGGCCTCGCTGCCTCGGAACCGGTCCTGGAACCCGGGGTACATGGCGGCGAAGGCCTCGCCTTCGCGGGCGCTCGCGTTCGGCCTGTCCAGCGCGTCGAGCCGAGCACGCAGCGCTTGCACCTCGGCCCGCAGAGCGGCGATCTCGCCGAGTCCGCTGTCGGCGGTGGGCGGCTCGCCACCCGGGCTCATCGCCCCGGCCCAGTCGTGGGTAGCGGTACGCCTCGGGTCACTGCGGTCGTCCTTCCTGCGGACGGGCGATCGTGCGGACCACCTTCGCGGGGATGCCGGCGACCACGGTGTACGGGGCAACGTCGCCGGTGACCACGGAGGCGGCGGCGACGACCGCGTGCTCCCCGATGTGGCACGGGCCCAGCACCAGGGCGCCCGTCGAGACCCAGACGCCGCGGCCGATCACCACGTCGCGGCCGGACTTGGGCACACCCACCTGGCGTGCACGGTCGAACTTGGTGATGTCGTGGGTGCCCGTGAGCACCGAGACGGCGTGACCGAAGAAGGCGAACTCCTCCACGGTGATCTCGCCGGAGGACAGGTTGAACAGCGCGTCGTTGACGACCGCGGTCGGATGGATGTGCAGCTTGCTCTGGTCCCCGTAGACCATCTGGTGCATCAACAGGTCGTTCGGCGGGACGTGTGCGGCCGCGGCCAGGTGCTCGGCCAGCGCCGCGCGGACGCGACGGTCGACGACGTCATCGAGCACAGGACTGAGCAGCCGGCTGAGCAAGGACACGAGGAGGACCCTTCCTTGTTCGACGAGACGCACAGCCTGCCGCACGTCGAGTTTCCGGTGTGGCCTGGCAGACTGAATCAGTGAGCGAGCAGCCGGTGACGGGGACTGCGCCCGTCGTCGGTCCCGAGCCGTCGGACACGGTGACGGCAAAGCAGGTCACCTGGGCCGAGCTGTTCTTCGACCTCGTGTTCGTCGTCGCGGTCACCCAGATGTCGACACTGCTCGAGCGTAACCACTCGTGGGCCGGCCTGCTCCGGGCCCTGATCGTGTTCGTACCGATCTACTGGACGTGGGTGGGCACCTCCATCCAGACCAACCAGGCCGACACGTCGAGGCCGCTGCTGCGCCTGCGGATCTTCGTCGTGGCGCTGGCTGCGGTGTTCATGGCGCTGGCACTGCCCCAGGTGTACGGCCGGGACGGGCTGGTCTGCGCCGCGGCGTACTGGATCGGACGGCTGGTTCTCGGCGCCCCGCTGTTACGCCGCTCCGGTCGTGGGAGAGCCATACCGGTCAACCCCTACAGCGTCTCCATGGTCATCACCGGGCCGTTGCTCGTCGTCGGCGCGCTGCTGCACGGCGTCCCGCGGGAGGCCGTTTGGGGCGCGGCGGCTGTTCTTGACCTCGCTACGCCCGCAGTGCTGCGGGCGCGGCTGCGCGGCATGCGCTTCGACGCGGCGCACCTGGCCGAGCGCTTCGGGCTGTTCGTGCTGATCGCCCTGGATGAGTCGGTCGTCGCCGTCGGCACGTCCGCGCCGTCGCAGGGACTTGGCGTGGCCCGGGCATCGGCGGTCGCGGCGGCCTTCGCGCTCAGCTGCGGGTTGTGGTGGGTCTACTTCCACTGCGCCGCGGACGCGATGCGGCACTCGCTGGCCACGGCGAAGGTGCAGCTCGACATCACCCGTTCGGTGCTGTCCTACGGCCACCTGTCCTTCATCGCCGCCTCTGCCGCGCAGCCGGAGCAGTTCGGACTGGGCTGGGCGACGACTTCAGGTCGTCGCAAGTTGAGCCGATTGCAGTACGTGTCCGGAGTGGAGTCCGGCCGACGTTGAAGGTGTCCTCCTCCACAGGACACGGCGAGATGCCAGCACCTGCTGGTCGTCTGCAGTGCAAGCGTCGTTCAGGCATGCCTCACTCACGGGAAGGAGGGAGGAATGAAAGATCTGCGAAGCAGCGTCGCGGTGCGGCTGCTTTCTGTCGGCAGCTCCGTGGTGGCGATCGCGCTCATCGTCGGTGCTGGCGTGAAGTTCTGAACGTCCCTCTGTCGAAAGGCCTACTCATGAAGACCCTCCGTTCCCTCGCTGTCACCCGGCTGCTCGTGGCCGCCGGCTCGATGACCACCGTTGTCCTGGTCGTCGGCGCCGGGCACAAGTTTTGACATGCCCTACCGCCAAGGCCGGGGTCGGTCGATCGACCGGTCCCGGCCTTGGTATGTCCAGCTGCGTCCGACGCGGCTGGTGCTGTTCATGCTCCTGGTGTGCCTGCTGGCGCTGCCGATTGCGGTGCACGCCGTCGCCGAGCTGCTGCTGAGCCCGGTCCTGCAACGGCTGCAGCAGCCCGAGGACGTCATCGTGCTGGCAGCGACGCTGGTAGTCGCCGAGCTGCTGCCGATCCAGATCTCCCGGGCCGGGCGCACCGACGAGGTGACGATCTCGACCACGTTCGCGCTCGCGCTCGCGGTGTCCGCCCCGCTGGGCGTCGTGGTCCTCGCCTAGGCCCTGCCGCTGATACTCGACGATCTTCGGCGGGGCAAGGACGCCCTGCGGCCGGTGTTCAACATCGCGCAGTACACGCTGACCTTCGCTGCCTCGCGTGGGGTGATGCAGATCGTCGCGGGGGACGTACCGGCCACTCCCGCGAGCTTCAGCCAGCACCACCTGGTGGCCATCTTCGTCGCCGGGCTGGTCTTCTTCGTCGTCAACCACGGCCTGGTGGGCACCGCCGTGGCGCTGGCCACGCGTGCGCCCATCGTCCGGCACCTGCTCGACGACATCCGCTTCGAGACGGTCACCTCCGGCCTGCTGCTGTGCCTCGCGCCCCTCGTGCTGGCCGGCCTGGTGCTCTCCCCGGTCCTGGTGCTGGTCGGGCTGCTGCCGATCGAGGCGGTGCGGCGCAGCGCACTGGTCGCGATCGAGCGCGAGTACGACGCGCTGCACGACTCGCTGACCGGCCTGGCGAACCGCGCACTGCTGCGCGCGCACCTCAAGACAACACTTGAGCGGACGCAGCAAGGCCGTAGCGGTGTGGCGCTGCTCTTGCTGGACCTGGACCACTTCAAGGAGATCAACGACACCCTTGGCCACACGGTCGGTGACGACCTGCTCGTCGATGTCGCCCAGCGCCTCGGCGCCTCGGTCCGTCTGGACCAGGCCTTCATCAGCCGTCTCGGGGGTGACGAGTTCGCCGTCGTTGCCGAGCTCGACGGCAAGCGTGACCCGATGGAGGAGGCCAACGGGCTCGCCGAACGGCTGTCCCGGGTGCTGAACGCCCCCACGACCCTGGCCGGCGTCCGCGTCGACGTCCAGACCAGCATCGGGATCGCGCTGGCACCCCTGCACGGCAACGACATCGACGAGCTGCTCGCCCGCGCCGATGTCGCCCTGTACGCAGCGAAGGAGGCTCGCGGCAACTGGAGCTTCTACGACCCGTCCCGCGACGAGCACACCCCCGAGCGACTAGGCATGCTGGCAGAGCTGCGGGACGGCATGGAGCGCGGCGAGCTCGTGCTGCACTACCAGCCCAAGTGCGAGGCCCGGTCCGGGCAGGTCGTCGGCATGGAGGCCCTGGTTCGTTGGCGGCACCCGCAGAGGGGACTGCTCACGCCGGAGGACTTCATCCCTGTTGCCGAGCAGACCGGCCTCATCGCGACCCTGACTCTCGTAGTCCTGGAGGAGGCAGCGGCGCAGCTGCGCCGATGGCTCGACGCCGGCCTGCGCCTGCACGTCGCGGTCAACCTCTCGGTCCGGCACCTGACCGACCTCAGCCTGCCGGGGCAGGTCGAGCAGATCCTGCAGGCCCACCGGGTGCCGGCCGAGCTCATGACGCTGGAGGTCACCGAAAGCACCATCATGAACGACCCCACGCGGGCGGTGCGGGTGCTCGCCCTGCTCCGGGCGCTCGGCGTGCGCATCGCGGTCGATGACTACGGCACCGGCTACTCCTCCCTGGCCTACCTCAAGCGGCTGGCGGTCGACGAGCTGAAGATCGACAAGAGCTTCATCATCGGCATGCTGGACGGCGAGGACACTGCCGTCATCGTGCGCTCGACCATCGAGCTGGGGCACAACCTCGGGCTGCAGGTCGTGGCGGAGGGCGTGGAGAACGCGCGGACGTGGCAGGAGCTGCTCCCGCTGGGCTGCGACGTGCTGCAGGGCTACCACATCAGCCGACCCATGCCAGGTGAGCACACCGTCAACTGGGTGCGTTCCTGGCAGCCGCCGGTCCTGACCCCAGCCCCGTCCAACAGCTACGTGCAGGCGACGCCACCACCCCCGACAGCCCTCCCCGGGGCGCCCTCCGGGCAGGACAACGACGACGCATCCGGACCGGACGGCACCCGGGGCTCCCGGTGCTGATGGGCGGGTGCGTGCTGCTCTGCCTCGCGCTGGTCGTGCTGACGGGCGGTGACCTGCGCCGCCTGGCCGAGTTGCGGCTGCGCTCGACGCCGCTGCTGTTTCTCGCCCTCGCCGTCCAGGTCCTGATCACCGACGTCGTCGAGGGCGACGCACCCCGTCCTCTCCTGATCAGCGCCCACCTCGCCACGTACGGGCTCGCCGGGGTCTTCGTGTGGCACAACCGGCACGTCCCCGGGCTCGCGCTGCTGTCCGTCGGAGCGGCCTGCAACGCCGTGACGATCGCCCTGAACGGGGGGACGCTGCCCGCCGCGGCCGAAGCCCTGCGCAGGGCCGGGATCCACATCGCACCGGCAGAGTTCACCAACTCCGGCGTCCTGCCACACCCACGGCTCGGATTCCTCGGCGACGTGTTCGCCGTTCCGGCTGGCTGGCCGCTGGCCAACGTGTTCAGCATCGGCGACGTCCTCATCGTGCTGGGGGCTGCGTGGTGCCTCCACCGGGCCTGCCGGCGCCCGGTTGAAGGCGTCAGTGGTGCCCCCGAGCAGTTGACGCTCGGGACTACGTGTCCTCGGTGGATGTCCAGGGTTCTGTGGAGGGCGCGTCGGGCGGCGCAGTGAGCAGTGGTGCGCCGCCGCTCGCGCATGCTGTCTGGATGACGACGTCGGCAGGAAGTGGGCCGCCGCCGGAGGCCGTACTGTCCGCGTTCGGGCTGTCGGGTTCACCGGTCGCGTTGCCCGGCGGGCAGGCAACCGCCTGGCGGGCCGGGGCCGGGGTCCTCAAGCCGTCGGACGTGCCACCGTCGGTGATCGCCTGGCAGGCCAGGCTGCTCGCCGGCGTGGACGGCAGGCCGGACTTCCGGGTGTCGGTTCCCCTGCAGGCCGTTGACTGCTCGTGGACCGTGGAAGGCTGGACGGCCTGGCGGTACGAGCCGGGCAGTCATGTCTCGCACCGGTGGCACGACATCATTGCCGTCGGTGAACGCCTGCACACCGCACTCGAGGCTGAGCCTGAACCAGCGTTCCTACGGCAGCGGACCGACCCCTGGTCGGTCGCGGACAAGGTGGCATGGGGTGATCTACCTGCCGCGGACGTCCGTTCCACCGGGCACCTGCCGGCGCTCGTCGCTGCGCGCCGGCCCTTGTCCGCGTGGCCCCGACTGATGCATGGCGACCTCACCGGCAACGTGTTGTTCGCTGACGGTCTCCCGCCCCTCGTCATCGACCTCTCCCTCTACTGGCGGCCACCCGCGTTCGCCTCGGCCATCGTGCTTGCCGACGCCCTGGTCTTCGAGAGCGCCGGCAGCGATGTCGTCGAGCCCCTGCTCGGCAGCCCCGACTTCGCCCAGTACCTCCTGCGGGCCCTGATCTTTCGCGCCCTCACCGGCCACCTCGCCCGGTCCGAGCACTCGCTCGCTGTCCGCGATGGTTACCGGTCGGCCGTCGAACTCGCGCTTACCCTCGCTGCCTCATCCTGACCACTGCCTAGCCGGCTCTGCCGACGCGGCGGCGGTGTTGGAGCGGGCGACGAGCCGACCGACGATCAGGATCAGCAGCCCGGCGAGCAGGATCGCTGCGGCGCCGGGCAGGGCCGCGCCGAACGACGGGACGGGCCCCTTGCCCATGATCACCGAGCGCTCCCCGTAGATGAACGCGATCGCGCCGACGGCGTACGCGACGTTGCGCGCCAGCGCCAGCCGGACCGCGGCCCTTCCGTGGGCGGCCGACGGGGACGGGGAGAGCAACCCGCAGAACACGACGAGGAACACCGCGGCGGCGATCAGCAAGGCAAGTCCGTCGGTGTTGTTCTTGATCCCGGTGGTGTAGCCGTTCTTCCCCAGGGTGAGGTTCGCGCCGCTGCCGTAGAGCATCACCGCCAGGCCGACGACGAGCAGCAGCTCGGTCAGCAGCAACCGCAGCAGCGGCGGTCGGCTGCCTCGGTGGTGGGGCCGGTAGGCCTGCGTGAAGAACTCCCGGCCAATCAAGATCAGCATCCCGGGGACCGTGATCCCCGCGAAGCTGATCCAGTTCCACTTCGGCGGGGTCAGCTTGGCCATCCCGAGCTGACTCAACGCGATCGCCACCACGATCGTGCCGACGATCAGGAGCACGCTGTCGCGCAGCGCCGCCGGTGGGTAGACCCCGCTGGCCTCGGTGTGGGGCGGGGTGCTCGCCCCGGACAGCGCCAGCCCAGCCGAGCCAAGGAACAATCCGACGAGCACCCCCAGGAACTGGCCGAGCCCAGCGGAGTAGGACACCCCGCCGGCATGGAACACCGGCATCGCCACCCCGAGGTACAGCAGCGCGCCGGCCAGCACCAGCTCCCCCGGGAACACGCCCAGCTCAAGGGGGTACCTACCGGCGATGCCGGTCCTGGTGATCAGCAGCCCGGGGATCAGCACCACCAGGCGCAACAGCAGCTCGACCCCCTTCGGCAACACTCCCGCCCGGGCCGACACGGCCAGCAGCAACAGCCCCAGGCCGTCGAGGGCGATCGCCGCCCCGACCACCACGCAGCCCACCCGGGCCGCGCTCACGGCACCCCCGCGGACCGCCGCCCCGTGACCGCGCTCGCCGTGCGCACCGTCGACCAAGCTGGTCATAGCAGCCCTCGGAGGCAGTAGCTGTGGACGCGGCAACAAGCCCCGATGGCGGAGTTCTCCACGTACACCTGTAGGCAGTCGGGTTACACCCCGGCCGGAGGAAGCCCGGCGCCCACCCGGATGAGGTCCCGGTTACCGGACGCGGAGCGGGACGAGAAAGGGTGCGGTCCTGGCAGCAGGCTGTCCGGACAGTCGCGAGAGCCGCGGGGAGGGTCTACGGTGGCTCCCCAGCCATCCTGGACGGGGCCGTGCCCGGAGGTGGACGTGTCCGCACCGGTGCAGGGCGACGGGGCTGGGCGAGCCGTGGAAGACGGCGGCGAGCCCGACCTGCAGGTGGTGGGCGGTGACAGCTACCCGGACTGGGAGGCGATCTACTTCGACAACGTTGCCCGGGTGTACCGGCTCATGTTCTCCCGAGTGGGCAACCGTGCCGACGCCGAAGACCTGCCGGAGAGCTACCGGCGCATACTCGAGCTGCGTTTTCTGCAGGGCTGCTCCGTGCAGGAGACAGCGACCGAGCTGGGCGTCAGCGTGGGGAACGCGAGAGTGCTGCAGCACCGTGCCCTACGCCGGGCGGCACACATCGCCGAGCAGGTGCCGTCGTGAGCGGCGACGCGCGGCGGCGGCGCGGCGGACCGGCCGCCGGGGAGCCCGAGGGCCTGGAGCAGCGCCGCGAGGCCATCCGGGTGGCGGGCGCACAGCCGGGAGTGCTCATCCCCGATGAGGACTTCGTGGCACGGCTGCATCAACGGCTCAGGCACGAGATCGACGGAACTCCCCACGAGCAGGAAGCGGGAGGAGGCAGGGGGGACGGCAGTTCGCCAGTGCGGGCGTCGCGCCGCCGGGTGCTGCAGGTCGCTGCTGGCGCAGTCGGGGCGGTGGCGCTGGGTGCTGCCGGTGACCGGGCCGTTGAGGGGGCGGGCAGCCCAGCCGGCGCCGAACAGGCCCTGACGCCGGGATCGGGCACCTGGACTGCCGTGGGCCCCGCCGCCACCGATTCGGGCAGCCGCGCGGTCGCGTTCACCAAGGCCGGGGTAGCCGGTGTGGTGGTCAACGACGGCGGGCATCTGCGGGCGGTCTCGGCGGTGTGCACTCATCAGGGTTGCCTGCTCCGCCTCGATGCGAGGGCGCGCCAGCTCAACTGCCCGTGCCATGCCACGTCCTTCGCGTTGTCCGGCGCGGTGCTCCACCACGAGATGCCTCGGGCCCCGGCTCCTCTGCCGCAGCTAGCAGTCCGAGAGCGCAACGGCCGGATCGAGGTACTGCTGCCCCGCACCTGAGTCCACGCCGGCCATCGGATCACGGCGGCTCGAGCCGTACGCACAGCCCAGGCCCGGAAAGTTTCTCAGTACGTCGTGTCGGATCCGCGCCGGCTCCGTCGACGTACGGGTACAGGCTGGACCGCACCCGGACCGGCCGCGACACAAGGAGGAGTCATGCGCTTCCTGACCGCCATCAAGTCCGCCGAGGACGCCGACTTCGGGCCGCCGCCCGCAAGCCTGCTTGCTGCTATCGCGGCCTACGGGCAGGAGGCAGCCCGCAACGGCACGCTGCTCGACCAGGGCGGCCTGATGCCGACATCGCAGGGCGTGCAGATCCGCCTCCAGGGCGGCAAGGTCACCGTCACCGACGGGCCGTTCACCGAGGCCACCGAGGTCATCGGCGGCTACGCGATGTTCCAGCTGCGCTCCCTCGAGGAGGCGGTCGAGATGGGCCGTCGGTTCATGGAGATCCACGCCGAGCACTGGCCCGAGTTCATAGGCACCTGCGAGGTCCGGCAGATCATGGAAGCACCGCCCGCGGGCTGACGCCGCTTGCGCCTTGTCGGGCGGTGGTGGTCTGATCGGTTCCCGTGACCGACCAGGACTCCCACCGCTCGATCGAGGCGGTCTGGCGCCTGGAGTCCGCGCGTCTGCTCGGAGCACTCGTGCGCATCGTCCGCGACGTCGGTCGCGCCGAGGACCTCGCACAGGACGCTCTGGTCGCGGCCCTCGCGCAATGGCCGGAGTCGGGCGTGCCGGCCAACCCGGGCGGCTGGCTCATGGCGGTGGCCAAGCGCCGAGCGCTGGACGGCTTCCGACGCGACGAGCGGCAGGACCGGGCGTACGCGCAGGTCGGCCAGTCGCTCGAACAGTTCGCAGGCGATGTCGAGACCGCGGTCGACCACGTCGAGGACGACGTCCTGCGACTGATGTTCTTGTGCTGCCACCCGTGCCTGACCTCCGATGCTCAGGTGACGCTGGCGCTCCGGCTGCTCGCCGGCCTCACCGCCAAGGAGATTGCGCGCTCCTTCCTCACCTCGGAATCGACGATTGGACAGCGCATCACGCGCGCCAAGCGCCTGCTTGCCGACGCCCGCGCCACCACCGAGGAGCCCGGGCAGGACCAGCGCGCTGAGCGGTTGTCAGCGGTGCTGGGCGTGCTCTACCTGCTGTTCAACGAGGGCTACTCCGCGACCGCTGGGGACGACTGGATGCGCCCTGCGTTGTGCGAGGAGGCACTGCGGCTCGGCCGCATCCTTGCCGGGCTCGTCCCCCGCGAGCCGGAGGTGCACGGGCTCGTGGCGCTCATGGAGATCCAGTCCTCGCGTACGGCGGCGCGCACAGGCAGCGACGGTCAGCCCGTCCTGATCCAGGACCAGGACCGCGGTCGCTGGGACCGTCTGCTCATCCGCCGTGGGCTCGCAGCCCTGGAACGGGCCGAGTCGCTGACCGCCGCCCCCGGCACGTACGTCCTGCAGGCCGCCATCGCCGCCTGCCACGCCCGCGCCGCGACAGCGCAGGAGACGAACTGGCAGGGGATCGCCGCGCTGTACGCGGCCCTGGTTGCTGTCACCGGCTCACCCGTCGTCGAGCTCAACCGCGCCATCGCCCTCTCCAAGGCGTACGGACCCGCCGCCGGCCTTGAGGTGCTCGACGTGCTTCGGGACCGCCCGGAGCTACGCGGCTACCACCTGCTGCCCAGCGCCCGCGGCGATCTGCTCGCCCAGCTCGGTCGCACCGACCAGGCACGCGAGGAGTTCGAGCGGGCCGCCGCCATGGCGGACAACGAACAGGAGCGGGCGATGCTTCTCAGACGAGCCGCGGGGTCGGGAGGGTCCTAGGCGCGCAGGGTCGGAGCTTGTCACCGATCACGGACGCCTCGAGCCTTCCCGGTGCCCCGGCACGCACGGCTGACTCACCATCTGCCCGAGCGGGCGGTGGCAGGTGACCTACGAGATGGGGGACCGCGTCGAGTACACCGCATCGCCGGTGTACGACCGGCTAGTCCAGACGGGCGACATAGGCATCGTCACTCGCGTTGTGGCGGGTTGGGTATCCGCCCGCTGGCCGCTCGGCGAGTACAGCGTCCCTCTCGCACACGTGAGGCCGCACTCGCAGGACTGACGCCGGGAACCGGTCTACGGCTCATGACGGCATCCGTTCAGGCGATGCTTCGGCCCTTCCTTCGGTTGCAGGGGCCACACAGGATCTGCAGGTTGTCCTGCGTACTGCCGCCGCCCAGGGCGACCGGTATGACGTGGTCGAACTGGAGCTCTACGTTGGAGCCGCATCCTCGACACGCTCCGCGGTCTCGAGTCCAGACGAGTTGCTTGACGTCCGGTGGGATCGCGCCTCGTTGCGATGGAACCGGCGCCTGCCCCATCGCTACAACAGTCATCGCCCGATTCACGCGGTCGCCCTGGCGCATGGCCCGAGTGACGAGGAGCGCATGGACGGCCTCCGGCGACAAACCCTCGTTGTAGACCGTTTAGCGAAGACGTCTCACCTGTCGAACCATCGGCGCAGCTGGCGGCGCGACACGGCACGGCGGGCCTTGGGCCAGCGGGAGACGGCCCGTTCGGCACGGAACTGTTCGTGGGCATGGAGCCGGCCCACCGTGAAGGCGTTGTCGCCCGCGAGATGCCCGCGGGTGCCGAGAAGACGCAGCACCTCGCGGGTCACGACCCCGTCGTGGAAGTCTCCCAGCGTCTCCTGCAGGTCTTCGATCGCCGCCGCGTAACGCTTGGCTGCCCCGCCGAAGGCTGGCCGAACGGCCTCGGCGGCGTACCGCGTGCGCTTGGCGTCCTTGCGCACTTGGTGCAGCAGGGCATCCTGATCCGGCCCGAGATCGGCCTTCGAGGCGGCCGTCATGCTCCGGTTGAGCTTGCGCCACGTCCGCCTGACGAGCGGGGCCAGGGTCGTCGCCGCCGGGCCATGGGCAGCCGGCAGGAACGGCGGCGCCTCGACCAGGCCGTCCAGTGCGCCCAGCAGAGACAGGTACCGGTCACTGTCCAGCGCGGTGACCAGCCGGTCGTGGGCCGCCGTGTGCCGGCCGGTCATGAACGAGTCCATCCGGGCCTGCACCTTGCCCAGGACGAGTTCCGGCGGCTGCGCAGCCACCAGGTCGCGCAACCGGTCGAGCATCACCTCGGCGTCACGCGGGGCGCCGAGCACGTGGGGCCAGCCAGCGCAACTCCTCGCCGACGGGCTCCGTCTGCGAACGGTCGAGCAACGGCCGGAACGTCGACAGGGCACCGCGCAGCCGGCGGGTCGCCACCCGCATCTTGTGGACCGCGTCGGGCAGGTCCCGTCGGACCTGCGGATCCCGCGCCACCAACTCAGCGACCTGCTCGCGCAGGTGGGCGTGCAGGACGTCCACGGCGCTCAAGCGGCGCTTACGCGAGGTGCCGCCAGTTGGCCGCTGCACGTGGTCGACTGCTGCCGGGCACGGCAGGATGCGGGCGAGCTTCGACGCCGACCGCGACGGTTCGGCGCCGGCGCGCGTCAGTCGGTCGTGCACGGCGTCGAGCAGCGCCGGGTCGCCTGCCTTGAGCTCGGCCTCCCACTCGCGCCACACCTGCGCAGCGCCATCAGGCAGCACATGGCCGCTCACCCGGTCATCGGCGACCTCGACCACGCCAGCCCGGCCGGCCAGGCGTCGGACCGCACGACGGGTCGTCAGCCGGACGACTGGGACCAGGTCGCGGCCCCGGACCTGCGCCCATACCAGGGCGGACAGGGCGGCCGGCACCTGGTCACCCGGGCCGTCGACGGTGAGCTCCTCGCGGTCGTCGCCGGCCGGGAGCTTCAGGTGCCAGCCGGCGTCGGCCCCACCGGTCCGGTGCCGAACGGTTATGCCGGCGGCCCGCAGCCGCAGGTCGGCGGTGTCGACGTAGGTCGCCTCCAGCAACTCCTCGCAGGCAGCCGCCACCGTCTCCACGCCCGGCAGGCCAGCGAGGTCCGGCAGGGCGGCCACCGGCCCCACCTCGTACTTTCGCTCGACCTCACGGGACGCGGTCACCGACACGACCAGCCCTCCAACGCCTCCAGGAACAGCACGTACGAGGTTGCCAACTCACCGTACGTGCAGGCAGCGACTTCTCCGCCCGATTGCTGTACCTGCTGGCGGCGGCCAGGCTACTGCTCGTCGCGCCGTACCTGGCGCGAGAGGCCGTCGCCAGCAGCCGGATCGAGGGGACACAAGCCAGCCTGTCGGACGTGTTCGAAGCGGACGCCACATACGCGGTCCCCAACGCCGACCTGGAGGAGGTGCGCAACTACATCGCTGCCGTTGAGCACGGGATCGCGCGGCTCCCCGACCTGCCGCTGAGCATGCGTCTGCTGCGGGAGTGCCACGGCGTCCTCGTGTCCGGCGGACGCGGTGCGGAGAAGACACCCGGCGAGCTACGCCAGAGCCAGAACTGGATCGGAGCGGCCAGCGCCACGATCGCGGAGCTGGGCCGGGACCGTCGAGTGAGGCGGGGCGGCCCACCTGACCGGCCGGTCCGCACACCTGTACAAGCAGGCACAAGCGCCCTGCGCGACCGGTCGCGGCAGGCTGATTCCCTTGACGCGGACCCGCTGGGCTCAGCAGCCTCCGGCCTCTGCGGGAACTCCCGCGACTCGTGAACACCGGCAGCAGGAGAGCCCGCGATGAGCACCATCTCAGAGGACGGGCCCGACGTGCACCACGTGGCCGTCGACGAGGCGCAGCAGATCGAGGCCCGCGAGCCGCTCGGCGCGTCGGGCGACCCGACGATGCTGGGTCTGCCGACGTTCATCCTGGGCTCCATCGCCCTCGGGCTGGCCCTGACGGGCTACCTGCCGGCAGCGGCGGCGGCGGCCACGCTACCGATCATCATCATCAGCACCGGCCTCGGGCAGTTCGTCGCCGCCCTGTGGGCGATCAAGCTCGGCCAGAGCGCCGTCGCGTGCATCTTCGGGGTCTTCTCCGGGTTCTGGCTGTCCTACGCACTGCTGCTGCTGGGGCTGGGGCACGGCTGGTACGGCATCAAGACCGGAGACGTCCAGGCGACCGTGTCGGCCTTCCTGCTGACCTGGTGCTATCGGGGTGGGGGCGCTCACCGGCGTCACACTTCGCCTTCCCCTGGCCTTCACGGTGCTGTTCGCCCTGGTCGACCTGGCCCTGGCTCTGGTCCTGCTGGGCAACGAGCGCACGTCGACAGCACTGACTCACGCCGGTGGCTACGTCGTACTGCTGTTCGCCGCCTTGGGCGTCTACCTGTTCGCCGGTGCCGCCTCGGCTGCGACCGGTGGCAAGCCGTTCGGGCTGGGCAAGCCGATCATCAGCTGACGCCCCCCCCCCCGCCGGGGACCGGCGCCTTACCGGCCAGCGGCGAGGTGCTCGCCGCCCACCCGGCGCTATACGAGCAGCTGCGCCACCTGCTCGCCCAGGGCTATGCCTAATCCGCTGCGCCGGGCCGACACCCAGGTGCCCTGGCCGAGCGGTCGGTCCGGACGGACCGCTCGGGCAGGTGCCCTGCCTCGTAGCGTTGCCTAGCGTCGCGGCGGGTGCAGCGTTGCGCCACGACAGGAGGACACTGTGCCGCAGTACGTGATCGAAAGGACCCTGCCGGGCGCCGGCTCCTTGAGCGACCAGGAGGTGCAGGGCATCGCCAAGACCTCCAACGAGGTCCTCGACGCCATGCCCGAGGTGCAGTGGCAGGAGTCCTACGTCACCGACGACAAGCTCTACTGCGTGTACGTCGCGCCCGACGCCGACAGCGTGCGTGAGCACGCCCGCCGGGGCGGATTCCCCGCCGACAGTGTCGAGCAGGTCCGCCGACGCATTGACCCGACGACCGGCGGCCGGTAGGGCTCACATCTCCAGCAGCCCCAGCTGGCCGGAGCGGTAGACGACTTCGGCCCGGCGCTTCACCCCGAGCTTGTCCATGACGTTGTGCACGTGGAACTTCACGGTCGTCTCGCTGATGAACAGCGACTGCCCGATCTGCCGGTTGGACAGCCCGTGGGCCAGCAGCCGCACGACCTCGGACTCACGCGCGGTGAAGCACACCGCGTCCTCCCGATCCCCCGAGCCGGACATGCTCCGTACGACGACCGCCGCCGCGTGGCTGTCGAAGGCGCTCTCGCCGGCCCGGACCGCCCGGATGCTGCGCACCAGCTCCTCGGCGTCGACGTCCTTGAGCACGTAGCCCTTCGCCCCGCTGCGGATGGCCTCCACGACGAGGCGCTCGTTGAGAAACGTCGTCAGCACGAGCACCCGCACGTCGGGGTCCTCGGCGGTCAGCTGCCGGCACACCGACAGGCCGGCGTCGTCGTCGTCGTCGTCGTCGAGCTTGAGGTCCAGCAGCACCACGTCCGGCCGGTGCGCGCGCACGGCCTCGCGCGCCTGCACCGCCGTACCGGCCTCGGCCACGACGACCATCTCGTCACCGCGCTCGAGCATCGTGCGCAGGCCCTGCCGGATGATCGCGTGGTCGTCGACGACGACCAGGCGCGTCGGGCGATTCGCCGTACCCAGGTCGACCTGTGTGCTCGGGGCAGTCATGCGTAATCCTCGTCGGCGTCCAGCGGTACGACGACCTGCAGGCGCACCCCACGGCCGGGCTCGTCGTCGATGTCGAGCCGACCGCCCACGGCGCGGACCCGGTCCTCGATGTTGGCCAACCCGCGGTGGTAGCCGTCGACGGGCGCGAGGCGGGCGTGGGCCAGGCACTGGCGCAGCTGGTCGGCCTGGCCGAGCCCGTCGTCGCAGACCTGAAGCCGGACGTGGCCGCCCGTGTGGGACAGGCGCACGACGGCGCGGGACGCCTCGCCGTGGGCGACGGTGTTGAACAACGCCTCCCGGGCCACCATGAACAGCGCTTGGTCCACCGCCACCGGTCTGCCGAGACGCGCCCCCATCACGCGGACGTCGATCTGCAGGCCGTGCACGCCGTGCTGCTCGGCCAGCAGGCGCAGGGCGGGGACCAGCCCCTGGGCCTCGAGCGCATCGCCGCCGCTGAGCTCGAAGATCGCCTGCCGAATCCGGTCGACCGTGGTCCGCGCCAGCTCCTTCACCGCGACCAGCCGCTCCACCACCTCCGGCTGCTCGCTGCTCGTGCGGCACCACTCCACCTGCATGCCCATGGACAGCACGTGCTGGGCGACGCTGTCGTGCAGGTCCCGTGCGATGCGTTGGCGTTCCTCGGCCAGGACCTGGCTCTCCCGGGCCCCGACCAGCTCCTGTCGGGCCCGCTTGAGCAGCAGGTTGCGCTTGGCCAGGGCAGTGGCCTGCTCGTCGGCGTCCCGCAGCGCGCGGTCGGCGGACTGCCGGAGCCGCTCGGACTCGCTCAGGCGCCGGGCGCTCTCCAGGGCCCCCGCGAGCTGGTTGGTGAGGGTGCCCAGGATCGCGAGGTCGGTCCCGTCGGCGCGAGCCGCTTGCGGGACGGCGGCGAGCACGTAGCGGTGGCTGCGCCCGGCACCTCGCGGCATCGGCGCGATGAGCAGCACGATACCCAGCTCCGGTACGGCGCGCAGGACCCCGGTCGGTGGGCACCCGGCCGCTCTAAGGTCGGCGTGCCGCACCAGGGACTCGGCCAGCTGGTCCCGCGAGCACCCCGGCGGCATCGGGTGCAGCCCGGGCAGGCAGACCTGCGCGCCCTGCAGCCCGGAGTCCTCCGACACGAGCACGACGGCGGTGGCGTCGAGCAGCTGGGCGATGACGGGCAGCGTGCTGTCGACCAGGTAGCGCGGGTCGCCTGGTGCGTCGGCGAGCACCCAGGACACCGCGTTGACGGCCTGCAGCGTGCGTTGCAGGTCGTGCGCGGTGTGGCGGTACTCCGAGTAGTAGCGGCCCTTGGACGACCGGACGCCCAGCAGGTCCTCGAAGGCGTGCGGGGCCACGGTCGGCGGGGAGCCCTCGCGGGCCGGCGTGCTCAGAGCGCCGCCCGCAGGATCCCCGCGACGTCGTCCTCGGTGACCGGGCGGGGGTTGGTCGTGAGGCAGGCGTCGCACAACGTCTGTCGCGCGAACGCCGGCAGGTCGCTCGGGACGACGCCGATCTCGTGCAGCGTACGAGGAGCGCCGATGCTCGTCGCCAGCTCGCTGATGCAGCTCGCCAGGGCGTCGCCCACCTGGTCCTCAGGCAGCCGGCTCGCCTCCGGCACCCCGAGCGCCTCGGCGAGGGGGCGGAAGCGGCCGGGGTCGGTCGCGGCGTTGAAGCGGACGACGTGCGGAAGCAGGATCGCGTTGAGCATGCCGTGCGGCAGGTCGAGGGCACCCCCGATCTGGTGGCTGATGGCGTGCGCGGCGCCCAGGATGGCGTTGGTGAAGGCCAGGCCGGCAGACAGGCTGGCCCGCGCCATGGCGGTACGGGCCTCCGGGTCGAGCGGGTCGTGGACGCTGCGCTGCAGGTGACGCCCGACCAGCGCCACGGCGGCCAGCGCGTGCTCGTCGGTCAGGAAGCTCGCCGCCCGGCTGACGTACGCCTCGACGCCGTGGGTCAGGGCGTCCAACCCCGTCGTGGCGCTGAGCCAGTCGGGCATGGTGACGAGCAGCTGCGGGTCGGTGAGCGGGATGTCCGGCACGAGCGTCTTGCCGATCAGCGTCGCCTTGAGCCCCCGCCGGGTGTCGGTGATGACCGCGAACTGCGACACGTCCGCGCCGGTGCCCGCCGTCGTGGGGGCGGCAACCATCGGGGGGATCGGGCGGGGGATCCGGTCAATGCCCTCGTAGTCGAAGATCGCGCCGCCGTTGCTGACAAGCACCGCGATGGCCTTGGCAGCATCGATCGCGCTTCCGCCTCCGACCGCGACGATGACGTCGCAGCCGGCCTCGAGGTAGGCCTGCGTCCCGGCCAGCACCTCGACGTCCTTGGGATTGGGCGTGACCGCGCTCCAGGTCGTCGGGACGAGGCCGGAGTCGCGCAGGTGCCGGCATGCCTGGCCGGACCAGCCGGCCTCCTGCACCCCGGCGTCAGTGACCAGCAGCGGGCGTACGGCACCAAGACGCGCCGCGGCGTGGCCAATCTCGTCCAGGACGCCCGCACCGAAGACGATCTCGGGGACCACGTAGGCTACGCCACTTGGCCAGTCGGTGCGCGTCGCCGTTCTCCCCGGCAGGACCGCTGGTGGTTGCGAGCGTGCAGCGGGGACGCGAGTCAGCATGACGATCTCCCGTCCGGGTCAAGGGCTCCTTCAGGTTACGGAGGCGTGTCGCGCAGCGCCAGGGTACGGCGCCGATCGGTCTCCAGCGGCGCCCGATCGGTCAGGTTCGCCGCTCTCCGAGAGGTCAGGTGGTGGCCCGTGGACGTCCGCCGGTTCGGGCTACGGGCTCGTCAGGGCCGTCGCCCGTCCACCCTCAGGTAGAACGGCGCCCGGGAGCGTGAGGAGTGGCGCTCGGCCGCCAGAGTGGACGCGTGTGTGCCCCTGCTCGTGCACGGGCAGCTGGCCTGGAAGACGTCGGCCTTCCTGCAGTGGGGATGCCCCCGTTCGGGCAGTGCGACCCTGCCCGAGCAGTGAGGTTCCCAACAGGCCGCCATCACGGCGGCGACCCGTCGCTCCCGGACCGGCGCCTCCACCCTCGGCTCAACCCGTGGCTCCCCGACCCTGATGACTAGCGTCTGGTCGTGGCCGACGGTCCCTGGCGCAAGACGACGTCTGATCCCACAACGCTGCGTCGGGAGGCGGCCGCGCTACGCCTGCTGGGGTCGGCCGTCGTACGACTCGTCGGTGTCGAGGGAGCGGACCTGCTGCTGGAGCGGGTTGTTCCCGGAACCCCCGTCTCAGAGCTGCCCGACGACGAGGCGACCGCAGCCGTTGCCGGGGCGCTGCGCCAGCTCTGGGTGCCGGTGCCAGCCAACTGCCCCCTACCCGATGTGGCCGAGGAGTGCGAGGTCCTGTTCGCCCGCGACATCGTGGACGCCCTCCCCGCGCCGCTGGTGGAGGCTGCGCAGCGGCAACTGTTCGACCTGCTTGCCACAGCGCCGGAGCCCGTCGTCCTGCACGGGGACCTGCACCACGGCAACCTCCTGTGGTCCGCCCGTCGCGCGCAGTGGGTCGCCATCGACCCGCACGGTGTGGTTGGAGACGCCGGGTACGACGTCGGCCCGCTCCTGATCAACCCGTGGGAGCGGCGTCCGCAGGAGCTCGTCGGGCGACGTCTGGACCTGCTGTCTGACGCCCTCGGCATGCCGCGCACACGCCTGGCCGCATGGGGGGTCGTCCGGGCCGTACTTGCCGAAGCATGGACGGTCCAGGACACCGGCCGGCCGGACGGCCGCGCGCTTGAGGTGGCCGCAGCTCTCGTCCACCATCTGCAGCCGTAACGACTCGCCTGCCGGCGAGCCCGCACGAAGGCCGCTCAGTGCCCGGGCAGGCTGGCTCGACCACACCGCTGTCGTCGCGGTCCCGCCCGTACGAGTCATCCCTGTTCGAAGGGGAACCTCTACGACGTCAAGCTGTCTGCTTGCCGGCGGGGCGAACCTCAAGGTGGTGTCGGAGATGCTTGGGCACTCCACGATCGCGATCACCGCCGACACCTACACCTGCGTGCTGCCCGAGGTCGCCCGGGAAGCCGCCGAGGCGGCGGTCCGGCTGGTGCCCCGCCGGACGCCAGTCGGACTTTCCGGCCCCATTTCGGCCCCATCTGGCGATCAATGACCGCCGCCCAAGGGGTCGCCGGTGACGAAGCCGCACGTCAGCGGAGGGCGTGGGATTCGAACCCACGGAACGAGTCGCCCCGTTCAGCGGTTTTCAAGACCGCCGCCATCGACCACTAGGCGAGCCCTCCCGACTGGCAGAGGCTAGCGAAGGCTGCCGTGCACCGAACCGACAGCCAGGACCGGAACAGCGGGATCACCGACTGCGGTTGCCTCCCATGACGAGCGCGACGCATCGACGGGAGAGTGGGACAGATGACATCGGCCAGCAAGGTGTGGTTCATCACCGGGGCTTCGCGAGGTTTCGGCCGCTTGTGGGCCCAGGCGGCGCTGGAGCGCGGCGATCGGGTGGCGGTCACGGCGCGGGACACCTCGAGCGTGAAGGATCTCGTCGAGGCGTACGGCGAAGCAGTGCTGGCGCTGAAGCTGGATGTGACCGACAGGGCAGCTGCCGGCGACGCGGTACGTCAGGCCGCCAAGCAGTTCGGCCGCCTGGACGTAGTGGTCAACAACGCCGGTTACGGGCAATTCGGGGCGATCGAGGAGGCCTCGGAGCAGGAGTTCCGGACGCAGTTCGAGACCAACGTGTTTGGCGCGCTGTGGGTGACCCAGGCGGCGCTGCCGATCATGCGGGAGCAGGGCAGCGGTCACATCCTGCAGGTCAGCAGCATCGGCGGGGTGGCTGCGTTCCCCAACACCGGGGTCTACCACGCCTCCAAGTGGGCGCTGGAGGGCCTCAGCGAGTCGATGGCCCAGGAGGTGGCCCCCTTCGGGATCAAGGTGACGCTGGTCGAGCCGGGCGGGTACAGCACTGACTGGGCCGGTAGCTCGGCGCGTCACGCCGACCCGCTTCCGGCGTACGAGCGGATGCGAAACGCCCCCCGCCCCAGCGCCGCGAAGCGCGGGGAACCGGCGGCGACCTCGGCGGCGATCCTGGCGGTGGTGGACGCTGCGGAGCCGCCGCTGCGCCTGCTGCTGGGACAGTTCCCGACCCAGCTGGTGAAGACGCTGTACGCCGACCGTCTGGCCACGTGGGCCGACTGGGAGGACGTCTCCCAGCAGGCCCAGGGCAACTGACCGCGCTGGGCCCGTCGGCTAGAGCGTGCGGGTCAGGTCGTCGAGGAGGTCCTGCGGGTCCTCCAGGCCCACGCTGAGGCGGATGAACCCGGGGTGCACGTCGTCGCCGCCCCAGCGGGCGCGGCGCTCGGCCGTGCTGTGGACACCGCCGAAGCTGGTGGCCGGGACGACCAGGCGCAGGGCGGCCAGCCAGCGGTCCGCGGTGTCCCGGTCTGGCAGCGTGAAGCTCACCACCTGGCCGTAGAGCGACATCTGCCGGCTCGCCTGAACATGGGCGGGGTCGTCGGGCAGGCCCGGGTAGCGACAGGCCTGCACGCAGGGGTGCGCGTGCAGGGCCGCGGCGACGACCAGCGCACTGCTGCACTGGCGTTGCAGGCGCACGTCGAGCGTGGCCAGCGACCGGTGCGCCAACCAGGTCTCCATGGGGCCCGCGATCGCGCCGACCTGAGTGCGCCATGCCGCCAGCGGTGCGAGCAGGTCCGGATCGCCCACGGCGACGTGCCCCAGCAGCAGATCCGCGTGACCGGTCATCGCTTTGGTGTCGCTGCTGACGGAGAAGTCGGCGCCCAGCGCCAGCGGCCGTTGCCCGCGGACGGTGGCAGTGGTGTTGTCCACAGCGACCAGCGCGCCCGCGTCGTGCGCGGCGTCGGTCAGCCCGCGCAGGTCGCACACGTCCAGGCGGGGGTTGGTCGGGGACTCCAACCACAGCAGCCTTGCCCCGTCCAACAGGTGCCGCTGCGCCTCCCCCGCCGTGGCGGCCTGCCTGACCTGCACGCCCATCTGCGTGAGGTAGCCCTCGGCCAGCACCCGCGCCGTGTAGTAGCCGTCGGAGGGCAGCACCACCACGTCGTGCGGTCGCAGGGTTGTGCACAGCACGGCCGCGACCGCGGCCATGCCGGAGGCGAAGACCAGGCTCGGTCCCCCTTCCAGCTCACCCAGGGCCGCCTCGTACGCCGACCAGGTCGGGTTGGCGTACCGGCCGTAGGTGTACGCAGCGCCGGCTGGATCGCCGGCATGGCGGTAGGTGCCGGCGAAGACCGGACCGGGCAGCATGGGGGCTCCCGGCTCCGGCCGGCCGAGCCCGGCGTGCACCACCCGCGTCGCAGTACGCACCTCGAAGTCCCGGTCCACCCGCTCAGTCTGGGGTAGGCCGGTTCCTGCCCGCGGACGGACGTACGCTCGGCGCAGCACGCCGGTGCCTGGCCGGCCGCTTCGAGGAGACGCTGATGCCGCACGTGCTGCAGGTGCTGGTCGTCCTCGCCGTGCTCGGACTGGCCTCCACGGCCGTCGCGCTGCTGACCGTGCGTTGGGCGTTCCGCCGTGCCCGGCGCGCCCTGCTCGCCCGGGTCACCGCCGTGCTCGGCCGCGGCAGGCAGGCCGCGAGCAGGCCCGGCCCGGATCCGCTGTTGGCCCAGGCCGCGCGCCTGCTGACGGCCCGGACGTCCGCTACCGCCGCGCCGATCCGGGCCTGCCTTCCCGGGCCGGGGCGCGAGGTCGCGCTCATGCGCCGGGACCTGGCGCGTGAGGTCGGCGGCGCGGCCCGGGCAGTCACGGCCGGGCGGCGGGACGGTCGCCCGGTGGAGGGCCTGGCGAGCATCGTGGGCCGGCTCACCCAGCAGGCGCGCTCGGTCGATGTGGACCTGGCCGTCGCCGCCGCCGAGCCCGACCGGGGCGCCCGCGGCGCGCTCCTGGCCGCCCAGGCCGAGCGCCTCGTCCTCATCCGGCGCGCGTGCATGCAGGTCCGCCGCGGCGTGACGCTCGCCGGCTCGGCCACGACCGCCCCGCTGCTCGACGCGGTACTTGACGAGCTCGACGACGAGGTCGTCGCTCTGGGCCTACGGGTCGACGCCTACCGGGAGCTCATCCGCCCCGCCTGAGCGAGCCGTCAGAGCCGACGGGACGTCGCGAGGGACAGGAACTCACTGCGCGTACGTGGGTCGTCGCGCAGGGCGCCGTACAAGGCGGAGGTCACGGTGCTGGCCCCGTTGGCCCGGACGCCGCGGATGCTCATGCACATGTGCTCGGCCTCGAGCACCACCCCGACGCCGCGTGGTCGCAGCTGCTCCTGCAGCCAGGACGCGACCTGCTTGGTGAGCCGCTCCTGCACCTGCAGCCGGCGCGCGAACAGCTCGACCACCCTCGCCAGCTTGGACAGCCCCAGAATGCGCTCGCCGGGCAGGTAGGCGACGTGTGCGACACCGACGAAGGGCAGCAGGTGGTGCTCGCACAGCGAGGCGAACGGGATGGCGCGGGCGACGACGAGCTCGTCGTAGTGCTCCTCGTTCGGGAAGGTCGTGAGATCGAACCCGTGCGGCTCGAGCAGCTCGGCGAACGCCGACGCGACGCGGCGCGGGGTGTCCGCCAACGACTCCGTTGTCACGTCCTGGCCGAGCGCGACGAGCAGCGCGCGCACCGCGGCCTCGGCGGCTTGCCGGTCGACGCTCACGGCTCGACCGCCTGCGACGCGGCTCCGGAGGCGAGCAGCGCCTCGACGTCCAGCCCGAGCTCGGCCGCCACCTCGCGCGTGTGCTCCCCCGGCACAGGTGGCCTTCGGCGTACGGCGGGGGGCGTGCGGGACAGCCGTGGCGCGGGTGCCGGTTGGACGATGCCGTCGAGCTCGACGAAGGTCCCGCGGGCCTGCAGGTGCGGGTGCTCGAGCCGCTCGTCCCAGTCCAGGACCGGCTGCACGCAGGCGTCGGTGTGGCCCAGCAGCGCGGTCCAGTCGTCGCGGTCGCGGGAGGCCCACAGCTGCGACCACAGAGCCTTGTCCGCAGGCCATCGCTCCGGCCCGGTTTGGCGCAGGCGCACCTGGTCCGGCTGGCCCTCGCGAAATCCGGTCAGCCGCACCAGCTCGGCGTAGAACTGGGGTTCGAGCGCCCCCACCGCGACGAAGCGGCCGTCAGCGCAGGCGTACACCTCATACCAGGGAGCACCGGTGTCCAGGAAGTTCTGGCCCCGGCCACCGGCCCAGACCCCCATCGAGCGCAGCGCCGTGAACATCGTCGTGAGCACCGAGGCGCCATCCACCATGGCCGCGTCCACGACCTGACCGCGACCGCTGCGCGCGGCCTCGAGCAGCGCGGCGAGCACCCCCATGACGAGGAACATCGACCCACCCGCATAGTCACCGACCAGGTTGAGGGCCGGGGTCGGCCGCTCGTCGGGCCGCCCCGTGGCCCAGAGGGCGCCGGTGAGCGCGATGTAGTCGATGTCGTGGCCGGCCACGCTCGCCAGCGGGCCCTGCTGCCCCCAACCGGTCATGCGTGCGTACACCAGGCGCCGGTTGCGATCGGCGCAGTCCTGCGGCCCCAGGCCGAGCCGCTCGGCCACACCCGGCCGGAAGCCCTCCAGCAGCACGTCGGCGCTGTCGACCAGGCGCAGGACCAGGTCACGGCCGGCGGGCGCCTTCAGGTCGACCGCGACCGACCGCTTCCCGCGGTTGACGACGTCCTGCCGCGACGCACCCGCACCGGCCGGCCGGTCCACACGTACGACATCGGCGCCCAGGTCGGCGAGCAGCATCGCCGCGAAGGGGCCGGGCCCGAGGCCGGCCAGCTCCACGACCCGTACGCCCGCCAGCGGTCCCGTGCTCTGCTCGACCATGGAGCTCCCGTCCTTCGCCATGTACCCGGATCGTGCCAACGGCGGGTCTGCGGTCAGCCGCGGGGCACGATCAGCAGTGACTGGGCGCCCCTGCCGACCGGCCCCTGCGCGTCGGACAGCACCGACGTCGCGAGCCCCACCCCCCCGTCGGAGATGGTGGTGCTGGCGTCCAGGCAGATCCACTCACCGACCGCCTCGCGGTGCAGGTGCACGGTCAGCTCGGGGTTGATGAACATCCACCGCGTGATGTCCAGCTCACTGGACACGCCGTTGCCGCTGTCGGCGACGATCATCACGCGCTGGAGCGGGCTCGGTTCCTCGTCGGGTACGAGCGGGTGGCGCATGCGCACCCAGGCCGTGGAGGGCCCCGTCCCGGTGAAGTGCCCGCGCACGAAGCGCCACTCCATCGCCTGCAGGTAGCCCTGGACCCAGCCGTCGGACGGCAGCTCGGCCGTCGCGGGCGGCAGGGCAGGGGCGGTCTCCGCACGGCTGGCGACCTCCGCCCCCGCCGTACGACGGATGCGCCAGGCCTGCGCCCGCGCGACGTCCCGGCCCCCGGCCGACAGGGTCGCCTCGACCAGATCGACGCTGCGTCCGGGCCTGGCCATCCGCACCTGCAGGTCGAGCTCACCGACGGGTACGGCGCCCAGCAGCTCGACGGTCATGCGCGCCACGAGCACGTCCGGGCGCGGCTCGCACCGCTCGACGGCGCGCGCGAGCAGGGCACTCGGCGGACCGCCGTGCTGGGAGGAGACGTCCCAGGGGCCGGTCGTGTGGACCGTGCTGAGCCAGCGGCCCTCGCCCAGCGGCTCGTAGAAGCTCATGGCCGCGACGCTACTGTCCGACCCATGCGCGCCGTCACCCTCCCGTCGTACGGCGGGCCCGAGGTCCTCACCCTGGCCGACGTCCCGGATCCGGTGGCCGGCCCCGGTGACGTCCTGGTCGACATCACGGCCTCCGCCGTCAACCGGGCCGACATCATGCAGCGCAGGGGCCACTACCCGCCGCCGAAGGGCGCGCCGCCCTATCCGGGCCTGGAGTGCAGCGGCACGATCGCGGCCCTCGGCGAGGGCGTCGGCGGCTGGGCGGTCGGCGACGAGGTGTGCGCGCTGCTGGCCGGCGGCGGGTACGCCGAGCAGGTGGCCGTACCGGCCGGGCAACTGCTGCCCAGGCCGGCGGGAGTGTCGCTGGTCGAAGCCGCCGGCCTGCCCGAGGTCGCGTGCACGGTCTGGTCCAACGTCTTCCTGCTCGCCGCGCTGCAGCCCGGCGAGGTGCTGCTCGTGCACGGTGGCACCAGCGGCATCGGCACGATGGCCCTGCAGCTCGCGCGGCGGGCTGGTGCCCGCGCCTTCTGCACGGTCGGCTCAGCCGAGAAGGCGGCGCGGGCCGTCGAGCTCGGCGCCGAGCAGGCGTTCCTCTACAAGGAGAGCGACTTCGTCGCGCTGACCCGCGAGGCGACAGACGGGCGGGGGGCAGACGTCGTCCTGGACAACATGGGCGCCAGCTACCTGGCCCGCAACGTCGAGGTGCTCGCCCCCGGCGGGCGGCTGGCCGTCATCGGACTGCAGGGCGGCACCAAGGCCGAGCTCGACCTCGGCGCCCTGCTCGCGAAGCGCGGCACGGTGCGGGCCACCTCCTTGCGCGCGCGACCGACGCAGGAGAAGGCCGACATCGTGCAGGCCGTACTCGCCGGCGTCTGGCCGGCAATCGAGGCCGGCGAGGTGCGTCCCGTGATCGACCGCGTGCTGCCCCTGGACCGGGTCGCGGACGCCCACCGGCTGGTTGAGGCGTCCATCCACGTCGGCAAGGTCGTCCTCCAGGTCCGCTGAGGCTGACGCCGCCGCGACCAGCACAACAGCAGGTCGGCGACGTCAGCGACGCGTCGCCCACGCTCAGCCGAGCGCGAACGCCCCCCGCCACCATGCTGTTGTGCTGCTCAGCCGCCGGGACCCCCGGCGTCAGGCGCGGGTGGCGGCGAGCGGGAAGCCGCCACCGTCCACGACGGCCTTCACCAGCGGCGCCATGAGCTCGCGCAGCCGGGCACAACCGTCCTCGCCGATCCGCTCCCACGCCGGCAGCGCGAGCGCGTCGGTGGCGACCTCGACCCGCAGGCGGGAGGCGCGGCCCTGCTCGGTGAACGCGCCCCCCTCGTCGAGCCAACCGCGCTCCTGCATCTGCGCGACCGCCCCGTCCCACTCCTCGTCGGAGTAGGCGCGGCTCGCCTGCAGCGGCTTGCGGGTCCACAGGTCGCCCTGGGCCACGTGCAGGACGGCGGCTTCGAGCCCGGTCACGCCCTCGCCGACCAGCGCCGCGATGTGGCCGTCCCCACGGAACTCGCGCAGCAGGGTGACGGCGTGCCACAGGGCCAGGTAGGGCTCGGCCGGCCAGGGCAGACCCGCGTTCCCGGCGTACAGGGGGCGGCCGTACGGAGTGCAGCCCTCGCATGCGGTGCGGGCCAGCGTCAGCGCCTCGGCGACCTCCGGGCCGTCCAGCAGGTCGCCGCACAGCCGGCGCAGCGCGCGGTCGACGCCGCGGTAGCGCGCGTCCAGCACCTGCTGCGTCGTCACCTTCTCCCAGACGCCGGCCATGCCGAACTGCACGGCGAGCGCGGAGAAGTTATAGAACGTCGCCTGCACGACGGGCCAGCTCACGGCGCCCATCGCCGCCGCCCGAGCCGGGAAGTAACCGATCGCCCGGTTCTGGGAGCTGTCCAGCCCGATCGCCGCGTACTGCTCCTGCGGGTCCGGCGTGAAGTAGACCATCGCGTGGAACGGTTCAAGCGCACGCCAGGTGGTGCGGCTGACCTCAGGCTTCACAGGCTCTCCAGCAGTCGGTCGACGTCGTCATCGCACGTGTATCCCACCACCCCCGCGCGCACGGCCCCGTGCTCGCCCAGCCCGACGGCCCGCATGAGCTCGACCGCGTAGTAGTCACCGGCCCACACCGCGACTCCGGCCCGGCCCAGGTCGACGGCCACCTCCTGCGGCGTACGTTCCTCGACGGTGAAGGCCACAGTCGGTGTACGCCGGACGGGCGCGCCGAGCAGCTGGACGTCGGGCCGGTCCTGCAGGCCGGCCAGCAGGCGCGCGAAGACCGCCTGCTCGTGCTGCTGCAGGTCACCCATGGCCGAGAGCAGGCGCTCCCGCCGAGTCGCACCGCTGCCGAGCGAGGCGATCCAGTCGACGGCCGCGGTAACCGCGACGAGCTGGGCGAAGGCCGGCGTACCGAGCTCGAAGCGGTCCGGCACGTCCTCGGTGCTGGCGAGCAGCTTGTCCGGGTGCAGGGTGTCCAGCAGCTCCGGGCTGGCGACCGTCGCGGCGAGGTGCGGGCCGTACCACTTGTACGCCGAGCAGGCGTACAGGTCGGCGCCGAGCGCGGCCACGTCGACCGGCCCGTGCGGGGTGGCGTGGACCCCGTCGATGTGCACGAGAGCGCCTACCTGAAGGGCCTTGTCGATGATCGCGAGCAGGTCCGGTCGGGTACCGGTGGCGTTGCTGGCGGCCGTCACGGCGACCAGCCGGGTACGTTCGGACAGCAGGTGCTCGTACTGCTCGGCCGGCAGTTCGCAGGTGACCGGTTCGACGTCGGCCCAGCGCAGCGTCGCCCCGCTGCGGGCCGCGGCCTGCACCCACGGCCGAACGTTCGCGTCGTGGTCCAGGCGGCTCACCACGACCTCGTCGCCCGGAGCCCAGGTCTTGGCGAGCGCACCGGCCAGCACGTAGGTGTTCGCCGTCATCGACTGCCCGAACACCACCCCGGCCGGCTGGGCACCGAGCAGGTCCGCGACGGCCTCCCGCGCGGCGTCGACGATGTCGTCCGCCCGCACGCTGCTCGCGAACGCCCCGTGCCGGTTGCTGACCGCACTTCGGTACGCCGCGGCGACCGCCTCCCCGACGGCCTCGGGCACCTGCGTGCCACCGGGTCCGTCGAAGTGCGCAAGCCCCTGGGCCAGGGCCGGGAAGCAGGCGCGGACGGCGGCAGTATCGAGGGGCATGCGTAGGAGCCTGCCGCACAGGTGAGGATGAAGGCATGACGGAACCCCAGCAGCAGGTCGTCCTGGTCGATGAGGACGGGCAGCCGGTCGAGCCGGCGCCCGCGTCGGACGAGCGCAGCCCGGCCGAGCTCGTCGAGCAGCCGGCGAAGGTGATGCGGATCGGCTCCATGGTCAAGCAGCTGCTGGAGGAGGTCCGCGCCGCGCCGCTGGACGACGCCGCCCGGACCCGCCTCCGGGCGGTCCACGAGAGCTCGATCAAGGAGCTGTCGGAGGGGCTCGCCCCGGAGCTCCGGGAGGAGCTCGGGCGGCTGACGCTGCCCTTCGACGACGACTCGCCCAGCGACGCCGAGCTGCGCATCGCCCAGGCGCAGCTGGTGGGCTGGCTGGAGGGCCTGTTCCACGGGATCCAGACCGCGCTGTTCGCCCAGCAGATGGCGATGAAGCTGCAGCTGGAGCAGATGCGCGGCGGCCAGCCGGCGCTGCCTGGACCGCCAGGCCTGGCCGCCGGGATCCCGGCGCCCTCCGCCGGGACCGGTCAGTACCTGTGACCGCTGCCACGCCGGAGCGGTCCCGCCGGTCCGGTTGGCTCCCCGGGACCGGTACCGCTGCTACGGGAAGTCGAGGTCCAGCACCTGGGCGACGCCGTCGTCGTCATTGCTCGCGGTGACCTCGTCGGCGGCCGCCAGGACCTCCGGGTGGGCGTTCGCGACGGCGACCGCGCGGCCCGCCCAGGCGAGCATCGGCAGGTCGTTGGGCATGTCCCCGAACGCGATCACGTCGGCCGCCTCGACCCCGAAGTCGGCGGCCAGCGACGCCAGACCGCTCGCCTTCGACACCCCGGCCGCGCTGATCTCGAGCAGGCCGTCTGCGGAGGAGTGCGTCAAGGTCGCCGCGTCCCCGACGGCGCCGCGCGCGGACGCGAGAAGCTCGTCGGCCGTCAGTTCCTCATGCCGCGCCAGCAGCTTGACGACGTCACCCGCCAGCAGCTGCTCGACCGGCGCCTGGGTCAGCTTGTCGCTGGAGTCCCAGCGCGGTCGGTAGGACGGCTCGTGCGCGAAGTCCGCCTCGTGCCGCTCCACCGCGAACGCGATCCCGGGCAGCTCGCGGCGCAGCGCGTCGACGACACCGAGCGCCGCCTCGCCGGAGAGCAGGTCGGTGCGCACGATGCGCGCCGCGTGCAGGTCGTACACCAGCGCCCCGTTGGCGCAGACCGCGAGCCCTCGGTGGCCCGTCGCCTCGGCGATGCCCCCCATCCAGCGCGGCGGTCGACCGGTGACCATCACGAACGGCACGCCCGCGGCCTCGACCCGGGCGATCGCCGCCGTCGTACGCGGGGAGACGGTGCCGTCGCTGCGCACGAGCGTGCCGTCCAGGTCGGTCGCGACCAGGCGAGGTCTCACGCGGGGACGAGCTCGGTGCGGCCGCCCAGGAAGGGCCGCAGCGCGGCGGGCACGTGCACCGAGCCGTCCTCGCGCTGGTGCACCTCGAGCAGGACGGCGATGGTGCGACCCACCGCGCAGAGCGTGCCGTTCAGGGTCGCCGCGACCTGCGGCCCCCGGTCGGTGCGGACGCGCACCCCGAGCCGGCGCGCCTGGAAGTCCGTGCAGTTGCTTGTCGAGGTCAGCTCGAGCCAGCGCTGCTGCGACGGAAGCCAGGCCTCGCAGTCGTACTTGCGGGCGGCGCTGGATCCGAGGTCGCCGGCCGCCACGTCGATCACCCGGAACGTCAGCTCGAGCTCGGTGAGGAAGTCCTTCTCGTGCTGCAGCAGCCGTTGGTGCTCGGCGATCGCGTCCGCCGGGTCGACGTAGGAGAACAGCTCGACCTTGTCGAACTGGTGCACGCGGATGATCCCGCGGGTGTCCTTGCCGTAGCTGCCGGCCTCGCGCCGGAAGCAGGAGGAGAAGCCGGCGTAGCGCAGCGGCAGCGACTCAAGGACCTCCCCCGAGTGGTACGCCGCCAGCGGCACCTCGCTGGTCCCGACGAGGTAGAGCTCGTCGGCCTCGAGCTTGTACACCTCGGCGACATGCGCGCCGAGAAAGCCGGTCCCCTCCATCGACTCGGGCTTGACCAGCGCCGGCGGGATCATCGGCGTGAACCCGGCGGTCACCGCGCGGTCGACCGCCATGTTGACCAGCGCCAGCTCGAGCAGCGCGCCGACGCCCGTGAGGAAGGCGAACCGCGAACCGCTCACCTTCGCCCCGCGCTCGGTGTCGATCGCCTTGAGGCGCTCGCCGACGTCGAGGTGGTCCCGGGCCGCGAAGCCGTACGCGGGCACCTCCCCGACCTGCTCGAGGACCAGGAAGTCGGCCTCGCCCCCCGGCGGCGCGTCGAGCACCACGTTGGGTACGGCCAGATGCGCTGCGCGCAGGGCTGTCTCAGCCGCTGCCTGCTCGACCTCGGCCTGCTTCACCTGCGCTGCCAGGCCCTTGGCGGTCTCCAGCAGGCCAGGGCGCTCGTCCTTGCTCGCGGTCCGCACGGCCAGCGAGGCGGTCTTCTGCTCGCCTCGGAGCCCGTCGGCACGCGTCACTGCTGCCCGCCGCGCGTGGTCGGCGGCGAGCAGCTCGTCGACCAGTGCCGGGTCATCGACGCGAGCCCGCTGCGAGTCCCGTACCCGCTCAGGATCGTCGCGCAGCAGCTTGAGGTCGATCACTCGAGTCAGGCTACCGGCGCGCCGGCCGACCGTACTTTCCGCACGACGATCTTCACGACCCCGTACGGCCCTCGTGAAGATTGTCGTGCAGGCTCGACGGGCGGATTGAGCGCGATCGCCCCCGTACCTGCGCACGACGATCTTCACAGCGTCCACAGGGCGCCCGAGCCGTGTCGTGAAGATCGTCGTGCAGCGGCAGGTGGACCGCGCCCCTCAGCCGCCGAAGCGCGTGCGCTCCAGCCACGCCGCCGCGTCGCGGAAGTCCGCGTCGGACGTCCCCGGGCGCTGGGCCGGCTGGACGTCGTCGGCCCGCGGGTAACTGCCGAGGAAGCGTACGTCCGCGCACACCCGCCGCAGCGCCGACAGTGCCTCGCCCACCCGCGCCTCCGCGACGTGACCGCCGCAGTCCAGCGAGAAGCAGTAGTCCCCCAGACCGGCGCCTGTCGGGCGGGACTCGATCCTGGTGAGATCCACCCCGCGTACGGCGAACTCGGTCAGCACCTGCAGCAGCGCGCCCGGGCGGTTCTCGGCGATGAAGGCGGCCAGGGTCGTGCGGTCGGCTCCTGTCGCCGGCCCGACCGGGCCGGGCCGGGACACCACGACGAAGCGGGTCACGGCGCCTTCGTTGTCGTGCACGTCGTCCGCGAGCGCCGTAAGTCCGTAGTGCGCGGCCGCGACGGGCGCGCTGACCGCGGCGTCGTACGCGCCCTCGCCGACGAGCCGGGCGGCGTCCGCGGTCGAGGCGGTCAGCACGACGACGGCGTCCGGCAGCGCCTCGCGCAGCCAACGGCGGCACTGCGCCTCGGCATGCGGGTGCGTGGCCACGGTCCGGACCTCGGTCCGCCTCGTCCCCGGGCGCGCCAGCAGGGCGAAGCTCACCGGCAGCAGCACCTCGCGCACCACCTGCAACAGCTCACCCGTGGCGAGATCGTCCAATGTGGTCGGCACCGAGCCCTCGACGGAGTTCTCGAACGGTACGACCGCGCTGTCGCACTCGCCCCGCCGTACGGCGTCCAGCGCCACGGGCACCGAGGCGTACGGCAGCAGGTCCGCGCGCGCGGCGGCGGGAAGGGTGCGCAGGGCCGCCTCCGCGAAGGTGCCGGCCGGCCCGAGGAAGCCGAAGCGGGCCGGTGGGGTGCCGGGCACGACTCAGGCCCGACGCCTGCGGAGACCGGCCGGCGCGAGCATCGACCGCGACGCCGCACGGGTCGCGACGACCTCGGGAGCGCCGGAGGACAGGAGCACGCCGCGAGGGTAGTCCTAGGGTCCTGGTGTGGACCGCGACGAAGCCAAGCGCCTGCTCGCCGCCGTCGCCGCTGGTGAGCTCGCCCCGGCGGACGCCCTGGACCGGCTCGCCGTGGCGCCGTACGACGCGCTCGCGCACTCCCTCGTGGACACCCACCGGGCGCTGCGCACCGGCGACCCCGAGGTCGTCTACGCCGCCGGCAAGACGACCGCGCAGGTGCTCGACGTGGTGACCGCCCTGCGCGCCGGCTCCTCGCGGGTGCTCGTGACGCGCTGCCCGCCCGACACCGTGGCGGCGCTGGTCGGCACCGACGTCGAGGTCGAGGGTTCGACCGTGCTGGTCGGTACCGCGCCGGCGCCGCGAGGTCTGGTGGCCGTCCTGTCGGCCGGGACCTCCGACGGCCCGGTCGCCGCCGAGGCCGCGCTGACCGCCCGGGCGTTCGGCGCCGCTGTGGAGCGCGTCGACGACGTCGGGGTCGCCGGGCTGCACCGGCTGCTGGCGGCCCGGTCGGCCCTGGACCGCGCCGACTGCCTCATCGTGGTCGCCGGCATGGAGGGCGCGCTGCCCTCCGTCGTCGGCGGTCTGGTCGGGACGCCGCTGGTGGCCGTGCCGACCAGCGTCGGGTACGGCGCCGCCTTCGGCGGACTGGCCGCGCTGCTCGGGATGCTGACCTCGTGCGCGCCAGGTGTCGCCGTCGTGAACATCGACAACGGTTTCGGGGCAGGGGTTTTCGCGGCCCGCGTCGCCCGTCGCTCGGGCCCGACGTGATCGGCTGGGTGGACGGGCAGGCAGGAGCCAGCGGCGACATGCTGCTCGGCGCCCTGGTCGACACGGGCGTGCCGCTGGCCGTCCTGCAGCAGGCCGTCGACGCGCTCGATGTCGAGCAGGTCACCCTGACGGCCACCCCGGTCACCCGCGCGGGGCTCGGCGCCGTCCAGGTCGACGTGCAGGCGGCCGACACCGCGATCGGCCGGACCTGGGCCGACGTGAGCCAGCTGATCCAGCGCGCCGCCCTTGCCGACCCGGTACGCCGGACGGCGCTGGAGGTCTTCGACGCGCTCGCCTCGGCGGAGGCCGCCGTGCACCGCGTCCCGGCCGAACAGGTGCACTTCCACGAGGTGGGCGCCCTGGATGCGCTCGCCGACGTCGTCGGCGCCGCCGCGGGGTTGCACCACCTCGGGCTCAGCGCCGTGCACTGCTCGCCGCTGTCGCTGGGCTCGGGGACGACGCGGGGCGCGCACGGACCGCTCCCGGTGCCGGTGCCCGCGGTGCTCGCCCTGCTCGGGGGCCGCCCGGTCCAGGCGGGCGGGTCGGCACACGAGATGACTACGCCGACCGGCGCAGCGCTGCTCCGGACCGTCGTGACCGACTGGGGACCGCTGCCCGCCATGGCGCCGGCGCGGACCGGTCACGGAGCGGGCAGCCGGGACCCGGGCGAGTTCGCCAACGTGCTGCGGCTCGTCCTCGGCGAGCCCACAACGGGGAAGCCTCCGCACACCGCGGTGCTGCTGGAGGCCAACGTGGACGACATGGACCCGCGCCTGTGGCCGGCGGTCTTGACGGCGCTGCTCCAGGCCGGTGCCAGCGACGCGTGGCTGACGCCGATCGTCATGAAGAAGGGCCGTCCGGCGCACACGCTGTCGGTGCTCTGTCGTCCCGAGATGGCCTCAGTGGCAGCGGAGGCGGTCCTCACGCACACGTCCTCGATCGGTCTGCGTGAGAGCGTGGTGGCCAAGCGCGCGCTGGAGCGGACCGAGTCGAGTGTGCTCGTGGACGGCCAACGGGTACGGGTGAAGACGGCCTGGCTGCACGGCGAGCCGGTCAACGCCAGCCCGGAGTGGGAGGACGTGGCCGCGGCCGCCCTCGCCCTGCAGCGGCCCGCCAAGCAGGTGCTCGCCCAGGCCGTCGCGCTGGTGCAGGCCGCGACGCCGCCCACGCCGCTCCCATTTGAGCAGGCTGCCGGACCTGAGGCGGCCCGACTCGGTCTCACCGGGTACGGGCCGGCGCCTTGCTGCTGATGCTCAGGTCCAGCCGGACGGGCAGCGCGGGACGCTCCAGCGCCTCGCGGAGGGCGCTGAGGGCCTCGACCTCGATGCGCTGCTGCAGAGCCGGCAGGTCGGTGTCGGCGTTCGCCGTGACCGTCAGGGCGATCCGTGGATCGCGGGGATGGCCCTGCACCTGGGCGGAGGCGCCGCTCACGCCGCGGTAGCCCCGCACCTGGGTGGTCAGGGCGTCGGTGACGGCCGAGCTGTCCACGTCCGTACGCCCTCCGGCGCCGCCCGTCGTGAGGTCGACGTGCGAGGTGCGGGCGACCGAGAACAGCGTGGCGAGCCAGCGCAGCGCGAGGTAGGCCAGGACCAGTCCGAGCACACCGGCGACCGGCCACAGCCAGACGCCGTGCTGCCCGACGTACCGGCTGATGCCGTTGTCGAACAGTGGCCGGGAACTCGGCCGGGTGCCGAAGATGCCGGCCCCGAGCAGCAGGGCCAGCGCGCCGCCGACGAGCAGCACGAGGCCCAGGAGCAGGAGCAGCAGACGGTGCAGGCGCTCCGCGGCGGGGGTCATGACCGTTCCTTCCGGGTCTGCACCGTGGTGCGGGGGCGCGGCGGGTGGCGCAGCTGCAGGGCAGCCAGCCGTTCGGTGACCGCTGTCCGGACCTCGGTGTCCAGACCCTGCGCGAGCTCGGCCTGACCGCCCCGGCTCTGCGCGGTCACCTTCGCGCGCCGGCGCCCGACCTTCACCGAGGCGCCGGTGATGCCGTCGACACTCTCCGCGGCCCTCTGCAGGGCGCTGCGCAGGCCGGCGCGGGTCAGCGCTGCGTCGGTGTGCGCATCTGCGGAATCCACCCGCAGCCGACGTACGCGGCGGGGCTTGAGCTCGAGCAGCAGCAGAAGCAGGCCGACCGCCGTCACCGCAGCGGCGATCACCCGGACGAGCGTGCTGTCCCACGTGTCGGACCGGCCGGCCCGGTAGACACTGCGCCAGTCCAGCAGGACCGGGTTGGAGCCGAAGACCGCCACTGCGGTCTCGACCGCGAGCAGGACGCCGACGGCGGCGAGCGCCACGGCGAACAGCAGCGTCAGGACCCGGTTCAGCGTCCTCACAGCACACGCGCCGGTGGCTCGGCCTCGGTCACCAGGGCGGTGACGCTGACGTCGACCTCCGCGACCTCGAGCCCGGTCAGCGAGGACAGGCGCTCGGTGATGCGGTCGCGGACCTGCTGCGCCGTCCTCTGCAAGGGGTTCGGGTAGGCGACGCTCATCGTCACGCGGACGAAGACCCGGCGGCCGTCGACCTCCGCCTGCACGGTGGGCAGCGCTGACAAGCTGGTGGTGCGTCGCCCCAAGCGGTCCATTCCGGGGGCCTCGACCTTGACGCCGAGCAGTCGGTGGGCGGCGGAGCCGACTCCCTCGACCTCCCCCGCCGCTCGGCTGGAGATGCGGCTGACGACCCGGTCCTCGACCCGGATGGCCCCGTCCTCGGTCCTGCCGACGGGGCCGCCGCTGCTGCTGTCCACCGCCCGGGAGCCGGGCCGTGGGACGCGGGCCACGACCCGCTCGACCGGTATGCGGCCGGGCAGCGGCAGGCGCCGCCGGGACAGCGCAGTGCTCGAGGACGTCACCGGTCTCGCCGTAGACCGGACAGGTACGGCGCGAGGTCGAGCTCACCGTCGATCACTTTCGACACGGCGAAGCCGATAGCCCCGAACAGCGCGACGACGAGCATGTCGCCGAAGCTGCCGAAGACAAGGGCGAAACCCAGGGCGAGGCCGACCAGAAGGCCGAGCGTGCTGCGAGGCATGCAGACTCCCAAACAGGTACGGGCCGCCAGGGTCCTGGCGGGGTGGTGCCGAGGTGCCGAGCTGCGGCGGTGCCGAGGCTCAGCGCGGGACAGCGGGTGCAGCGGTACGAGGTCAGCGGTCCTGCGGTACTGCGGTCAGCGGACCCGGGGCGGGGCGTGCCGCCGGCGCCACCGGCGCACAAGGCCGAGAACGACTTCCCGCAGCGGGGCCTGCCGGCGGACGGCCGTGACGCCGCCCCCGGGGCCGGGGTTGGCGGCGAAGGTTTTGAGCCCCGCCTGGAAGACGTCCGGGTCCCCTCCCCTGTCGGGGTGGTGGCGGCGGACGAACTCCCGGCGGGCCAGCCGGGCCTGGCGATCCAACTCTTTCACGGGGCCGGGTAGGCCTCGGGCAGCACCAGGTCGCCGATGACCACGTCGACCGGGCGGCCCCGAGCCGCGCGAACTGTCGCCCCGCGGATCTGCTCGGCGAGCTCAGCGGCCGGGACCGGCCACCGCGCGACCACGTGCACCTCGACGCTGTCGGGCAGCACGCGCACGCCGGTGACCCGCTCACCGGGCAGGTAACTGGCAGCCTCCCCCGCGAGCCCGCCGTGCATGGCGGCGACGCCGAGGCAGGACAGGACGGCCCGGACCACCTCGGCCGGGTCGACGTCCTGCAGGTCCGCGTCCCGCGAGGTCCCGGAAGCGGCGGTCCCCGCACGCGGGGTCACTGCAAGCGGGGTCACTGCACGCGGGCTGGGGCGTCGCTCTTGCCCTCTTCGTCGTCGTCGCCGAGGTACACGTCGTCGACGGTGACGTTGACCTCGACCACCTGGAGGCCCGTCATCCGCTCGACGGACTGCTTGACGTTGCGCTGGATGGAGCGGCCCAGGTCGGACACGCTGACGCCGTACTCGATGACGATGTCGAGGTCGATCGCGGCCTGGGTCTCCCCCACCTCGACGCTGACGCCCTGGCTGACCGAGGGACCACTGCTGCCCGGGATGCGCTGCTTGATTGCGCCGAAGGCCCGGGTTGCGCCGGCGCCCATGGCGTGCACACCGCTGATCTCGCGCGCCGCGAGGCCGGCGATCTTTGACACCACGCCGTCAGCGACGCTGATCTTGCCCGCGCTGGTCGCCAGGGCGTTCTTGGTCTCCTCCGACGCCTTCGTGCTCGTCGTGGCCGGGGTGGTGCTGGTGGGCGTGCTCATGCTGCTCCTTCGTAGGTACGGGTTCTGGTGCGTGGTGGGTGCAGGACCGTGACGGCCCCTGCAGAGTTGGACACGCGCCGGCGCAGAAGGTTCCGGTGGCGACGGGGAGGGGTCACAGCCGGGCGACGTCGACCACGATCACATCGACGGCAGCGACCAGCCCGGCGAGCTGCGACAGCACCGCCCCGACCCGGGACTGCACCAGCGGCGCCAGCTGAGCGAGCGCCGACGCCCGGTCCACGACGATCCGCACGCGGACGCGCACACCGCCCTCCTCGACGTCGACCTGGACGACTCGCGCCCCCTCGACGCCGCGCACGGCGCCGCGGACCAGCGAGCGCACTGCGGGCGCGGTCAGACCCAGCCGGCCGGTATCCAGCGGCGCCGCCGGGACGTGCACCACCGGCCCCCGAGGCCGGACCGAGCCGACGGCGAGCCTGCGCACGACGCGATCGGCGAGGCCGGCGGGCGTCACGACGCCCTGTCTCGTGAGCGCCCCCAGGGCCTTCGCCGCCAGCTCCTGCTGCTCCAAGAAGGCACGGCAGTACCTGCACGTCCGCTGGTGCGGATCTGCCGGCGCGCTGCCGTGCTGCTCGAACTGTTCGAGCAGGTTCACCATCGAACGGCCGCACGACAGGGCGCCGTCAATGCCCGCCTCGCTCATCTGCGTCATCGCCAGCCCGTCAGGCTCGCCGCCAGGGCGGTTCGCCCGCGGTGCAGTGCGCTCTTCACGCCGGGGACGTTCATCTGCAGCACCTGCGCGGTCTGCTCGTAGGTCAACCCCTCCAGGTCGCGCAGGACCACGACGGCTCGCTGGCGCTCCGGGAGCCGCCGAATTGCGATCCGCACCGCTGTCACGAGCTCAGCCTCCTCGGTCCTTGCTTCGGCGGAGGCAGCAGCCGGCGACGGGAGGTCCTGGGGGGCGACCGGGACCGCCGGCCTGCTCGCCTCGCGGCGACGGCTGTTAGCCGCCGTGTTCACCGTCACCCGGTACAGCCAGGTGGTGAAGGCCGAGTGCCCTGAGAACCCGGACAGGTGCACCCACACGCTGAGCCAGACCTCCTGCACGATATCCTCGACCGCGCCGCGGTCGGACAGCAGCCGGGCTGCTGTGCGGTGCACCGCCGGGGTGTGCTGGCGTACGAGCGCCACGAAGGCGCCGTCGTCGCCGGCCTGGGCCGCCGCCACCAGCCCCTGGTCCCCGTCCACCTGCGCGATCTCCTGCTCGTCGACCCGCCATGCTCCACCTCGTCAACCATGCCGGGGACGGTGGGGCAGTGCAGGCGCGAGCCCGCCACTCCGGCAAGGAGCGACGGGCCCGCGTGCTGCTGCGGCTACTGCTGCGGACGGTCGCCTTCGACGCCGTCGGTGTCGATCTGCTCCTTGCGCACGCTCTCGTTGACCTCGTGCTGCTCGGTCACCGTCTGCGTACCGAGCTTCACGCGCTCGACCGGAACGGTCTCCTTGGTCACCACCGGCTGCTCGGCGTGCAGGGTGACCTCGTGCTCCTCCTCGGACAGGTCCGGCCCGTCCAGGGCCTGGCCCGTGTTGCCCTCGGTGATCGGCTCACGCTCGACCACAACCTCCTCGCGGCTGACCGGCACGGTGGTCTGCACGTTCTCCGTAGTGATGTACTTGCGGAGGCGGGCCCGACCGGTCTCGACGTTCTGCGTCCCCACCTGCAGGCGCTCCTCGGAACGCGTCATGGCGTTGTCGGTGGTCGGACCGGAGGTGTCCCGTCCCTCGATGGCGACGCCTTCGGTGCCGACGGTGCCCTCGCGACTGTCCGGCCCGTCGGTGGCCCCGGTACCGGCGCCGTCGTCGTAGGACGACCCGCCGCTCACGCCGTAGTGGGTGTACAGACGCTGCTCCTCCTCGGGGCTGAGCTCGCTGTCGGCGTCGATGCTCGGTGCGCCCTTGACGATCTCCTTGTCGTAAGGCACCACCACGTCTTCGCCCTGCACGTCCGCAGAGGCCAACGGCACGAAGCTGGTCTTGGAGCCGAACAGGCCGGTGTGCACCGTGGCGAACGTGGGCTCGTTGCCCTCCCGGTCGGCGTACAGCACGTCGATCGTCCCGAGGTGCTCCCCGCCCTGTCCCAGCAGCTTCTTGCCCTGCAGGGTCCGTGCCTGGTCCATCGTGATCATGTTCGGAGTTCCTCTCGCTGGCGGGTCTCATACCTTCCTGGCCCGCCATGCCCCGGGCGACGGCTCACCCACCGGAACAGTGTCCTGCGCGCGGCGCCAGGCAGCCCTTACTCCTGGGGGTGGTTTGACGATCAGCCTGTTCGGTTTGTCATGCTGTACCGCAGCCGAGCCATCCCGTTCTCGGGCGCCGGCGCGATCCCGGTGGCCTGGAACAGCTCGTCGACCCGACCGAGGAAGGACGCGGGGCTCCACGCGCTCGCCCCGTTGTCGATGACCGCCTCGCTGGTGAAGGGGCGGTAGAGCTCGACGGTGTCGCCCTGCACCCCGAACACCTTGCCGCTGATGTGGCTGCTCGCGTCGCTGCACAGGAACGTCACGAACGGCGCCACGTTGTCCGGGTGCCAGAA
>JAABUX010001045.1_pt1 | contig 43663 bp, 48 predicted proteins | sample 5561851 | NCBI WGS metagenome assembly JAABUX01 (sample SAMN10711883, study PRJNA513361) | rock metagenome | isolation source: Antarctica rocks | place: Antarctica: Victoria Land, Richard Nunatak red sandstone | collected 2016-01-03 | reverse complement strand
CGTTCGCCGCGTTCAGCACCGACTGGGCCGCGCCCAACACGCCGCCGCGCGGAACGTCCGCGGGCGGCAGCGTGGTGACGGAGGCGGCGTCGATGCCGTGGGTGCTCAAGCGCTAACCGCCTCGGCAGCCTTGAGCAGCGCGGCGTTGGCGGCGCTGCGGTCGGCATAGTCCTTCCAGGCCGTGCTCTCGGCCAGCGGCCGCCACTTGGCGATCGCTTCCGGGTCCATGTCGCGCACTGTCGCACCGGCCTTCTTGAACACGTCGCCGAGCTTGGCGTCGTCGGCCTTAGCCTCCTGTAGCGCGAACGGCTCCATCGCGGCGCCGACCTCGTCGATCGCCTTGCGCTGATCGGGCGAGAGACTGTCGTAGATCTGCTTGGACATCAGCAGCGGCTCGAACATGAACCAGAAGCTACCCTTCTGACCGGTCGTGACCGCCTTGCTGATCTCCTCGAGCCGGAACGACATCAGGCTGGTCGACGACGTGACCGCCGCGTCGAGCGAGCCGGTCTGCATCGCGGCGTAGATCTCGTTGGAGGGCACCGAGCTGATGATCCCGCCGGCCTGCTTGAGCATCAGGTCGAACTCGCGCGAGCCGCCGCGGATCTTCTGGCCCTTGGTGTCGTCCGGCAGCACGATCGGCCGCTCGCGGCTGGCAATGCCGCCGGCTTGCCAGACCCAGGTGATGATCTTGACGCCGCGCTTGTCGAGCAGCGCGGTCAGCTCCTCGCCGACCTTGGCGGTCTTCCAGGCCAGGCCCTGCTCGTAGGTCGTCACCAGGCAAGGCATCAGGCCGATATTGACCTCCGGCACCTCGCCGCCGGCGTAGGCCAACGGGTAGACCGTCATGTCGAGCGCGCCGCGGCGCACCGCCGAGAACTGGGCGACGGTCTTCATCAGCGAAGAGCCGGGGTAGATCTCGAACGCCAGCTCGCCCCTGGTGCGCTTGGTCACGTCTTCGGCGAACTTGCGGGCCAGGCGATCGCGGAAGTCGCCGGAATCGATGGTGCCGCCCGGAAATTGGTGGCTGATTTTCAGGGTCCGGGCGTCGGCGCGGGCGCCGGTCGCGCGCAGGATGGCGGGCGCGGCGAGGGCGGAACCCAAGACAAGGCGGCGCGATATCGACATGTAACCTCCCGGTCGGCTTCTTTAGTGAAGCATGGCCAGGTATATGACGCGCGTGCTTCTGCGCGACAAGCAGGGAACTCAGAGGTTCGCCGACCCGATGACCAGCCGCGCCTATCCGAGCCGGCCGATCGTGGGCATCGGCGTCGTCTTGCTCGCGCCGGGCGCGGTCTTGCTGGTGCGGCGCGCCCGGCCGCCGTCGCTCGGGCAGTGGGCGCTGCCGGGTGGCGCGCAGGAACTGGGCGAGACCGCCGAGGACGCGGCACGGCGCGAGTTGCGCGAGGAGACCGGGCTCGAGGCCGGCGCGCTGCAACTGGCCGCGGCGGTGGACAGCATCCATCGTGACGCGGCCGGCCGGGTCGAATACCATTACACAATCGTCGATTTCGCCGCGCCCTGGATCGGCGGTCAGCCGCAGCCCGGCGACGACGTGTCCGACTGCGTGTTCGCGCCGCTCGACGATCTGGAGCGGTTCGGATTGTGGCACGAGGCGCACCGGGTCATCGCGATCGCGCGCCGGCTGATCGAGCCGGCTGATCAAGCCGGCTGATCAAGCCGGCTGATCAAGGGTGACGGCGCGCGATAATCATGCGCGCGCCCCTTGTTTTCGGGCGCCGCCGCACCGAGGCTCTGTGCTCAGTTGTGGAAAGGGTCAGGATGACACCGACCGAGATTACCCGGGTCGAAACCTATCTGCGTCGCGTGCTCGGCAGCGCGCACATCGAAATCCCGGTCCCCAAGCGCAAGGGCGCCTCGGTAGAGGTCATGGTCGACAAGGAATTCCTGGGCACCGTGCATCGCGACGACGAGGACGGCGAAGTGTCCTACGCGCTGCACATCACGATCCTCGAGGAGGATCTGCCGCCTTCCAAGTAGGGACATTGCGGCGCAGTTCGGCGAGCCACGCTTCGGCGTTGCCGTCGGACGGCGCGCGCCAGTCGCCGCGGGGCGAGAGCGAGCCGCCGGCCGAGACTTTGGGGCCGTTGGGCATCGCCGAGCGCTTGAATTGGCTGAACGCGAAGAAGCGGCGGATGAACACCTCGAGCCAGTGCCGGATCGTCACCAGGTCGTATTCCCCCCGCTTGTCGGCAGGATAGCCCGGCGGCCACGCACCGCGCTCGGCGTCGCGCCAGGCGTGCCAGGCCATGAACGCGATCTTCGACGGACCCATGCCGTAGCGCAGCGTATAATAGAGTGTGAAATCCTGCAGCGCGTAGGGGCCGATCGTCGCCTCGGTGCTCTGCAGCGCGCCGGAGGCAGCCGGCACCAGCTCGGGCGAGATCTCGGTGCCGAGGATCGCCTCGAGGGTGGCCGACGCTTCGGCGTCGAACTGGCCGGCGCTGATCACCCAGCGGATCAGGTGCTGGATCAGCGTCTTCGGCACGCCCGAGTTGACGGTGTAGTGCGACATCTGGTCGCCCACGCCATAGGTGCACCAGCCCAGCGCCAGCTCCGACAGGTCGCCGGTGCCGAGGACGAAGCCGCCGCGGTGATTGGCGGCGCGGAACAGGTAGTCGGTGCGCAGCCCGGCCTGCACGTTCTCGAAGGTGATGTCGTAGACCGGCTCGCCGCGGGCGAACGGGTGGTCGAGATCGGCCAGCATCTGGCGGGCGGCGGGGCGGATGTCGAGCACGCGGGCGTCGACGCCGAGGGCGGCCATGAGCCGGTGGGCGTTGGCCAGGGTCACGTCGCTGGTGCCGAAACCGGGCATCGTATAGGCCAGGATGTCGGTGCGCGGGCTGCCCGTCAGGTCGACAGCGCGGGCGGCGACGATGAGCGCCTGGGTGGAATCGAGGCCGCCGGAGACGCCGATGACGATCTTGCCGCCGCCGGTGGCGCGCCGCCGCTGCACTAGGCCCGCGACCTGGATGTTGTAGGCCTCGTAGCAATCCTGGGCGAGCCGCGCCGCATCGCTCGGCACGAAGGGAAAGCGTTCGATACGGCGCTCGAGGCCGATGTCGCCGGCGGGGGGGGCGAGCCGGAAGTCGATCTGGCGGAACCGGGCGGGATGCAGCCGGCGATTGTCGTCGAACGTGCCTTGGCGCAGGCGTTCCTGGCGCAGCGCGTCGAGGTCGATGTCGGCGATGGCGATCTGCTCGCCCGCGGGAAAGCGGTCGCTTTCGGCCAGAACGGCGCCGTTCTCGAAGATCGAGCATTGGCCGTCCCAGGCGAGGTCGGTCGTCGATTCGCCGACGCCGGCTGCGGCATAGAGGTAGGCGGCCATGCAGCGCGCCGATTGCGAGGTGCCGAGCAGACGGCGCGTATCGGACTTGCCGATGGTGATGTTGCTGGCCGACAGGTTGAGCAGGACGGTTGCGCCGGCCAGCGCGGCCTGGGTGCTGGGCGGGATCGGGACCCAGAGGTCCTCGCAGATCTCGGCGTGGACGACGAGGCCGGGCAGGTCGGTCGCGGCGAACACCAGATCCTCGCCGAACGGGGCCTCATGCCCGCCGAGGCGGCAGGTCCCGCCCGCGGTGCCGGCGCCGGAGGCGAACCAGCGATGTTCGTAAAATTCACGGTAGTTCGGCAGATGGATCTTCGGGATCGCGCCGAGCAGGCGGCCGCGGTGGACGGCAATGGCGGCGTTGTAGAGCCGGGCGCCATGGCGGACCGGGGCGCCGAACACGATCATGGTCAGCAGATCGGCCGATTCCGTGACGATCCGCGCGATGGCCGCGTCGACCGCCTCGAGCAGCGCGTCCTGCATCAGCAGATCGTCGATCGCGTAGCCGGATAGGCAGAGTTCCGGGAACACCGCGACCGCCGCGCCGCGCTCGCTGCAGCGTCGGGCGGCGCCGAGGATGGCGGCGGCGTTGGCGTCGGGATGGGCGAGGGCGACGGGGATAGTGACGGCGGCCACGCGCGCGAAGCCGTGGCAGTAGATCGACCAGAACCCGGAGGCGTTGTCCATGACGCGGAGCCTTACGGGGTTGGGCGGCTGCCCAGGCCTTGGCCGTCCATGTTCGAGGCGGCGCGGGCGCGCTGCATCCGGTCGGCGAACTCGTCGGCGCTCTCGCCCGCTTGCAATGACGGGGATCGGACCGGGAAGGGCGTGGGCTCGGCCCCGGTGAAGGCGCGCGTGGCCGGGCGGCGGCCGTTGAAGTCGAACATGGTCTCGAGCGAGATGTCGGAGTCGGCGAAAATGACCTCGATCGCGGCCAGCGACAGCCCGGCCATGAACACGAACGCGGCCGCGAACCGGGCCAGGCTCATGCCGCCGAGGCGGAAGCGGCGCGGGCGCGGAATCGGCGCGCTCCATTCGAGCGGCGGGGTTCGTACGGCCGCCTGCGGGCGCGACATCCGGTCGTAGTGGGCGCGCTTGGCCGGTTCGGCCAAGATGTCGTAGATCTTTTTGAGACGGATGAAATCGCTTTGATTGCCCGACTCGGAATCAGGGTGCAGCTGCTTGGCCCGGCGCCGAAAGGCGGCCCGGATTTCCTCGTCCGAGCACGCTGGATCGACGCCGAGGAACGCGTAATAGCGCTTGGCATCGTATTTCATGATAGTTTCACCTAGCACATCGGCCCACGCGGCAGCAGCCTTAGTTTCCGTCTTCGAGCGACAACGAATGCCAGCGCCTCACGTTCGTTTCACACTCGTTAGAGGGATCGCTTGCGGTGGGCAGCGGCGGCGACGGCTGGCATAAGCGGGTGATGTGGCAGTTCTGGATCGATCGCGGCGGCACCTTCACCGACATCGTCGCCCGCGCGCCCGACGGCGCACTGACCACACACAAGCTGTTGAGCGAGAACCCGGAACGCTATCGCGACGCGGCGATCGCCGGGATCAAGCAGGTGCTGGGCGTGGCCGCCGACGCGCCGATCCCGCCGGGGCTGGTGGACCACGTCAAGATGGGCACCACGGTCGCCACCAACGCGCTGCTCGAGCGCAAGGGCGAGCGGACGCTGCTGCTGGTCAATCGCGGATTTGCCGACGTGTTGCGCATCGGCAACCAGGCCCGGCCGCGCCTGTTCGATCTGCGGGTGGTGCTGCCCTCGATGCTGTACGAGCGGGTGGCGGAGGTGGGCGGCCGAGTCGGCGCGGATGGCGAGGCGATCGAGGCGCTCGACGAGGCCGCGGCGCGGGCGGCTCTGGCGCAAGCGCGGGCGGACGGGATCGAAGCGTGCGCGATCGCGCTGATCCATGCGTGGAAGTATCCGGAGATGGAGCGGCGACTGGCCGACTTGGCGCGCACGGCAGGCTTCGGCCAGGTCTCGACCAGCCATGAGACCAGCCCGCTGATGCGCCTCGTGCCGCGAGCCGACACGACGGTGGTCGACGCCTACTTGTCGCCGATCCTGCGGCGCTATGTCGACCAGGTGGCGGGCGAGCTGTCCGGCGTGCGGCTGTATTTCATGCAGAGCCATGGCGGGCTGGCCGAGGCGACGCGGTTCGGCGGCAAGGACGCGATCCTGTCGGGCCCGGCAGGCGGCATCGTGGGCGCGGCGCGGACGGCCGCGATGGCCGGGCTGACACGGATCATCGGGTTCGACATGGGCGGCACGAGCACGGACGTGGCACTCTACGACGGCGCGTTCGAGCGGGCGTTCGAGACCGAGGTCGCCGGTGTGCGGATGCGGGCGCCGATGATGGCGATCAACACGGTCGCGGCCGGCGGCGGCAGCATCCTGCGCTTCGACGGGGCGCGGGTGCGGGTCGGGCCCGAGAGCGCGGGGGCCAATCCGGGCCCGGCCTGCTACCGCCGCGGCGGCCCGCTCACGGTGACGGACGCCAATGTCTGCGTGGGCAAGATCCAGCCGGCGCATTTCCCGCCCATCTTCGGGCCCGGCGGCGACGAGGCGCTGGACGCCGAAACCGTACGCACGCAATTCCAGGCGCTCGCCGCCGAGATGGGGCACTCCGACCCGCGCACGGCGGCCGAAGGCTTCCTGCGCGTGGCGGTCGCCAACATGGCCAACGCGATGAAGCAGGTGAGCGTGCAGAAGGGGCACGACCCGGCGCGGTTCGCGCTGCAATGCTTCGGCGGCGCCGGCGGCCAGCATGCCTGCCTCGTCGCCGACGAGCTCGGAATGGAGACGGTGTTCATCCACCCCTATGCCGGCGTGCTCTCGGCCTACGGGATGGGGCTTGCCGACCAGGCGGCGCTGCGCGAGCAGGCGGTCGAGACGGCCTGGTCGGAGGCCGCGCTGCCGGACCTCGAGCGCGTGGCCGATGGGTTGGCCGCGGCGGCGCGGGCGGCGCTGCTGGAGCAAGGGGCGGCCGCCGACCGGGTCGAAATCCGCCGGACGGTGCATCTGCGCTACGCGGGCACCGAGGCGGCGCTGCCGGTCCCGCTCGCCGCCGGTGCGGCGGAGGCGTTCACCGCGGCGCACCGGGCCCGCTTCGGTTTCGCCACGCCGGAGCGGGCGCTGATGGCCGAACTCGTCGCCGTCGAGGCGGTGGCGCCCGGCGACCCGGTCGCCGAGACCGCCCTGCCCCGCCGCGCCCACGGCGCGCCCACGCCGATCGACACTGTCCAACTCTGGAGCGGCGGGCGCGAGCACAACACGCCCGTGTTCGACCGCACGGCGCTCCGCGCGGGCGACCTTCTCGCGGGCCCGGCGCTCATCCGCGAGGCCAACGCGACCACCGTCGTCGAACCCGGCTGGACCGCCGAGGTGACCGAGCGCGACCACGTGATCCTGCGCCGGACCGAGCGGCTGCCGCAGCGGATGGAGGCGACCGGCGCGCGGCCGGACCCGGTGCTGCTCGAGCTGTTCAACAACCTGTTCATGAACGTCGCCGAGCAGACCGGAGCGGTGCTGCAGAACACGTCGATGAGCGTGAACATCAAGGAGCGACTGGATTTCTCCTGCGCCCTGTTCGACGCCACCGGCCACCTGATCGCCAACGCGCCGCACGTCCCGGTGCATCTCGGCGCCATGGGCGAGAGCGTGCGCACGGTGATCGCCAGCCGCGGCGACAGCCTGCGGCCCGGCGACGTGGTGGCGCTCAACAACCCCTACAACGGCGGCACCCATCTGCCGGACATCACCGTCATCACGCCGGTATTCGACCCGGGCCAGACCGAGATCCGCTTCTTCGTCGGCAGCCGTGGGCACCACGCCGATATCGGCGGCACCACGCCGGGCAGCACGCCGCCGGATAGCGCCACGCTCGAGGAAGAAGGGGTCGTGATCGACGATTTCCTGCTCGTCGAGCGCGGCCGGTTCCGCGAGGCGGAGTTCCGCGCGCTGTTGCTCGGCGCCCGCTATCCCGCCCGCAGCCCGGACGTGAACGTGGCCGACATCAAGGCGCAGGTGGCGGCCAACGAGCGCGGCGTGCAGGAGCTCGGGCGCGTGGTGGAGCGGTTCGGCTGGGATGTCGTACGGGCGTACATGGGGCACGTGATGGCGCATGCGGAGGAGTGCGTGCGCCGGGCCATCGCGCAGATCGGGGATGGCCGTTTCGACTACACGATGGACGACGGGGCGCCGCTTCGCGTGTCGGTCACGGTGGATCGGGCGGGGCGGCGGGCGACGGTGGATTTCGCAGGCACCGGGCCGCAATCGCCGGCCAATTTCAACGCGCCGCCGGCGGTGACGCGGGCCGTCGTGCTCTACGTATTCCGCTGCCTGGTCGGCGAGGACATCCCGCTCAACGACGGATGCCTGGTGCCGATCGAGCTGCGCGTGCCGTCGGGCACGTTCCTGTCGCCGGCGCCCGGTGCGGCCGTGGTGGCGGGCAATACCGAGGTAAGCCAAGCGGTGTGCAACGCGCTGTTCGGCGCACTCGGGCGGCTGGCGTGCAGCCAGGCGACGATGAACAACCTGCTGTTCGGCGACGCGACGCGGCAATATTACGAGACAATCTGCGGCGGCATGGGCGCAGGCCCGGACGGCGACGGCGCATCGGCGATCCAGACCCACATGACCAACACGCGCATGACCGATCCGGAGGTGCTGGAGCTGCGCTATCCGGTGGTGGTCGAGGCGTTCGGGATCCGGCGGGGTTCCGGCGGCGCGGGGCGGTCGCGGGGCGGGGACGGCGCGGTGCGGCGGCTGCGGTTTCTTGAGCCGATGACGGCCGTGGTGGTCGCGAGCCGGCGCGAGGTGGCGCCGTTCGGGCTCGCGGGCGGCGCGGACGGGGCGGCCGGGCGGCAGTGGGTGGAGCGCGCGGGCGGGCGCGTGGAGGCGATGTCGGGGCGCAGCCGGGTCGAGCTGGCGGCGGGCGATGCGCTGGTCATCGAGACGCCCGGCGGCGGCGGGTATGGGGCTGGCAACTTGGCGCGACACTGATCCGTTGCGCATCGATTGAAGGAAACGAGGGTATGTTCGCGACGATCTGGCACTATCTGAAGGAGACGATCAGCGACTTCTCCGCCGACAATGCGCTGAGCCGCGGGGCGGCGCTGTCGTTCTACACGATTCTGTCGCTCGGGCCGCTGCTCGTGCTGTGCATCGCGGTGGCCGGGCTCGCGTTCGGCGAAGATGCCGCGCGGGGAGCCATCGTCGATCAGCTGGGCGGCATGATGGGCAAGGAATCGGCCGAGCTGATCCAGAGCATGATCGCCAGCGCCGGGCGCCACAATGGCGGCTTCTGGGCGACCATCCTGGCCGTCGTCACGCTGCTGATCACGGCCACCAGCGTGTTCGGCGAGTTGCAGGCGGCGCTGAACTTCATCTGGAAGGCAGAGCCCAACCCGTCCTCGATCGGCGCGTTGCTCAAGGCGCGCGCGATCGGGCTCGGCCTCGTGGCGACGCTCGGCTTTCTGCTGCTCGTCTCCCTGATCGTGGGCGCCGGGCTGCAGGCGATCAGCGCCTACATGATCGGGGTCGTGCCGTGGGCGAAAACGGCGCTGCAATGGGCCAACATCCTGGTTTCGTTCGCGATCGTGACGGCGCTGTTCGCCGCGATCTACAAGATCCTGCCGGATCGCAAGCTGGACTGGAAGGACGTCGGCGTCGGCGCGGTCGGCACGGCGGTGCTGCTGACGATCGGCAAGGCGGCGATCGCCTACTATATCGGCGCGGCGAGCGTAGCCAGCAGCTACGGCGCGGCGGGCACGCTGATCGTGGTGCTGCTATGGATCTATTATTCGTGCGAGATCTTCCTGTTGGGGGCGGAGTTCACCAAGGTCTGGGCGGCCCACCACGGCAGCCGCGAGGCGTTCCAGGCGCGCGTGCTGACCGCGGCCGAGCAACCGCCGGTGAAGATGGTGCCGCGGCCGCATCTGGCGCTCGGCCTGGTGGAGATCGCCGCGATCGGCGCGCTCGTGCTGGCGAGCTGGCGGCGGGCGCGGCAGCGGGACATCGTCTGAGCGAGACCTCAACCAGCCCCCTCTCGGGGTGAAAGGGTTGGTCGTCAGCTGTCATGAGGAGTGGGATAATGAAGATTTATGACTGGCACACTGGCCCGTATCCGGCTCGGGTCCGCATCGCTCTGGCCGAGAAGAACCTCCAATCAAGCGTCCAGTTCGTGTCGGTCAATCTCTGGAAGGGCGAGCACAAGACGGCCGACTTCCTCGCCAAGAATTACTCGGGCACGCTGCCGGTGCTCGAGCTCGACGACGGCACACTCCTTGCCGAGTGCACGGCCATCACCGAATACCTCGACGCGCTCGATGGCGCCCCGACGCTGACCGGCCGGACGCCGCGCGAAAAGGGGATGATCCATATGATGAGCAAGCGGGCGGAGCTGGAGCTACTCGATGCCGTGAGTGTGTATTTCCACCATGCAACGCCGGGACTTGGGCCCGACGTCGAGCGTGACCAAAATGCGGAATGGGGCCTTCGGCAGCGCGATCGCGCTGTTAGGGGCATGCAATACTTCGATAGCGTCCTCAAAACACGGTCTTTCATTGCCGGCGACGTGTTTTCAATGGCCGACATCACGGTCATCGGAGGATTAATCTTCGCGGGGTTTTTGAAGCTGCCGATACCTGCGGAGTGCGAGGCGCTTCACGCTTGGTACGCGAGGATGCAGGAACGCCCTAGCTTCAGAAACCGGGTGACGATGTCGGAGCCAGCCCAGGCGGCCGTTTAACGTGCTGGCCAAAGTCGAGGCGTCCGGGTTCACGAGCGAAACGCCACCAACCGCCCGGCCGGCGCCCCCAGCACCTCGTCGTCCCGCATCACGACCCGGCCGCGCACGATGGTCGCCACCGGCCAACCCGTGACCGCCATGCCGGCGAACGGGGTCCAGCCGCAGGGCGAGGCGATCCAGGCATTCTCGATCCGGCGCCGGGCCTGCATGTCCACGAGGGTGAAGTCGGCGTCGTAGCCGGCGGCCAGGCGCCCCTTGTTGACCGCGCCGTAAACGCGCGCGGGGCCGGCGCTCATGAGATCGACCAGTCGGCCCAGCGAGAGCCGGCCGGCGTTCACGTGGTCCAGCATCAGCGGCACCGTCGTCTGCACGCCGGTGAGCCCCGCCGCGGTCTCCGGCCAGGGCCGCTCCTTGGCGGCGCGGGAGTGGGGCGCGTGGTCGGAGCCGATCGTGTCGGCGGTGCCGTCGCGCACCGCGGCCCACGCGGCCTCGTAATGCCTGCGGTCGCGGATCGGCGGGTTCATCACGCCGTAGCCGCCAAGGCGCTCGTAGACGTCGGGCGCCCACTGGGTCAGGTGGTTGACCAGCAGCTCGACCGTCGCGATGTCGCGAAAATCCTTCAAATAAGCCAGCTCCTCTGCGGTCGAGACGTGCAGGATGTGCGCCGGCCGGCCGGTCTGGCGGGCCAGCGCCATCAGCCGGCGGGTGCCGAGGAACGCGCACTCCTCGTCGCGCCAGACCATGTGATTGGCATAGGCGTCGCCGCTCTTGAACAGCGGCCGGCGCGCCTGCAGGCGATACTCGTCCTCGCTATGGAAGCTGACCCGCCGCCGTCCGCTGCGCATCACGCGCTCGAGCGAGGCGTCGTCCTCGATCATCAAATCCCCCGTCGAGGACCCAGCGAACACCTTCACCGCGCACACCCCCCTACCCTGCTCGAGCGCGGCCAGATCGGGCGTGTTGGCCCGCGTGGCGCCGACGTAAAGCCCCATGTCGCACCACGTCGCGCGCTCCGCGTACGCCTGCTTCCAGGCGAGCGTGTCGGCCCCGGTGATCGCGGGCGACGTATTCGGCATGTCGAACACGGACGTGATGCCGCCGAGCACGGCCGCCTTCGTGCCGGTCGGGATGCTCTCGACCGCCGCGTCGCCGGGGTCGCGCAGATGCACGTGCGGGTCGATCAGGCCGGGCAGGACATGCAGGCCGGGCGCTTCGACGACCGCATCGGCGGTGGCGGCCGCGGACACGCCGATCGCGGCGATGCGGCCGTCGCGCACGCCGATATCGGTCTGTTCCTCGCCCCAGGGCAGGACGCAGCAACCGCCGCGGATCATCAGGTCGTAATGCTCGCTCATGCTGTGCTCCTGGCGCGGGAATAGGCCGCTGGCAAGGGGTTGACCTGAGGTGGTCGAGGGCGCATCTCCGATCAATCAGGACCTCACCGGTCCGATTAGGATAGGTCCATGTTGCGGTTGTCGAAACTCGCCGACTACGCGGTGGTCGTGCTGGTTCGCCTGGCTCGGGGCGAAGCGGTGCAGACCTCGCCGGGGATCGCCGCGGCCACCGGGCTGCCGGAGCCGACGGTGGCCAAGGTGCTCAAGGCGCTAACCTCGGGCGGGCTGATCGCAAGCCAGCGTGGCGCACGTGGCGGCTACCGGCTCTTGCGCCCGTTGGCTTCGATCCAAGTATCGGACGTGATCGCTGCGATCGACGGCCCGGTGCACATCACCGCCTGCGTCGACGGATCGCACGCGAGTTGTGAAACCCATGCGGTGTGCTCCTGCCGCGGCGGTTGGGACAAGGTGAACGACGCCGTGATGCAGGCGCTGGGCACCATCTCGCTGGCCGACATCGCTCCCCCCCCTCTCGCAGTCGAGTAGAGATATGCCCGCAGTCGCTGAAACCCTCGACACCGTCCAGAACATCACGCAGTCCGGCTACAAGTGGGGCTTCGAGACGCAGATCGAGATGGACATGGCGCCCAAGGGCCTGTCCGAGGACACAATCCGTCTGATCTCGGCCAAGAAAGAAGAGCCGGAGTGGATGCTCGCGTGGCGCCTGAAGGCGTATGCGCAGTGGTTGACGATGGAAGAGCCGAACTGGGCCAAGGTCGGCTATCCGAAGATCGACTACCAGGACATCTATTTCTATGCCGCGCCGAAGCGCCCGGCGCCGAAGAGCCTGGCCGACGTCGATCCCGAGTTGCTCGCGATGTACGAGAAGCTCGGCATCCCGCTCAAGGAACGCGCGATCTTGGCCGGCGTCGTGTCCGACGACCAGCTGAGCATGCCGACGCGGCCCGACATCGCGGTCGACGCGGTGTTCGACAGCGTGTCGGTGGCGACGACGTTCCGCGAGACGCTGTCCAAGGTCGGCGTGATCTTCATGCCGATCAGCGAAGCGGTGCGCGAGCATCCGGAGCTGGTGCGGCAGTATCTCGGCTCGGTCGTGCCGGCGGCGGACAACTACTTCAGTGCGCTGAACTCGGCCGTGTTCACCGATGGCAGTTTTGTTTTCATCCCGAAGGGCACGCGCTGCCCGATGGAGCTGTCGACCTACTTCCGCATCAATGCGCGCAATACCGGGCAGTTCGAGCGGACGCTGATCATCGCCGAGGAGGGCAGCTACGTCAGCTACCTCGAGGGCTGCACGGCGCCGCAGCGCGACGAGAACCAATTGCATGCGGCCGTCGTCGAGCTGGTCGCGTTCGACGACGCCCAGATTAAGTACAGCACGGTGCAGAACTGGTATCCGGGCGACGCGAACGGCAAGGGCGGCATCTACAACTTCGTCACCAAGCGCGGCGCCTGCCGCGGCAAGCGCAGCAAGATCTCCTGGACGCAGGTCGAGACCGGCTCGGCGATCACCTGGAAGTATCCGAGCTGCATCCTGCAGGGCGATGACAGCGTCGGCGAATTCTATTCCGTTGCCGTCACGAACAACAAGCAGCAGGCCGATACCGGCACCAAGATGATCCATATCGGCAAGAACACCCGCAGCACGATCGTCTCCAAGGGGATCAGCGCCGGCCGGTCGGACAACACCTATCGCGGGTTGGTGCGGATCATGCCGAAGGCATCGGGCGCGCGGAATTTCACCCAGTGCGACTCGTTGCTAATCGGCGATCAATGTGGCGCCCACACCGTGCCCTACATCGAGAGCCGCAACGCGAGCGCGAAGATCGAGCATGAGGCGACGACGTCCAAGATCGCCGAGGACCAGCTGTTCTACTGCCGCAGCCGCGGGCTGTCGGAAGAGGACGCGGTCGGGCTGATCGTCAACGGCTTCTGCAAGGACGTGCTGAAGGAGCTGCCCATGGAATTCGCGGTCGAGGCGCAGAAGCTGCTCGCCGTGTCGCTGGAAGGATCCGTTGGCTGATGTTGCGCATTCACAACCTTTCCGCGACGATCGAGGACAAGGAGATCCTCCGCGGGATCGACCTCGAACTGCCGCCGGGCCAGGTGCACGCGATCATGGGCCCGAACGGGTCGGGCAAGAGCACGCTCGGCTACGTGCTTGCCGGGCACGAGGGCTACACCGTCACGGGCGGCGAGGTGTCGTTCGATGGGCATGACCTGCTCGAGATGGCGCCGGAGCAGCGCGCGGCGGCGGGAATGTTCCTCGCGTTCCAGTCGCCGCTCGAGCTGCCGGGCGTCAACAACGCGAACTTCCTGCGCACCGCGCTGAACGCGGTGCGGCGCGCCCGTGGGCTGGACGAGCTGGACGCGGTGGCGTTCCTGCGGCTCGCACGGGCCGAGAGCAAGCGGTTGCATTTCCCGGACGACATGCTCAAGCGCAACGTCAACGTCGGCTTTTCCGGCGGCGAGAAGAAGCGCAACGAGGTGCTGCAGATGGCGATCCTGCGGCCCTCCCTCGCGATCCTCGACGAGACCGACAGTGGGCTCGACATCGACGCGCTGCGCATCGTAGCCGACGGCGTGAACGCACTGCGCAGCCCGGAATTCTCCGCGTTGGTCATTACGCATCACCAACGCCTTTTGGATCATCTGGTGCCCGACCGGGTGCACGTCCTGAGCCGCGGACGCATCGTCAAGAGCGGCGGGCCGGAGCTGGCGCGCGAGCTGGAGGCCAATGGCTACGGACAGGTCGTGGCGGACGCGGCATGAGCGTCGTCGCCACCACCGGGTCGGAGGCCTTCCTCGGCCGTTATCGCGGATTGCGTGACCGGCTGCCGGGCGACGTCGCGGTGCGCGACCGGGCTGCTGAAGCCTTTGCGGCTCTGGGCTTGCCGAGCGTGCGCGACGAGGCATGGAAATACACGTCGCTGCGCGGCTTGGCCGAAAGCGCCTTCGAAGAGCCGCTCACCGCGGTGGCGTCTGCGCCCGATTTCGCCGCCGACCCGGAGATTGATGCGCCCCACCTCGTCCTGGTCGACGGCCGCTATCAACCCGAGTTGTCGACCCCACCCAACACGGTCGCGATCGAGACTTTTTCGGAACGGCCGGAGTTCGGCCAACTCGCCGACGCGGCGCTGCCGATGGTGGCGCTGAACACGATGCTGGCCGACGACGGATTGCATTTGCACGTCGCCGAGGGCGTCGATGCCGGGGCTCTCGTACTGCTGTCGATCGGGCGCGACAACCATCGCCCGGTCGCGTTCCACCCCCGCCATCGGATCGATCTGGCGCCGGGCGCGCGCCTGACGCTCGTCGAGATCGCCCGCGGCGACGGCGTCTACCTGCACAACGCGGTCAGTGAAATCATCGTCGGACCCGGCGCCGCGCTCACGCACATCCGTCTCCAGCAAGAGGCCGCCGGCGCGTTTCACGTGCAGACGTCGTTCGTCGAGATCGCCGAGCGCGGCGTCTACGACGCGTTCGTCCTCACGCTGGGCGCCCGCCTCGCGCGCACCGAGATCCACGCCCGCCTACTTGGGCCGCAAGCCGCCGTGCACCTGAACGGCGCGCAGCTGCTCGGCGATCGCCAGCACGGCGACATCACCACCGTCGTTGCGCACGACGCCCCGAACTGCGCCTCGCGCCAGACGATCAAGAACGTGCTGACCGATCGCGCGCGCGGCGTCTTCCAGGGCCGCATCGAAGTCGCCCGCGTTGCGCAAAAGACCGACGGCTATCAGATGAATCAGGCGCTGCTGCTCAGCCCCGACGCCGAGATCGACTGCAAACCGCAGCTCGAGATCTACGCCGACGACGTCAAATGCAGCCATGGCGCCACCGTAGGCGAGCTCGACGCCGAGCAATTGTTCTTCCTGCGCTCGCGCGGCATTCCCGAGCCGCAGGCGCGCGCGATCCTGGTCCGCGCCTTCCTCACCGAGGCGATGGACGCGATTGCGCACGATGGCGCCCGCGCGATGCTGGAAAGCGCGATCGAGGCTTGGTGGGATCGGAGACCGACGTGAATTTCCAAACCTCCCTCGCATTCGATATCGACCGTATTCGCGCAGACTTCCCGATCCTCGGCGAGACCGTGCACGGCAAGCCGTTCGTCTTCCTCGACAGCGCGGCCTCCGCGCAAAAGCCGCGCCAGGTTATTTCGGCGATGGTCAACGCGATGGAGACGCAATACGCCAACGTCCATCGCGGCCTGCACTGGATGAGCGAGCGCACGTCGGAGGCGTATGAGGGCGTGCGCGACAAGGTCGCCCGCCTGATCAATGCGCCCGACGCGCGCGACATCGTCTTCGCCAAGAATGCGACCGAGCTGATCAACCTCATCGCCTACAGCTACGGCCGCGGCATCATGCAGCCTGGCCGCGCCGTGCTCATCTCCGAAATGGAGCATCACGCCAATCTGGTTCCCTGGCAGATGCTGCGCGACGACCACGGCATCGAGCTTCGCGTGGCGCGCATTACCGACGGCGGCGAACTCGACATGGCCGATCTGGAGCGCCAACTCGAGGACGGCCGGGTCGATCTGGTGGCGATGACGCACATGAGCAACGTGCTCGGCACGGTGACGCCGGCGGCCCGGATCGTCGCCCTCGCCCACGCGCATGGCGCCCGCGTCCTGCTCGACGGCAGCCAGGCCGTCGTGCATCGGCCCGTCGACGTGCAGGCGCTGGACGTGGACTTCTACGTCTTCACCGGACACAAGCTGTATGGCCCGACCGGGGTCGGCGCGATGTATGCCAAACACGAGCTGCTCGAGGCGATGCCGCCGTTCATGGGCGGTGGCGACATGATCGGCAGCGTCAGCTTCGAACATTCGACCTGGGCCGAGGTGCCGCACAAATTCGAGGCCGGCACGCCGCCGATCCTCGAAGTGATCGGCCTCGGCGTCGCGATCGACTGGGTGCAGGCGATCGGGATGGACGCGATCGCGCAGCACGAGGCGACGCTGGTCGAGCACGCATCGGCGCGGCTGGCCGAAGTCGAGGGCCTGCGCGTGCTCGGCACCGCACAAGACCGCGGCGGCGTGTTCAGCTTCACGATGGACAACGCCCACGCGCACGACGTGGCGACGCTGCTCGACCGCGCGGGCATCGCGGTGCGCGCGGGCAATCACTGCGCCGAGCCGCTGATGCGCCGCCTTGGCGTCGACAGCACCGCGCGGGCGAGCTTCGGCATCTACACGACGTGCGCCGAGATCGACGCACTGGTCACCGCGCTCCTGCGCGTGCGCGAGTTCTTCGCCTGATGTTCGAGGATCTGCGCGCCCTCTACAGCGATGAGATCCGGCGCCACGGCCGCACGCCGGCGCATGCGGGCAAGCTCGACCCGGCCGATGCGTCGGCCAAGGGCGACAACCCGATGTGCGGCGACCGGGTCGAGGTCTTCATCCGCCGCGCCGGGGACACCATATCGGCGGTATCGTTCGCTGCGCGCGGCTGCGAGATCAGCATCGCGAGTGCGGACCTGATGTGCGAGGCGGTGCAGGACCTGCCTGGCGAGCGGGTGCGGGCGTTGGCGGCCGATGTAGAAACCATGGCGCGGACGGGCGTTTGCGCCGAGTGCGACGCGGCCCTGCAGCGCTTGCAGTCATTGTCGGCGGTGCATGAATTCCCGTCCCGCGTCAAATGCGTGACTCTTCCCTGGCGCGCGCTGCTGTCCGCGCTGGATGGGGGAAAGGAGGCCACCAGTGAGTGATATTCCAAGCGTGAACGCGGTCCAGGGATGGAATCCCGAGGGCGAACCGAAGCCGGACGAGGACGCGATCCTGGCCGCGATCGGGACCGTGTACGACCCCGAGATCCCGGTCAACATCTACGAACTCGGCCTGATCTACGCCGTCGAGATCGGCGAGGAGGGCGCGATCAAGGTCGAGATGACGTTGACTGCGCCGGGCTGCCCGAGCGCGCAGGAGCTGCCGGTGATGGTTCACGACGCCGTCATGGCGGTCCCGGGCGTGTCCGCCTGCACGGTCGATACCGTGTGGGATCCGCCGTGGGATCCGAGCCGCATGAGCGAGGAAGCCCGCCTCAGCCTGAACATGTTCTAGGAAATGACCATGTCCGAACCCCAGACTCCCGTCCGCAAGCCCCGCGCCCTGCCACCCCTGATGCGATTGTCGGACGCTGCCGCGGAACGGCTGCGCGCGCTCTACGCCAGGGGGAGCGATGATAAGACCTTGCGGATCAGCGTCAGCACCAAGGGCTGCTCCGGCCTGTCCTACATCATGGACTGGGTCGATCAGGCCGGACCCGGCGACGAGAAAGTGGTCGACAAGGGCCTGACCGTATTGGTCGATCGCAAGGCGAGCTTGTTCCTGATCGGTTCGGAGATGGACTATGCAGTCGGGTCGCTAACGAGCGGGTTCACCTTCCACAACCCGAACGAGAAGGGCCGCTGCGGGTGCGGTGAAAGCTTCCACGTGTGACGCTCGTTCCGCGAGTTTAGTAGTTCGTCAATACTCGCCCGGGTTGTTTTCCGACGTTTCTCCGTGGTATATGCGTGAAACGGAAATTTTTCCGAACCATAGCGCGGATCGAAGACGGCCAGGTGGAAGGCGTCGCTGGCATCACGGGTGAGGCCCTCGAGGCGGCGCTGATCGACCTGTGCGTGATCGGGCCCCTCGTTGCCCGCACCCACGACCGGGAATCCATCCTGCCGACGCTGCGCAAAGCGCGCGCGCTCTTCGTCATTCTCGCGCTCACCGACGGACAGGCGGCATCGCGCCGGTATCTCGCCAGCTTACTGTGGAGCCGTTACGACGCGGGGCAGGCCTTGGCCCGGTTGCGAGATACGTTGCGGACCTTACGGCAGGCACTGAAAGACGGGCTGGGCGGTCAGGAGGTTATGGACGTTAGCGCGGAACGCGTGGCGCTGCGAGCCGGGGCCGTGCGGGTCGATGCGCCGGCGCCTGCGACGCCGCTGCAGGGTGGATCCGAAATCGCGGCCGATCTCGACGGGCTCGACCCGGCGCTCGATGCCTGGCTGCTGGCGCTGCGCGGACGCTACCGCTCGCTTGCCGCCGCATTGCAACCCCCCGACGGGTCGGCCCGTCCGGCGATCACGCCAAAGCGCGGCTCGGTCATCGGCGTCTCGCTGCTCAGCGCGATCGGGCCGCAGACTGACGATTACCTCGCCTACGCGCTGGCCGAGGAGATCGCGACGTCGCTGGCGCGGATCCGTGGCCTCGTCGTCGTGGCCAGCAGCTCGGTAGCCTCGACCATGGCAGCCGGCGGTCATCCCCGGGAGGATCTCGGCCTCGACTTCCTGCTCGAAGGCACGCTGCAGCATGTGCGCGGGCGAATGCGGGTGACGGTCAAGCTCGTCGAGGCGGGAACCCGCGTGGTCTGCTGGACGGCGCATTTCGAATACGATGCGAATGACCTGTTCCACGTGCAGCAGGACGTCGCGGCGCTGGTCGCGGCCGGGCTCGAGCCGGAGCTGCCGCTGATCGCCGCACGGAAGATCGTGCGGGCGGATACGTCGGGCGACAGCGCCTATGAGCTGATCCTGCGCGCGATCGGGCGCATTCACCTGCTCGACCGGCTGTCGTTCATGGAGGCGGGCGAGCTGCTCAACCGAGCGATCGATCTCGAACCGGGATACAGCCCGGCCTATAGCTGGCTGGCGTTGTGGCATGTGTTTCTGGTCGGCCAGGGCTGGGCGCGGGACCCGCGGGCGAGCATCGCGCGGGCGGGGGACGTGGCCGAGCATGCGGTGATGCTGGATCCGAACGATGCGCGCGGACTGGCCATCGCGGGCCACGTCCGGGCGTTCCTGCATCGGCGGCTGGACGAGGCGATCCCGCTGCATGAGCGGGCGCTGGCGATCAACCCCAGCCTGGCGCTGGCGTGGCACCTGAGCGGGGTGGCGCAGGCCTACAAAGGCAATCTGGCGGAGGCGCGGCATCGGATTGAGCAATGCCGGCGACTGGCGCCACGCGATCCGCATAGCTTCTTTGCTGACGGCGCGGTGATCATCGTGGAGCTGCTGAGCCGTGATCACGAGCAGGCGGCGACGATCGGGCGCCGGGTCACGCAGCTGCATCCGCGGTTCTCGGCGGCCTACAAACCCTATCTGTCGGCGCTGGGACATCTCGGTATCGAGAAAGAGGCGGCGCTGATTTATCGTCGGCTGTTGCAGCTCGAGCCGGAATTCACCGTGCGCAGCTTTCGCGCGACGTCGCCCTTCGTGCTGCGCGACCATACCGATCATTATGCGGCAGGCTTGACGTTGGCCGGCGTAGGTTAAGCCTCCGAGGCTTCGGCCCGGCGCCGGCGGCGGACCTCGGTCGCGTCGCGGCCGAGCGGCTCGGCCGCGGCGCCGGTTTTGACGACGGTGGCCTCGTAGCGCTGCCAGTCCTGCGCAGTGAACGACCCGGCGCCGTTGATGCATTCGAAATCGTTTAATCGTTCCTCGGCATACGTCGTGCGCTGCAGCGGCTGCGCCTGGAACAGCGGCATCTCGGGGTCGAAGCTGATCGGGGTGTCGGTCTTGGTGAGACGGACATTGGTGAACAGCGGGCCGAACCAGCGATCCGTCTCGACGATGCCCTCGAACAGGTCGTAGCCGCTCGGGCGCGGCAGGTTGGCCGGGGCGCGGAGCAGCAAGCTCCACCCGGGCTGGGTGTGGGCGATGAGGCCGGACCAGACCTGCACCACGCCAGGCTCTGGCAGGGCAGCGACGAAAGGCGGTGAGTAGCCCCGGAGGTGCTCTGGCGCATCACGGTCGAACTCGGCGGCGAAGCCGGGGAACTGGGCGCGGCCGAGCGGAAACCACTCCTCGGCGCCGTCGAACGTCCAGGCTACGCGCTCGCCGTCCCACACGAGGCTGAAGCCGATTGGTGGGAAAACATACCAGCCAAAGGCGGCGGCCGTGGTCACCGCTTCGCAATAGCGAAAAGCCCGTGTGGGCAGCATTCCGCCGGCGGAGCGATCGGCGCGTTGCGGCGGCCGAGCGTTTTTAAGCAGTTGATGGAAGCGCGCCAACTTGCCCACCGGTTCAGCCGCCATTACGGCTCCAGACAATAACTTACGCTATCTCAGGTAGAGTGAATTTCCGCTCGATACAATCGGAGTTGTCACGGCTCCGACCCGGCGCCGTGACCTCGTTCCGCGTGGAGATCAGCGGAACAGCGGACCCTGCCCGCCGAGGCGGACCTTGCCGGCGTCGGCTACATCCGGCGAGCGAATGGCGAGACGGAAAACCGGCCCCTGCCCGCCAAGACGCACCTTGCCGGCATCGGCGATGGAAGCGGGCCGAAAAATCGGGCCCTGGCCGCCGAGGCGCACTCGGCCAGCATCTGCAACGGCAGGCTCGGCCGCTTTAACGCTATTATAAGTTGTATTCATTGTAGACTCCTATCCAGATCCGTCGGTGGTGGGTGCGAGCGCCCTTGCCCCCGTTCCGATCAAGACCCTGGCATTATGTTCCGTATTTGTCTACTGTTTGTTCTCATCTCGGGGGAAAAATTCCCATGCGCTCGCATTCCCTGCTCGCCAGACCCGCCACGGCAAGCCTGGCCCCCTACGTGGCGACGAACGGCGCTACGGTCGCCACGCTCTACCTCGCCCAGGCGCTGGTCACGCCGGCAACCGCCGAATTCGGTCCCTCCACGGCGATCCTCCTCATGCCGGGGGCGACGCTGGCCGGTTACGCGATCGGGGTTGGACTGTCCGCGGCGGTCGCGCGGGACCTGACAGCGCGGCGCGGCCTCGCGCTGCATCTATTCCTGCTGACCAGCAGTCTCTGCCTGGGGGCTTGGGCCTGGACGCCCGCGCTGGGGGCGATCGCCTGTCTCCTGATCGGGTCCGGATGTTCGCTCACGCAGCGGCTCTTGGCCTCGGCGACGAGTGCCGTGCCAGCCGCTCGGCGCGCCCAGGTCATCGGCTGGATCATTGCGGGCGGGCTCTGCGGCATCGTCGTCGCCCGGGCGGGCGTGCCGGCCGCTGCGGACGTGGTTGGCCGCCGGACGCTCCTGCTGGCCGACGCGTGCCTGATTGCGCTTTTGGGATGCGCCTGCCTGCGCGCAACCGAGCGCGTCCCACCGGGGCTAAGCGCGGCGCCCGACCGGGTCGAACCGGCCTGGACGCTATACCATCGCTTCGGAAGCCTACGACATGCGGCACTGCATCAGACGAGCGCCTTTGCGGCCTACAATCTCGGCTGGGCCCTCTATCCGCGCATCCTGGCCGCCGAGGGGGCGAATGCGGCGGTGCCGATGGGCGTCGTCGCGGCGCTCGGCACCGTGGCGGCCCTGGTTTCGGGCCGGCTCTACCAGCGGCACGACCCAGCCAACATCGCCCGCAGCGGCGGCATGGCCATCCTATTCGCGGGCGCGCTCGCGCTCGTTGCCGGGCGGCTGCCGCACGGAGCGGATGCGGCAATGGCGATGCTCGACATCGGAACCCAAATCGCGCTCGTCGCCAACCAGGCGCGCGCGCAGTCCTGCGCCGCCGATCCGGCCACCCGCGGCAGGATGGCCGCCATCGTCACGACGCTCGGCTTCCTTGGAGGCGCGATCGGTGCCGCCATCGGCAATCTGTGGCGCTGACACGCCGTCGCCCCACGCTCTTTCGACGCTGTCCGACGCTCCATACACACTCTGTTAACTAACACCCGGGATACTGTGTCGACGGTCAGCGTGGAGGCAGCGATGCGGGACATACTATCGGGCGGCATCCTATTGCGAGCTCCGGCGGTGCCGATGCCCCTCAGTGCATGCCGTCATACATATCGAGGGCTGCGTCGTGGCAGCGACCGCCGGGCCCTAAGCCGCCACCGGCGATCGCCCTCCGTCGTGGCGTTGCAGCCGGGACAGCTCGTACTTCCGCATGTCACGCTGCGTTTCCCGTCTCTCATGTTCCACTGACGCCGGTTACTGCGCGGCGTGGAGCTGGTCCGTATTCGGGACGCCGAGGCCTTCGAGGATCGTCGTCGCCAGCGTTCGCGCCATGCAGGCGTAGCCGCGGTCGTTGTGGTGGACACCGTCCTTGTCGAGGAACTCGGCGTAGGGATGGCCCGCATCCTGCCAGAGCTCCATCAGCCGTCCCCGCGCGAATAACCGCGCGCCGTCCAGAGTCGCGATATCGGCGAGAGCCTGATCGATCTTGGCGTGATCGGGTGAGCCGAGGATCGCTGGCGACCGCTGGTTGTCCATCAGGATCACGTCCGCCCCGGCCGCCTCGAGCTTGCGCACGCCGGTGTCGACGAGGGACTTGAACTGCACCGGATCGCTCCCGCGCATGGCGCCGTTTGCGCCGACTTGCCAGATCACCAGCGTCGGCCCGACTGCGAGCACGGCAGCGTCCATCCGGGCCAGCTCCTCGGCCGCGTCCTGGCCTCCGATGCCACGGTTAAGAACGGCCACGTGCGCATCCGGCAAGCCCGCCGACAACTCCGCTTGCAGGATCGCAGGATAGGTATTTGCCGGAATGGAGGCGCGGACGCCCTCGGTCGTCGAACTCCCGAGCGCCACGATGGTCAACTCACGTTTCGCCTGCAGCATCTTCTGCACATGCGGCAGCGCAATCGGCGGCAAGTGTGTAGCGGGGCATGCGACCTTGGCCGCCTCGGCAGCGCCTGCGAACGCCAGTAGAGCGGCGATCACGCGGGCGCTAAGCCCAATCAGGTCGCGGTTCCGCCGACCGTCAGGCTGCTGAGCTTGAGCGTTGGCTGCCCGACGCCGACGGGCACACCCTGACCGTTCTTCCCGCACGTCCCAATCCCCGGATCCAGACCCGGATCGTCGCCGATCATCTCCACCTTGAGCAGAGCATCCGGCCCGTTCCCGATCAACGTTGCTCCCTTGACCGGTGTCGTGACCCGGCCGTTCTCGATCAAATAAGCTTCACTCGCCGAAAAAACAAACTTGCCCGAGGTGATGTCGACCTGGCCGCCGCCGAAATTGACCGCGAACAGCCCGCGATCGACCGAGCGGATCATCTCCTCCTGTTTGGCCAGCCCGGCCAGCATGATAGTGTTCGTCATCCGCGGCATCGGCACATGGGCATAGCTCTGCCGGCGGCCGTTGCCCGTTGGCGACACACCCATCAGCCGCGCGTTCATACGATCCTGGATGAACCCGGTTAGGATGCCGTCCTCAATCATGACCGTCCGCCCGCTCGGCGTCCCCTCATCGTCGACGGTGAGACTGCCGCGACGGTCCGGCAGCGTCCCGTCGTCGACCACGGTCACTCCCGGGCTCGCGATCCGCTGCCCCATCAGCCCGGCGAAGGCCGACGTCTTCTTACGATTGAAATCGCCCTCGAGCCCGTGCCCGATCGCCTCGTGCAGCAGGATGCCCGGCCAGCCCGGCCCGAGCACGACCGGCATCTCGCCCGCCGGCGCCGGGCGGCTGTCGAGCGCGAGCAACGCCTGGCGCAACGCCTCGTCGACCGCGGCGCGCAGATAGGCCTCGTCGAGCAAATTCGCATAGCCGAACCGGCCGCCACCGCCGAACGAGCCGCTCTCCCGCCGCCCATCCTGCTCGACCACGACAGAGACGCCGAGGCGCACCAGCGGCCGCAGATCGGCCACCCGCGTCCCGTCCGCGCGCAGGATCTGCACCGCCTGCCACTCGCCGGAGAGGCTCGCCATCACCTGCTTGACGCGCGGATCCTTCCCGCGCGCATACACATCCATCTTGGAAAGCGCCCCGGTCCGCGCCGCGAAATCGCTGTCGGACAGCGGGTTCGCATCGGAATACAGCCGCGCATTGGTCGGCCTCGGCGCATCTGCAGCCGTCCCGCTGCGCCCTGCCCGCACCGCGCCCACCGCCTCGGCCGCACGCCGCAGCGCCGGCTCCGACACTTCACCAGCGTGTGCATATCCGGCCTCGTCGCCTAGCACCGCACGCAGCCCGAACCCCGAAGACGTGTTGAATCCGGCGCTGCGGATCCGTCCCTCTTCAAGAGATAGGCTTTCGCTCTCGCGATATTCAAGGAACAGCTCCCCGTCATCCATGCCGCCCAGGCTGTCGGCGACGATCCGCTCGGCGGTGTCGCGATCGAGGGCCGCTCCCTCGCGCTCGAAGAACAGCGCGTCGGTGGCGGCCAGTGGAGACGGCGTGGAGGATGACATCATGAACTCCTAGGTGGGCAGCGCCGGGCTCAGCGAAAAGACGGCTCTTCGAAAAGACGGGTCCTCGAACAGACGGGTCAGCTAAAAGACGGGTCAGCGGGTCCGATGCAGGTAGAGCGCGATCAGCGCCGACGACAACAGCAGGACTGCGACGCCCTGATGCAGCGTCGCCAGCCCGACCGGAACCACCCACAACAACGTCGTCACGCCCAAAACATATTGCACGCCGACCAGCGCCGCCATCGCGCCCAACGCCCGACGCCCCACGCCGAAGGAGGAGCGCCACAAGACCGCCACCGCCGCAAGCGTGAGCGCCGCCGTCAGCGTCGCCAGCACCCGATGGTCAAACTGCACCGCCGCGAGATTCTCGAACCAGTTGCGCACGAACGGATGCAGCGCCGCGTAATCCGCCGGCACCCACTGCCCGCCCATCAGCGGGAACGTATTGTAGATCATCCCCGCCTTCAGCCCGGCGACGAAGCCGCCCGCCAAGATCGTCAACCCCACCGCCCCCGACGTCGCGCCCAACACCCCGCGCAGGCCCGGCCGCAACGCCACCCGCGCCGGCGCCCACAGCTCCAGCGCCGTCCATAAGATCGCGGCATACAGGCTGAGCGCCAGCCCGAGATGGATCACCAGCCGATACGCCGAGACCGCCGTGCTCCCCTCCGCGAACCCGCTCGCGACCATGAACCAGCCCACCGCCCCCTGCAGCCCGCCCAACAGGAACAGCAGAATCAACCGCCCGCCGAGCCGAAGCGAGATCCGTCCGCGCACCAGGAACCAGATCAGCGGCACGATGAACACGAGCCCCGTCAGCCGCCCCCACAGCCGATGTGTCCACTCCAGCCAGAAGATCGACTTGAACCCATCGAGCCCGAAGCCCTGGTTGACCAATTCATACTGCGGGATCTTCTGATACAGCGCGTAGAGCCGATGCCACTCCGCATCCGACAGCGGCGGCAGCGTGCCCATCAGCGGCGCCCACTCCATGATCGACAGGCCCGACCCGGTCAGCCGCGTGGCCCCGCCCAGCGAAATCATGACCAACAGCATGAAGCAGATGCCGAACAGCCACACCGCGACCGGCCGGGACGACGCGGCCGCGGACGGCGACGCCAGGGACGCCGACACCAGGGACGCCGACACCAGGCGGGCGGAACGCGGGACGGACAGGCTGGAGGCGGGCATGATCGACATCTCTGCCACAGATACGGCGACCGTGCGATCTTGCGAGGCCTTGGCCGGCGATGCTACCGCGCCCGGATGCAAGAACTCCGGCAGTCCGCGACGCCGAGCCCCGCGCCGCTGCTGTCGGTCGTCGTGCCGGTCCGCAACGAAGCGTCGAACATCGCCCCGCTGATCGGCGAAATCGGCGCGGCGCTGGAGCACGTCGCCCACGAGGTCGTCTACGTCGACGACGGCAGCACCGACGCGACGGCTGACGAATTGCGGGCGCTCGCGGCGACCCTGCCGAACCTCGTCGTCCGCCGCCATCGGGCGAGCTGCGGCCAAAGTGCGGCGATCGTGACGGGAGTGCGCACCGCCCGTGGCGATTGGATCGCAACCCTCGACGGCGACGGCCAGAACGACCCGGCCGACATCCCCCGCCTGCTCGCCTACGCCCTCGCCGCGCCATCCGAGCCCCTCGTGCTGTTCGCCGGCCATCGGACGACGCGGCGCGACAGCCGGGTCAAGCGGATCTCGTCGGTGGTGGCCAACCGGGTGCGTGCCTGGATGCTGGGCGACGCGACGCCCGATACCGGCTGCGGACTGAAGCTGTTCCGCCGGTCGGCGTTCCTCGAGCTGCCGCAGTTCGACCACATGCACCGATTCTTGCCGGCGCTGTTCATCCGGGCGGGCGGGGAGGTGCGATCAGTGCCGGTCAATCACCGGCCGCGACTGCGGGGTCGATCCAAGTACGGCACGCTGGATCGGTTGGCGGTCGGTGTCGTGGACCTCGTCGGCGTGTCGTGGTTGCAGCGGCGCTGGCGCCGGCCGGAGATCGACGCGCCGTGAGGTCGCTGCGGTTCATCGGCAAGCCGCTGCTGCTGCTGGCCGGGCTGGCCGGGGCGGCGTGGCTGTTGCGCAGCGTCGGCTTCGATGCGCGCGCGGCGGCGATGCGGGCGGGCGAGCAAGGGCCTTGGGCGTTCGTCGCACTCGGGACGGTGGCGTGCGCGGCCGGCGTGCCACGGCAGGCGGTCGCGATGGCGGGCGGGTTCGCGTTCGGGTTCTGGCCCGGCGGCGCGCTGGCGCTGCTGGCCGAGCTTCTCGGTTGCATGCTCGACTTTGCTTGGGCGCGGCTGCTGGGGCGACAGGCGACCCAGGCGCTGCTCGCGCGCCGGGCCGGAGGACGGCTGGACCGGCTCGACCGGTTCCTGTCGTCACGCGCCTTTGCCGCCACGCTCACGCTGCGGCTGCTCCCCGTGGGCAACAACGTCGTGCTGAACCTCGTCGCCGGAGTGACCGGCGTGGCGGCGCTGCCGTTCTTCGCGGCCTCGCTGATCGGCTACTTGCCGCAGACCGTCGTCTTCGCGCTCGCCGGCGCCGGCGCGGGCGTGTCGAGCGGCCTGCAGCTCGGCCTCGCCGTGATCCTGCTCCTGGTCTCCGTCGGCCTCGGCGTCGTTCTCCTGCGCCGAAGCCGGGTCTCGGCTAGTGCATTTCCCAACCAGGTGAAATCACCTGGTCGGGAGTAATGCCCGTCGAAACAAACAGCGAGATCACTCCTTCCGCGCCGAGCGGTGCGGAAGGAGTGATCTAGTGCAGCGACTTGAGATGCGAGGCGTGGCGCACCGACGCCTGGCGGACCGATCTCCCGGCGGCGAGGCGGACCGAATGCAGCTTGCCGTCGAGGTTGGTCTCCCAGAAATCGAGAAATTTCCGGAGTGCCGGATACTCCGGCGCCACATCCAGGTTCTGCCATAGGTAGGTCTGCAGCAAGGCCGGGTGATCGGGCATTCTATAGAGGATCTCGGCGGTGGTGAGCCGAAAGTCCTTGATCTGCAAAAGCACCATCCAATGCGCTCCTTGGTTGAAACCAACCCTCGCCCTTGCCACGTCGGGAATGCCCGCGGCGAAGAGTCGGATGGTGCAGTCAGTTTGCCGTTTAAGTCATGAAAAAAGTCTTAACATCAGCGCTTTAGCACTCGGCAACAGGCTGTGCTGCTGCGGCGTTGACATCGGCCAGTGCATGCCATACATCGCTGGCACTCTCCGAGCGAGAGTGCTAACGCCTCGTCGCGAGGCTCAAACACTTGGAGCGTCTCATATGAAGTTCCGTCCTCTGCATGACCGGATCGTGGTCAAGCGGATCACCGCCGAGGAAAAAACCCTGGGTGGCATCATCATCCCCGACACCGCCAAGGAAAAGCCGATGGAAGGCGAAGTCGTCGCCGTCGGACCCGGCGCGCGCAACGAGCAGGGCCAGATCGTCGCTCTCGACGTCAAGGCCGGCGACCGCGTGCTGTTCGGCAAGTGGTCCGGCACCGAGGTCAAGCTCGATGGCGAAGAACTCCTCATCATGAAGGAGAGCGACATCATGGGCATTATCGAGGGCAGCGCCGAGCCGGCCAAGAAGGCCGCTTAAGCACCGCCGCCACCCTAGCCAACAGGAACACACACATGGCAGCCAAGGACGTTCGCTTCAGCAGCGATGCGCGTCAGCGCATGCTGCGCGGCGTTGATATTCTCGCCGACGCCGTCAAGGTCACGCTCGGTCCCAAGGGCCGCAACGTCGTGATCGACAAGAGCTTCGGCGCCCCTCGCATCACCAAGGACGGCGTCACCGTCGCCAAGGAGATCGAGCTGGCCGACAAGTTCGAGAACATGGGCGCGCAGATGCTGCGCGAGGTCGCGACCAAGACCAACGACATCGCCGGCGACGGCACGACGACGGCCACCGTGCTCGCCCAGGCGATCGTGCGCGAAGGCGCCAAGGGCGTAGCCGCCGGGCTGAACCCGATGGACCTCAAGCGCGGCGTCGACATGGCGGTCAAGGCCATCGTCGAAGAACTGAAGACCCGCACCAAAAAGATCACCACCCCGGCCGAGACGGCCCAGGTCGGCACGATCTCGGCCAACGGCGAGAGCGAGATCGGCCACATGATCTCCGAAGCCATGCAGAAGGTCGGCAACGAGGGCGTCATCACGGTCGAGGAAGCCAAGGGCATCCAGACCGAGCTCGACGTCGTCGAGGGTATGCAGTTCGATCGCGGCTACATCTCGCCCTACTTCATCACTAACGCCGAGAAGATGGTCGCCGAGCTCGACCAGCCGTACATCCTGATCCACGAGAAGAAGCTGTCCGGCCTGCAGGCGATGCTGCCGCTGCTCGAGACCGTGGTGCAGAGCGGCCGTCCGCTGATGATCATCGCCGAGGACATTGAGGGCGAGGCTTTGGCCACGCTCGTCGTCAACAAGCTGCGCGGCGGCCTCAAGGTCGCAGCCGTCAAGGCGCCGGGCTTCGGTGATCGCCGCAAGGCGATGCTCGAGGACATCGCGATCCTGACCGGCGGCCAAGTGATCTCCGAAGACCTCGGCATCAAGCTCGAGAACGTCACCCTCCAGATGCTCGGCCGCGCCAAGCGCGTGCTGATCGAGAAGGAGAACACGACGATCGTCGAGGGCGTCGGCGCCCAGGACGACATCAAGGGCCGCTGCAACCAGATCCGCGCGCAGATCGAGGAGACCACCTCGGACTACGACCGCGAGAAGCTGCAGGAGCGTTTGGCCAAGCTCGCGGGCGGCGTCGCCGTCATCCGCGTCGGCGGCGCGACCGAGGTCGAGGTCAAGGAGCGCAAGGACCGCGTCGACGACGCGCTGCACGCGACCCGTGCGGCCGTCGAAGAAGGCATCGTCCCGGGCGGCGGCGTGGCGCTGGCGCGTGCCAGCCTGATCCTCGCCCATCTCAAGCCCGAGAACGAGGACCAGAAGTTCGGCATCGAGATCGTCCGCAAGGCGGTTCAGACGCCGCTGCGCCAGATCGCCGAGAACGCCGGTGAAGACGGCGCGGTGATCGCGGGCAAGGTGCTTGAAAACCAGGATTACAATTTCGGTTTCGACGCGCAGTCGGCCGAGTACAAGGACATGGTCGGCGCGGGGATCATCGACCCGACTAAGGTCGTCCGCACCGCGTTGCAGGACGCGGCGTCGGTTGCCAGCCTGCTGATCACGACCGAGGCGATGATCGCCGATCGGCCGGAGAAGAAGGCGCCGGCCGGGGGTCCTCCGGGCGGCGGCATGGGCGGCATGGGCGGCATGGGCGACATGGACTTCTAAGTCCGGCGCCAACGTCGATCGTGAAAGGAGGGCGGGCCGCAAGGCTCGCCCTTCATCGTTTCTAACGCGGACGTCATGAAGATGACGGGTCCGTGATTGACACTCTGGCCCCAATCTGCACTTTTCCAGCTTCGAGCGTCGACCTTGTGGTCGTTTTGCTCAAATCCGGCAGTTGTCAGAAACTTTCGGGGGTCGAGACGTCGATGGCTACCGGTTCCGTCAAGTGGTTCAACGCAACCAAGGGATACGGCTTCATCATGCCGAAAGACGGTGGCAAGGACGTCTTCGTGCACATTACCGCGGTACAGGCGGCCGGGCTCAAGGGCCTCAATGACGGCCAAGACCTCAGCTACGACGTGGTCATGGAGCGCGGCAAGGAGTCGGCCACCAATCTCAAGCTGGGTTAACGTGCCCCGAACAGGTTTTTGCTACGGAGATTGAGCTCAGCCTCGATTTTTGACAATTGTTAAACGTTAGTGCAATATCGACACCTATCAGCAAGCGATCTTCCGGTGTCCGAAACGTCGTTCAAGCCACGGCCCGATTTCGAACAGCTTCGCCTTGCGCGGTCCGAGACGCGGGATCTCGATCGTCTGTCCGCCCACTATGCCATTGAGACGGACCTCGCCAGTCAGCTCAAGGCCTCGCAACGCCACGAAAGGATGTCGCTCTACGGTCAGCTTTATGACCGCCTGTTCGACTCCCTGCCCGATCATCCGCAGCGGACCGGCCGCAAGGCCATCCGCACCGAAGTCATCGCCGCCCAGGTCGCGTTGCTCGAGCCGTTCCTCACGCGCGAGACCACCTATGTCGAAATCGGCTGCGGCGACGCCCTGCTGACCAAGTCTGTCGCCAGCCGAGTGCAGACCGCGATCGGCGTCGACGTGACCGGGCGGTTGATCGGCGATGACAAGCCCGAGGGCTTCCAATTCGCCCTGTCCGACGGCATCCACATGCCGCTGCCCGACGGCTCGGCCGACATCGTCTACTCGAACCAACTGATGGAGCACCTGCATCCCGAAGACGCGGTGTCCCAGCTGCAGGAAATCCATCGCATCCTCCGCAAAGGCGGCCGCTACATCTGCGTCACGCCGAGCCGGTTGACTGGCCCGCACGACATCTCGGTCTATTTCGGCTACGAGCCGACCGGCTTCCACATGCGCGAATACGACTACCGCTCGCTCTCGGCCGCTTTCCGCACCGTCGGCTTCGAGCATCTGTCGGCCTTGGTGATGGCCAAGGGCAAGCGCGCCCTCGTTCCGGCCAAGCTCGCCGAATTCGCCGAGACGGCGATCGAAGCCATGCCCCGCGCGCTCCGCGGCAAACTGCCGACCAGCAATCCCGCGATCGTCTTGGCGGGAGTGACGCTGGTCGGGCGCAAGTAGCGGCGGGAGTCCCCGGCTGGGGTCTCTCAGGCCGAAAACCGGATCGCCTGCGCCCCGCGCCACAACGTCAGCTTCCCCAGCGCCACCAGATTATCCATCCCTTCGACGATCGTCAGGAAATGGTTGCCGGCCAACTGCCCCGCCTTGCTCGCGAAGCAGCACGCGCCGTAGCTCAACAGGATCTCCGTCTCGCTCACCCCGCCCGGATACAGCAGCACCTGACCCGGCGCCGGAAAACTCGTGTTGTTCTCGTATCCCAACCCTAGATCGAGGTCGCCGAGCGGAATCCAGCATGCCTCGCCGCTCCAGCGCACATGGATGATCCGCTCCTCGTAGGGCAGCAGGCTGCGGAACTTGGAGCAGGTGCGAGGGGCATCGGCCTCCTCGAAACGGGCGCGAAAGCTATACGGGCCGGCGGCGATCGTGATCAGGCTCATCGTGCCCCACCGTGGCGCGAAACCGCCCCGGCGCGCAACCGCCCCAGCACGCAAACGCCCCGGCACGCGAACGATTGCGTCGCCGGCCGCCCCGGGCGAAGGTCGGCCGGTGTTGAGCCTGCTGCCGCTGTTCGGGGCCGGTCTGTTGGCAGGGGCGATGAACTCGCTCGCCGGCGGCGGCACCTTCGTCACGCTTCCGGCGCTGATCGCCGCCGGGCTGCCCTCCGTCGCGGCGAACGCCTCGAGCACGGTCGCGCTGTGGCCCGGTGCCGTCGTCGGCGCCCTGTCCTACCATACCGGATTGCGCCCGATCTGCGGTGTCGGCGCCTGGCCGCTGCTGGCGATCACCGTCGCCGGCGGCGTGCTTGGCAGCCTGCTGCTGCTCTGGACCCCATCGTCGGCGTTCGACGTTGCGCTGCCCTGGCTGCTGCTGCTGGCGACGCTGGCGCTGGCGTTCGGCCGCCGGGTCGGCGTGGCGCTGCAGGGCCGGTTGCGCAGCCTGACGCCGCTGGTCCTGGCGGTGCAGTTCGGCCTCGGCGTCTACGGCGGCTATTTCGGCGGCGCGGTCGGGCTGATGATGATCGCCGCCTGGTCACTGTTCGGCGAGACCGACGTCAAGGCGCTGAACGGCCCACGCATGATGATGGTCACCGCGGCTAACACGGTCGCGCTGCTCGCCTTCGTCGCCGCCGGCGCGGTATGGTGGTCGCAGGTGCTGCCCGTGCTGGCGGGCGGCATCGTCGGCGGTTTCGTCGGCGCAAGGCTCGGGCGCTGGCTCCCGGCAGGCGTCGTGCGGGTCGTGACAATCTCTGCGACGGCCGCGATCACGGCCGTTTTCTTCGTGAGGGCGTATCGATGAGCAACACGATCAACGAGCGCGTGTCGGCCGAAGTCGAGGGCGGGGTTGTGCTCTTTCTGATCGGAATGCGCCTCAACCGGCCGTGGAAACCGTGGAAGTGGTTGCCGATCATGGCCGCGATGGGCCGGATGCTGGCCGAACTCGGCCGTCAGCCCGACCTCGGCCTGCTCTCGGCACGTACTCATTTCGGGCTCCGAAACGTGCTCGTCGTGCAGTATTGGCGCAGCGCCGAGGCCTTGCTCGCCTTCGCCCACGCCCCCGAGCGCACCCACTTGCCGGCCTGGCTCGCCTTCAACCGCACCATCGGCACGGGCGGCGACGTCGGGATCTGGCACGAGACATATGTGGCGCCACCGGGCCAGGCGGAGTCGATCTACGCCAACATGCCGCGCTACGGGCTGGGACTGGCGGGCACGCTGCACCCGTCCAAGGGCGAGCGGGCGAGTGCTGCCAAGCGCCTCGGCCTCAAATGACTCCGGCCTGCGCCAGCGTCTCGATCTCGGCCGCCGCGAGCCCGAGCCGCTCCTGCAGCACGGTCCGCGTATCGCGGCCCAGCGCGGGCGGCGCGAGCCGGTAGCTGACCGGCGTCTGCGACAGCCGCACCGGGTTGGCGACGAGCTGCACCTCCGCGCCGTCCCGCTGCATCGCGAACTGCACCCCGCGCGCCTGCACGTGCGGATCGGCAAACACCTGCGCCAGATCGTTGATCGGCCCGCACGGCACCGCCCTGGCTTCGAGCAGCGCGACCCACTCGGCCGTCGTTCGCTGCCGGGTCGCGCCGATAGCGCGGGGATCAGCGTGTCGCGATGGGCGATGCGCGCGACGTTGGTCGTATAGCGCGGATCGGCCACCAGCTCCGGCACGCCGATCGCCTCGCACAGCCGGGCAAACTGCCCGTCATTGCCGACCGCCAGGATCATGTCGCCATCGGCGGTCGGAAAGTCCTGATACGGGACGACGTTCGGGTGCGCGTTGCCGGTCCGCACCGGCGCCGTGCCGGAGGCCAAGTAGTTCATCGTCTGGTTGGCCAAGCTCGCCACCTGCACGTCGAGCAGCGCCAGATCGATGTGCTGCCCCTCCCCGGTCCGCTCGCGATGGGCGAGCGCGGCCAGGATCGCGGTCGTGGCATAGAGCCCGGTCAGCACGTCGGTCAGCGCCACGCCCACTTTCTGCGGCCCGGCGCCAGGCTCCCCCTCGCGCCACCCGGTCACGCTCATCAGCCCGCCCATGCCCTGGATCAGGAAATCGTAGCCCGCCCGAGGCGCATACGGGCCGGTTTGGCCGAAACCTGTGATCGAGCAATAGATCAGCCCCGGGTTCTCCGCCCGCAGCGACGCCTCGTCGAGCCCATAGGCGGCCAGCCCGCCGACCTTGAAGTTCTCGATCAGCACGTCGCTCTGGGCGGCGAGCGCCTTGACCAGGCGCTGCCCCTCCGGACGCGTGAAATCGATCGTCACCGACCGCTTGTTGCGATTGGCACAGAGATAATAGGCGGCGTCGCTGGTGTCCCGGCCGGCCGCGTCCTTGACATAGGGCGGCCCCCAGATGCGGGTGTCGTCGCCGGTGCCGGGCCGCTCGATCTTGAGCACGTCGGCGCCGTAGTCGCCGAGCAATTGCCCGGCCCAGGGCCCGGCGAGGATGCGGGAAAGATCGAGCACCTTCAGGTGCGCCAGCGGTCCGGTCGATGTCATCGCCCCAGCTTGGCCGATCCGGACGAAGCTGTGTAGCGTGCCCCGTCAACGGGAGGCCGGCATGGTTGGGCGACTGCAACTGGGTGAGATCGAGATCGGCCGCATCCTCGAACAAGAGGGACCGTTCCGCCCCGCCAAGGACCTCGTCCTCGGCCTGACCGACGCGGTGCTCGACGAGAACCGGGCCTGGATGCAGGCGATGGGCGCGCTCGACGCCAACGACACGCTGATGCTGGCGATCCAGTCCTTCCTGATCCGCACGCCGCACCACACGATCCTGATCGATACCTGCGTCGGCAACGACAAAACCCGCCCCCAGGTCCCCGCCTGGAACCAGAGGCGCGATACCGGCTTCATGGACAATCTGGCGGCCGCTGGCGTCGGCGTCGGCCAGATCGACTACGTCCTGTGCACCCATCTGCACGTCGATCACGTCGGCTGGAACACCAAGCTCGAGGATGGGCGCTGGGTGCCCACGTTCCCGAAAGCGCGCTACGTCTTCGGAAGGCGCGAATACGACCATTGGCACGCCGTCAACGCGAAGGCCGAAGTACCGTTGTTCATGGACAGCGTCTTGCCAATCGTCGAGCACGGCCGCGCCGAGATGGTGGCCGACGACCATGCCATAGGCGATCACCTCCGCCTGATGCCGACACCCGGCCACACACCGGGGCATCTCTCGGTCGTGCTAGGCCGGCGTGATGACGCCGTCGTCTCCGGCGACCTGTCGCATACGCCGCTGCAAACCCGCTATCCGGAACTCTCCCTCGTGTTCGACGCCGACCCGGCCGCCGCGGCCGTCACGCGTCGCGCCTTCTTCGACCGTTTTGCCGACACCGAGACGGTCTGCTGCATGACGCATTACCCGTCGCCTTCGCTGTTCCGGATGAAACGCGCCGGCGACGGGTTCCGCTTCGAGGCGGTTTAAGAAGCAGGCTTCAGCTGGCCGCGAAGCTCGCCGCCCTTGTTCTTGTCGGTGTGCAGATTGACGTAGTCCTTGCCGGCTTTCAGGTCGGCGACCTGCGCGGGCGTGAGCGTGGCGGTGCCGGTGATCGGGCTGGTCGAGGCGTCCTTGAACGGGATCGCGACGCCGGCATTGGCGCCGGCCTCGGCCGGGCCGTGGATGTGGCCGGCGGTGGCCGGGCCGCTGAGGCCCTTGTAGTCGACCGTGTAGGTGATCTTGTCGCCCTCGAGCGTGACGGTGGCCATGCCGGTGCCGGTGGCGTCGCTGTGGGGCGGAACCTCCTGGGTGCCGGAAAGCTGGGCGGTGTACTTCTGCGCGAAAGCAGGCACGCTGAGCAGGCAAACGCTGGCGATCAGAAGGTTGCGGAACATTCTTGTTCTCCGATGTTGTTTCGCCCGATCCTGCCGCAGGGCCGACCTGCACGTCTTGCAACATTCTCGCAAAAAGAATGAGCGCAGGATCGAGCGATGCATGAACGTCCGATCGGTCCTTTGGTTGACTCCACTCCGCGCGCTCTGCCCGCTCGCGTGCCGATCCGCGGGCACTACACCCAACTCGAGCCGCTGCATCGCCGTCACGCCGCCGATCTGTGGCAGGCGGCGCAGGCCAAGGGCGGGCGGGAGAGCTGGGACTACATGGGCTACGGCCCGTTCGACACGGCCGACGCGCTGGCGGCCTACGTCGCCGAGTTCGCCGCGACGCACGACCCGATGGCCTGGGCAGTGCGCCCGGTGACCACGGGAATCATCACCGGCTGGCTCACGCTGATGGACATCCAGCCCAAGAACGCCGCCATCGAGCTCGGCCACATCTGGTTCGCCCCCGCGATGCAACGCACCCGTGCGGCGACGGAGGCCATGTTCCTCCTGCTGCGGCTGGCGATGGACGATCTCGGGTACCGCCGCATGGTCTGGAAGTGCAATGCGCTCAACGCGCCGTCGCGCCGGGCCGCCGAGCGGCTGGGCTTCACCTACGAGGGCACCTTGCGCGCCCACATGGTGACCAAGGGGCGGCTGCGCGACACCGCCTTCTTCAGCATTCTCGAGGGTGAATGGCCCCGCTGCCGCGACGCGCTGTTGCGCTGGCTCGACCCGGCCAATTTCGCCCCGGACGGCACCGCCAAGCAGGGCCTGGCGGCGATCCGGCTCAGTTTGCCAGAGTAATGGCGGTCCGGCTCAGTTTGCCAAAGTAGCGGCGATCCGGCTCAATTTGCCGGAGTAAACCCGTCCTTGCCGACATTGACGCGCGCGGCCGTGAGCGCGCCGTCGGCGCCCTTCTGGGCAAACACCATCACCTTGGCGCCGGGCTTGAGCAGGTCGGGCGTGCCCGGCTCGCTGGTCTGGATGACCGCATTGGGCGGCACCGACACCTCGATCGGCTCGCCCTTGACCGTCACGACGAGGTTGCGCCCGTTCGCGGCCGCCACTTCCGACGTCACCGGCGCATTCGTCATCACGCTGTCCGGCTGCGAGTCCCAGGCAAACTGCGCCTCGCTGACGGCAGCCCCCGGCGGGAAGATCGAGATCGTGGCCGCGCGCTGCTGCTGGGGCGGGCCAAAGCCGACGATGCCGATCATCGAGCCCGGTTTGATCGCGTCGAGCGTCGTCGGCACGATTGCGGTCACCGTGTAGGTCGGCGCCAGCGTGACCCGGACCGGGTCACCGTTGCGATCTTCGATCGTCAGCGCGTGATCCTCGAGCGCGCGAACCGTGCCGCGCAGCCGCGTTGGCGCGCCCTGCGCCATGGCATGGCCGGCGAGCACGACGAACGCCATGGTCGCCCAGGCAAAACGGTAACCCATTATATGTCCCCGTCACTGCGCCCCTAACTAGCGCTCCGCCCCGGTCGCCAGCATCACGAGTTGGCGAACCGTGTGATCAAGGCCGCCGTTGTGCGTATGCACAATGATGAAGATCTCCCGATCGTCAGCGCTATGCGACCATCGTTCACGTCACGACCGACCCGGTGCAGCCGCTGGTGGTCAATCACCAGAGCCAGTTCCCCTCGGTGACGATCTCGTTCAACCTCAAACCGGGCCAGTCGCTCGGCACCGCCGTGACGGCGATCGACAAGGCGCAGTCCTCGCTTGGCGTGCCGGCCACCGTCTCGGGCGCGTTCCAGGGCACGGCGCAGGCGTTCCAATCCTCGCTCGCCTCGCAGCCCTATCTGATCGCCGCCGCGCTGATCGCGGTCTACATCATCCTCGGCATTCTGTACGAGAGCTACATCCTGCCGCTGACGATCCTGTCGACGCTGCCCTCTGCCGGCGTCGGCGCGCTGCTGTTCCTGCTGGTGTTCAAGTTCGACCTGACGGTGATCGCGATCGTCGGCATCATCCTGCTGATCGGGATCGTCAAGAAGAACGGCATCATGATGGTGGATTTCGCGATCCACGCCGAGCGCAACGAGGGCAAATCGCCCGAGGACGCGATTCGCGAAGCCTGCCTGCTGCGCTTCCGCCCGATCCTGATGACGACGATGGCCGCGTTGCTCTCGGGGCTGCCGCTGATGCTGGGCAACGGCGCCGAGTCGGAGCTGCGGCGCCCGCTCGGCTTCGCGCCGGCTCGGCTTCGCGATGGTCGGCGGCCTGGCACTGTCGCAGATCCTGATCCTCTACACGACGCCGGTGGTTTACCTCTACCTCGACAAACTGCAGCAATGGCTCAGCCCGGCCAAGCAGCGAAAAATGTCCCGCATCGCCCAAGCCGTCACACCCCAAACGCAGGGCGCGGACTGATACCAAGACTCGCTGATCGCGACCCTTGGTATCAGCGTCTTTGTTTCGCGCGCCGCCGCCCGCCAACCCGGCGCGCATACCACGCTTGCCAACCGCAAGAGTCGCGGTCAGCAAGCTTTGGTATGGGAGGCGTTTAGCTCAAGGCTCGAACACCACCTGCACCCGCGCGCTCGGATATCGCGCCACCCCGAACTCCACGATCGCGCCGTCCGGACCGACATTGACGTTCTCGCAGATCAGCAGCGGCCGCGCAGGATCGATGTGCAGCAGCCCGGCCTCGGTGGCACTTGGCATCCGCGCCGACACCCGGGTCGACCGCCGCGTGTAATCGGCCACGCCGACGCGGGCCAGCGCGTCGGTGATCGTCGGCGCGGCACGCAGCGCCGCCGTGATGCCCGGCAGGCGCCCGACCGGAAAGTAGTGGTCCGACAACGAGACCGGGATCCCGTCCGCGCGCCCGAGCCGCTCCAGCAACGCGACCCCGTCGCCCGCCCCGATCGCGAGTGCGCCGGCGATCTGGATTCCGGCCGGCAGCTCGCGCACCCGCAGCACCTCGCCTGCCGGCACTTTGTCATGGCGGCGGATCCACTCGGAAAACCGGGTCCGCGTCGCCACCGGATAGTCGAGCACCGCGTCGGCCACGAACGCGCCACGCCCCTGCTCGACCCGCACCCGCCCCTGCCGCGCCAGGCTCTCGATCGCCCGCCGCGCCGTATGCCGGTTGACCACGAAACGCGCCGCAAGCTGCGCCTCCGACGGCAGCCGCTCGCCCGGCGCCAGGCCGTCGATCTCGGCCGAGAGCGCCAGGGCGATCCGCTGCCACACCGGCGGTGCCGTCACCGACATGTCATGCTGCATCCCCGTTTCGCGATTGACGCTACCGCCGCACGGGTCTAGTTGTCTAGACAAGTTCGGAGGCTGCATGATCGATACCGCCCGACAGCGCTGGATGGCCGTCCTGGCCCGCGCCGACGCCGCCGCGCTCGCGGCCATGAGCGACGGATTGCTGCCGGACTACACGCGGATCCGTGGCCCGGAGGCGGGTGGGATCATGCTGCGGGGCCGGGCCGGCGGTGGTGGCGCCGCGTTCAACCTGGGCGAGGCGACGGTCGTGCGCTGCACCGTGCGCAGCCGGGCTGGCCATGTCGGCCACGCTTATTGCCTCGGCCGCGAGCTGCGCCAGGCCGAATTGGCCGCCGCCATCGACGCCGGGCTGCAAGACGAGGCGACACGGGACGCCCTGCTGGCGCGCGTCGTCGCCCCGCTCGCCGCCGCCCAGGACGCCGCCCGCGCCGAGACCGCCCGCCGCGCCGCCGCCACCAAGGTCGACTTCTTCACCATGGCGACCATGCGCACATGACCGCGCACATGACTGCGCTCCTCCCCGCCTTCGCCGACCCGGTGCTCGAGAGCCAAGCCGTCTTCCGCGCCGTCCTCGACGCCATGGCACGGCCCGGCCGCCTTCACACCGTCGCCGCCCCAGCCACGCCTCCGCCACCGCTCGACCGCGCGACGGCCGCCGTCCTGCTCACCCTGGTCGACGCCGAGACCTCGCTGTTCCTCGGCGCCGACGCGGCCGGGGAATGGGTCGCTTTTCACTGCGGCGCCCCCCGCGTCGAGCCGGCGCTGGCGCATTTCGCCGTATGCCTCGAAACGCCCCCGTTCGCGGCGCTGTCGGCCGGCAGCGACGAGGAGCCGGAGCGGTCGGCGACGCTGATCCTGCAGGTGGCCGCACTCGGCGAGGGCGATCGCTTCCTGCTGCGCGGCCCGGGTCTGGCCGAGACCGCGACGCTGGCCGTCCGCGGTCTGGCCCCCGGTTTCGGCGCGTTCTGGGCCGCCAACCGGCGCCTGTTCCCGCGCGGCGTCGACGTCATCCTCTGCGCCGGCGACCGGCTCGCGGCGCTGCCCCGCAGCGTGGCCATGGAGCCCGCCTGACATGGCCTACGTCGCCGTCAAAGGGGGCGAGCGCGCGATCGACGCCGCCCACGCCTGGCTCGCGGCCGTTCGCCGCGGCGACAAGTCGATCCCCCGCCTCGAACTGCGCCAGGTCATCGAACAGCTCGGCCGCGCGGTCGACCGGGTCATGGGCGAGGGCTCGCTGTACGATCGCGAACTGGCCGCACTCGCCATCCGCCAGGCGCAGGGCGACTTGATCGAGGCCGCGTTCCTGCTCCGCGCGTATCGCACCACCCTGCCCCGCTTCCTCGCCGCCGAGCCGGTGGCGACGGCTGACATGGCCGTGCAGCGCCGGGTATCGGCGATTTTCAAGGACCTGCCCGGCGGCCAGGTGCTCGGACCCACCACCGACTACACCCATCGCCTGCTCGATTTTTCGGAGTCCGACCCCGCCCGTCCGCTCGAGGCGCCCGCCGAGAACGCGCCGATGCCGCCCGCCTTCGCCATTCTCGGCCGCGAAGATCTCGTCGAACCCGATCCGGCCATCGACGCCACCCCCGGCGACCTCACCCGCGACCCGCTCGCGTTCCCCGCCACGCGCGACATCCGTCTGCAGGCGCTGGCCCGCGGCGACGAGGGCTTCATGCTCGCCATGGGCTACTCGACCCAGCGCGGCTGGGGCGGCACGCACCCGTTCGTCGGCGAGCTGCGCATGGGTGAATGCGCAGTCGTGATCACGCCGCCCGAACTCGGCTTCCCGATCGACATCGGCGACGTCGTGCTGACCGAGTGCCAGATGGTCAACCAATTCGTCGGCTCGAAAGCCGCGCCGCCGCAATTCACCCGCGGCTACGGCCTGTGCTTCGGGCACGCCGAGCGCCGCGCGATGGGCATGGCGCTGGTGGATCGGGCGTTGCGCGCCGAAGAACTCGGCGAGACCGTCGACGCGCCGGCGCAGAGCGTCGAATTCGTGCTCTCGCACGCCGACAACGTCGAATCGACCGGCTTCGTCGAGCACCTCAAACTGCCGCACTACGTCGATTTCCAGAGCGAGCTCGAGACCATCCGCCAGATGCGCCGTGACGCCAGCCTCGAGCACCCGGAGGCGTTGCCGACCGAACATCAGGCGGCGGCGGAATGAGCTACAACTTCGCCTATCTCGACGAACAGACCAAGCGGATGATCCGCCGCGCCATCCTCAAGGGCGTCGCCATCCCCGGCCACCAGATCCCGTTCGGCAGCCGCGAGATGCCGCTCCCCTACGGCTGGGGCACTGGCGGCATCCAGGTCACCGCCGCCGTGCTCGGCCCCGACGACGTGCTGAAAGTGATCGACCAGGGTGCGGACGACACCACCAACGCCGTCAGCATCCGCCGCTTCTTTGCCCGCACCGCTGGGGTCCGCACCACGACGCGCACGGCCGAAGCCAGCGTCATCCAGACCCGCCACCGCATCCCCGAGACCAAGCTGCGCGAGGACCAGATCCTGGTCTACCAGGTGCCGATGCCGGAGCCGATGTTCCGCCTCGAATCGAGCCGCGCCGAGACCAAGCGCATGCACGCGCTGGCCGAATACGGCGCCATGCACGTCAAGCTCTACGAGGACATCACCCAATACGGCCACGTCGCGACCAGCTACGACTATCCGGTGATGGTGAACGGCCGCTATCTGACGTCGCCCTCGCCGATCCCCGCCTTCGACAATCCGAAGCTCGACCGCATGCCCGCGCTGCAGCTGTTCGGCGCCGGGCGCGAGAAGCGGATCTACGCGATCCCGCCCTACACCGAGGTCCGCTCGCTCGACTTCGACGACCACCCGTTCCAGCCCCGCCGGGCCGCCGCCGTGTGCGCGCTGTGCGGCGCCGGCGAGAGCTACCTCGACGAGGTGGTCACCGACGACAAGGGAACCCGCATGTTCGTCTGCTCGGACACCGATTACTGCGCGGAGCGCCGCGGTGAATAAGCCCCTGCTCTCCGCCCGCAGCCTCTCGCTCCGCTTCGGCCCGATCACCGCGCTCGACGACGTCGGCCTCGACCTCTGGCCCGGCGAAGTGCTGGCCATCGTCGGCGAATCCGGTTCCGGCAAAACCACGCTCCTCAACGTCCTCTCCGGCCGCCTGCGCCCCGATTCCGGCACCATCGCCTATCGCGACCCGGCCGGCGCCATCCACGACCTCCTCGCCATGCCCGCCCCCGTCTTGCGCGCGCTGCACCGCTCCGACTGGGGCTTCGTGCACCAGAACCCGCGCGACAGCCTGCGCATGCGCGTTTCCGCCGGCGGCAATGTCGGCGAGCGGCTCATGGCCGCCGGCGCGCGCCATTACGGCGATATCCGGGCCACCGCGATCGACTGGCTCCGCCAAGTCGAGATCGACCCGGCACGCGTCGACGACCGCCCCACCACTTTCTCCGGCGGCATGCTGCAACGCCTGCAGATCGCCCGCTCGCTGGCGACCCACCCCCGCCTCGTGTTCATGGACGAACCCACCGGCGGGCTCGACGTCTCGGTGCAGGCGCGGCTGCTCGACCTGATCCGCACCCTCGTCGCCCGCCTCGGCATCGCCGTCGTCCTGGTCACGCACGACATCGCCGCCGCCCGCCTGCTCGCCGGGCGCATCGTCGTGATGCAGCGCGGCCGCGTCGTCGAACAGGGGCTCACCGACCAGGTGCTCGACGATCCGCACCACCCCTACACTCAACTCCTCGTCAGCTCGGTGCTGCAGGCATGATCATGCTGCGGGCCGAGAACCTGGCCAAGACGTTCATCTTGCATCTGCAGGGCGGCGTGCAGCTGCCGGTGCTGGAGGATGCGTCGGTCGATCTGGCGGCCGGGTCGTGCGTCGCGTTCACCGGGCCGTCGGGCGCGGGCAAGTCGACGCTGATGCGCAGCCTCTACGGCAGCTACAAGGTCGATCGCGGCCGCATCCTGGTGCGTCATCGCGGCGAATGGGCGGACCTGGCGGCTGGCGATCCACGCCTGGTGCTTGAGGTCCGGCGGGAGACGCTCGGCTATGTCAGCCAGTTCCTGCGCGTGATCCCCCGCGTCAGCGCGCTCGATATCGTGGCCGAATTTGCACCGGGCGGGCGCGCTGAAGCCGAAGCCCTGCTGCTCCGCCTCAACATCCCGCGCCGGCTGCACGCGTTGCCACCGTCGACCTTCTCCGGCGGCGAGCAGCAACGGGTCAACCTCGCCCGCGGCTTCATCGGCGGCCATCCGATCCTGCTGCTCGACGAGCCCACCGCCTCGCTCGACGCCGAGAACCGCGACGTGGTGATCGCCATGATCGCCGAGGCGCGCGCACGCGGCGTCGCCCTCGCCGGAATTTTCCATGACAGCGCCGTGCGCGACGCCGTCGCCGATAGCGTCCTCGACGTCTCTCCCGTAAATCAGGCCGCATGACGATCCTGACCAATGCCCGCATCGTGCTGCCCGATGCAGTGATCCACGGCACCGTGGTGCTCGACGGCGCCCTGATCCGCGACATCCAGCCCGGCGCCAGCCACGTCCCGGGCGCGCTCGACATGGCAGGCGACGTGCTGATGCCCGGCATCGTCGACGTCCATACCGACAATCTCGAGCGCCAGGTGCAGCCGCGCAGCAACGCGCGCTGGCCGTCGCGCTCGGCGATGCTGACGCACGACGCGCAATGCGCGGTCTCGGGCGTGACCACCGTGCTGGACGCGCTGTGTCTGGGCGATCTCGGCTTCGGCTTCGACGGCGACCGGGTCATGACGTTCCGCGACGGGGTGCGCGATCTCGATGAACTGGCCGACACCGGACTGCTGAAGTCGGAGCACTTCCTGCATCTGCGCTGCGAGTTGCCGGCGCCGGACGTGATGGACCTGTTCGAGCCGGTC
>JAABUX010001044.1_pt1 | contig 43689 bp, 38 predicted proteins | sample 5561851 | NCBI WGS metagenome assembly JAABUX01 (sample SAMN10711883, study PRJNA513361) | rock metagenome | isolation source: Antarctica rocks | place: Antarctica: Victoria Land, Richard Nunatak red sandstone | collected 2016-01-03 | reverse complement strand
ACAATATTCTGCGAAAAGTAGCACCTGACGCTCTTCGGGGCAAGGGTGTAGAGGATTGTGTAGTCAATCCAGTACGGTTACACGTACAAAGCTCGAAGTCTAGGATTCGCTAGATTTTGGGAACTATGAATACGCCAACACAGATACACTGTAGGGGCTTTATTCTATAACGCCCTCGTGCCGTACACGTTTGGGACAAGGGCGGAATAAATTAAAGCCCCTACAGATAAACGTGCTTGTATAACTTTTATGTATTCGATGCGTATTATCTATAATAAGACGTAACAACGGCAACTCATCTACACTAGAAAGGTCCGTATGCCAAAGGCACTCCGACGACGTACATACCGCTCGAAACTCTTACATCGCTACTTGAAAACTGATCTCCCGATGGTTTATTATGCACTGGTTGCTATTCTTGTTGGCTTCTCCTTTGCGTGGCTCCTTACAACCACCGTGCATATATCAAAGTTCGGCTTCACATTCACTAATCCACAGCAAGGGGGATACACCATTGTTGGCGATCCAACAATTAAAGCTGATTTCATCAACCAGGTTTTGGAGCATTACCACTCACCTGCGGTAGGCAAAGGCCAAAGCCTCTATGAGGAGGGCGTAAAGTATCATATCGACCCAGCCTTCGCGCTGGCCTTTTTTATGGAAGAAAGCACCTTTGGCACTCAGGGTATGGCGAAGGTTACACACTCGCTAGGGAACATTCGTGCAACGCCGGGCTACCCACAATATAACGGTTATCGCCTCTATCACACCTGGGAAGAAGGCTTCAATGATTGGTACAGCCTCATCTCCAATCTCTACGTGAACCAGCGGGGACTCTCCACCGTCGATCAGATTATTCCCGTCTATGCCCCAAGCTCCGACAACAATGACGAGAGTGCCTACATCCAGAACGTGAAAAATGCGGTGGATACATGGCGTGATGGAACCATTGTAGTGTAATGGAACTTTTTCTCTTGCATTAACGTCTCCTCATTATTATCGCTAATTGTTACTAAAGGTGAGCTAATGAGCAGACAGTTCAGGAGAGATTTTTATGAGCAAGAGTACGGCTACAGGAAAATATTTTATTTTTGGTCTACTGCTTATTGTTCTTCTCACTGCTTGTGGGCAAAATGCAACGACTAGTACAAAGCAAGCAACAGGAACTATAAAGCCATTAGGAAGCGGCTCTACACCAGAAGCTGGAAACGATGGCAAACCTGTCGCCCAGATTGATGGACACCAAGAATCAACGATAGCCGCGCAGAGCGTACTCTTTGTAGGGTCCGATAATGGCTCATTGTATGCATTCGGCGCAAACAGTGGCAAGATACAATGGCAACATGCGCTGGCAGATACACAGGTACTTGTTGTCGGGGTTCGTTCTAACATTGTCTATGCTACCACCGACGCCACGCTCTATGCGTTGAATGCGACTACAGGTACTCTCCTCTGGCACTATCAAGCGAACATATATATCGCCAAAACTGTCATAGATGACACCACAATCTATATCAATACAGCGGCTACGGGACAATCCTCTACCCTTGATGCAGTACGAGCAGTTGATGGCGCGATGCTCTGGCATTATACCTTGAGCAGTACGGTGCCCATATTGCTTTCAGTTATACATGGAGTAGTGTACTGTAGACAGTCTAGTGGCGATTTCAACGATTATAACCAGACACTCTACGCGTTACGTGCCCAGGATGCTCATGTTTTGTGGCATATCCATACCACAGGCACCGACGGTTTCGTTGGCGACGCACCTGCCGTTGCCAGTGACATTGCCTATTTCTCCACCAATAGCGGTGCGGTCTATGCCATTCAAATCGACATCGGCTCCCAACGCTGGCACATTGCCAAACCGCTAGAACTGAGTTCAGCACCGACCTCAGTATCACCCATTGTCTTCAATGGCGACCTCTTCGTCACAACGCAGCAGCACATTTACGCACTACAAGCCAGCGACGGCAAGCAGCTCTGGTCATATCAAGTTGCAGGTCATGCTCCACCTCCCGTACAGCCACCACAGATTGTCGATGGAATCATCTACGAAGGCTATGTCGAGGGCCTTGTGGTTGCGCTCCATACTCAGGACGGCTCACCACTCTGGCAACAGAGAAGTACAGGCGTTGCAGGTCCGTTGCTTGTCACAAATGGAAAAGTACAGGTCAATACTTTTAATGGTGTTTCTGCTCTTCTCGCCAGCAATGGCACAGTACTCTGGCAACATACTCTTGCCTATCATAACTCGCTTTCCAGCAATATTGCACCACAAGTGATAGCGAACGACAACATCTATGTTGAAAACAGCGATGGCACCATACTTGCGTTGCACGCCGACGATGGAAAACCACTTTGGCACTATGCTCTTCAAGAGAAAGCGGTTCCAACCAATCTAGTTTATAGCGCATATGTGACGTTTACGCCATCCACCTCGTACCAACAAGCGTTACGCGTCGTCACCAATCTTGGTCTACAAACATTCGCAGATTGTGCGTTTTCATGGAAACCGCAAGGCAACAAAGACATTTATCAGCAGCATCTCTTGACGGTAGCAGCAACAGTTGCCAGTGCCCCCCTATGGCTGGCTCGTCTGAAAACAGCTCCTGGTGTACAGAATGTGCAGGAAGGAGGCCCTCATAGCTGCCCTGCAATAGGTGCAACCAATAGTCCCGCTCATTTGGATGCTGCAAAGGCAGGCACATTTATCCGTGTGACGTTCGCGAACACAATACAGAGCTACGATGATGCCCTCTTTGCCGTAGATGACCTCGGCTTTAGACTCGCCGCACCGTGTTACGAACAGGGGCGTGCTGAAGGTAAGAAGCCTTCGTGGAATGATATGGGACAGCTCGATAGCTTTGGGAAGACACATGCGCTACTACTCGCAACCACATCATTTAATGCAACCACCTGGGCAGACCAGTTGAAGGCAACAGCAGGAGTTGTACACATCGAAACGTTGACTAGTGCGTGTTAACTTATTGCGTACATACGCACGCTCTTCTGCTCTTCTGCCACCTCTAGTGTCGCGCCCATACCAGCGAGGGCAAGTGATGCGGATAGTCGTATCGAGCACGGTATGTGTTTATCGCGTGACATATGTTGTAACTGGGGAATCGTATTTGGGTCGTCCAGGAGCGTCAATAGCCAGACGATAGACTGACGTTCCTGTGCATTCTCGCGGTGAAGCGCACGGACGAGTAGGATTGCGAAACGGGTGCCGTAGCTATCTTGATAGCAAATCAGCCGTTGTTGTAGTTCGCTTGTGGAAATGCCTGTGATGTTAGTAAGTTGAATTAGCTCGTTGACCTGTCGGCGAAATTGCCTGTGAGACTCAAGCTCGACAATGTTCCAGCCTTCATGAATTGTGGCGTCCTGCTGGAATAGCCTGGCGTCCCTTCTTTCCATCAAGATATGTCCTTCTGGAGACGTAATGTGGCTCCTCACAGTGCTATTCAAGCACACACTTTTTATATCAGGTAGCTCCTACACTTGAAAACATTTCTTGTCGTGCTGCAAGTAGCTGTAACAGTGCTTGCAACCCCTCTTGTGCGCCAATCCTTTGCTCATGCGTAAGCGTCGTATCAGCAGCAAACTCGTCCTCATCCAGAAGAAGCGTCTCTCCATGTGGATACACCCACACGTCCAGGAGCAGATCAATCTGCTCTATTTCATCATTGTGTACGCGTGCTGGCTCTGCAACATTGCAGTACCAGCCCTTACGAGTTCCATCAGCATACTGAATCTCAAAAATATTGAACCAGCGATCAGTGTAGTAATATTCTGTAAACTGATCCCCTGGCTCAAAAACGATGTAGCCCAGGTCTCGCGCTGGCTGCGTCCAGTTTGCTTGAACGACTACGCCATGTGAAAGATGCTCTATTATCTCGCCAGAATAGCGTATTTTTGCCTCACCCAAAGGGTTCTGCTTTACAACTGTTATCATGAAAACGTTCTATACCCTGTTTGAGTAGCTAGCGATGCGTCCATCAAACACATTAGATTGTACAATATTTCCATCTAATATGCAACGGTCAGGCAAATGAAAATGGGGCATGCTGAGAATTCCTGCACAATCAGCAATGCTCATGCAATCAGTTTCTCGATGGTATCCAGTAGCTCGTCCAATTCAAAAGGCTTTTTGATACCAATGAGATGGCGTTGCCGAATGGCTGACTCTGGCAGGTTCGCACTCATAATAATTGTGGGGATATTCTCTAAGCCTTGCAAACAGTGCAGACGGTCGTAGAGTTCTATACCGGTCATCCTGGGTAGCTGATAGTCTAAGATGAAGAGGTCGGGCTTGACTCCTTTGATGATTTCTAACGCCTCGAAGCCATCAGTAACAGTCAGAGCAGTGTAAGGTGTTGCCTGTGAAATAGCATATACAAGCACTTCGCCAATAGAAGTATCGTCTTCTACTATCAACGTGATTTTTGCCATATTGTTATTGTCTTCCCTTACCCTTAAAGAAATAACGTTTTGTCCTCTTTACGTAATAATACTTACTTTTACAGAGGTTACAAGTTATGGTACGTTGTGGAAGAGAGAGAAGTTTCAGTATATGACTATTGAAATACGCCTTTTGCAGTTATAATACACTATAATTACCGAAATCATAACTGGTCGCTATTGTATGTACTAAAAAGCAAGAGAACGTTTTGTATCTCCTGCTTAAAAGTAGTGTAACAATATACTGATTATGGTGAGCAATGAATTTACAGTTTTGTTGTTCTCCGATAGCGGCAATCAATCGGTGCGTTAAGTCGCTTGAGCTTTTGGAGTTTGGCTTCTCTATGTTGATAGAGCAATTTGTAGTGATGCCAGAGATCAGTCAACGCCATAACTTCCCTTGTAATGAGCAAGCTGCATCCTACAATGAACAGTGTTCCCAGTAGTACAAGAAAGAACTCTATGAGTGAAAAAGCTGGTATCAGTAAGCATAGTAGTACGGTAGCGGCGACGACGAGGAGTACTTGTAGCGTAATCTTAGTCAAAGCGTTCATAAAACCTCCAACTGTACCGATATATGCGATGACTCTTTCTACTTGAAAGCCTACAATAACACCTTTGTACTACTTTTTTTTATCATCGGATGGCATATCTGAATCTACAAGATGAAGTTCGGGTGTATCTAATGGTTTTGTAAAAGGATGCTGACGCAGGATAATACCGGATTCGGTTTGGAGTGTTCGATGTGTTGCCTCTAACTCGTCGTCAAGAAGGAAGGGGAGGTCATAGACGATTTCGCGGATACCTGCTTGTACAATCATTTTGAGGCAATCGAGACAGGGACGTAGGGTGGTATACATGGTAAGGCCATCGGTTATTGTGCCTTGTCGTGCGGCAAGTAGGATAGCGTTCTGCTCAGCATGAATACAAATGCATCTGTCGTATCCTTTGTGGCGAGTAGCATTTGAGAGGCATCGAGGACAGCCGCCATCAATACAACTTGTTGATCCAATTGGTACGCTGTTATAACCGACACTAAGGATGTTCCACTTGTTGACAAGCAAGGCTCCTACAGCACGTCGTCGGCAGTTCCCACGACGAGAAACATCCCAGGCGATACGAATGTAGTAGTCGTCCAAAGATCGACGAGAAGAACGTTGGTTCATTGGAACTATACCTCTCTGAGCACACATAGTAACTTACTACGAAAGAGTGAAACAACTACCGTATATACGTTGGCTTTGCTAGGATGACGCCTACAATCAGTCCAATAGAGAACGCTGCCAGCATAACGATCACAATTACGTAGAAGTCCATTCGTGCCTCCTGTATGCCTGTTCTATCTCCGCACTATCTTTCTATCAAGGGTGCTTTTATGCTCTCAGTACAATGGTAGCATATAAAATTATTCTTGTCAAGATTTTTGATTTGTTTTATAAACAAAAAGGACAAATAAACATACGAATTTGAACTAAGAAGTCACCCAATCACGATTATTGCAGTGATTGGGTAGCCTTTTTGTCTTCATTACAATAAATCAGGAAGAATAAATATGAGGCACGAAAGATGTTTTGCGCTTATTACATCTATATCTTTTATATCGAAAATAATTAATGAAAAAGACTGTTTCAGTCGCGAAAATAGAGTTTATCTAAGGAGATTTGACGGAAGAACATAGTTTATCCAAGAAGTCTTGACAGAAGAACATTGTTATAGCATAATTAGTATAACAAAGTTTACAAAGATGTTCTTAAAAATAGATGCAATGAGAAAAGATTTGAAAACATATCTATGTTAGCTACGTTAGTGTAAGAAAATTTGAAAACAGTTCTTAGTAGAATGTAGGTTTGTTAAGAACTTTACCATCTCATCATTGAGATTGGAGGTGATCAAGTTGCAAATGGAAATCATCAAGAAATATTGGCAGGAGGTAGAGCAAATTACTCGTGATCTTGAACCAAACAAAAAGTTTTCTACGCCAGACCTGATAGAACATCTTATGAGATACCTTCCTGAAGGAAGTAAAGGTGTCACAAAGACTCAGATAAACTATCTACGTATCCAGGGAATATTGCGTCCATTGGGACAAGATGAAGGAAAAGAGCGAACAAACTGGCGCTATGCCACAGAAGATGTACGCCGTGTTCTACTCGTTGAATTTCTAAAAATTCGCGATGCTTTAAGTATTCAAGAGAGTAAGGGATGGATTCGTAGCTTTGAGGAGACACAAACATCCGAAATTCTTACTATCCAACAACAAAATTATATAGACATACAAACCTCGACAAGTTCTATCCCTCCTACTGCGGTAAGTTCTGCCTATTCATTATTACGAAATCGCGTGTTAGGAATACTTATTCGTGTCCTGGGTTTCGAGGTAGAAAATAAGGTACCTGCCGAGTGTCTAATTGCATTACATCCTTTAACCGATGATACAACTGCGCCTCTTCTCTATCATTCAAGTTGGGATGAGGGGCACGAACGTTTAGAAAGTGGAAAGTGGTTTCTTGCAGTCTCTGATACTTATTCAAAGTTGTACATTTATTCGGATATGAACCAATTACGAGAGCGGCGGAAGGAGGTTGTTCAGAGACTTTCCGCGCATGATGCCATCTGGCTATATTTGCAATTAGAAGCCACAAATCAACAATGTTACGAGGTTATAATTGCCTTTCCAGCAGAATATAAGTCTAGTTTATTAGATACTATTGCTAAAGGTGAGCGAAATGTTCAATTGGAAAAATTCCTAGGTATCTCTACTCTCCTATATTCGGCCTTCATTAATCAACCTCAGATAAAGGGAGGTACACCTCTATCTGCTATGGTCGAGATTATAGCTACTGCCTCAGACATATGGGATTACTGTGCAATTCTCGTTCCAGACGACGATGATGTAAAAACGAGAGAGTTACGAATCCAGGAATACAGTTCGGGGTTTCCTATTGAAATTAAGGAAGAGCAGGTAGCTATCGGAGATTTTCTTACTGGTTGGTCTTTTAAGTATAATCAAAGTATAGTAGTGGATCCCGCAATTGATAATGATCCACGTCTTGCATTTTTTGAAGAAGAGAAGCCTAAAGCGGCGATAGCTATTCCAACGACAGCTTCTGGGCAGCATGTTACGGGAGTAATTTATGTTGCTAGAAATAAGGAAATTGCTGGCGACCGGAATGTGTTCTCAAAAGAGTTACTTGCGTGCTTAGATATCTTTGGCTACATCTGTGGAGATATGATCACTCGTGACAAGATTGAAATAGAGACAGTTTATAGTGCCAGCCATTTATCTATCGGCCAACAAGCGCTTCCTTTTCAAGACTTGCGAAGCCTGATTGAAAAAGCTGTTGATGAAGGTTTACACAACATCGATCCTGTCAAGGAAGCCCAAAGCTGGATTTATTTTCTGACGCTGAATATTCAAGCGACGGCTCAAGACAAAATAACACAGTGGTTGTGTCAACAGGGAGTAGAGATTACACGCGGATTCCTTACCAATCATATTGATACCAATCATAGCGATGACGAGCAGTCTTTTCCTGCTCCTAGCATCTCTTTACCGCTCGGCTACTACATGAGGAGTCATGACAAATACGTCTTTGCTATTTTACGTTCTGTAGACTTGCCAGAAGAGGAGTATAAACGAAGAATCACGAAGCTTGAAGATAAAATAAATCAGTTGTCTATCGAAAATCTCAAACCTCGTTTTTACCCATCTGCAATCACCTTTCGTTATGAGGTGTTGAATAAACTGTACAAAGAGAAGGGTATGTCAAGCCTTGTTGATGATCTTACAGGTAGATTAGATGAAAGGCTAAGGGCAGGTCTCTCTCTCAAACGAGGGCACCAGCACTTATACACTGCTCAAATTGATCAAGCTGTCACTGACTTTGAAGATGCATTGCGTAACGCTCCAAATAGTTGGTACGCTTTGAAGCACTTGGCCGAGGCTCGGATGCTCCAGGGAAGTGAAAAATCAATTCGGCAAGCTGTCGAAAATTGTCAAAAAGCTATAGCTTTGAATCCAGACTACGCATCAGCTCATTGTGTACTCGCTGATTGCTTTGTACTGCAAAAAGAATTTGCTCAAGCAGTAGTTCACTACGAGAAAGCCCTAGACCTTGATCGAACGCGCGTTTCGTTTCTCACTCGTTATGGGATAGCTCTCGCTTCTATGACGTCAAATCAGTATAAAGATGCCCTTACACATCTTCAAGCTGAGGGACCGCAATTGTTTCATATTAGAGAGTATCGTGCTGATCCATATGCCGAAGCTATCAATAGATTTGAACAGGCTCGCGATCTGAGCTTGGAGAGGGGAGATGGCATGGAGAATGAGGAGCAGGAGATTTTCGCGAAATATTACTACTACAAAGGTTTTGCACATCTTCAAGCGCAAATGCTTGACGAGGCTATCGAAGATTTAGGGATGGGGAGAAAACGTTCTCCCAACAATCTCTATTTACTACAATCTTATACATTTGCTGTTAATTTACAGCAGAAGGAAAAGAGAGGAATATAATTTGAGTGCGGATGTTTCTAAAGTGAATATTTCTATTGTACAGCTAGGGGTATTTGTACGTCCTGCAGGCGCACAATTGCGAAGTGCTACCGATGAAAGTGCTTTTGCCAATCTCTGGAAAGAAGTTGGGGCATGCATCGGCTATGCCAAACCTGATGGATGGCGCTTTCAAATTCACAAGCAAGGGAATGTAGTGACGCTTTTTAGCCGTAGTGGAAAGAATTGGACTGGAGAATTTCATACGGTTGTAGAGATGATTAAGACGCAAGTAGCATGTGAGCAAGTCATCCTGGATGTTGAAATCGTTGGCTTTGATCAGCAAGGCCATCATCTCAGTCCTTCCGAGTTACGCAATGCTTCATCCTATCGTTGCTATCTCTTAGACATACTTTATTTGCATGATAAAGATTTGACTAATGAGTCAACTAAGGAACGTGTTGCCCTACTATGGGAATATCTTCACGATGCTTGCTGGGGATCGCTTATTTTCGCTAATTATACTCCTATAAGTTCTCTAGAAGATTTGGTTGACTTCTATCTTGACTGCCAGGAGAAAAGGCATCTAGGCTTTGATGGTGCTATTCTTAAAGATTTGGGGATGACGTATTTCAAAGATGTACTGAAAGTTAAGCCGAGCGACACCATTGATGCTGTTGTAGCAGGGGCATATTTTGAAGGAGAAAGAGTTAGCAAACTATTATTAGTTTTGCCATCGCCAACCGAACAGGGTTGGAAGCCAATTGCAATAGTCGCTGGTTTTGGATCTAGTTGGAATGCTGTCTGGTCAGCTTGTCAACCTTATGTAACAACTAACCGAATAAGAAATTTAGATTTTGTCGCGCAAAAACCCGACTTCTGGATTATACCGAAAGTGGTGGTTGCCGTACAAATGACAGAGTTACAGTTAGGTTCAAAAAAATACAAGGTGTATGCAGAAGGGGCAAAAAATTGTGTTTTGCGTGAAGACAAAGGTATTGATGAGGCAACCTCATTCGAGCAAGTATATCAAATTGCTCTCTCTAATGAACGTCGAAAAGGGTCAAACTAAGTAAATTCCACCCAACCCAACCTGAAAACCACAGCTTTTATAAAATGCTGTGGTTTCCGGCTCAAAGTCAACATGAATGGTGGAAATTCCATGCTCTCTAATATATTCAACAGCTTTCCTAACTAACGCTTTGCCGATGCCTTGCCGTTGCTGAGATGGATCGACAATCACATCAAGCAACACCGCATGTCGCACCCCATCGCTAAGAATGGCACACCACGCGACTAGTGTGCCAGACGTATCGAAGCCCCCGACAGTTGCCCAATATCCCTTGAGTGCAGCGGGATAGTCATCTTCTTGCCGTTCCCAACCAACTGATTCACGCAAGTCATAAATCGCCTGCAATGATATTGTTGGGTTGATGATGAAAGAGATGTTTGACATAGTGTATCCTTGCCACTTACAGATAGCGTTCTTTATATCCAAAGTACAACAATTGTTCTTTTATCACAACGGGTGAACTCAAGCTATAGTAGGGGCGATGCCTTGTGCTCGCCCGTCGAAAACCATTGCCCACCCGTCAAACATCATTGCTCGCCCGTCGAAAACCATTGCCCACCCGTCAAACATCATTGCCCACCCGTCAAACATCATTGCTCTCAAAATATCTCGTATGCAAGTACCATCATCATATACCAACCATCTGGCCTTATGCTATACTACTTACTATGCTAAGTCTCGATTTTGTGCGCCAACATCCCGAAAAGATTCGTGAAGCGTTGCGTCGGCGACGTGATTCACAATCAATAGATGAGATACTACGCCTCGCAGAACTGCGTCGCGGCCTTGCAGCACGTTGTGATGGTCTATACGGCGTGCTGAAAGACCAGAAAGAGTCGGTACGCACGACACCCGTGGAGCAGCGTGCAGCTTTGAGTCGGCGCGTAAAGGCGACGACGCAGGAGGTTCGCACGCTCGAATTGCAAATGTTGGACATATCTTCCCGTTTGCACCCTCTTCTCCTTAGCTTACCCAATATTCCACATGCAAGTGTACAGGAGGGGAACAACGAGAGCGATGATCGCGAGCTACGACGCTGGGGTGAGCCACCTACTCTTCATTTTGAGTTACAACCGCATTGGAACATTGGCGAGCACCTGCGTATTATTGATAGCGAAAGTGGTGTCAAGGTCGCAGGCAGCCGTTTCGTCACGTTGCAAGGAGCAGGCGCACGCCTTGAACGCGCCTTGATTTCGTTTATGCTCGACGTGCATACTCGTGAACATGGCTATACAGAGATTCTGCCACCGCTACTTGTGAAACGTCCTGTCATGCAAGCGGCGGGTCAACTCCCCAAGTTTGAAGATCAGGTGTATATATGTTCTGAAGATGATCTGTATCTCAACCCTACCGCAGAGGTTCCACTGGTAGGTATGCAGAGTGACACCACCTTTGCACCTGATGCACTGCCCTTGCGCCAAGTTGCATGTACAACGGCGTTTCGTCGGGAAGCTGGTTCAGCATCTCGTCAGACGCGCGGCTTGTTGCGGCTACACCAATTCAACAAAGTGGAACTCTTCCAAATTGTCCCACCGCACCTTTCATATGAGGCACTTGAGCAGATGATAGGGCATGCAGAAATCATTCTACAACGTCTCGACCTACCATATCGCGTCGTATCATTGTGTACGGCTAATCTGCCCTTTGCGTCCGCCAAAACGATTGATCTTGAGGTATGGATGGCAGGGCAGCAAGAGTACGTAGAGGTCTCGTCCGCAAGCAACTGTGAAACCTTTCAAGCTCGACGCGCAAATATCAAATATCGTACAGATGGTACACACTCTGAACTTCCACATACCTTGAATGCCTCTGGCCTTGCTGTCGGGCGCACCATGGCTGCCCTCCTGGAGGTATATCAACAGGCAGACGGCTCCGTCATTATTCCAAAAGTGCTGCGTCCTTATATGAGTAGCTCTCTACTTGTTCCACCCCAGAAATAAATAAACGTTCCTCATAGCCATTTTGTCATACCCCCTTCCAAATTTGAAAATACTGTGTTATATTTAACCTAGTCATGGAGAGATGGCAGAGTGGTCTATTGCGGCTGTCTTGAAAACAGCTGGGTTAACAGCCCCGGGAGTTCGAATCCCCCTCTCTCCGTAAGGGAAGAGGCTTCATAGCCTCTTTTGCTTTTTACCGACGCTCTTATCATGCAGTGGGGAACGAGAGCGCCGAGGTGGCAACAGTAAAATTCACATGATACTCTGTTCAGCCGAAGTTTTTAGCAAGGCTTATTGTGTTTTTTTTGGATAGACGGTGAAATATCATGTCACATATAGGTGTAATCGGAAAATTAAATATAGCGAGCGTTTTAGAGCGCATAGAGGTATTTACCAAAACCGGACTGCTCGTGATCAAACAAGATACGCAGTGGATTGAATTTTATTGTCGTGAGGGAAAATTGCTGTGCATCGGTCCTATCCGCACAGATGCAACGTTAGGAGAGCGGCTTTTGCACGATGGGGTGATCTCCCTACAGACATTGCAAGAAACAATGTTCGCCATCGGTGATGCTGTGCCGAGCGAAACACGTATCGCGTTAACCCTCATGGATTTAGGATATGTGAAACGTGAAGAGCTACGAACGTGGGCCGCTCAAAAAGCTGAAGAGGTTATGCGTACTGTCTTTACATGGACAAGTGGTGATATTTATTTTGAGGAAAATTCAGCACCGCCAGCGGAACGTCTTCTTGTTGCACTCTCTATCTCCGCTCTGCTCGTAGCGGCCACAATGACAAATGGTGCTCCACAGGTAGCTGTATATAGTCCAGTAGTACAAAGCGTTGCACATGAACAATTGCCAGTAGCAAATGCAGTGAGCAGCAATTCTATAGTGAAAGACACATCACAGACGCCCACACTCTTTGATGCATCACAGTTTTTCACGGAGTCAGCGCAAAATTCCTTACAAACACCTCCTGCATCACCATATATCTCAGCCAGTGCTTTGCTGCCATCATTTGGAGATGCTGTGTCTACAGGTCCTATCATATCTCCTCCAACGCAACGGCCAGCCTCACCAATACCCTCTGTTCCAGTGACAACGCTCCCATCAGCACCTACAAGGCGCATAAATACCTCTTTTATGCAACCTGAGATGGTGCTAGTTGTGGGTGATATGTCAATGCTGCAAGAGCAACAGGTACAGATAACACCAGCACAATGGCAGTTACTAACACACGTTGATGGTCATACCTCCTTGCAAGATGTTTGTGATACACTTCGTTTAGGATCAGGTCAAGTCTGTCAGATTGCTGGTGAACTGATTGCCGAACAGGTTGTCAGCGTGGTACCTCCCCTTACTATGGAGCCACAAGAAATGTCTCCAGCCTCACGCAATATTGTAAATTCTGGTCTAAGCAATGGACTCACAACTCCCGGTTATGCCGCGACAGCTCAGACACCTTGGGGTAATGCCCTACCCTCTTCCACTATGGGACCACAGTTTTCTCCCACGTTTGAGACACACTCACAATGGGGTAATGGTGGCAATGGTGCAACCTTTGTACAGGGACAGGGCTGGGTTGCCTCGATGCAACCGCTACAGCCATTACAATCAAATGGATTCGGTGCCAATGGCATCTATGCGTCCATAAATGGTAGGAGATAAGACGGTAAGACGGTAGACATAACAGATTCGATGAGACAGTTGCGTTGGAGGAGGCATGTGTGAAAGGGCGTAGTGCATCAGTATTTCGGGCGTCGTCAAAGGACGATGCAAACATTGAACAGTTGCTCGTTGGCAATAGTGCAGCTATGCGTGACATTCTTGCTACAGTAAGGCAGGTTGCACAATATCCCACCACTAGCGTTTTGCTACAAGGCGAAAGCGGTACTGGCAAAGATGTTGCGGCACACGCGATCCACCTCTTGAGTCGCCGCTCTTCGTATCCATTTATGCCGATCAATTGTGCCGCCATCCCCGATACATTGCTCGAAACGGAGTTATTCGGGGTGGAGGCTGGAGCCTATACCGATGCGAAAACATCACGCGAAGGCTATTTCCTACGTGCCGATGGCGGAACACTCTTCCTGGACGAAATAGGTGCCATGCCATTCGCGCTACAAGCAAAGTTGCTACGCTTTCTTGAGACACGTAGTTTTCGCCGTATTGGGGGAACAAAAGAACTGCATGTCGATCTGCGTATTGTCTCCGCGACAAATCTCGACCTGAAGACCGCCATTGCTCAAAAAATATTTCGCGACGACCTCTTTTATCGTCTACAGGTCATTACTCTCCGCATGCCAGCTTTACGGGAGCGACCAGAAGATATCGAGTTGCTTGTTGAACACTATCTCCGTAAGCATAACACAGTACACGCTACGGATGGACAACCCTTGAAGGTAAGTAACAATGCCCTTGCCCTGCTGGAACGCTATGACTGGCCCGGCAACGTGCGTGAACTCTTTAGCGTCTTGCAGCACGGCATTGTACTCTGTGATGGCATCGAGATTGTGCCGCAAGACCTGCCCGAATATATACGTCTTACGGGCACAGGTGCAGGAGAACGTTTACAGGAATTGCAGCAACAACTACACTTACCTCCTGGAGGAATAGATTTACGAGCGTTCTTGAGCGATATCGAGCATACCTTTATTCGTGAAGCTCTCGAACGTTGCGAAGACAATCAAGTGCAGGCGGCGGCATTGTTGGGTATATCACGCGATAAGTTGCGCTACCGCTTGCCACGATTGTAGTGTACATTATACTTCGGGCCAATCCAGCATCATCGCCTTAACTGTATCACCAGCTTGTACCGTAACGCCTCCTTCTGGGACAATCAAAAAAGCATTTGCCTGTAGTAGCGAAGTCATAATATTTGATCCTTGATTACCTGTTGTACGTGCCACGAAGTGGTCGTCGCGCCACTCGACGTGCGCTCGTACATAGTGACGGCGCATAACATAATCTTGCACACCGTCCTCGACAACCACGTTGACCTGTGGTTTCAGCAGCCGCGTATGGCCTTGCATCTTACGGAGTATTGGGTAGCCAAAAAGTTCAAACGTTACCGCACTGGAAACAGGGTTGCCGGGGAGTCCTAACAGAGGAATATTACCAATAGAACCGAATGCGACAGGCTTACCAGGACGCATATTGATACGCCAGAAGTTGATATTCCCCTGCTCCGTCATAATATCCTTCACAAGGTCAAAATCACCAACGGAGACGCCACCTGAAGTGAGAATAAGGTCATAGGTCGCGGCCTCGCGAAATTTCGCGCGTAAGCTCTCTACCGTATCTTGCGCGACACCAAGACGCGTAGCTTCTATTCCAGTACGCCGTACCATCGCCTCTAGCATGTAACTATTGCTATTGCGAATTTTACCAGGGCTTAACGATTCGTGAATGTCGATAATCTCATCACCTGTTGCAAGAATAGCCACGCGCGGACGACGAACGACGGAGACAACGGCATAGCCAAGCGTCGCCAGGATACCAATTTCCCATGGACCGATCTCAGTGCCACGCTGAATGACGACCTGCCCAGCCTGCATATCTTCACCAGCGGGTCGGATATTGTTGCCCTGTGCCACCTCTTGTTGAAGCTCTACCCAGGTGTTTTCAGGTCCATCAAACCGTGTCAGTTCAATTTGAATAACCGCATCCGCGCCAGGGGGCACGGGTGCCCCCGTCATGATACGCATCGCCGTTCCCTCTTCAACGTGATGGTCTGCGACATAACCTGCCGCGACACTGCCTGTTACGCGCAAACGTGCTGGTTGTCCAATACGAGGGTGACTATCCTGACTACGCAGCGCGAAACCATCCATCGCCGAATTCGCGAAGGGAGGAATAGAATCATGCGCGACAATATCTTGTGCCAGCACCAACCCTTGCGCCGTCGCAAGCGGCACCTCTATGCTTCCTAACGGAGTAATCTTCGTCAGAATACGCTCAAGAGCCTCTTCTACACTTATCATTACTTATGGCCTTTCCTCATATTGCCAATTATCAACCTTGATATGAAGATTGAGATTGTGTGTACTACGAATAAATAAAAGAAGCCTAGCATACCAAATAGGAGTAATGCCAGGCTTCTTCTGAAAAATAGTACCTCGTACGGGATTCGAACCCGTGATCTCCGCCTTGAAAGGGCGGCGTCCAAGGCCGCTAGACGAACGAGGCTTGTGGCTGCTGTATGTATTCACACGTTAGTACCAACGTTGGGATTGTACTCTATCCATAGAGCTTTGTCAAGCAAAATTTGCTATAGTAGTGCGTGTAATTAAAAAAGATGCTGCAAATCAGCACTACCTATGGTACAATACCTCAGTTAGTAGCAAATTAAGAAGGTGTCAAAAATATGGCGAATGAAAAAGAGCGTTCCGCAGCCCGTCGGCGCGAGCAAATGCGTCAGCAGAGGCTACAGCGCGATAGTCAAAATACGCAGAAGCAACAGTCGAAAACGCGCAAACGTCGCACTGTACGACGTGGCATCAACCCCTGGTGGTACATTGGGCCTGTTCTCGTCGCTGTTGCTGTCATTATCGTAATCTTTATCGTTATAGCGAATCAGCAGGGCAACGCTGCAACAGCAGGCACAACAGATACGTCCGTGTTGAAAGAAGTGACAAGTGTCAACCCCGCGCTTCTCTCGCAGGTGGGTACGGCAAATGTGACAAACAATTTTCAAGCGGTGAAACAAAAACAACCAATTTTGCTGGGACCGACTGGTAAACCAGAATTCTTGTACTATGGGGCAGAGTTTTGCCCCTATTGTGCTGGACAGCGCTGGGGCGTTGTTGTGGCATTGAGCCGCTTCGGAACGTTCACCAAGTTACCAGAGATTGCATCTTCCTCAATAGATGCCTATCCAAATACGGCGACATTCTCGTTTTACAAGAGTAGTTATACTAGCAAGTACATTGACTTTGTGTCACTAGAGGTTGAAGATGGACAGGGACATCCCCTACAAACCCTGACGCCTGACCAGCAGAAGCTAATTGACACCTATAACGCTCCGCCGTACACACAGTCTCCCGGTTTCCCGTTCATAGATGTTGGTAATCAGTACGTTGTTGCTGGCCCAACTTATAGTCCCGATGTTCTCAAGGGCATGTCGCAAAAAGATATCGCTGCCTTGCTTTCAAGCACGGACTCGGATGCGTCGAAGCAGATTATGGCGACGGCCAACTACATGACCGCCTCGATCTGTTTAATCACCAACAATCAGCCCTCAAGTGTGTGTGGCGATGCCACCATTCAGCAGATCGCCCAATCTATGCCAAAAGCGACTGCGAATAGTGGTGGTGGTTCACAACTGGCAAACAGCAATGAACCGCTTGATATGATTGTACCATCGCGTCGAAGAGCTTAACATTGCTCCAAACAAGCAAGAGAACCCAAACCGTTCTGATTTGGGTTCTCTTGCTTGTTTGGAGCAATGTGTATACTGTAAGTATGGATATGTTGATGTGTGGATATAGGAGGAGCAGTAATGCTATACAAGCGGCCAGATTTTATCAGCGAGACCGATTCAGAGACTTTTATTCCGCCGATGATACGTTTACCCCAGTATTCGTCGTCGCCAGATATAGCACCAATACAACAGAAGCAAGATATCTTCGCTGCTCATAAAGCATCACAGGTGACCCCATTCCCACAATTTCCCATGTCACCTCCACGTACAGAGCCAACAGGTAGACCTCTATCGCTTCCCCATACTGAAAACGATGTACAGGCACTTTTGCCCAGGCCACAAGTGCCATTTCCTGTGCAGCATCAGGCCATTGCACGTTCTCTACGTGTGGGCGTGACCTATATCCCACCCTCGATGAAACGCCATGCCGAACCGAACATTACTGATGCTCTGATTGCCTGTGGCACATTGCTGCTGCTTATCATGTGTGTACTGTTGCTCTTGTATTATTTCAGTTCGTAACCACTACCCATAAGGTTGCGTCTCTAGCATCTTCCCTGATACAATAGAGAACAATTGATCGTGGTTACAGCAGACTCCAGAAGCATCGGCTCGTGGCGAGTGTATGTTCGAGTCGTTTATAAGCAGAGCAGATAACTCGCCAACGAGGAATTATAAAAGGCTATATAAGAACACGCCTGAACTACGTTCGCGAGTTCATAGGCGGCTGGCTGCACATTCTGTACATCTACTGTATCGTAGGTGTACGCTTCTCACGCTGGCGTAAAAACCTCTGGCGTCGCTTGTTTTATGGGGCGGAAAGTACACAAACACATATGAAACAAACCTTGCTCATTGTGCGTCACGGGCAAACGACCTGGAACGTCGAACATCGCCTTCCTGGTCAGCTTGAAGGGGTTGCACTTAATGACAATGGGCGACAGCAAGCTGCACGTCTTGCCGAGGCACTCACCGTACTGCCTATCAGTGCCATTATCAGTAGTCCACTTGAACGTGCCTATGAGACAGCACAGATTCTCGCTAAAGGTCACGATATCACTATTCAGTTAGAGCCAGACCTCATGGATACCAATATCGGCAACTGGGCAGGGCAGGTGATCGAAGAAGTCTCCAAAAATGATCCTGCGTGGAAGGCGTATGTTCGTGATCCTAGCACTGCACCAGAAGGCGTCGAGACATTTCCACAGGTACAGCAACGCGTCGTTGCTGCGGTGGAACGCTGGCGCACACAGGAAAATATTGGCTTATATCCTGTCTTCGTGGCACATGCCGATGTAATAAAACTGCTAGTCTCGCATTACTCAGGATTGGAAGCCGCAAAAGCTGGTAGCATCCACATCGACAACGCTTCAGTGAGTCTTGTCGAGTTAGAGAACGAGCAACCGCCGCAAGTTGTCGCTATTGGCTGGAGTCCCAATCCTGGTTGGCTCAAAGCTCCAACACCCGAAATCCTGAAAAAGCCCACTCCTGACGAAGAACAGGGCGAACAAAAAACATAAATTGACGCTATAAGCACTACCTATTATACCAGTCAACGCTATAGATGTAGGGGAGATCTTCGTGATCTTCCTCATAAATATGAAAGGGAACGACAGCATGTTTGACCCACATGACCCTTATGAACGCTATTACTGGCACTATGAGTCACGCCGCCCACTTTCGGTGGCGCAGATTGTCGCCTTGCAAAGTGTCGATGCTGAGACAGCGGCTCTCATCTGGTTAATGCTCGAGTCGGGGGCCTCGCTCACTGTGGCTGGCCCGACAGATCCTCAACCGGGTGTTGGCAAAACTACAACGCTGAATGCCCTGCTTCAATTTCTTCCTGAAGGTACTGCGCTGGTCTATATGTCGGGTATGTACGAAAATTTCGCTTTTACACGTATTCCAGACATCGATCCTGCGACAACCTACGCTCTCTGTAACGAAGTAAGCGACCATCTGCCCATCTATATGTGGGGCCGTGTTGCACGCCGCTACCTCACGTTGCCTGGCAAAGGCTATCACGTTGCCACTAGCGTCCATGCCGATACTATCAGCGACGTTATGCTTATGTATAGCAATGACCTCCATCTTACTCCTGACGATATGCGACGCCTCGGACTCATTATTAACATTGGATTGGTCGGACGCAGCTATCCACCGCGTCGTCGTTGGTTATCCACGCACTTTGTGCGGCCTGTGGCCGATACGAACAATGCCAATGCGGTTGTCCCTGTGCCACTCTCGCTGTGGAACGCCTACGATGATACCTTTGAGCATGCCGATCAGTCCATTCTCGATGAACTAGCATCTTACGCAGGCGTGACGCCACAAGAGTTTAACAAGGCACTCAAACTACGCGTCGATTGTTTGAAAGACATTTCGCAAGGATCAGGTATTGGGGCGCACGAAATGTTCGAGGCCGTGAATGACTTACGTCTACGTTCCGCACAACCCTAGTTTAGTATCATCAATCTTAACACAACCCTATTTCGTAGGGACCACATTTATGGCGTCCGCTTGTGCGATTTATCGCGCGAAATCCTTGCCAACCTTGTTTGCAAGCGTGATAGACTATATCTCGCGTGATAAATCACGCATGGACGCGATAAATCTGGTCCCTACGAAACATTGTTACATGAACATTGACCACATATAGGGACGAAGAAATAGAAAGCATAGTGTAAAGTGTTTTCCTTTATAGAAAAAAGAAAGGAGGTATCTACCATGTTGGGAGCCAATACGCATGTCGGCGATGGACGCTGGCCCCGCATCTATGCTGAACATTGCTAACAACCTAGAAGAAAGAGGAGCATTTAGTACATGTCTCATACTATAGCCATGCTCAGCATTCATACGTCCCCGCTTGATAGCCCTGGACGTACAAAGGATGCAGGGGGCATGAATGTGTATATCCATGCATTGGCATTAGAACTGGGCCGTCACGGTCACGTCGTTGATATCTTTACCCGTCAGACAAACACACATACACCATACATCGTACAACTCGCACCCTGTGTGCGCGTTATTCATATTCAAGCAGGACCACAAACACTCGTCCACAAAAATAACCTATTGCCCTACATGCCTTCCTTTGCTGCCTCCATTGCGGCATTCGCCAGGAAAGAGTCGCGCACATACGATATATTGCATAGCCATTACTGGCTTTCAGGAGTCGTGGCGGAACACCTTGCACAACGATGGGATATTCCTCACGTCACGATGTTTCACACGCTAGCACGCCTCAAACAAATTGCTAATCCCGATGAGCAAGAGTCACAGCAACGCCTCGCGATGGAGCAGACACTCATACAATCCGTTGATTGCATCATCGCAGCCACCGCCGACGAGCGCACACAAATAATGCGCTATTGTGGTGTTAGTGCAAGCCGCATCCAGGTTATTCCCTGCGGTGTTGATCTTGCATTGTTTGTACCCTATGATCGTCAACGGATGCGACAACGTTTTGGACTCGACCCACAGCGTCCTGTCCTACTCTTTGCAGGACGACTCGACCCATTTAAGGGACCCGACATTCTTTTGCGTGCTGCCGCGCTGATGGAGCAAGAGGCACAGATTGTGATTGTGGGTGGTGTACTAACCAATGACAGTGACCTACAAAACCTGCGTACACTTGCTGCAGACCTCGACATCGAGCAACGTGTACTATTCTTAGGTGCCCAACCACAAGATGTATTACCATTGCTGTATAGTGCTGCCGATGTGACCGTTGTACCATCATATCATGAAAGTTTTGGTCTGGTCGCAGTCGAGTCATTAGCCTGTGGCACCCCTGTTGTGGCGACACGCGCAGGAGGCTTGATGACCGTTGTGCATAACGACGAAAATGGCTACCTTGTGCCTCGCTGCCCCGGTTTCTTCGCCGAACGGCTCGATGCCATCCTGCGTAACCCGGATATACAGGCACGTATGCACGCTGCTGCACGTCCTTCAGTTTCACAATTTAGCTGGGAGAGTGTTGCGCTGAGCGTGAGCAATGTCTACGACGACCTTGTGAGTGAGCCAAGTGTCGCAGAGATGCTCTCATAAATTACGGAGTTTGCAAAAGTTGATGAAAGACGTGGTGGAAACCAACGGGCGACCACAAGGGTCGCACCCTACTATACGACGCGTCGTATAGTAGGGTGCGACCCTTGTGGTCGCCCGTTCCTGGATGAAAAAATTAAAGAGCATCACCAGCCCCTGTATTTCACCTTCCCAACTCCAACTGGAGGAGGTCGCTGAAGTTCGGCGAACCCCAGCCTGTGACGTAATTCCAGCCAGCCGTTGCGTTATAGTAAAGGTTGTTTCCTTGCGTGATGCTTGTATAGGGATGATGGCTTGCTGAATTGTTTGCTAGTGCGTAAAACTCTGGCACACCTCCCAACAACCCTTTATGATTTTGCTGTAGACCTTGATCGAGTAGTAGCGCACCAGCAGCCCAGATGGGAGCCGCCGCACTCGTACCACCAGAGGCTAGCCACGAGCCATTATAGTAAATAGCGATATTGGGGTATGCCGCCGCCGCAACATCGGGTACCTGGCGTAACCCATTTGGAGCCGAAAGCGGTGTTGGTGGTAATACATTAGGCACAAACACGCCGCTATCTGTGCCATCGTAATGCGTGTCGGTTCCTGTTCCCGTTTGCCATGCTGGACGACGGAAATCTTTATTTTGACTGACTCCACCACCACTTCCCCAATCATTCTCACAGACAGGCAGCCCATCATCATTCCCCCATGCCGTCTCACTGCTACGAACATTGCTGCTATCAACTTGTAGATGCGTGCCACCGACTGCGATAGCATAAGGCGCACTGGCAGGGAACGAGACTTCCGCGAATTGTGGCACACGTAGACGATGCGAGTAAGCACCACAATCGCCACTACTGATAAAGACAGAGATGCCCTCTGCCGCCAGTGTGCGTAAACTGCGGTTGACAGCACTCTGCTCTGCCGAACTAAACGAGCTTTCCCATGTGCCATAACTGACGCTTAACACCTGAACACGGTGCTCTGTTGCAACACGGTTGAACACATCGACGAGTGCTTGCGCGAATGCTGTATTGCTGGTATCAGCTTGATAGTCGAGTATTGTTGCACTGGGAGCAAGGCCAGCAATTAACTCGATATCCATTGCGGCTTCGCCCTGCCCGAATCCCGCAGCGAGATGACCGTCAACATCGACATTCTCAATATTGGGTACACCGATACCAGCACAGGTCGCATAGTTGCTAATATCACTGGGACTATATGGTTCGCCGAACTCTGCTACGCCGACGGTCATACCCTGACCTTGCATACCTTGCTGGTATAACTGACTGATCTGATATGCTCCCGCAAGCTTGTTGCGTGTGAGTGTTTGCCTTGCACCATACTTTGCACAATCAGCACCAGCAAGCGTTTTCGCATGAGCAATACTAAATGGTGGCTTGAATGCTGGATGTGCAAAATTGCTTAACCCAACAATAGACTGTATAAATGGCATTACTGCAGCGGGTAGTGTCGGAGTACCCTTTGCTTCAAAGAAGGTAAATGCCGTAATAGTATATTGCTCTAATTGAATATTCAGTGTGCGATTGATTGTAGCAACGGTAGCCGAAACTTTGATGGCTGACCGCAAGGAATCGGTTTCGTCTATCGTATAGCTATTTTGTTGCAGCCAATGTTGCACCTGTTGGAGCTGGGAGTCTGCAAGTGTGTATTGTAGCAGAATCTGTTCGGGTGTCAGGTAGTGATGGTATGATGGCGAACCAGCGGTATAAATTTGTGACACATCATGCTCGAATGCAGTGTCATCGTAAATCAGGTTGAAGGTGAGCGATTTGACTTCGTTTCCTGGCAGTGGTGTACCTTCGATAAGTTGCCCGATGCCACTTGGAATATCTGAGAGTGTATGTGGTGTGGTGGTTGGTATCAAACGATGTTGTTGGACCGTTGGCGTCTGGCTGCTTGTAGTAGGCGCAGAGATGCCAGAGAGTGAACATGCGCTTGTCAAGAGTACAACAAGCGAGAGAAAGAGCGCGGTAAGCGCGTGGTGACGCTGCCGCCAAACTTGTAGGTGACGGGATTGATGATGCACACAAGCCTCCAAATGAGAAAATAGAGTGATAACTCTACGGTGGGCAATAGTATAGTGAGTTTCCTTGCTGCTAGTATAGCGTGAGGCAGAAGCAGAGGCTATGATATATGTCATACATCCAATGTGTTCTATCTAACAGAACAATTGAGAATCTCCTATCCTAAAGGGTAGACTTTTCACACGCTCTATGGTATAATCATGTTCATTAGCAAACACATTCAGACGTACATATATACCCTACCTATCATAACATCGTAGTTTTTACTTTGTTAGGAACTAGATAGCGTACATCCAGCCAGTTGCTGGATGGGGATTGGAATGCATATGTGTTCAGCCTCATTGAAAATGCATACCGCATGGTCGCTGCGCTTGACACAGATCGTACTAATCAGTTTTTACACGTAAACACACACTGGAGACACTCTGTCGCTGGTGTTTTTTTTATCAAAAGACAGCATTCATTTTTATTCGCGCATCGTTTGGGCTCATTGATTCTTCATTCTTCCTTGGGCCAGTACCCTATCCATTGATAGTGGTCGTTGAAAGCAACTTTATATTTGAAAGGAGATACTACTTCTTATTCTGTATGTCCGATTTGAGAAAGGACAGCAGTACTTCATCATAGTGCGATACTACGAACGCTTACATAGATGCAATTGTGCATAGAAACGTAAGCTACGCCACTGAAGCGTATAGAACACAAACGACAAGTGGACGCAGAGTGGTTGCTAGATTTTCAAGGAGATAACATATGAACTCAAGTATGATCAGCAAAATCGCTAAAGCCAAACGTTACGCAGAGGAACCAGAGCGTATTCAGTTTACCCATTTTGAGGCAAAGTTCCAGGGTGAGAACGACGTACACACCACAAATTTCGATAATGGCGAGTGGACCTGCACCTGTCGCTTCTTTGAAGACTGGGGCGATTGTTGCCATACAATGGCGATGCAACGTGTGTTGGGCGTCACTATTCCCTCCGTTCATCGTCATGGCGTCCCTACCGGTCTGGGCACAAGCCCGTTGGTACACTAAGCCGGGCGTCACTTGTTTTGTTTGCAAGAAAACGGTAGCCGTGCGTAGATTACAGAGAACCAAAACATCAAGAAGCACTGACCATAAGTTGGCAGTGCTTCTTATTTCTACTGAAAGAGCAGGCTTCTTCGCTATGCCCCAATACCAGGAACAAAGTAGAGAACGATGATAGCAGCGAACATAATTATCGCCAACACAGCGATAAAGAGAAGGTCTTTGCGTACATACGAGTAGTGTTCTGCTGTGATAAGTGATGCACTGCGTGACGAGCGTTGTGTATGCTTGCGTGCCGCGAGTCTAGCCGAGGCATTGCCCTTTGCTGCTATTGCTACAGGAGCTACAGGTGCTTCTACCGTCTCTTTCGTTGCCTTTGGTACAACGGGCAATACAGGAGCAATCTCAGTGGCAACTCTGCCCACCCTTGCACGTTTCTGAGGAACCGTTGGCAATGCATCCAGGGAAGAAGAGGACTCGACCGTTGTTGGTATCGTACTGGTCGTGCTGGTCGTGCTGGTCGTCTCGGTCGCACTATCCTCAGCCGTTGTAACGACCTTCTCTTCCTCTAGCTCTTGCACCTGTGATGTGGGACGGACCAGTTCAAAACTTTTCTGTGTCTTCGGCTTGGCGCGTTGCACTCCACTACGTGCAGGCGTTGATTTCTTTGGCATGTTTTCATACTCCCTGCTCTATTGCCTCTGAAAGTATTCAGGCTTTTCGAGCGTTTCTACATCCTTCATTCGGTAAGTACAACTTCTATAGAAGAAAGAAGTATCGCACCGTTGTTACATCTGGCTTTACTTAAAATAGTACACGATCTGAATAATGCACATTTACTATTGCGTCTAAATATACCGGAGAAGAAAATCCCCATAATTGTGTAAAAAATGATCAACGCGGCTATTATACACGAAACAAACTAACTCGTCGAGTGGGCACACGTACAATTTGACAAATAGAGCCTCCTATGCTACTCTTGTTGTGGCATGGAAGGGCATGACATGTACGCCAAATACCGACAAAGATGTGACCAGCAAGAGGCTAGCCCCAGAATGGCTAGCCCTTTTTATATGATAACAGGTACATTGTAATCAACGAAATTCAGTAATTCTTTTATCAAGTCTACCTATAGATGGTCTCAACACGAAACAGGAAAAATATCATGGCACGAATAGTCGTCGCAATGAGCGGCGGCGTGGATAGCTCTGTCGCTGCTGCACTCTTGAAAGAGCAAGGTCACGAAGTCATCGGGATTATGTTGCGGCTCTGGTCCGAGCCAGGGATGATCGAAGCGGAAGATGATGGCATTGAGCGCGTCGTACAAAACAAATGTTGCTCGCTTGAATCCGTCGATGACGCCCGTCGCGTGGCACGCATGCTCGATATCCCGTTCTATCTCGTCAATGTCGAGGAAGAGTTCAAACATAAAATCGTTGACTCCTTTTATGAAGATTACGTCGCTGGCCGCACACCAAATCCGTGCCTGACCTGTAATCGTCATATTCGCTTTACTGTGCTTCTCAACCGCGCACTTGCGCTTGATGCTGACTATCTTGCAACGGGCCATTATGTGCAGGTAGATGATGACCCTACAACTGGCAAGCGTCGTCTGCGCCGCGCGGTTGACCCCGACAAGGATCAATCCTATGTGTTACACGTCCTCAACCAACACCAACTCGCGCACGCCTGCTTTCCACTTGGCGGCTATACAAAGCCACAGGTGCGAGCGATGGCGGCAGAACGGGGCATGACGGTTGCCACGAAAGCTGAGAGCCAGGAAATATGTTTTGTCGCGCAAAACGACTATCGCGGCTTCATTGATCGCTATGCCGCCAGGCATGGTGACTATGAGCCTGAGCTGGTTGGGGCAGGAGCAGGGGTTGCAACCAGTACCACACCATTGATTACACTACCAAAGCCAGGTCCAATTCTTGATCAGCAGGGCAAGCTGCTGGGTCGCCATAGGGGTTTAGCCTACTACACGATTGGGCAGCGTAAAGGCTTAGGGTTAACTTCACTAGAAGCGTTACATGTACTCAAGATTGATGCTACACAGAACGCGATCACCGTTGGGCCAGCAGTTGCGCTAGAGAAGCGAACGTTTGGAGTTGGCAATATGCATTATCTTAGTGGAGAAACACCCGCTGCTCCATTCGAGGCGTTCGTGCGAGTACGCTATAAAGCCACTGAACAGCCCGCGCTTGTTACTCCCATTGAGGGAAACCGCGTGCAGGTAACACTAAAAAATCCACAGCGGGCCATCACCCCTGGACAGGCAGCCGTTTTTTATGGCGGCACGGATGGTGATGAAGTGTTGTGCGGAGGCATTATTGAATGACGGATCAAGCACATATTAGAAATTTTTGTATTGTCGCCCACATTGATCACGGCAAGTCAACTCTTGCTGACCGACTATTAGAGTTTACAGGTACAGTCTCGAAACGCGATTTGCAGGAACAGACGCTCGATCAGATGGATTTAGAGCGTGAAAAAGGCATCACTATCAAGGCTCAGGCAGTGCGTATGCGCTATACCGCCTTGAACGGTGAGGAATACGAACTCAACCTGATTGATACCCCCGGCCACGTGGACTTCACCTACGAGGTCTCGCGTAGTCTTGCCGCCTGTGAAGGTGCCTTGCTGGTCATTGACGCCACGCAAGGTATCGAGGCGCAAACGCTGGCGAACCTGTATCTCGCATTGGAGGCTGACCTTAGCATCATTCCGGTCATTAACAAGATCGACTTGCCCAGTGCCGACCCCGATAAGGTGAAGCAGGAGGTCGAAGAGGTGATTGGTATACCGAAAGAGGAGTGCATCCTGGCCTCTGCAAAAGAGGGTATCGGTACGCAGCAAATCCTTGAAGCCGTCATCCAGCAAGTTCCCCCACCAAAGGGAGACCCAGACAAGCCACTACGTGCGCTGGTCTTCGACTCACATTATGATGCCTATAAGGGCGTGATTGCTTACTTACGCATTGTTGATGGACAGTTACGCACAGACGAACGTGTCTCGATGATGGCCGTTGGCAGCGCAACTGATATCCTGGAGGCTGGCTACTTTCATCCTCGGCTTACCTCGGTAGGAGGTCTGACAACGGGTGAGGTGGGCTATATCGCAACGGGTTTCAAAAACGTCAAAGACTGTCGTGTTGGTGATACCGTCACGGTTCCCAGCGCATTGGGCAGTGTCGAGATGCTCCCCGGTTATAAACCAGCGAAACCGATGGTGTTCGCTGGTATCTATCCAGTAGAGGGCAACGAATATCCACTTTTGCGTGAAGCACTTGACCGCCTGCTCCTCAACGACGCTTCCCTGTTCTACGAGCCGGAGACCTCGAACGCACTGGGCTTTGGCTTTCGCTGTGGCTTCCTGGGTCTGCTGCATATGGAGATTATCCAGGAGCGCATTGAGCGTGAGTACAATCTTGATATCCTGGCAACGGCACCGAGCGTGGAATACCACGTACTAAAAACCGATGGTGAGACTGTCGAGGTTGATAATCCATCCAAGATGCCGCCACCAAACGAGATTGAAGACATCGAAGAGCCAATGATGGATATATCTGTTTTTGCGCCTGCTAGTTATATTGGTACCATTATGGACCTCGTGATTACGCGTCGTGGTATCTTCAAAGAGATGAAGTACATCGAAGCGACTCGCGTTCTCTTGACCTATAATATGCCGTTAGCAGAACTGATTATCGACTTCTACGATCAACTCAAATCGCGTACACAGGGTTATGCCTCGCTCGACTATAGCTTCGGCACCTATCAAGGCTCCGACCTTGTGAAGCTCGATATCCTCGTCAATGGACATCCCGTCGATGCTCTCTCTTTGATCATTCACCGCGACAAAGCGTATTATCAAGGGCGAGCATTGGTCGAAAAGTTGCGTGGGCTTATCCCCAGACAGCTCTTCGAGGTACCGATTCAGGCCGCGATTGGCTCCAAGATTATCGCTCGCGAAACGGTCAGAGCCATGCGTAAAGACGTGCTTGCCAAATGTTATGGCGGTGACATATCGCGTAAACGCAAATTGCTAGAGAAGCAAAAAGAAGGCAAGAAGCGTATGAAAATGGTGGGCAATGTCGAGATACCACAAGAAGCATTTATGGCGGTGTTGTCTCTCGGCGAGTAACCAGAAAAAACAAAGAGCATTTGCTAAGCGGCTAGCCGCTTAGCAAATGCTCTTTGTTTTTTCTATTATCACGCATGGCCGAAGATGAGGGCAGCGGCGAACACCAGGATACCACCACCGACAACCTGCACAATTGATAACCACCAGCTTGTACCGAAGTAGCGATGTCGAATCGCTGAAATGATGATAAGCTCAAATGCGACGACAACGTATGCAACATAAAGCGCAATACTCACATCAGGGATAAGGAAGGGGAGCGTGTGCAAGGCACCACCAAAGAAAGTCATCAGTCCCGTGATGCCTCCACGAATAACTGGGCTACCACGTCCCGTCAATTCACCATCGTCTGATAATGCCTCTGAGAAAGCCATACTAATGCCTGCACCAGTGGCCGATGCCATGCCGACAAGAAATGTAGATAACGCTACGTGCGTGACAAAGGCGGTTGCAAAGATTGGGGCCAGTGTTGAGACTGAGCCATCCATTAGGCCCGCTAAGCCAGGTTGTACGACACGCAGCAGGAAGTTATGAGCAGCTTCATCGCCAGAGTTTCTTGACGTTAGTCCTTTATATATTTCGGCAAGTTGTTCTCTTGTTGTGCTAGGAGTTTCTGCTAATTCTTTTTGCTCCGTTCTTTTATTTTCTGTCTGCTGATTGGCGTGGTTCTCTACGCTACTTGGCTGTTCTGCTTTTGGCGGTTGCTCTAATGACATACTCTCAATTCCCTCCGTAAGTTTTGTTTCCAGGTTATTCTTCTCTAATGTTGATGCGTGCTGTTCGTCTGACACGATGGACAACGCCCATAGATGCGTACCTCGTGAGTGCTTAGCTCAATCCCCGCTGCCTGTGCCGCGATTTGTAACACTTGTTGGGACAAAACAACATCAATTGGCAGATCGAGTAACGCACCACAAATCGTGCAGACACCGTGATCGTGCCGCTTTGTGCGCCCATCATAACGCGAACTCGCGTCGCCGTAACTAATCTCTTTGATATGTCCCTGTTCAACAAGATGCCCCAAAATGCGGTACACGCTCGCTAGGCCAATACGAGGACGTACCTGCTTCACTAGCCCGTATACCTCTAGTGCTGTTGGATGCGTATCTACCGAGTACACAACGTCCAACACCGCCTGCGCGTTTATATTCAGTTTCTCTTTTAGCATATTAGCATACCCTAATAATGAGAATTATTCTCATTTCTTCTATTATAGGATACATTGTGTATGACACGTTGTCAAGGATGGTGGCAATGACAAAAAGAGAGGCTTTTATTCCACTTATAAGTGGAATAAAAGCCTCTCTTTTTGTCAAGCAAAGGGTGAGGAGCAGGTATTCACCTGCTCCTCACTTCATTCATCTTCTTACATCTCCTGTTCACATATCTAGTCCTAACCAACGCATGATCAGAAAGTATTGATAGTGTTCAGTCGAGTCCTCTGTGTTCCCCTGTCAATTCGGAGCGGATGTCGCTCTAAGACGTTGCAATGTCCGTAACGGACTTGTTTTGCTGCATTGTCATCTAAATGAATTTGATCAGGCGTTCAGAGGGTTATCGCGCCCGCATCTACGGGCACTCCTAGTCAATCTGAAATACTACTCCGAGCAACCGGACTGGCTTTTTCATTATTGACCACATAAGGGACTCCTTTCGGATTACCGTGCAAGGCATTAAGCCCTGTGCCAGAGTCTTTTCGTTTCCCTGGATTGCACTCCATCTTTTGGAGATATAGAAAGCATACCATGCGGATGCCTGAAAGTCAACCCTCTATGCCGTTTGCGTATGAGGAGTGGATAATTCTAATGCTCCTCTAATCTACTTCAAGCTCGTACTCTCTACTAGCCTCTTTCAACGTCGTGTTAAGACTGGTGATGGCGGTATGAGGGTCAACAGACTCTTTCATTGCCTGCGCTTCTGAATCATGGCGATTTTCCACGGTAGGAGTATCGTTACGGAGGTCTTCGATCAGCCCAATCAACTTACTAACTTTGCGTTCTGTGAGCAGATTAATTTGCAGATCAAGATGACGACGTTGTTCCATCATCTTCGCCTGCCTGTTTTGTGTGATGAGGACAGCAGTTGTCATCAGTAATGCACTGAGACCTACTGTTCCTTGTAGCCAGTAGAATGGGGGTGGATCAAAGGCAGGTAGACCAATATATGTATGAAAGCTACTTGCTAAAATCCACAATAAGACAAGAAGAATGATTAAGTAAAATGCTTGCGGTCGCCCTATGTTGTTTGTAGCTTTCTCAATGAAACGCTGGTGCCGACCAACGCTGCTCTCCGAGTGCATACGCATTGCTACAATGGTTTCGATATCTCGGTCGAGAATATTGGTCAGTTCAGTAATAGGTTGTTCATCGTTGTCGTCTTGCTGCTTTTCTACCACACATATTTCCTTCATTTAAATGTTTGATATCTACAAATAGAGATATTCTATAACGTACTATTGGATAGAGCTACTTTTCGGAAAGCACAATTTGACATAGCGGTTATGTCGCCATGCCAGATTGTGAAAAATCAGTATCGGATAGAACCTAGAAACCTCTCAAGTCTTGATTCGAGAGGGGCATATTCGCTGGACCAGGCTGACCGCCAATCGTGGGGATGTCGCCCTGATTTGCCACTAGCTCCTGATTTGTGGTGCCTGTAATATCACTATCCAGGACTGGTCGATCTGTGTCGGTCGCCGTTGCGCCTGTGTTGCGCTGACTCATACTGGGATCATCATACATTGTCTCATTCTGGCTGCTGGTTGTTGTGCCTTTAGCTGCGGCACTATCACCGTGAAACAGGTAGTTCGATGAATTAGGATCAAGCGCACCGGAGGGTGCCTCGTCAACCATACGTGCAAAATGCATCAAGTCGTTTTGCAATGCCTTCTCGAAGCGGCCACCGACGCCAAGATTTTCTCCGATATCACCCAACACGCCTGCTGGTGGGTTGTAATTGATGTATACATCAACCTGTGTCTGACTTGAATTTACTGGTTGGAATGTGACCTTGCCAAAGTTCTCGACGCCACTGGTCGAACGCCAACCGATCTGCTGATCTGGAACCCAGTTTTCATTGACGGCATCCCACTCTTGTTTTCCAACAACGTCAGCCACCCAATGACTACGCTGGTCGTCGTAATAGGTTACTTCTTTAACAAAGCTCATAAACTTAGGAAAGTCATTGAAGTGCGTGAACAATGTATACACCTGATGCACAGGAGCATTTACCGCTACTGAGGCGTGATGGGTTGCATAATCTGCCATAGTTTTTCCTTCTTTCTTCCCAAAAAACGTATAGTATCCATAGACCGTCCAACACAAATAGCGTATCGTGCTGTCCGAGGAGTGATTGCTTTACTCTGCACAATCCCTGTGCTTCACTCTCAGCGTTTTACATTTGCCTTGTTTACCTTACCATGCGTTTCTGTATGAAGTCAACACGTAGAAACGCTACCATGCGTTTTCTAAGCGATTTTTTATATTCCCACATACTTCCTTAGACTAGTATTTCAACTTTTTTGAGGTAGGAATAGGAATGTTGGTCTACCCATTTTGAATTTTTTGTGCATCTAGTGTATTATGAACACAGTAACAACTGAGGTATGCTATGCCTCAGAAAAAAAGTCTCTTTTGTTGTAACAAAACCTCGCCATTAAACGTAATAAACAGCAGAAAGACAAAGTAAGGAGCGCGAGTTTTCTGGTTGAATACCATTCACATAGATCGTGTTTTCGCAATCGACAAGAAGTTCCAAAGTATTAAGGGGTATCACAAACATGTCAGCAGCAACAGTGGAAAACAAGTTGAGTCGCGCCCTGGAACTGATTGGTGGAGCTATCGATCCAGAGATAGCCGAGACATATCCATCACTCGAAGCTCGTATTTTAGCACAAGCCTTGGAAAACGTCGAGCAAGCGGAGTATTGCTTGCGTGAGGTGCAGAAGATTGTAGGCGAATTTAGCGACGTATTGGTGTAGGTAGAGAAGCGGAGAAGATATTTCCTCTTCGTTTCTCTCTTCTACTCCACATTCTTTGATTATACGAACTATCTCCTCGCACCACTGCGACACGTCGAAGTACTAGTTACGAGACCATACAAGTCAGGTTTAGTTCTGGGTCATGTGGGTCCTCTACAGGAATAGCCTGCGCGTCGTCGCTGTAGTCTTCGGGATGATCGAGAGCATTTTGAATGATGCGCTCCACCTCAGCAAGGCTGTTAATACGCACAAGTTCGTTACGAACGCGCTTCGCCCCAGGGAAATGGCCGAGATACCAACCCATATGCTTGCGAACCTCGATGTAGTGTTCTTCACCTTTGAGCTTAGCATGAACGCGTGCATGTTCAAGTGCCATATACAGCCGCTCTTCTCGCGTTGGTAGCACATCGGGTAGGTCTTCAGACGTAGGGTTGATTCCTGCATTCAGCAATTGCCTGAGCATCTCTTTTTTCCTAAAGAGCCAGGGATTGCCATAACTGGCACGCCCAATCAGCACCCCATTTACACCTGATGTGCGAATGCGCTGCGCGGCTTGATACATGCTGTGAATGTCGCCGTTGCCCAGGATAAGCGTATCCGTTTTGCGTACAATCTCGGCGGCAGCGGCGATTGCATCCCAATCGGCTTCACCTTTGTAATGCTGTACGAGAGTACGTCCATGAATTGAAATGTTCGCTGGTTCCAGTTCGAGCAGGTCTTGTACCCAGTCGGTGATGATGACTTTATCGACGCCCAGACGTGTCTTGACCGAAACTGGCAGCAGACGCCGTTCAACTCTTGCTGTATCACCCCAGATACGTGTACGGTCCTCGTTCATTTGACGAATGCGCTCTATACGGGATGGCTCCATCTCCAGGTCTTCCAGCGTTTGCCCGTTCGCCCAATCTTGTACCCCTTGCTGTGTGGCGCGAATAATCGCTTTTGCCGTATCGGGTACGCGGATAAGCGCGGCACCGCCGCCCCTGTTAGCAACTGCATTTGCGGGGCAACCCATATTGATATCGACGCCATCGAATCCTAACTCACAAACGACATGGGCCGCTTTATAAAAGTATTCCGGTTTGCAACCAAAAATTTGCGCCACCACCGGACGTTCTTCCAACGTGTAGAGGAAGTCGCGGAAGATACGGTCGCTCCCACGCCAGAGTCCCTCGACGTTCGTAAACTCGGTGAGAACGATATCGGGCCGCCCATAAAGGCCATGTATAGTACGGCATGGAGCGTCGGTGACACCATCCATTGGTGCCAGACCAATAATAGGTTGTGGTAGAGTATTCCAAAATGATGTTGTAGGCTTCATATTCTATCTATTTTCTCGTATAGTGGGACCGAGGCAACAAGGAATGTTCGTGTCTCAGACTGTTTTTATCGCGCATTAGTTATATCATACCAAGCATATTTTAGCAAATAGAGTGACTACTGCCAATGAACAGATATGCATGTCCGTTCATTGGCAGTAGCACCATACCAAATTAAATCGCGCCTGCACCCCCCGCTGGCGATTTCTGTGTTTGACTCGTCTCACCGGTCTCGAGGTGTCCGCCGAACTGGAAGCGCATGGCAGACAAGAGCTTGTTGGCAAATTCGGCCTGACCGCGTGAACTGAAGCGTTCATAGAGTGCTGCGGTCAACACGTATGCTGGCACGCCTTCGTCAATTGCGGCGGCAATAGTCCAGCGACCCTCGCCGGAGTCGGAGACATGGCCTTTGAATTTGTCGAGCGTGGGATTATCAAGCAACGCGCTCGCGGTAAGATCGAGTAGCCATGAGCCAATGACGCTACCACGACGCCACAACTCGGCGATCTCTGGTAGATTCAGATCGTACTTGTAGTACTCTGGGCTAGCGATAGGTGCCGTTTCAGCATCAATCGTCTGCTGCTCATTACCGATGTTCGCATGTTCTAGAATGTTGAGGCCCTCAGCATAGGCAGCCATGATGCCATACTCGATGCCGTTGTGAACCATCTTCACAAAGTGACCGGCACCATGTGAACCACAGTGAAAATAGCCTAGCTCAGCTGTACTACCCTGCACCTTCTCGCGGCCAGGAGTGCGCTCTACAGCACCAACACCCGGGGCGAGTGTAGAGAAGATTGGATCAAGGCGTTTCACTATGTCATCTTCGCCACCGATCATCTCACAGTAGCCACGATCTAGTCCCCAAACGCCGCCGCTGGTGCCAACATCAAGATAATGAATACCAAACTTCTTGAGCGTCTCTGCACGACGGATATCGTCATGATAGTATGAGTTGCCGCCGTCGATGATAACATCATCCTGTGCCAGGAGTGGAATAAGCACCTCTAACGTCGCGTCAACAGAAGCTGCTGGCACCATCAACCAGATAGCACGCGGTTGTGCAAGCTGCTTGACAAGTTCCTCCAAAGAGGTTGTGCCTTTTGTGATCGCGCCATCATCTAAAGCTCCCTGTACAGTGCTTTCACGACGTGCCGAACCAATAACGGTATGTCCATTGCGAAGGAGTCGCTTTGCCATGTTCGCACCCATGCGACCCAGGCCAACTAATCCAAGTTCCATTATGAAATCCTTTCTAATCGTTGCCATTGTATACGAGACAAGTCACCCAGAAAGTGTCTCTTAGTTGTATCACGTTTGACATGAGCAAAATGTCCAGTACAAAGTCATTATATTGCAATTTTGATGTTTCGTGTTTTTTTATCGTACCTCTGGGTATAGAGTAGAAATTTGGCAACCATAAGGCCCTTAAATATATTTTTGACGGTAAGGTACAATGTGCGATATAAGTACATCATATACCTCTCGCATTTACAGAAGGACGGAGAAGATGAATCGTATTGACCGTCTGACGGCTATTCTTTTGCTCTTACAGGGAGGGAAACGCACTGCTAGAGAGATTGCACGCCGTTTTGAGGTATCCAGACGCACGATTTTACGTGATATCGACGCGCTGTGCGAAATGGGCATCCCCATTGCAGCTGATCTAGGGACCACTGGTGGTTATAGCTTACCGTCAGATTATTCTTTGCCTGCGCTCGCATTGACCTTGCATGAAGCCCTCTTGTTGCGCCTAGCACTCAGCAGTCTCTCTCAACTGGGTGAGACTCCCTTCAGACAGGAGTGCGAGTCACTGCTTGCCAAAGTTCAGACCCTCCTCCCTCAACAGGAAAGCGAGCATCTCAACCAGCTTCAGCAGAGGCTTTCTCTTGATGTTCCCACTCGACCCTATCTAACTCCGTTTCTCGATCTACTTTTGGTAAGCGCACGCGAGGAACAGTGGGTTTCTGTGACGTATCGCTCTGAACGTGGGGTCTCACAGCAAACACTCCTTCCGATGCGCGTGCGTACCGAGGCTGGTCTCTGGTACTGTGAGGCATACTCTTATGAGCGTCAAGAAGCGCGTATGTACCGTGTTGATCGTTTTCTGGATGTGAAAGTTGCTCCGTCACCTCCACAATTGGAACGCACTGCTTCAGCCATTGTTCATGTCCATTCCTCCTTTCCAGAGATACGTATCCACCTGACGGCTCGTGGCGTCCTGAAACTGGAACGCGAACCACATCTGGCATCTCGCCTCCAGCAACAGGGAGAAGGGGAAGGATGGCTCAGTGTGCGTTTGCGACCAGAGGAGTACGGGTGGCTTGTGCGTATATTGTTGAGTCTCGGCACTGACGCGAAGGTGCTTGCGCCAGAAGGATTGCGAATGCGTGTTCAGCAGACGGCTCAGGAAATTGCTCGTCACTATGCGGAAAGGTGACATAGGGGTGTCGCCATTCTTGTCGTATACTCTTCTGATGTGAATGGCTCTTATCCAATAGGATGAAAGCAAATATGTAAGGAGAGAAATAAGCGTGAACACTGAACCATCAAAACCTCAACCTATCATATTCAATCCGACTCGTCTTCAGACGCTGCGAACACGTCTTCAGGGGAGCGTACTCGTTCCAGGCGATGAAGAATATGATACGGCACGTCAAACATGGGATGCCAAGACCTTCGACCAGCATCCGGCAATCATCGTGCTGCCCACAGTTGCTGCTGATGTCGTTGCCGCTGTCACCTTCGCACAAGAGTATAATCTTCCCATTGCGATGCAAGGGGGAGGACACGGACACCCGCATCCGGCTGACGGTGCGCTCCTCGTGAATTTTGCGAATATGACCAGGGTACAGATTCATGCAGAGACAGTGACAGCGCGGGTCGAGCCAGGAGCGACACAGGGAGATGTTATCCAGGCGGCTCACCCCTACGGCCTGGCTCCGCTCAATGGGCTTGCCCCAACCGTTGGCATCGTTGGTTATCTGCTCGGTGGAGGTGTCGGGTGGTTAACACGCCAGTATGGTCCTGGTGCCATCAGTATCCGCTCGGTTGAACTGGTGACAGCCGATGGGCACCTGTTGCAGGTGGACGAGAACAGCTATCCTGATCTCTTCTGGGGTCTGCGTGGAGGTGGTGGTAACTTTGGCATTGTCACCGCGCTCGAATTCGCTCTCTACCCGGTCAACGAGATATTCGGTGGTCAAGTCGTTTACCCCATTGCACAAGGTAAAGACATCTTGAACGCATATGTGCAATGGGTGAAGACGGTTCCCGATGAGCTTACCTCAGCCCTGCGCGTCATGCATTTCCCTTCAAGACCTGCTCTCCCCCCGACGTTGCGTGGCAAATCAGTCGTCGTGATGATGGCCTGCTATAATGGAGGGGAGAAAGCAGGAGAGGCATTGTTGCAACCGATGCGAACAGTGGGAACGCCGCTCCTCGATACGTTTGCCCAGATTCCCTACTCACAGGTCGCCACGATTTCAAACGATCCATCCGAGGCGCCACCAGTCTTTTATTACACTGAGAGTGGAGCATTTCAAGATGTTTCACCCAACGACGTTGAGACACTCCTAGGTGCTGCAGGCAATCCTGCATCTGGCATCTACATGGTCGAGATACGACAGTTCGGCGGCGAACTTACTCGTCAACCTGAAGCTGCCATGCCATTCAGCCTTCGTCAGGCGACACTGTACCTGAGTGCGCTGGCGGTGGCCCCTTCGCCCGATATGCTCGAAGGAGGGAAGCAAGCGATAGCAACGATGATGCAGACGCTCTCGCCAGGGATGACTGGTGAGGACCTCATCAATCTGGGATCGGAAAATGATAGTCATGATCTGACACGAGCCGCGTACTCGCAAGAGAACTATCGACGGTTAGTCGCACTCAAGGACAAGTATGATCCTGAGAACATCTTCCGCTTCAACCACAATATTCCCCCATCTTCATACGAAGTGGAGTCCTGAGCAGTATACAGAAAGAGGGAGAAGCATATTGTCCACCTCAGGCTGTACATGGTAAAACTCTGACAAAAATGCACTTAAAGTCCAAAAGCAGACGACGAATCACAAAAGCGTGGTCCACCGCCTTATGGCTTGTACGGGCATGATACGTCATGCCCGTACAGTTGGTTACGCTGCCTCATAACCAGTTGCCATCTCAACCAATGCAGGCGCACGATGGTTGATGCACAACGTCTCGTGAGTAGCCTCAACAACAATCGTATCGTTTGTGACACACTCGCCTTGCAAGATGGCCTCTGCCAGCATATCTTCTAGCAGATGTTGCACCGTGCGACGCAGTGGACGCGCCCCGTAAACGGGATCGTAGCCGAACTTCACCAACAGATGCCGCGCAGACGTGCTGACCTCCATAGTAATCGCTTGTTGAGCCAGCCGTTGCTGTGTTTGTGCAATCATGATATCGACAATCTCGTGTAGATGCGTCTGCTCCAATGTGTGGAAAAGCACGATCTCGTCGATACGGTTGAGCAGTTCCGGTTTGAACATCTCTTTCAAGGCAGGTGTGACCACGCTACGCAGCTGTTCGTGGGCGGCTTCTTGCTCCTCTTGTGTACTCTGTCGCCGCGTTGTAAAGGCTATCGGATTTGTTTTGAGACGAGCAGTACCCACGTTCGAGGTCATAATCACAAGTGTATTGCGAAAATCTACCGTTTGCCCATGCGTATCGGTCAGACAGCCATCGTCGAGAATTTGCAGCAGCAGATCGAAAATTTTGGGATGTGCCTTCTCGATTTCATCGAACAAGACAACGCTATATGGGCGACGGCGTACAGCTTCGGTCAATTGACCCGCGCTATCGTGACCGATATAACCCGGAGGCGAACCGATGAGACGCGAAACTGTGTGTTGCTCCATAAACTCGGACATGTCAAGCTTGAGCATCGCGCTCTCATCACCGAAGAGCGTACTCGCCAATGCACACGCTAGCTCTGTCTTGCCCACACCCGTTGGACCAACAAAGAGAAATGAGCCAATAGGACGACGGCTATCACGCAGATTTGTACGTGAACGTCGTACCGCCTTCGCGACCGCCGCGACCGCCTCGTGCTGACCAATGACGCGCTTATGCAGTTCTTCCTCTAACGTGAGCAGGTGTTGAGCCTCTTCCGTTGCAATCTGGGCGACTGGAATGCCTGTCCACTTCGCAACAATTTCCGCGACCTGCTGCTCACCTACGGCTGGCATCCGTTCCTGTTGTGTCATACGCCAGATATACTCGCGCTTTTGCAGTTCTTGCTGCAAGCGCAGTTCGTGTGTACGATGTAGTGCTGCTAACGCAAAATTATGCTGACGCACCTCGTGATCTTTGTCGCGCTGCACCATCACGATCTCGTCGCGCAACTGGCGAATTGCCTCTGGTACCACCGTCTGCTGCACACAAAGCCGGGCCGCCGCCTCGTCTATCAGGTCTATTGACTTGTCGGGCTGAAAACGGCCCTGAATATAGCGTGAAGACATTTGAACCGCTGCTCGCAATGCCTCGTCGCTGAGCGTGACATGATGGTACGCTTCGTAGCGCGAACGCAAACCATGCAGGATTGCAAGTGTTTCCTTCGTATTAGTCTCATGCACCTGGACTGGCTGGAAACGCCGTTCCAGGGCTGGGTCGCCCTCTACTGTTTTACGATACTCATCATACGTTGTGGCTCCGATACATTGAAACTCACCGCGTGCCAGCATGGGCTTGAAGAGATTGGCCGCATCTACCGAACCATCGGCGACACCACTACTCATGAGCGTATGTAGCTCGTCGATAACCATGATAATCCCTTTGTCGTCGAGAATCTCCTGCATGATTTTCTTGAGTCGCTCTTCATAATCACCGCGAAACTTGGTGCCGACCGTCAGCATCGCTACATCGAGGGAAACAACACGGCTATTGCTCAAGTTTTCGGGAACGTTCCCCTCGATGATGCGTTGTGCCAACCCTTCCGCAATGGCTGTTTTGCCCACACCCGCAGCTCCGAGCAGGACAGGATTGTTCTTCGAGCGACGCGAGAGAATTTGCATCGTGCGTTCTAGCTCGTCCTCGCGTCCAATCATAGGATCAAGTGTGCCCACAAGTGCCGCTGCCGTGAGATCACGACTGACCTCATTCAGTGTAGGCGTTGCGTCATAGCGGACTTGATATTCTTTCGAGAAGGGCATTTGCTCTGTCGGCTCATCCGCATTGCTTGCCAGTCTTGCAAGATGCTGGCGTATCGCCTCGATGGTCATGTTGAAGCTACCCAGAACACCTGCCGCAACACCATTTTCCTCACCAAATATACCGAGCAGCAGATGCTCAACACCGATCAATTCGCTTGCGGCTCGCGCAGCCTCTACCTCTGCGTTCGCAATAACGTAGCGTGCAGCCGCGCTCAACGTCGGATCGCCCAGATAGGCTTTATTGCCGCGCCCTATGACAAATTCTACCGCTTGAGCAACTCGTGACGTGTTGACATGCAACGACTCAAATATGTTTTCAATCAGGATATCGTTCACTTTGAGCAGACCCAGTAACAAATGCTCTGGACTCACCGACTTATGCCTTAAATGTTGCGCCGCTTCTTTTGCGATTGAGAATACTTGTCGTGCCCCTGTCGTATACTTATTTACCGTACTCATGTTCCCGTTCCTCCTACGCTGATATGTATCTCTACCCTTCCTCACCGCGACCCGACAATAATGTGTTGGTACTGTTATCTATCGTATCGAGGACGATTTTAAGAAGGGTAAAGAGAAATGTAGTGAAGGAATGTAGGCTAATAGTCCTTTGCACGCTTCATTGCCTGCTCTGTAATTACTGTGAAGAACGGAAAAAGCATGAGTAATGTCAGGCATCCGCAGATTGCAAAAACAACGCGTAGCCCAAGTAGTTGAGCAAATACTCCTCCCAAAGCTGCTCCTATCGATAATGCCCCTAATCCTAAAAAGTTGTAAGCAGCGTTGACACGTCCAAGAAGCGTTGTAGGAACGGTACGCGCGAGTAATGATGCCGCTTCAATAGTCCATAGAGGACCGACAATGCCACCAAGTACGGCTGCACCTCCAATCATCCATACATTCGTTGTACACGCTGGCGTGGCGAACATGACAGCATTCCCAAGTATATTGAGGCCAATCGCCCAGCGTCGTCCAAGCCAGCGTTGTACGAGTATGAAGATAAAAGGACTTATTACTCCACCAACACTACTACTTATCATGAGCAGTCCATAGCTAATCGCCGTCAATCCCATTGGCCCTGGTGCGACTGCATAGAGTACTAAGATGGTAAGATAGGCACTCCAACACGCATTGATAACGGCAGCCATGAGGCCGAGAGTGCGTAATACGCGCGTATTCCACAGAAAGCGTATTCCTACCATGATCTCAATGAGAATATGCCGTTTTTCTACTTGTCCTGGTCGGTAACTTCCCCGTAAAGAGAGTAATACGAGGAATGCCATGACTGCACAACCAGCACCAACCCCCATTGTTAAGGCAATACTTACACTGGCAAGAATGCCGCCTACTGGTACTGCAAAGAGTTCGACGAAATTTTGTGCGCCAGCAAGCCATGCATTAGCAACCACAAGTTTTTCTGCTCGCACAACCATTGGAACTGAAGCCGCAAATGCAGGCTCCTCTACTGTCTGTGTAATGCCAAGCATCAATACCACACCATAGAGAAGGGGCAATGTAGTATAGCCTAGAAGAGACGCGAGGATAGCTACACTGAATGTGAGTACCCGTAAGAACGTTACTGTAAGTAACACGTTTCGACGATCATAGCGATCCACAAGCACACCCCCAAGCAGAGCCAATACGAGGTAGGGAACGGTTCGCACAAAGGTAATGCCTGAGACTAGAAGCGGCGACTTTGTGAGTTGGCTGGCAAAGAGTGGCAGTGCTAGCTGCATTGCCCAGTATGCGAAGTAGTTCGTACTGGACGCTATCCAGAGCAGAATGAAGCGTGACCAATTGCTGCCTATACTTTGGTTTGCGATAGTAGCAGTTGTTTTCTTGCTAGAAGATGTTGACTGATGCTGTTCTTCTTGTCGAGTCATAGATATTATTTCTCCGTATGTTAGAAACATATGTGCAGGCAGCAAGAAAATACTACCTGGCTACTGACATAATCAATGAAAGTAGGTGTAGCAGTAGCATCCAGGAGATATCTACATCGAAACGGGAGAGTTTTGAGTATAACAAAGGGACAACGCAACGTTCACAAAACGTATGCGCTTCATAAGGAAGGTAGTATTGCCGCTTCATGTACTCTGGAGGCTACATACAAGCGGAGAAAATGATGATTACTCGATACAAGAAATCTGTCCTCTTACTTTTAAGAAGATGTTTATCTTCGTGGTCAAAGTATAGCATGATATTGTTGAGAAGCGCAACGTGTGATGGACGTATACACTGCAATGTCAGTGTAAAATCGTTTCCTCTGGCGTCTCCAACAACAGTGCAGCACCAACAAGAGGCGCGTTTTCGCCGAGCAGTGCTGGTCGAAGCGTAAGCGTTGTGCTACGTAATCGTGCGTTCACATGCTTCTGGACACGTTCCAGTAAAAAGGGGCGCGAGAGGACAATGCCGCCGCTCACAGCAATCGTCTCCACCTTTGTAAGTTGCGTCAGATTGACGAGACCGAGTGCGAGTTTTTCACTATATGTTTCCCAGAACGCGGAGTCTGTGATGTCTGTGAGTGGCTTGCCCAGCCGTAGCTCTAGCTGTTTGCCCCCTGTATATGTTTCCAGGCATCCTACCTGCCCACAGAGACATGGCAACGTATTGCCATCGAGAATTTGATGTCCAATCTCAATAGAGATGGTGAGCTGCATACCAGATTTTTGTAGATGTATCGCCGCACCCGTACCCGTTGAGAGCGTCAGGTACGCACAACGCTTATCGTGCTGAATACTGCCGAACGTTTTCTCACCCAGCAAGCCACATACCGTATCATGACCGAGCCGTATGAGACAACCAAAGCGGTCCGCAAGGTCCTGCGCGAACGGCTTGCCAATGTAGTCGGATACATTCGGACCAAACACAACCGAACGACCATCCTTCGCAATTCGTGCCCCGATAGAGACGCCGATACCTGCAAGCGGTGGAACATCTTGTAGCGCAGTGAATATATACTGCATCTGTTGCGCGTAGTTGGGTAGCGTGCGGAAGCGAGCAAGAATGCGGCATTGTGGAGTGTCCAATGTGTCGAAGAGGGCGATACGTGTGTTTGTGCCGCCGATGTCGATGCCTGCACAAACAGATGGAGGAGTCATAGCAAACAAACTCTTTCTGGCACAAACAGTATGAAGCGATAGAGCAAACATTCACCAACAAAAAAAATCGGAATGGTTGTGATACCACTCCGACAAGAGAAGGGGGTGTACCCGAGAGGGATCGAACCTCCGGCCTATAGATCCGCAATCTATCGCTCTATCCACTGAGCTACGGGTACAAACGAGTTCACATGAAAGCAGGTGTTACCTCTTTCGCTGTGTGAATATACTAGCAGATGGTTAGGTGTTTGTCAAGCTTTTTGGGAAAAAGAAATTTAACCTTTTGTACTAGGGGATTGTGTCATGCATGTAGATGTTGCATGTGCATAAAGCTTCCTAGTTTCGTCAAAGATCTTACAGGGCTTCTCAAAAGTCTGGGGCAAGTAGCAACCAAGCGAGAGCCTCACGAGGAGAAGCTGAGAAGTGGCGAAGTTGACGTGCGACGTTAGAGACGTGATGGAAATCCATCAAGGACAACACGA
>JAABUX010001043.1_pt1 | contig 43700 bp, 57 predicted proteins | sample 5561851 | NCBI WGS metagenome assembly JAABUX01 (sample SAMN10711883, study PRJNA513361) | rock metagenome | isolation source: Antarctica rocks | place: Antarctica: Victoria Land, Richard Nunatak red sandstone | collected 2016-01-03 | reverse complement strand
CACCTAGCGTCTGGCTACGGTGCACCAGCAGCGCAGCAGTGGTGCAGCAGCAGCGCAGCAGTGGTGCAGCAGCAGCGCAGCAGCGGCGCAGCAGCGGCGCAGCGGCGGTGCAACACTGGCGCCGGACCGGCTGACCCATTCCGCGGCCCTGCTGTCAGGCGCCGGCGCCCCTGCGCGCCGCGCTGGCGCCTTGCTGACACTATTCGGCGCTCGGCTCAGTATCGCCTTGATTAAGTCGTATGCGCGCACAGCACACGCGCAGTGCAGCCGCACCAGGGCTCGCAGTGGGGAGCGCACGCAGGTGCAGCAATGTCAGAAGCAGTGCGCGCTCACTTACATGTGTTTGTGGACTGCGCTGGCTGCCTGTGCTCCAGCGAGCACATTCCAAGACCACTGGTGGTCGAGGCGGGCGCGGGAGCGCACCGCGAGCGCAAGCGCTGCGCTGCTATCCGCCGGTGGTGGGTGTTTTGCAACAGAGTACCTGCACGGCACCCAATTCTGCAGGCCCCTGTCGCAGTGCGTGGTAACCATCAGGCTGCTTGCTTGCAAGCGGCATACCTTGCCTAATTAATGGCCGTGGTGGTCAGCAAAGAGCGGCAGCAGCTGCGCCCAGTCTGCGTATGCAGTGACCAGGTCCAGCAGCCCCCCCCCCAAAGACTGCAGTGTTGGCCGCCATGGCCCGGCACTCGGGCAGGACTAGCAGGTGCAAAGCAGGTGCTCCAGTTGCATTGGCGAAGGAGAATATAAGTGAGCGATTAGCGGATTAAGCATATTTCCCATAGGCAAACTGGGCTCGCAGGCCTAATTGATGCAACCTAGTAGGAAACAGGAGCTTCGCCAGAAGCTCGATGATCATCAGTAATACTTACTTTCGAGGTTTCAGCAGAGCCAAAACAGGCTGATGCACAGTTTTATATTGGAGATCGGCGCTGTGCATATACACCCGAGGCGTAGCAATGCTGCAGCGCCTGGACATATGGCGAAGCTCAGCGCTGATGTGGAAAGAGCACTGGGCATCTACCGCAGAGTGACCAGAGCTGACAAGCCCAACAGCAAGCTCAAAGACATCATCGCTGCAGCAGATGGTGTCATTGACACCACAGCGCTGTTCCTGCTCAGCAAGGCGGCCCTGTACCGCGGGGCAGAGATTGCGCTTTTTGAGCTGGGCAGTGACGACCCCATCCACGCAGCGTTCCAGGCCCAGGACGCGCCGCGGCCCCACTTGCTGACGCCTGAGGCAATCGGCTTGTTTGTGCTCGCCGGCAAGCTGGCTTGGCAAGGCGTAGCACGACGCTCATTGCTTTGCGCGGTATTCTACGTGGAGCTCGTATTCCTGGTTAGCCAGCCGGATGCAGCGGAGAAGCTTGCCAGCCTCCATCAGCACCTGATACGGCCCGTGGAGTGGAGAGACATGTTCGCGGACATCACCGCCGACAGTCAGCCGGATACCTTCTTGGAGAAAGTCCTCAAGGTAATGCACTGCCCCGGCAGGTGCCAGTGCTGCTGATGGGATATCTCTTGACAGGCGCAAAAATCTGTGCGACTGTGCACGTATTCCCAAGCACAAGCTGGCTTTGCCCGCCTGACATACTATGGTGTGCTCTGTGCTTAGAGCGCAGGTCACAGCAAAATTGCAAACTATACAGTGCCAGGCATGCTCATCGTAGCGTGGATTGCTTTGGCCAGTGCAGCACATTGTGCAGCACATTGTGCCACTTGCGCCGCCCGGGGTGCTGACTGCCGCCACTCTCATGCTGTACGTGGTTATTCTCAGCCGCTCTTTGCTGCGTTTCTTTGGCTGATGTGCCACCATTGCGCCCGCGCTCAAGTGCTGGGACACATCGGCACCGCTGCCCGCGCTTGCAGCCTTTGCCTGCAGGTAGTGGGCACATAGGAGACATGCCGCGACGCATCCAGCCCTTGCCAGTGCTGCCTGCTGTGTCTTGAGAGTGCTTCAAGGGCACACAAAGGTCAACGGATTGTCTGCCTGCGTGGCGGCACGGCAAGGCTGCCGGCCTGGGCAGCCACCGGCTGGCTGACCAAGCTCTTAAAGCACCTGCACCTGGAGCTTTGCCGGGGGGGCGCGTGTTTCTGAGCAAGCCTCCAACCTTGTCTGCCTCGCGCGCAGGACGCCCCCACCCCCGAGGGCGGCGAGCGGGGGGGCGACATACAGAAGAGGCTCCGGTCCGCCGCGGTGGCGAAGGGGGACATCCTGCTGCGCGAGACGCGCGGTCAGCACTGGTCCCTGCCGCTCGCGCAGCTGCAGCTCAGGCAGCGCGGCCTGCTCAACCCAGAGCAGACTCTCGCGCTGACTGAAAGCACGAGGACGCGGCTGCTCGGGCAGCACGACGCGCAGCGCCGTGCGCTGAGCAGCGTCAGTTGTGAGCTGACGAAGCAGGCGCAGCTCCGGCAGGCGCAGCCGCAGGTGCGCAGTGGCGCCCGACCACGGCGCTGCGCGTAGCGTGGGGCAGTGGGTCCCAGTCATTTGTAGTGAGGGAGTGCTCAATCAAGGGCGGGACCTGCCTCTCGTATGTGCTGCAGTCCCCCCCTGTTGGAACGCCCGGACGAGAGCGTGCCTTGGGGTGTGGCATGCTCCCAAACATGTCATGCACAACGCAGTAGCCGGCTCGTTCTGCGTGGCGTTTGCCGGCGCCCCGCCATCCGCAGTTCCTCCGCCTGCGCCGCGCGCGTCCTGCGGCGCCGGCGCGCGCGCTGCGGCACGTACTCCTGGCTGTGCAACTGGCTACGCGATGCAGCGGGTTGGGGTGCTCAGCCCGGCGCGTGCGCAGGTGCCGCTGCCTGCAGAGGAGCCACCGCAGAAGCGCGGGCCGCGTGACAAGAAGCAGGCCGTGCGCGCCGCTGCCAACCCGCCCGGCGAGCACCTCACAGAGAGCGAGGCGCGCCCCTGCCATTCTGGGGCACGCGCGCTGCTTGCGCACACGCCCACACCCGCTGACAAGTGTCTGCCTTGCAGATGACAGCAGCCCTGGAGGCCGCCGCCCCGGAGGGCGCCGAGGTGCGGCGGCCCGCCAGTGTCCTGCGTGGCCCCTACATGCAGCATGTCACGCTAACAGGCCGCAGCACCTGTCGTGCCGCGGCCCCTCAGGCGGCCCTGGCCTGCCTGCCTGCAAGCACCACGACCAGCACCCTGCTCGCAAGGCGCGGCAGCGCCTCCGAAGAGTCCGCCGAGCCAGAATCACATGCACTCTGGCCCCGGGCGTCTGCCACCGCGGAAGTGTCCGCCTGCTCTGCACCAGCAGCACACGCTATCTCACCGGGCTGGCTGCAAGCGTGGGGCGCCGGACTGGCGGCGAGCATAGAGCCGCTGGGCCGTCTGCCCAGCCATGCGCCTGGCCGCGCAGGAGCGCGCCGAGTGGTTCCGCTTGCTGCAGCTACCGCTGGCCGACGCGGAGGCGGTGCTGTCACACCGCCGCGGGCCATGCAGCAAGCAGGAGTCGAGGTGCGGCGCATGCAGTGACATCGCACACTCACCCTGATACGCTTTGTCGAACAACATAACGCTCTTGGGCGACCACAGAGTCGCCATCCCTGCCTGCCCGAGCGCCGCTGTGGACCTGGCGCTGCGCACCAAGCTCAGCGGCTGCGTGCTTGCGCTGAAGCGTGCGCTGCCCAAGCCTTCTCTGCCTGCACAAACCTGGCAGCCCAGGAGAGGGTACCAGCGTTGCGCCCGCAGACCAGGAACGCAGGTGGCGCCGCATGGGGCCGTGCAGCATACATGTGTTCATGTCGTGCGCTATTGCCGGCCAACCCATGCAGTGCCTCCCACAGCATGCGCCAGGAAGCATAGGCATCAGTTTGTGTCTCTTGACAGCGTACAGGGGCCAGGCTCACGTTACAGTTCTGCAGCGCTGAATATACAGGTATGGTCTCTCCTCGCATGCGCGGGCTTGCCGACCTGTGCGAGTGTGCATGTGCAGAGTGCCCGAGGCGCGTTCGGTGTTGAGCGGCAGTCAAGTGGTCGTGAGGAACTAACCACGCGCATGGGAGCACGCCTTGGCGGTCAACACCTGGCCTTGCGGACAAGCGCACAGGCGGCCCATGGCCAGCAGAGCGCGCGCATGCTGCATGGAGCCCTGCAGAGAGCCGCCTGTGCGCATGCGCAGACAAGTGCGCGGAGGCGGCGGAGCGGCAGCTGCTGGAGTCGGTAACCGCGGAGAGTGAGCGCGAGAGCGCCAAGCGCCGCGAGAAGGACAAGCGCAAGGCGGCCAAGGAGCGGCGCGCGGCCGAGCGCCGCGCCGAGGAGGCCGCGCGCAAGGCCGCCGAGGAGGCCGAGCGCGAGCGCGTACAGGAGGAGCAGGCGCAGGTGCCGCCGCCGGCCCTAGCTAGAGCTAGGGTCTGCAGGCGCAGGTGCCGCTGCCGCATCCAGCCAGCCCGGGTTATACCGCGAGCCCGGCCGCCGAGCGCGCCTCTGTGCTGGAACTCGTGTGTGCTTGCAGGAGCGGCCCTGCCAGTGCTTCTCACAGTCGTCGCCTGCTGTACGCGCCTTGCACAGGTTCCCATGCCGTTCGTGTGTGCACTCACCCGTCCTTGCGGCGCCGCGAGGCCTCAAGCAGCTTGAAGCTCGACAGGCGCAATGTACTTATGCCTGCATGATCCAAGGTATGTGCAGGGCCCTGACACGTACAGCGTGCACGCCCGCAGTTTGCAAGGCCGCAGAGGAGCAGGCGCGGCGCCGCCCAGGCCCGCGCATGACAGGGACTGCCAAGGATGTGCATGCGTGCTATGACACGTTCTGAGCCCTGAGTCAGGCAGCGCGCTCCCACAGCGCAAGCGCGAGGCCGATGAGGAGCAGGAGCGGCGCCGCCAGGCGGATGCCGCGCAGCAAGCCGCCGACCTACAGGCGCTCAAGGCGGAGCTGGCCGCGCACCACATTGGTTGCAAGTAGGCGCCCAGCCCAGTATTTGTGGATTTTTGGGAGGCCAGGCTGACTGTCGTGGAGCCTTGGTACCGCCAAGCACGCCAGTCCCGGCTGCTGGTTGTTGAGCTGCAAGCCGTGCTGGGCGCGACCGTCTGTTTGTTGGTAAGGATCCCCAGCTAGCTTCTCAACAAGCATGCCAGGCTGGTGGACGCCCTGCTCGCCTGAGCGAGACGCTTCAGAGCGATATATAGCACACCTCCGCGCCGCCATGCCATATGGTGGTTGCAAGGCAGTCTCCAATGTGTGTTACTGCTCCTGCAGTCACAAGTCAGCGCCCCACTTCCTAGGTCAGTCAACCCTACTTGCCCTACCCTACCCTATGCCCTAACCCTAGGTCAGTAAAAACGGGCGCGCTGTGGCCCTTGCGAGCAGGGTCGCGGATGCGCAGCAGGCGCCCAGGTCCGCCGCCGCGCCGCGGCCAGTGCCCAGCTGGGCGGACGTGGTTGTGCGGGGCGCCACCGCGCCCGCGCCCGCGCCCGCGCCCGCGCCCGCGCCGGCTGACCGGGCTTGGCCTGCGACGGCAGCGGAGGCCGTGGCGCCTGCGACGCGGGGCGCAGAGGCCGGGCGCGGGCCGAGCGCGCTCCCGCAGCCGGCGCAGCTCGGCGGCGTGCTGGCCAAGCGAGCGGCCGATGGTGCGCAGGACTGGCACGGTCCGCGAGTGCATGGCATAGGCAGTGACGTCCTGCACGCAAGTAGCGGACTGTGCATGAACCTGCCTGCATGTGGGCTCACCGTCTTGGCCGGCCGCGCCGCTCAGTTCTGATGCACAAGGTGCCTGAAGCCTGGCTGAGGCTGCCCGTGTCAGTATGCCATCAAGCCTGTGGGTCGGTGCCTGCAGCACCAACAACCTGATAACAAATGGCTCAATGAGTGTTGGGCGCCGATACACAGCCATGCGTCGGCCCCTGGGATGCTGAGCCCTGCCTGTGCCTTGTTGCAAGCATACCGTCTGCCGCTGTCCGCGCTAACGCCTGAAGCGTGCGAGTGTGCGCAGCGGCCGCGCCAGCCGAGCAGCCGACCCCGACGCAGGCCGCGCCGCCGCCCGCGTCGCGCGCCCCCGCGCGCGCCTGGGGCGCCGACGAGCCCGCGCGGCACGCGGCGGTCATGGCGCCGCTCAGGAGCGCCCCTGCGGGCGCCTGGGGCGCCGACGCGCCCGCGCGGCATGCGGCGGGGTCGTCGGCGGACGGCGGCACGCCTGCAGGCGCCTGGGGCGCCGGCGCGCCCGCGCGGCACCTGGCGCCCACAGCGGTGGACGGCCGCACGCCTGCGGGCGTCTGGGACGCCGACGCTACGGCTGTACAGAGCAGCGGACTTGTGGGCGGCTCGGGCGCTGGCGCGCCTCCGCAGCATGCGGCGCCAATGGCGGAGGACGGCCGCACGCCTGCAGGCGCCTGGGGCGCTGGCGCGCCCGCGCGGCACGCGGCGGCGCCGGCGCTAGACGGCTGCACGCCCGCGCGCGCCTGGGGCGCTGACGCGCCCGCGCGGCTTTCGCTGGCGATGGCTGCAGAGGGCGGCGCGCGTGCGCGCGCCTGGGGCGCAAGCGCGCGGCCGTGGCAGCCAGCGGCTGCGGCGGCGGAGGGGGGGACCAGCGGCGGCGCGGGCGACGCTGAGGCGGTCACCGCCGACGAGGAGGAGGCCGCCGCCGAGGAGGAGAAGCAGCTGCAGGCCGCCATCAAGGCATGGCCCCATAAGCTGACCGCCAGGGAGGGAGACCTTGCAGCAAGATGATTTTCTAACGAGCTTGCCGCCCTGCAGCGCGCGTGATCCTGTGCAGCGCCCGCGTCAGAGACACATGTGTGTGTGTGGCGCGCTCTGCCGTGCGCACTTGCAGCTGTTTTCATGCAGCTGTGCTGCAGAGCTCAGGCAAGCTGAAGATGGGCTGCGTGCGCTGGGCGCAAAGCCGCGGGCGCCGCCACAGCCGCGCGCTTTTATCCTCATGGGCAGCCCGGCGCAACAGTGCGTCAGGCGGGCAGGTCACGGCCTGAGCGCGGCGCCGTCGCGCGCCGCCGCAGGCGAGCCTGGCCGAGGTGAAGGCGCGGCCGCCCAAGCGTCACCCGCTGGGCGCGGCGCGCGCGCCGCCGCGCCCGCTGGAGCCCGGCGCCGCGCCCACGGCCGTGCCGGGCCTGCAGAACGAGGCGGGCGAGTACAACTGCTTTTTGAACGTGGTCGTGCAGTGCCTGTGGCACTGCGCCGCGTTCCGGGACGGCCTGCTGCGCCTGCCGCGCGACGCGCTGGCGGTCCGCCGCCCGGCCCGCCCCTGCCTGGCCCACCCCCCCAGGCGTGCCTGCCGCTGCCTTGCAGGCGTGCTGCTCCTGTGACCGCATGCAGAGCAGTGTGCCCTTTGCGGTCCTGCATAGTCAGCGGGCGATGCTGGGCTGCAAGAGCTGCACCTGCTTGCTCTCGCTGCCCGCGGCCGCAACAGCGGCTGTGTGTCCGGCTTACGAACAGAGTGCTTATCTCTTGGCTGCAGGCCTCCAGACCTGGCAGGCCTCCTGACACAGCCGCTGTGGCCGCCCCGCGCACAGGGCAACGCTGTGACGGCGGGCCTGCTCGCGCTGTTCAACGCGTTTGCGCAGCAGGAGGCCGACCGCAGCGGCGGCGGCGGCGGGCAGCGCCAGGTCGTGGACCCTACGCAGCTGCGCGAGGCCCTGGCAGCGTTCGACCCCGCGTCCTTCAGCCAGGGCACGCCCTCCCCGGCCCCATGGGCTGACAGAGCACATGGCGTTGCGCTGAGCCGCAACTGCGGCTCGTGGCGCTGTGGTGCACGGTCGTCCGTCATGCGCCTGTGCTGGACTTGGTCACCTCTCACCTGGGCCCCCTCAGCTCAGCTTACTGAGGTGTGGTGTGCAAGCGCCAGCAACCCATGACAAGCAGCTTTGAGCGGTCACAACACCCGTGCTTCACAAGAGACCCTCTCGATGGCGCCAGACGCCGAGCGCCTGTGTTCCCTGCGCCTGCGAGGCGCCGCGCGGCCGCCAGCGGGCGCGCGGGGAGGCGCGCAGGCGAGATGAGCGACGCCGCGGAGGTGCTGGGCGCGATCTACGACAGCCTGCGCGCCGTGCCGGGCGGCGGCGCGCTGGTGGATGCCGTGTTCGGCCTGCATGTGGCCGAGCGTGTGCACTGCGCCGCCTGCGGCCGCGACACGCACGCGAGCGCGTACACGCAGTACTTTTACAACGCGTCCGCCACCGCGCTGCGCATGCAGGCGCGCGCCCGCGCGGCAGATTGCCCTTGCGCCGCGCGCTTGGTGTCTTGGGCTCCTGGTGACCCGACTACCGCCTGCCGCTCGCACACTCTGTTGGCTAGGGAAGGGGCCACCCTAGCCGGATAGCATCCTGCCAGCACCAACGACTGCCAAGGCTTCAGTACAGCGTGTATGTCGTCGCCGCAAAGGCGCGGTGCCACACCGCTCCCTGTCCACCCCATCAGGCCATGGTGTGGCGCGCCCATGCCTCCGGCCCTGCCCCACCCTGGCGCGCGCTCCGCACAGGCGATGGTCGCCGAGGGCGGCGCGCCGACGCTGGGGCAGCTGCTGCGCGGCCTGGAGCAGCAGCACCAGAAGACGTGCGACGCGGACGCGGCCGGCTGCAACCGGCCGGCCGCCGTGCAGCACTTTCTGGACACCGGCGGCCGCGGCCCGCCGGCCATGTTCGCGCTGCAGCTGGCCTGGGAGTCGCAGCGCGAGCGGCCCGAGGACATCCGCGCCACGCTCGCCGCCATACGCGAGGCGCGCCCCGCGCGCTCCCGGCAACGGCCTTCCCCGGGGACCCTGGACGGCTTTGCATAAGGCTGCTGTCTGCCAAGTGGCTGGCCGAGCAGCCTCACTACAAGGCTTGGCACACCACACCGTGCAGAGCAGCCTGCAACGCCAGCCGCCCGCTGCCGGCCTTGTTGTTCGTTGTCCTCGCAGCTGTGCAAGCATTCCGCAGGTTCGCCCGCCGGCAGCGCACGCGCGGGCCCGCTGCTGCATGCACGTAGCTCAAAACGCGTTCCGGAAGGGCGCCAACATTGTAGGCACATTCTGCGTGCTGACGTTCTGCCATCTTGCAGACCTCCTGCATGCTTCTATTCTGCTGACATGCAGCCCGGGTCGGCCCGTGCGCGCGCACAAGGTGGTGGACATGGCCCAGGGAGGTCCAGGCCTCGAGGCCCAGGGGAAACCCTAACCCTCCGGGCGCGCGCAGGAGGTGGACATCGGGCAGGTGTTCCTGGGCCTGGAGGAGGGCCAGTTCGCGTACGCGCTGACCAGCATGGTCTGCTTCTACGGCGCGCACTACTTTGCGTTCGTGTGGAGCGCGGCGGCGGACGCGTGGCTGCTGTTCGACGACGCGCACATCAGCCGCGTCGGCGGCTGGGACGCTGTCACGGGCAAGTGCTTTCTGGGTCGCATCCAGCCAAGCGTGCTCTTCTTCACGCGCGTGGGGCCGGCGTAGCGCGGGGTGGGGTCTGTATGTGAGCGCTTTGTGAGCCTGTAAAAAGCATCTGGCTGCTGGTTGTACGTGTGTGCTGAGCGCCGCGCTCGTGGGCGCCGTATGTCGGGGTGGGGGTGGGCAGGCGCTTGCCGGTGGGCAGAGCCAGAGCATGCAGGGCTGTGGCGGCGGTGTCGTGTCTGTGTAGCTCAGAGGTCAAGAGTCTTCCCGCTGCAAGGTCTGTCCTTTGGTGAACGTGGCGTTAAACATGTATTCAGCGCACCGCTTGTGTAGGAAAGACACTGTTCAAGCGGGCCTCCGCCCTTTGGCCTCTGCTGGGTCCTGCATATAGGGCTAGGGTGAACGAGATAGGTTTAGGTTGTGGCAGAACCTTGGACCTTGGAACTGTGTTATGTTTGTCCTGCAGGTGTAGAAATGCAATGGGCCGGTGTAAAAGGACTGTCGCATGCAGTGAGATAGCCAAGGTCAGTGCTCGTCTAAAGGATCTCTTCTAGCATATCCTCTAGCACCGCCACATGGCGGAAGTCCAGCTGCCGTGTCTTGCGTAGGGGCTCTGCATGTGCTATGTCTGAAAGGCGCGCACACTCGGAGCCTTCCTTCCTTTACTGTGTCCTCCCAGCTGCACGGCCGCTGCGCTCCGGCACGGCGGCAGTATGATACAGGGCGCCCCATCCTAGGCCAGCAGGGACTCTCTACAATAACCTGACCACCAAGTCCCAGCGTCTGCCCGGCCGTCCGCGCAGCCGCCAGCGCGCAGATGGTGGGGCATGCAGTGGATGTGCTGCTGTCAATGGATGTCATGGTGGGCTCAAGGCGGCCGCGCCGGCCGCCAAGGCGCTGCTCTCGATGCTCGCAAAGCTGCTCGCGAGGGCGGACGAGCCGGGCTTTGCGCTGCGGGGCTCTGGGTGCGCTGCGCCGGCGCCCGCAGCGCGCCTGCGGCCGCTACGCTGCGCATGCATCGGGAGGGCGTGCTGTCACGTGCATCGGCGCGCCTGCCCGCGGCCTTCGTTGCGTGGACGGCGGCAGGACGCGCTCTACGGCTGCGCGCCCGGCCTGCTGCGACTCGCGAGCATCGAGAACACGGTCAACGCGCGGACGCCGGGTAGACGCTGCCAGTGGCGCTGCTGCCGCAATGTCGTAGCTGCTCCCGCTCCCGCTCCTGCCGCCCGAGCGCGTGCGCGCTGGGCCTGCCGCACCTTGCGTGCGCGGCCCACAGCGCCCATGGCGACCATGCATCAATCTTCGTCGCCGACGTGGTGGTGCGCGCGCCGCAGCCCGCAGCCTGTCCTCTCATGCGGCGGCCGAGACGTGCGCGCCGCTGCGGGCGGCGCGTATCAAGGGTATGACAGGGTGTCACAGGGTACAGCTGCTCCCTGCGCGCGCAGGGCGACATGGACCAGCTGGTAGCCAGCAAGGGCCCGGCGGGGTGGCGGCGCTGGTGGCGGCGGCCCCGGGTCTGCCGGCCTTCATTGTTGCCGCGCTGCGCAGGCTGGTGGAGCCCTGTGCGCGCTCTCCTGGCGCGCCCGTCCGCGCCCGACAGGCGGGGGACTCTGGCATGCTGCAGTGACAGGTGGGCGCATTGTCATGAGCGGCAGGTGCAGGAGCAGCAGGAGCAGCAGGGGCAGCAGGAGCAGCAGGAGCAGCAGGAGCAGCAGGAGCAGCAGGTGCGCGCGTGCGCACCCAAGCGCGAAGCGCTCCAGGCGCGCCCATGTGCCTGCCTGAGGGCGCCTGCACTTTCTAGAGCACATCATCACATTGGCACGCGCGCAAATGCAGGATCCCGCTTGGGGTGACGCAGTGCGGCGCACCGCGCGCAGACGCAGGCCGCCATCCTACAGGCCTCAGAGCGGCGGGCCGGGAGGCGTGGGCGACCCACATGGATGGCCGCAGCCTTCGCAGCGCTGCTGCGCCGCCTGGAGCGCGCGGGCGTAGGCGCGGTCGCGCCAGCGTGCGGCCTGGCCACGTTGGCGGGCCTGCTGCAGGACCTTGGGCCCGGGCGGGCGCCGGGCGACGCCCGCGCAGGCAGTCGGCAACCCTTCGTCCAGGCGCATTTAGACGGCGTGGCAAGGCCGTGCCCTTCCTGCTGGCGGCGCTGCTTGACACGCCGGCCGCCGCTGCAGCGCCTGCGCGCCCGCGCGTCCGCGCGAGGACGAGGCCAGGATCACAGAGCGCTCTGGAGGCAGCCAGCGGCGCGGCAGCTGGCTGGGGTTCCCTCAGCTCGCACCCAAGGTGGTTGGCTGGGAGCTGCTGGCGCTGATGCAGGGCATGCTCGGACCGTAGGTGTCCCTCCTCGCCGTGCTCGCCTGTACGATTGCATGTTTGCAGGCAAAGTCCACGCACTGGGTGGGTACTTCATCTGTCCGTCGGCCAGGCAGGTGTACATGTCACTGTGGCAGGGTCGGTGCATGCCACTCCCATTTGCCTGTTCAAGCACGACCTCGTGTCAAAGGAGGACGAGGCTGTGCTGCGGCAGAATGCGGAGGTTGAGCCCTGCGGTTACAAGGCCAGCAAGTGCAATAAGGCAGGGCTGCACGTCTGACAGTCACGCCCCCGACAGGCAGAATTAAAGCGCAACACACCACTACCACGCGTTGCGGTTTGCAATGTGGGCGCACTGCAGGCTCACGGCCCCCTGACCTCTTGTGTACAACTCGGCGTAGGAGGCGGACGTCGCAGCCGGACTCTGCGCCCGCACGTGTCCCCTGTTCTCTTGCACGCGCTGCAGCTCATAGCCGCACAACAGCGCTTGCTGTGACAGAAGTAGCACAGTCCACCCTGCCCGACAGCTGCGCCCGGAGAGCCAGGCAGGGCCTCTGGGGACTGGGCGGTCGGCTGCAGGCACGAACGCAACTACCAGCGCTACACAGCCAGTGAACAGTAAACAGCAAAAGCTCCGTGCTGACAAAGGCATGACGCCTGTGCCCTGCAAGAGGGCGCACTTGGTGAAGCTGCCGCGGCACAGACTCCTCCGCAGAGGCGCCTGAGCCGTTCCGTCTACAGCGCCAGCGGCTGCGGGCGAGGCGACCCAGAGCAGCAGAACTGGACAGGCAAGCGCGGGAAGTGTCAGCGGCCTCAGCACCTCAGACCTGAGTGCGCGACTCCCTGTCGACTGATGCTTACTGCTATGGCTGCCCCGCTGCGACTCTAAGTACTGGCTGACAGCTGTCGCAGCTGTGACGGGTGGCAGCGGCGCTGGCGTGCTGGGAAAGCCAGAGGAAGTGACAGGCCTAAGGGGACAGCGACCTTGGACGTAGATGACTCTAGGTGAGCGAGGAAAGTGTGCATAACATCAAATCGTGTATCAGCTTTTGGCGGAGAGGACATCCTCTGTGGCTCTTGAATGAATGAATGAAAACTTTGTACTGGGACTCTCCTAGTTACAACCGTGTATCGGCCAAAACTGGCCTCTTACAGGCTTGGCAACGATCATGATGAGCGGGAACATCTCAGGACTGACCCTGGGTAGTAGGTTAGGGTGCATGTCAAAGTTAAGTCGACAGCTGACAGGCTTGCACAGCGCAGCAAGCAAAGTCAAGCTGGCAGGCTTACACAGAACACTCTTACTCACCAAGGTGGAGATTGCCTGCTGAGCGTCACCAAGAAGCCCGCGCACGCCTGTTAGGTACGGCATGCCCTGTCTGATACGACCTGTGCGCCTTCTGTGGACTCAACTTGGGTGGTGTGCACCAGCTTACGGCTGCAACACATGCCAGGTATCTTACTTCCACAGCTTGCTGGTACCAAGCATACACACTGGCACCAACCACATACACACTGGCAACAATCTGCCGCATATGCGTTGCAACAGCCTGCCATCGCAGCCCGCTCGCAGAGACAGGCGCGTGCGGGGCGCGCAGGAGCCACCTGCCTCGCAGGAGTCTCTCAGTGCCTCCCAACCACGGCAGTGCCAGGCCTGCAGGAGCGCGCATCCGCGCCAAGCCGGTGCGAGCCACAACTCGCTGAGCGCACGGCGCAGGCTGCCAAGCTGAGCGCAGAGACCTCTTCGCATCATAGCTGCTATGCTGCAGTTGCACTGCCAAGCTACCATTGCCTTGCGCGGTGTGCAGATGCCGCAGGCCGCCTCCTGACACGCTGCCTGTGAGAAGTGACCGCACAGGACATTGTCGCGCCAGTATCCTAGGCAGTGTATTTGGTAGCGCAATGTGCCGCAGCGAGGGCGTGAGGCCATCCGCTCTGCATGCACATGCATGGGGTTGGGTCAGGATGACACGCTGTGGCGCACTGTTGAGTGCATGGTGATCACTCAGACTAACATGCATGCCTGCATGTTTGATTTCAGCCTCAGACAGGGTGCCACTTGACATGCAGTCGGCCACGCGCCTTACGATGTCCGCACCGCATGCAGGCTCTCGCATGGCGCAACTCGGAGCCGGCGACCAGAGGCCCGTGCAGGTGGGGCACTCGCGCGCTGCGTGATGCGCTGCAGCTGTGCATGCATTATTACATGAGGCGCTGCCTCATCCGGCCAAGCGATCTCGCACGGCAGAGAAGCACGTGCGCCGGTCTGCTCACGCATGCGATGCCTGGGTTGCGCCAGGCCATCGGCATCCTGCAGCTCCCCGAAGAACTGCTGCGCAAGGTCATTGCGCTCTCCTGGGCGGCTCGACCGGAGTGGTCTGCCGCTGAGGAAGTGCACCATGCCGTAGAGCTCCACAGCGTGTGCAGGGCGCTGCGTGCATCGCTGCGTGCGCAGCGGCTGCCGCTAGTATTGGACTTCGGCGATGCGCCGCTGACCCCGTGCCAGCGCGCATGGCTGACGCGGTGGGTGACGGTCGGGGTTATCGTTAGTCTGGCGTTCCATCATCACGACTGGCGGGCAACAATCAACACCGTCATTAAGCAGCATTGCCGCACACTGCGGCAGCTCGTCGACGTGCCGCTGCAGTGCCTGGCCGTGCTCAAGAAGCGCCATGCGCCTGCTGTAGACCTTAGCAGCGCGCGCGCTCTGACGCACCTGCAAGTGTGGTGTTCCTGGGGCAACCCGTGCAGCATGACGAACCCAGTCCGCGACGCCCGTTTTTACCTGTTTCCGCGCAGTCTGCCGCCCTGCGTGACCCAGCTTGAGCTGGTGGCTGCTAAAGATGATGTGCTGCCCGCCATGGAGTGGGTCACACCGCCTGCCGAGCCCCTGCCGCAGTTGCAGCGCATTTTGGTGACGGGGGTTGAGGGTGGCACCTGGCCGCGGCAGGTGGCCGTGGGCCGGCTGCCGCTGGTGAGGGGGCTTGCAGCGCCTCCGGCCCTGGCAGTGTTCGACATTAATCATGGTGTTTATATACATGCAGACCTGTTTCTGCATGTGTCCAGCCTCTACGTGGAGTGCCGCGATATTATAATGTTGCACCCGGCCCAGGAGGGCGGGACGGGGTTGTTGGTGCCAAGCATGTGCTCGCCGGCGCTCAAGTCGGTTGTGCTTGACACGTACGGACGGAGACCGTGTGTTTTACTCCGTCCCACCCCGCTAGGCGACGATGAACTCATGCTCGGGTCGCCGCGCGCCGTGCTGCGCGCCATGCTCAGGCAATATTCCGCGCGCTTTGCATTTGAAGTGCGCGGAACCTGGGAGACTGCCCCCTCGGACGACTACGAGGTAGTGCAGCACCTGGCGTGGCGCGTGTGGCCGCCGCCGGGCTCGCCCGAGTGGCAGGCCGCGGCAGCCGCGCATGCGCAGGCCGAGGCCTGTGCGTCCAGCGACATCGTTGCAGAGCGCCGCGAGGAGTAGGGTCTGCGCTGCCTATATAAGCACTCGTTGCTCGTGACCGCGGCCTGCTTCGCGTGCAAGCTCGGTTATCGCCCCTCTTGCGGGAGCCCTGCCATGCGAACAGCCCTACCTGCATAGCGTACAGTGTGGGCGCACGACACAGCCAGCCCTGCGGCCATGTCCACAAGGCGGCGACGCAGTCCCCGTAACTTGGCAGAAGCGATGCGCCGCAAGCGTGTAAACTCCCCATGCACCCACTCGCCACTGTGCATGCGCACAAGGTGCTGCCTACGCAGGACATGAGCCAATGCCAAAGCCCCATATACAAACGCATGCTATGCAGGTCTGCCAGGTGCGCCGTTTGTGAAAAGCCCAGAGCTCGGCAGATGCGCGTGGCGACACGTAGGGCAGTGCAGCAATGCGCCTGCGGCAGTCCTGGCTGCCTGGCCTTGCACCTTGGTAATTGTCAGGGCATGGGCGCCTTTGCTGCAGGGTCCTGTGAGGCCCTCTTCCCTTTGCTTGGGTGCGCCGCACACCACGCCTGGCGTGCAGCGCTAGCCTCTGCATGGGCGGCGCTTGCCATGCGTATGTACAACAGCGCGTGTTTGCAGGACGCGCGCTCCCACGCTCTGCGCTCCCACGCTGTGATGCTTTTGTGGCCTCATGCGACCTCCGCATGGTGCATGGCAGCGTGTGCACCAAACTCGATTGAGGCTGCACCCGGGTGGGGTCATATTATTGCTCGATTCGGGGAGCCTGGAGGGTGAGGGCAAGCATGCGCCCAAGTGTGCGCTGGGAGGCAACTGTGTGGCGGCCGCATACCATCTGCACTGCAGAACGCGGTGCGCATGGACGGAAAGATTGGGATTTGGGGTTGTGAGGCAGAACAAAACTGGGCATGTCCCCCGATCGGGCTGCTGGACGCCTCTGCTGCAGGGTCCTCTGAGGCCTAGTTCTGCTTGCTGGGGCGCCCCGCGCGTCGCGCCTTGGGCGACCGGCCAGAGCTGCCATGCGCTGCAGTGAGCTCGGCATGCCAGGGTTGCTGCCTGAAGAGAGCGAAGAGCAAGCGCGAGCGGGGCTGCTTCTCTGTGCCCCGCGCAGCATGCGGTGCAGGGCACTGTAGCGCGGACTGTGGCATGACCGCTGCATGACATGACTGCACATCTGTCGATTTCACATCGCACATGAAAAATGCAGGTTTGCAGTCAAAAGCAGTGCTTGTGGCTCTTTTTTGCCCACATGCACACACACATACGCCCACAAAGCATACACTAATGCGTACAAAGCAAAAACAGACACTACAAGGCATCCAGGTCGATGTACACGCAGCGGGCCATCCCCGCCAGCGCTCTACCATAGCACACGTGACACTTTTACACATTGTCTATCTCAGACAAGCCTGCACGTCTTTCGCCCTTCAAAAGTACACCTCGTCACAGGTCATTGTGAGGAGCGCTGAAATGCGAAGGTCAGGAGCGGGCGCCTATATGCAAAGTTTGCGCACTTGATGAAGAGGAAGCCCTCAGGCATTTAAGAAATGCCTCAGGGCCTCTTCTTCATCAGATGCGCGAACTTTGCGTACAGGCGCCCGCTCCTGACGTCAGTGGCCGCCGCCTTGGCCCCGCCGTCCGACCCGCCGGCCGCCTGGGCGCCGCCCTGAGGGCCTGCAACCCCCGTGGCGGCGCTGCCTGCGCCAGCGTGTGCGCCGGCGCGGCCGGGCGGACTGGAGCCGGGGCCGCCCTGCGCCGCCGCCGCCTGGCCCTGCACAGACCGGGCATGGTTGAGCAGCGGCGTACCAACTACTTTGCAAGCGTCACATCGGCTGCTGGCGTGTCAGGGGCGCGTGCAAGTGCTGCGCAACCCTGCGACTGTGCTCATGCAGGCTGTGCAACCCGCGCGGGCATGCTCGCAGCGCATGCGGCAGGAGGCGGCACTCTCTTGGCTCGACAGGTCATGCAGTGAGAAAGCGGTGACATGCACCTGCGGAGCGACCGCCGTTGTTGTTTCCCAGGGCGCTGGCCGGCCCGGCGCGGCCGCGGCGAGCGTCCGCCAGTCATCCCCACTCAGGGCGATGTCCAGGAGCGATGGAATCGCGCGGCGCGCGGGGGGCGGGGGCGCGCCGGCGAGACCGAGCGAACCGCCAGCGGCCCCCGCGGCCAGCCCGGCGCCGCCCAGGGGGACCTGCGCGGGCGCGGCCGCAGCGCCGGCCGCCTGCAGCGCCCTCGGCGCGCCCGCGGGTCGCCCAGCACGCGGCGGCTCCCACCAGGGCCGCGACTCGGTCGTGCGGGCTGGGCCCGCCGCCGCTTCTGGCACGGGCGCGGCGACGCGCTGCTCAGCGTTTTCTGCTTCCCACCACTCCTCTTCCCACCAAGGCGCGAACAGCGCCGCGTGCGGCAGCGCACCGCCGCCGGGCGGCGCCGCGCCCACGGGCGCCTCGTGGGGCGCCCCGCGCTCGGCCTTCACGGGCACAAGGCCGCGCTCGACCCGCACGGACGACAGGTCGCACAGCATCTCGTCGGGCAACAGCGGCGGCGGCGCAACCCGGCGGCCGCGGCCGCGCGGCGCGGCGGCCGCGCGCGGGCCGCCGCCCGCGCGGCGCTTGTGCGCGGGCGGCCTGGCTGCCTCGCCGTTGCCTGCCTCCTCCGATCATGCCAGGCAGGGCCGTGACGCAAGAGCATGTGTGGGCAGATGCTCAGTACGCTGTTCCTGCTGCAGCAAAAGCACTGCAGCCTGCACAGCCTTGCCTGCTGTCAGTAAGCGGCCCGTCCCCGTCCTGTTGCCGCTCCACTTGTGCGTGGCTGTGACCTCGAGACTTTCGAAATATTTTCGTTATCGACTTCAGTGTTGCAGGCAGAAGTCCTGCCTTTTGCCCGGCAGGGTTCTGCCTGGCGGGCAGAAGGCTTCTGCCCGCATGCAGAAACCTGGCAGAACCTTCTTCCAGGGTTTTGGCCCCATATGCCCCTAACCCTAGGCCATGCGACCCCACACATACACACAATTCAGGGGGTAGGCACACATTCGGCGCCGTTCTGCCCAGGCTTCTGCCAATCTGCCAAAGGGGCCTGCCGTTCTGCCCAGACCCAAAGCGTTCTGCCTGCAACACTGATCGACTTGTGCTGTATTACCTGGCTGTGTATTGGAACTTCAAAGGAGCACAGCCTTTTGCGCTGCCGCAGCCTGTGAGGTCAGCTCCCGCTAAGCAGGACCGCCGGGCCGTGGTAAGAGGTCTTGGAAGTGCGTGAGCAGTGAGGCGCAGCTGTCCGAGAAAGTTCTATGTGCCAGCTGCATGCGCTGCATGGGGCGTGCGCGCCTGCGTGGCGTGCAGAGTGCGGCCGCGGGCGCAGGGGCAGCTGCAGGCGCTGGTCTCTGAGAACGAGCGCCATGCGGCGGAGGCCGCGGCCATGGCCGCCGCCGGCCTGGGCGACACAGCCGCGCTGCGGCCGCCTGGGCGGCGTGGAGGGCGCGCTCACCGAGACGCGCGCGCTGGCGCAGACCCTGAACGACGCCCCGGGCGATGCGCGTGCGGAGGCCGCAGCCCTGAGCGACGCGTGCGGAGAGGCAGCCGGCGCCCAGGCAGCCGCGGAGGAGTGGCTGGCCGGCGCGTAGGCGCGCCCCGCCGACGTTACCTCTCGAAGACAGGCTGCAGCAATGCTCTCACCGCGTGTTGCAGGACATGCCGCTGCGCTTGTCTGTGCAACTCAAAACTGCGTCTGCGTGGCCTGCAGGTGGAGGCGGGGGGGGGCGCTGCGGGCGCGCCTGCAGGACGCCGAGGCGGCGGCCGCGGCGGCCGCACACGAGCTGGCAGCTGAGCTGGCCGCCGGGCATGAGGCGGACTCGCTGCGGGCCGAGACGAGGCCGCAGCCGCTGCCGAGGGCGCCGCCGAGGAACTGGCGGCGGCGCGCGGCGAGGCGGAGCGCCTGCGCGGCGAGGCGGCCGCGGCGGCGGAGGTGGCCGCGGCGGCGCGTGGCGCGGTGGTGCGGCAGCTTGCGCACGGCAGCCGCGGAGCGCTCCGCTGCGGCGGCAGAGGCGCAAAGGCATGCGCGCATGGTTGACCCGCATCTGGTGCTCGCATTTGAATATGTCCCGAATAGCAGAGCCACTAGCATCCTTGGGAATGTAGAACATTGGCACACGGGTTTGACTTTTAGGCATGTACGCTGCCAGGCTGAGCAGGTCTGGCTGTGAGCAGACATCCATGCAGCTGCCATTGTCTTGCAGGCTCAGCAGACCGCTAGCAGTAGCGGTCGACTGGGCATGCAGTGCTGAGCATGCGGGCGCGCGCCGCTTGCAGGTGCGACGACGGCGCGGCGTTTGAGGCCGGACAGGGCGCGCTTGGCACCGTGCTGGACCGCCCGGAGGCGCACTGCGGCGCGCTCAACGCCGACCCGGCGGCCGAGTGCGGCGCGAGCAGCACGCCGCGGCCGCGGCTGCAGTCGCCGGCGCACTCCAGCAGAGTGAGGCGCGGCAAGCGGCTTACGCGTGAGCTCGCTGACGCGAGCGCGGAGGCTACAACGGCGACCGCTGAGGCCGCAGACCTCTCGCGCGCTTTGGCTGCATTGCGCGCGGAGGCCGCGGCGGCGAGCTGCGAGGCCGTGCGGCTGGCCGCCGAGCTGGCCGGCGCGCGCGTGACCGCGGCGGCCGCCGCCGAGCGCGCCGAGCGCGGACGCGGAGCTGGCGGCGATCGGCGCGCAAGCCGCGGCGGTGGCCGACCAGGCGCGCTCGGCTGCAGATTTTTGACCCGCCCCGCATGCGCATCTTGCTGCATGCAGTTGTGCGTGGTTAGCAGTGGTGGCGCCTGTTGGCATGTGCGCTCAGTGCTACGCTGCATGCTTAGCCCGAGGTGTGCTGGGGTATGGATGCGTGCGGCATGCCTGCGAGCGGGTCGCCATGCGCAGACGCGGGCGGGCCGCGGCGTTGCAGGCGGAGCGGTTGCACGCCGAGCTGGCGGCCGCGCGAGACGCCGCGCGCGCCACGGCCGAGCAGCGCACCGGCCTGCAGGCCGCGACGCGCGACCTGCGCGCCGGGCTGGGCGCGGCGGCGGCGCGCATGGCGGCGGCGGAGGGTGCGCTGGTGGGGCGCGCGATAGGGTCCAGGCCCTGGAGGCGGAGGCCGCGCTGGCGGGCGCGTGCGAGGCCGAGCGCGCGGGGCGAGCAGGCGGGGCGCGCAGCCACGGCGTGCGCCAGCGAGGTGGCCGCCGGGCGCTCTAAGCGCACTGCCCAGACGGCCCAGGCACGCGCCCTGTCCGCGCGCGCCGCCCGGGCCCCTGCCTGAGGCCGAAGCATACCATGCGCGCAACCAGCAGCAGCCTCCCTGCATGTCATGGCCAGCTTCCACTGTAGCATTGCATCTGCTTATATCATCGTCAACCTGATTGAGAGCGCCCCTCCGTCTTCCGCGACTTGCGTCTGCTGACATCCTATCGCGCCGCGCAGCATGAGCGGCTGCAGGCGGAGGCCGCGGCGCAGGCGCGCGCGCTGCAGGGTCAGCCGCCGAAGCCGAGGCGTGCCGCTGCCACGTGCCCACGACGGCTGTCAGGCTCAGTGGGGTCGAGTGCGCGGAGTGCGTGCATGCTTGGCGTGGAGGGTGAGCACTCCAACCAGCCTGGCGCGCCTGTCACTTGCGCGTGGGCCTGGTCCCCCCCGCGACTGCGCTGCCAAGTTGCCATAAAATGTTGACAAGCACCATGTTTCAGGCCTTGACGTGTCGAACGGATGTCCCGCTTGCCTGTAGGCGGCGCGCAGTGAGGCCGCCCAGGTCGCGCGCGCGACCTGTAGGCAGCATGCGCGGCGCTCGAGGCCGAGCTGGCGAGCGCGGCTGGTCGCAGCGATGCGCTCGAAGCGCGAGCCGCGGCCGCAGCCGCCATGGCGCACGAAGCAGAGCTCCGTCCCGCCCAGCTCGAGGAGCGACGCGCCGCTAGCGCGGCGGAGCTGGCGGCAGCTCCCGAGCGCGGCGCCCAGCTAGCGGAGCAACTTGCCGCGCGCGCGGCCGCGCTGGACGCGGCGCGCGCGCACGCCGCTGAGGTCTAGCAGCGGATGACGGCCGGCGCCGCGGCGCTGGCCGCGGAGCGCGCCGCTACAAGCGAGCTCGTTGAGCAGCGGGCGGCTGCTTCGGAGGAGCTGGCCGCCGAGCGGGCCGGCGGCGCGCGCCTGACGGATGGCCCGGCTGCCGTCGAGGCGCGCGCCGCGGCCGCCACCGCCGACCTGGACGCCGGGCGGGCCACGCGCACGCAACTTGCGGAGGACCTGGCCGCGGCCGAGGCGCTGGCGGCGGCCAGCGCCGTCGAGCTGGATGCGGCGCGGGCTGGCATCGCGGCTGCGCAGGGACTTGCGGCGGCCGAGGCGCTGGCCGCGGCGGCCGTGTCGGACCGCGACGCCGGGGCCGCCGAGGCGCGCGCCCTCGCGCCGCGCCTGGCTGCGGCGGACGCGGCGGCCGAGGCGGCCGCGGCGGCCGCGGGCGAGCGCGCGCGGGCCGCGGCGGCCGACGCGGCGGGCCTGCGCGCCGCGCTCGCGCTGCGCGAGGAGCTCATTCTGGACCAGGGCGACCGCCCCAGGGTGGGCGCCCGCGCCTCCATGCGCGTCGTCGGCAGAGCATGTGCATCCATGCACCTATGATGAAGCGCGCAGATCCCATTCGCCAGGAAAGAGCTGCTCTGCTGTTACAAGACGCAGACCACGCTGTTCTGACATGCGCTCCATCGCAGACCACTTTGTGAGCCTAGGCTGCAGCAGACATGACCCGGGCCAGGAGTCTGGCTGTCTCGCGGACACGACCATGCTCTGGTCACCTGAAACACTCGGTAAGCAATCACCTCAGGCCCTGTGGCGCCATGCAGCCGCGCGGTGGCGGTGCGCAAGGTCAAGGCGGCTGCGCGCGCGGAGCTGGCCGCGCGCGACGGGCGCGCGCGCGAGCTCGCGGCCGAGCGCAACGCGGCGCTGGCGCTCCCCAGCAGCACGCGCAGCAGGCGCAGGCGCGCGCCGGCTGATCTCACCGCAGCACCGCAACAGCCCTCCATGCTTTCTGCCGGCACATGTGCTCGGGTTTGCTTGCTGTGCTTGCATGGTGCCGGAGACGCGGGGCCCGGGGCAAACCCATGCGCGCGGCACTGCCCACTCTGGCGAAGTTAAAGAGACCAGCTCCTTATGAGACTGTCAGGCTCTGCACTCACCAGGCTCATCTATGAAAGTGATGTGTAGGACTGCCTGTCAGGAACGTTGCCTAAGCGCAGGCGGCGGAGGAGGCGCGCATGGGCGGCCGATGAGCGCGGCGCGCTCGCGGCGCAGCTGCGGGCGGCGACGGCGAGCGCGGCGCCGCGCTGCGCTGCGTGCGCGACCTGGCCGCCGCGCTGGGCGTGTCAGCCGCTGAGGACGCGCGCGGTGCGCTGCGCGCGCTCGGCGCCGCACGCGGCAGACGCACCCCTGCCTCTCTCACTCGCGGCTGAAAATCTGATGTGCCAACTCCAGCCTCGGTGAGGTCTGTGAGAGTGCAGGAAGTGTGTTGGAAGCTGAGTGGGCCAAGATGGCTGTTCCAGGCCCGGCCCACACCTCGGCGCCTGGGCAGAATGCGCCAGGGCGCCGCGCTCCTCCCGCTGCATCATCCCGCGACTTAATTGAGCAGCATGCACTAGGGCGAAGACATTCCTGCAACATCATCCTGCATACAAGCTGCTTCCAAAGAGCAAGGCAGCCAGCCCCCCCCCCATGCGCGCAGGGCGACGGAGGTCGAGCTGGCCGAGGCGCGCGCGGCCACAGAGGACGCCGAAGGGGCCGCCGCGCAGCCGGAAGCGCTGCGGCGCAGTGAGGCCGCCGCGCGTGCGGCCGCCGCTGCCGGGCACCAGGCGCGCCCGCCCGCCTGCGCCGCCCGGCGCGCAGCTGGGCAGTTGACATGGCCGCGCGCTCGCGCAGCTTCGGCTGTTGCGGTGGAGGCCTGCATACAGGCCCCGGCGCTGGTCCTGGCTCGGCTGCGTGGCGGTGCTCAACACGCCTTGCTGGGCTATGTAAAATAGGTAAAAGGATAGGGTGTAGGTATGTGCAGAAGCCAGCGACCCGCCGCGCGCAGGACAAGCTGGCGACGAGCTGGAGGCGCAGCGCGCGCACGCGGAGGCCGCGCTGGCGGCCGCGCGCGCGGCCCGGCCGCGGCCTGCTGCGCCGGCTGGCCGGCGCGTGCCACCTGCCTGCGCCCGGCGCGCGTGCGCGTACGATGCGGTGGTGGCGCCCTAGGCTCGACCGAGGGTCAGGGGTCGGGGCGCGGCTCCCGCGCACGCGCGGGCATGCACCCTGCCCGGGCATTGGAACTTGCTCGCAAGGGCCCTGCCCTGGTGTGCGCCGCGCACACGTGCGCACCGTGCGACACTGTCGGGCTGGCCCTGCCCTTGGGGTGGCGCTCCTGTGCGGCGGGGATGGCCCACGTGTCCTGCAATGTCGGCGACGGGCGGGGATGATGCGCTGCAGCGGCCCTGGCCCCGCACGGCGTGTCAGCGCATCCAGCTTCGCGCTTGCATGTGCACTGGCATTGTGGATTCGCAGGGGCACGGCAAGCTAGCATGCAGACGCATGTGGTGGTGGTGGTGGTGCACCAGGAGTTCCTCCACCCTGATCATGAGTGTCTGGACGATGCGGCATTTCTGTGCAGGGGTGGAATGTCTGTAGCATGATCCCATCCCGAAGGCATGCACAGTCACAGTGTGGCTCGCCTGACAGCGCCTGTGTGTATTGTGTATTATTGTATTATCAGAGGAGAGCATCAGGCATGCCTGGCATCTGCATGTGCACAGCACTGCCCTGTAATGGAGGCTTCTGCCTGCTTCAAGCTGGGTCAGTGCAGATTCCGACGCATAGCAACGGCCATTAATCCTTGTTCCGGGAGCTGCTAGATTCCAATCAGGTGCAATTCGTGACATGCATGGAGGGCTGCTGATGAACAAGAGGCTGCGCGGCTGCAAGCCCTGGCTCAACCAGCGCGAGCCTGCACTTCAACACACAGCAGAAAGTCATTACGATTACAAACAGGGCTAAACAGGGCTGATGCATGCCAAGTGAATTGGACGATGCAGAAGCGCCATCAAGTGCATACCCGAAAAATAAAATAAAAAAATGCATCGCCAACCCTGCTCGGGCTGGAATCGCGCCGGTGCTCAGTTTGCGGCTCCGCTGGGCGTCAGCGGCGCTTCCAGAGGCCTGGGCGGCGCAGGCGCGCCATCGCATGCAGCCTCGCCTGCACCGGCCGCAGGATCAGCGCCGTCGGGCTCCATCGCCTGCGGCTCGCCAGACCTGCGGCAGTGCCAGGGCTTGGAGCCCATGCGCTGCTCGTAAAAAGGGACTCCCCCCTAAGTAACTGCTGCAGCGTGGGGAACCCTATCAGCTGAGCAGCATGGGCACGAAGGGCGGCCACGCTGGCGGCGCAAGGCCACCGCCTGAGATAGCCGGCGGCGCAGCAGCAGCGGCGCAGCTGTGCACCACTGGTCCAGCCGCTCGTGGATCTGCTGCAGCGAGGACGCGCGCGCAGGCGTGGCGGCCGCCGCAGACGCGCGCTCGGCGGCTGCGGTCGCGGCCGTGATGCCAGGCGCCATGCCCGCGGGCTGCCGCAGCACCAGGCCCAGGATCACCCGCGGCTGGTACAGGAACAGGTAGTGCGCGGCCTGCTACACGATGTCCGCGCCGCGCCAGCTGACTGGGCTTGGCCTGCGACGGCAGCAGAGGCCGCGGCGCCCGCGACGCGGGGCGCAGTGGCCGAACGCGGGCGTGGCGGGCCGAGCGGGCTCTCGCAGCCGGCGCAGCCCGGCGGCGTGCTGGCCAAGCGAGCGGCCAATGGTGCGCAAGACTGGCACGGTCCGCAAGTGTGTGGCATAGGCAGTGACGTCCTGCACGCAAGCTGCGCACGCGTGCGTGAACCTGCCTGCTTGTGGGCTCACCGTCTTGGCCGGCCGCGCCGCTCAGTTCTGATGCATACGATGCCGGAAGCCTCGCTGAGGCTGCCCATGTCAGTATGCCATCAAGCCTGTGGGTCGGTGCCCGCAGCACCAACAACCTGATGAGGAATGGCTCAACGAGTGTCGGGCGCCGATGCACAGCCATGCGTCGGCCCCTGGGATGCTGAGCCCTGCCTGTGCCTTGTTGTCAAGCAGACCGCCTGCCGCTGTCCGCGCTGACGCCTTGAAGCGTGCGGTGTGCGCGTCGGCCGCGCCAGCCCAGCAGTCAGCCACGATGCAGGCTGCGTTGCCGCCTGCGTCGCGCGCCCCCGCGCGCGCGCCTGGGGCGCCGACGCGCCCGTGCGACATGCGGCGGGGTTGGTGCCGCCCTGGAGCGTGCCCGCGAGCGCCTGGGGCGCTGATGCGCCCGCGCGGCACGCGGCGGCGACGGCGGGCGACGGCCGCGCGCCTACGGCGCCTGGGGCGACGACGACGCGCCCGCGCGGCATGCAGCGCCGACAGCGGCGGACGCAGACGGCCGCGCGCCTGAGGGCGCCTGGGGCGCCGTCGCAGCCCTACCAGCACTGCGACACCCCCGCACCGCCTGATGCTGTTCCTGTTCTGAGGGTTGCTCCTGCGCAGGGCTCGCAGCGCGCTCGCTGCAATCGCATGCACAGCAGCAGAGTGCCCAGGTGCCAGCAGTGTGATCAGCACCGGTGCACCCCCGCACTCTCTGACGCTGTCTTTGCTCTGACCACTGCCAGCGCACAGGTTTGCCAGCGCCATGGCAGCCGCCTGCTGCAGAGCAGCAGAGCTACCAGGCGCCAGCAGCGCGCTGCCGGCCATGGCACTGACACATGTGTGCGATGACAGGAACGAGAACAGGGACAGCGTCAGAGAGTGCAGGGGTGCAGCGGTACTGATCACACTGCTGGTACCTGGGCACCCTGCTACTGTGCGTGCGACTGCAGCGAGCGCGCTGTGAAGCCTGTGCAGGAGGAATCCTCAGAACAAGAACAGCATCGGGCGGTGCGGGGGTATCGCACCGCTGGTTGACCTGCTGGCGCTTGGCAGAAGCGCTGATGTGCAGGGAAGCGCTGCAGCGGCGCTAACAGACCTCCTTGCATCGGGGAGTGTGGGGGGGTATACGCGCTGGCCCGGCTGCTGGCGCGCAAAGTCCCCCCCGCCGTGACTGGAAGCACGGTAGGGGCGCCATAGTTCTGTGCCGTCGCCACACCGAGAAACAGCTCTGTGTGGAAGAGTGTGTGGGCCGCGCAGCGCTGATCAGGCTGTAGGCCCGCGACAGCTCCCGTGGCTTGAAGAACATGACTACAGATGCACTGCACAACCTGCGCACCTGATTATGAACGTAGAGTGCGGGGCCATTGCAGCCTGGCCGGGCTGCTGGCGAAGGACGGCTTTACATGCGTGCACGAGGGCGCCGCGCGCGTGCTGGCCACTGCGGCTGGTGATATGCAGAAGCAGGATGTGGTCGGTGTCTGCGGGGGGAAGGCAGAGACCTCGTTAGCTGGGCTCGCATGCGCCTGCTTACGGGCAGCACACGAGCGGGCAGCGGCTGCGCAGGTCTCGGCCGGTGGCCGTGCGAGCCGGACGATGGTTAGGTATCAAGCCCAGGCTTGCGCGGCCGGTGCGCTCTGCACTGCTTGCGCAAGCGGCAGCGCTGGTGGCAGTGCGTTGCTGTGAGCAGGACTCTGGCTCCACATGGTGGTTGTCGGGGACATCAGACCAGGCGCTGGTGGCAGGCGCTGTCATGTATGTGCTGGGTCGAGGCATCAGCATCAGATGAGCATGCTATTGCAAGTGGTACAGGTACAGGCCGGAATGTGAAAGGAGTCTTGCATAGGTATGTCAGTGGTGTTGCATGCACAAAGACGCATGTATACGAACACTGTCGCTAGGTCACTGCTGCATCGCCGGCATGGCCCATTTCATCTTTGCAAGCAACACCTCCGTGCATGTTTGTCCACAGACATTGAACAGCAGGCTGGCACACACCGCTCAGACGAGCAGCACCTCGTGCGGCATGACCTTTCCGTTATGCCGTATTACCTGGCTGTGTGTTACAAAGTTGGAACTCCCAAAGAGCACAGCCTTGCGCCGCAGCCTGTACACATGTGATGTCAACTCCCGCTAAGCAGGACCGCCGGGCCGTGGTAAGAGGTCTTGGAAGTGCGTGCATCAAGGGACAGTGTTTGGAAACATATGCTGAGCAGCTCAGCGCGTCTGCATGCAGCACAGTCCCTGCGACGTGTGAATGCCCTGCATACGGCAACCGGCTGCGCCAGCATGGCCAGAGTATATTGCTTGGCGCACCGCATTAGTCCTCGCATGTGCAGCGCAGCGCACGGGGCAGGGCGCCCGTCGCCGCGCGGGCTGAGCCCGAGGCCGCCAACGCGCCACTGTCTGGGCAGGTGAACCTGAGGTGCGTTGACAGCCGCTCAGCACAGTGCCCATACGCACACGAGTTGGCTACAGAGCTGCGGGGCCTTGGCGCTCCACCAGTGCTGTAGTGGCGCGACTGGCCTCTGCAGAGGCACGACCGTGTGAGCCGCCTCGCCAGCCTGTGAGCATGACTTGTGCGTGGCGCCGCTGCCACGCCGCTGTGAGCACCTTGCTTGCGCAGCTCGTAAAGCAGCCTTGAGGCAGTGGCCTGGTAGCCGCGCAGGCACACCCGCCACTTGCTGCCGGATGTGTACAAGGCGTCGGCGGACGGCGGCGCGGCCACGCCACCGTTCAGCGAGGTGTCGTTCACGACCGGCAACGTCGACAAGCTGCGCGAGGTGTGCCGGGCAGACCCCGCGGCGCCGCGCCGGCGCGGGCTGCACCTGCTGCGGCACCCCACAACGGCGATCGCGACGGCCTGCCAGCCGAGAGTAAGAGCTTCCATCCTCCAAGGCTGTGATGTTTTGCAGGAGCGCCTTCGGCCAACGCAGCGCCCCGCATTGCATACACCCAGAGCTGTCAAGAAATCGACTTGTTCTAGGCCTCTGTTCAGCATCGTGCTCTACTTACAACTGCAACCACAGGGATTGCCTTTCATTGTTTGACAACAAGCTACTGACGTGACAGCTGCAGGCCGCGCCTCTAGCTGGGCGCCATGTAATGTCCGGGAAACCTGGCACCTGCCAAATAGGCCCGCGCCTGACGGAGGCGCGCGCAGTGCGCAGACGCGTACCCCGTGCCTGGCGTGCTGCACTATGCGCTCAGCCACGGCCACGGGCAACCCGTGCCACCGCTGTACCAGCCCGCCTACTCCCCGCAGGGCCGCCGCAGGGGCCGCCGCGCTCGCAGCCGGCCGCGTCAGCCATGGCGCGGTCCCGCCCTGCCCAGCGCGGCGTGCCTGCTGCGTAGACGGCGGGCGGTACAGAGGTGGTGCGCATGGGCGCGCATGAGCGCCAGGCGGCAGAGCGTCTTGTGTGGTTCTGGATGACACCTGCCGGTTCCGCTGCTGCATCCATTTCCCTCTTATGGGACCCTGCGGGCGCCTCTGGTGGGGGCCAGCGCCTCGCTGTGCTGCAGCACCCGGGCTGCCTGTCCGGCCGGACAGTGGAGCACACTGATAGCATTGTGGTTGTCTGACATGCAGAGGGTATGCAGCTTGCCTGCCAGCTGAGTGCAAGCTCGCGCCTGCTTTCCACCAGGGGCCGCACCCAGGGCGTGCAGGCGGCGCACACCCTACCGGTCAATCCAGCCCCGACACTGTCCTGCTTGCCGCCTGAGCCTGCGCCTGGGGCCCGCAGGCTGTGCACGTGCCCGTGTTCTACTGAAACCCCGCCACCAGGTCGTAGCCGGTACCCGATAACCGTGCGGACCCCGCTGCCCCGCCTGCTGTGGGATGAGATGCATAACAACTCAGTCTGCGTGCATCCCCCCTGCTGCGTGCCGTCTTCAAGCAGGACTGCACGAGCAGGTCCCGCCCCACGCAATGGATAGTCGTTACCTGCCCAGCAAGGCACTGCGTCCGGCCCCTGCAAGTGCCCCTGTGAACGACTGTATTCGTGGGGCCATCAGCGGCGATGTACGGGAGCGGGCACAACGTGCCGATGATGCCAGGCATGGCCGGGCCGCCGATGATGGGCTACCCGGGCTACCAGGCCATGCTGCCGTGCCCCGGCTCCTACGGCAGCATGGTGCGCCCGCCGCTGCCAGTTCCGCTGCCTTTGCTGCGGTACCTGTCAGCCAGCACCGGGCTGCCCCAAGTCGCAGGTTGATAGACCGGTGTGCCCTCAGGTACCTGCCACATGCGCCAGCGTGCGGGCTGCTTGTCATGCACGGGCAAGCAAAATCTGGCTTGAAGCGACCTATAGCGCCTCTTCCTACTGTTGCGGCACTTCTGCTGCACCCAAGAGCAGCGGCCCGACCCGAGGCGCCTGCTGGGCGCGCCAGCCCGTGCAGGGCCAGCCGCAGGCGGCCGCGGACGACGCGGCCGGCGCGGCCGCCGCGCGCGCGCGCTGGCCGCCAGCCGCCTAAACAGCAGCCGCAGCGGCAGCTTTGGCAGCGGCGGCAGCGGCGGCAGCAATCAGGTGCGCCCCAGACCTAACCCTAAACCTGCCGACGCTGCAGCTGCTGCTCAGGCGGCTGGCAGCGGCGGCAGCAACCAGGAGTGCCGCGTGCGCCCCGACCCTGACCCTGCTGCAGCCGCGCGCGCCGCACAGCGTGAGCGTCGGGGCTGGCGCGTGGGTGCCACATGCCGCCTGCCCGCCATGGCCATGCTTGCAACAAGGTGTTTTGCAGATCAGAAGTTGTGTGATATGGCGAACAGGCAGCCCTGGCGCATGTTGAGCATGTGCCTTGGCAAGCGTGGGCAACGGCGCGCCCTGCGGGCCCGGCAACGCGCTTGAGGAAGTGCACGGAAGCTTGCCTGGAACACGAGCGTGCTATACCATGCATGCAGCTTCTGGACATGTATATCTGGAAGGCGGTGTCTGTGACCGGGTCGGGTTGTCTTATTCTGTACCAGGCAAATTGAGACCAAACGTGAGGCCACAAATGTTTGCTGGACACGGCGCATTGCATATGTGCCTGGCCTGTTCGCCCTAAATTATCATTGCATACTGTCGATGCCACCTATTGATGCATGCAGTCTCCATTGCCACCGGTCAAAACCTCGCTTTGTGGTTACAGGCAAGGCTGATGATCTGTGCACACCACCTGACCTGAGGGCACCTTCGCATGCAAACCCGCCCTGGTCCGTCGCATGCGGGGCTCCTGCACTTTCGGGCGCTTGATCAGCCCGACCTGTTCGTGCTGCGCACGCTACAGAAGGTGAGAAGCGGGGCCCTAGCTGAGAACCGCCGTGGTACTCAGGCGCCGAACATGTGTGGCACACACTTGGCCAGCGCATCTGTCAGGGCTGGGGTGCAATCATAAGCCACGCCTCACTGCGGGCCGAGCGCGCCGGCGCGCTCTGCAGCAGGCTAAATTGATGCAGCCGGCTGCAGAGCAATTCAGCCAATATTGATATATGAGAGCTAAGGGCATGGAGGCATAGCTGCCGTGCTGCGGCGCAACCAAGGAAGGAGACCTGTAGCAGTGGTAAGGCACAACTGCTACACCGAGACAGCATGCATTTTGATGCATGTATGAATGTGGACAGCTGTGAGGTACGAGTCGCGTGTAAGCTACAATGCTGTAAGCGCCGCACGTTTTGCTGCATGGACGTGCATTTGTTGAACCCAATCCTGCGTCTGCGCTGGCGATGCAGCAGTGCCAGTTCCCGGGAGTTGTGCTATCTGCGTCACAAAAACTGTTCGATCAGTTTTATTTTTTTGGTGCGCACAGCATCCTGCAAGGAAAGCACGTTGTTACTAGTGCATGAGGTCTTGCTTACTGATGAACGCGCCGCGGCCTTCAACAGCTAAGGTGGGGCTGCTCAGATGTCTTGCCACCTCCTGCATGCCCCGTATGTGCGTTCACCACGTTGGTGACCCCTCGGTGCATGACACAGCTTGGCGGATTGATTGAGGTGAGTGACCGTTGTTGGGTGTGTAACCGTTGTTGAGAGCCTCGGCACCCTACACGTAGGGTGGCACAGCCCAAGGTGCGAGTCTGAGACTCTGAGTCCCTCTAAGTCCCTGTGCAAGTCTAGCGCTTCAGAGGTCCCTGGTTATTTCAGCACCGCGCATGGCCTGCAGATGGCTGACGCACAGTAACATCTTCTAGCTTGCTTTTGCCTCGTGCGCTCCTTTTGGTACCTGGTACCTGCAAGTAGGCACAATGCCGCAGGTAAAGCTCGCGAGGAGGGGCAAGTCAAACTTCCGCGGCATTACTCAGCAAAAAAGCGGCAGGTGGTCTGCTCAAATCACTTTTAAAGGCGTACACAAGGGACTTGGCACGTTTGACACCGAGGAGGAGGCCGCGCGCGCCTGGGACGCTGCTAGCCTCGAGCTATACGGGAGGTGCGCGTCGTGAAACAGCTAGAGCGCGCAGTGCCTGTCAGGCAGAGTGCCGTGCAGCTTGCTCGCGCGGGGCCTGCATGAGCGCTGGACAGCACTTTTGCCTCGAGCTAGCCTTTGTTGCAGCCATCTGAAACTCTGTCTGCGCGACAGTGACGCAATCACCAACTTCCCGAAGCCTGGCAGCGGCTCCACTGCGGACGACACTGGCAGCTCCACCGCAGACAACACTGGCTTTGGCTCACTGGTGATGCAGAACAAGAGCGGCACGTGGAGGACAAACGCTTATTATGGAGGAGGAAGCCAGAAGCGCGTCCCGCTCGGCTGCGGTCATGCAACGGCGCTCGACGCAGCCCGTGCAGTCACCGAGTGCGCTCCGTGCCGCTGTCCCGCGGCGCCAGTCTGTTGGGTCCAGTGCGGCCATCTTGTCTCATAAATGCCTGTGCCTGCGCAGGTACTACTATAAGATGGGCTGGCGACCACTGCTGGTGCCGCTCACCGACAACCAGAAGCGCGCGCTGGACGGCATCACAATTGCCGCCTTGCTCGCCAAGTATGCACGAGTCACAGCTTCTGAGAAGCGCGGCGTCAAGCCCAATGGCCCGCTATGGAGCGCCACTGCACACGTTCTCGGGCAACAGCAGTACCTCGGGTCCTTCGTTACAGAGGAGGCTGCCGGCCAGATGTATGACGGCGTGGCCATCGCACAGGGCAAGTGCGACCCCAGTGAGAGGGCGGCCTGCTTGCCAAAAGGCGTTTATTGCAGGCGGTAAGCCCACACGAGTCCTAGGCAGGGTGGTTCAGACTTGTGCTGCTCTGTGCGGACGCTGTGGACCAGTTTGTCTGACAGGGAGCCTGCGCGGCAGGCGCGCGCAGCACGGCAACGACTCCGATTATGCGTCGGACTCTGACGACGAGTTCATGGACCTGAACCAGTTTGAGGCCCTGGCCGCGGCCATGAAGGACATGAGCTTGAGCCAGTATGAGGCCCTGGCCATGGAAAAGTGAGCAGTACAGGCGCTGCTTTGTAAGCGTTACAGGTGTACCGCGGTTGCTGGTGGCTGTGCTTCCGATGTACAGCACAGGCTGCCGCAGCGCGCTCTGTCATGATATGCGCATGCCAGTCAGGTGTGCCGTGTACACATGGGGTCGCCAGAGCCGGGGCGGCGCTCCACTCCAAGGGGTTTGTGAGGCAACCCCACTCATGCAAGATGATGTCCTGGCACATGTGGCGCGCTTTCTGCCCGGTCCAGCGAGCACGTTGGCCGGAGCCCATAGAGCCGCGGGCTGCAGCCTTCCCCGGTGCTTGCAGGCCCCGGTGTGCTGCATTGGGAGGTGTTGGTATCACACAGGTGCTCTGTCTCGTGAGCCAGGTACGGATATTCTAAAGGTGCAGGGCGCACGGGGCAACAGCGCATAGCTTTCGGCCTCGAGTAAGCAGCAGTCTGCAACAAAAATTGAGTCGCTGATGCGCTGCATGCATGCAGTGTCAACTTGGTTGAGGGTGAGAAAGTTTCTGGTACTTGACAATCTGCTGTGCCTGGACATGCGTACGCACGTGCTTCTTTCTTCTCTATTTTCATTCAGGGAACAGGACCCAGTCTGCCTTGCTGACCTCTTGTTTTCACACACCTGTTGCTACCGCTTGCTTTCTCCGCTGCTCTCACATACATGCAAAGAGCTTTCACCAACGAAACCAAGATCAGCATGAAAGTAATGTGCATTTTGCACGCTGTGTCTGCCATCATGGTGCTCTGCAATACACTAAGCACTGCTCAACCACTGCCACGACTCATCCTGCACTCAGCGGCCGCATAGAGTGGGACCCAAGTAAGGAACCCCACCAAGCACGTGCATGCCTGCGGTGCTCCACCCGGCCTATCCAGATGAAGGCAGTCACCAAAACCTGCCATGTTCCCCACAGCTGATCCATGGCATCACGACATGGCAATACATGGGATGAACAGATGCAGCGCCCTGCTTCACTGTTTAGCCACTTGGAAAAAAAAAAAGTGCGAAGGAAATAACAACCCTCTCCTCCCCCCACCAGGACTTGATGGAGAGAGCAACCGATGTAGAAGTGGACAGTCTAGCCCTGACGAACCGGTGAGCGGCACTTCTGCGAAGAATCAGATCAGCGTGAAAGGCACAAAGGACACGCGGGACTCATGATGGTTGATTTCCACAAGGCCTCACACTATGCTTCATCGGCATAGCCGGTAGCTGAGGGCTGAGGGCAAAGAGCGAGCAGGGCCCCTCATCGCCCGGCTGCACCCCTTCGAGGCCGCGCTGCTGGAGCTCACGATCGGCGCGGCAAACTACGAGCGGCGGCTCGCGCGCGTGGACGCGCTGCGCCGCTCCGCCGTCGAGGCGCGGCCCTGGCTCTGCGCGCGGCGCGCGCCGCGTGGACTCCATGCCATGCAACCCTACCCTGTGGAGGCGCCGCGCTGCTGCGCTGTCGGGGCATGGCCTGTGCACCGCGCACGAACGCGTACGCCCTGCTGGCAGCAGGGGACGTCTGGTTGCACGCCGCGCAACGCGATTGCAGAGTATGCCCGTTGCATGTCAGGGCGCCCCTGCATCACCCCTCAGACTCCTTTGGCGCCCAGGCGGACGCTCTCACCTGGGCGTCCACATACTGTGCCAAGCGACAAGCGCTCCATGAGCCTGGCACCTCCCCTCTGCAAGCACAGCACGGACACAGAGCATTCAGGAGCTGCCAGCACTCGTTCAAAGTGCGGGAGCCGGCACACTGCAGAGCCGACAGACAGACCGCCGACCGGCGAGCCGGCGCTGGCGCAGGCAGAGGACATACGCGCGGCGGTGCTCTGGGTGCGCGGCGAGCTGCGGCGCGAGGTCGCCGGGCTGCTCGGGCACAGCAAGGGCGGCCTCGCGGCCATGCTGTACGCGTGCACCTACGACGACGTCCCGCGCGTGCTCGGCCTGGCGGCCAGCTCCGCGCGCCGGAGCGGCCTGCAGGAGCTGTTTGGCGCCGACGGCACGCTGGACACGGTGGCGCGGACGGGCCGCGCCGAGGTGGTCTGGCGCTCCGTCAAAGCGCCCGGGCAGCTGCACACCTTCTACCTCACCAGGGAGGCGCGCGCCGCCTGGCGCTGGTTGCACTTGGCCGCACGTGTGCCATGCCCTGCTGCTGCAAGGTCTGGCGAGCACGGGGCTCGAGCGTTGCATGTGCGCCATGCATGTGCGCCTGCCGCCAAGGATGCAGGCGTGCGGCACAGCGTGGCCGGCTGGGAGGAGCTTGCGTTGCTGAGGGCTTGGCAGGATGCTGTCGGGAGGGCTTCGCGCGCACGCCCTGCTGGTGAGCATACGACGTACACACGCGTTCAGGCATGGCACCTGTCATCGGTCACGCGCCGCCCCGCCGCAGGATGTGGAGGAGTGCCAGACGCTGGACATGGCGCAGCACTGCCCCGGCATCAAGCGCACGCGCGTGCTGCTGGTGCACGGCGAGAAGGACGCACGCGTGCCGCTCGAGGCGCCGCGGACCTACGAGAAGCTCGTTCCGGGCGCGCGCGTGCGGCTCATCCCCGACGGCGACCACAACTTTGAGCAGCCGGGGCCCGCGAAGGAGATGATCGCCGCGGTAGTAGAGTTTTTTGCAGCCGAACCTGTGTAGCTGCATGCGGTTGCTGCAGGCTCTCCTTTCAGCGCAAAGTGCCTTGCGTGATGTGTACCGGTGATCTAGTTCTGTGCTCTGAACCCAGTGCTGTGCACCTGTCCTGGGCATGTGTTAACAAGTCACCGAAGCATGCCACTTGGGCTGTACATGAGGTTGCAGCATGCAGGTTGCCATGATGTGCAGGCAAGGGCAGTGTCCATGTGTAGTAGTGCAGCAGTTTGTTACAGGTTCAGCCTTGCACACTATCAGCGCGCCCAGCCACAGCACTGCACATATGGCACAGGAGTCAAAGTGTGTGCATGATGCATGTTAGCTGCAGTGCTTGACTACTTTGCAACATGGGCAGACAGCAGAGCGGCAGTCCCAGAGCATGTGGGTGCTCAGCAGTGCCCACTGGTGCTAGCAGTGTATGCCTGCCAAAACATGTTCTGCGACGTGAAAGACGCAAGCTTGGTCGTGGCGTTTGCTTGAATCAACAAAGCAGCTGCAAAGCGCGAAAAGGCATTAAATCAAGCGCGCTCCCCACGCAGTTCTCAACTCGCACACAAAAGGCGGCGGCTCACAGGCGCGCCGCATGGCCTGGCTTGGTGGCCGCTGGCGCAGCACGGACGAGCGACACGAGGGCGCCGCCTCACCACACGCGCCAGCCCCAGGCGCGGTGCCAGAACACGCGCCACCACTCGGTCGTGGGCGCGCGGCCCAGGTCCTGCTCGGCCTGCTCGATGAACAGCGCGACGCTGTCCAGGCCGCCAGCCGCCGGCGCTGTCAGCGCATCGAGCGCGTCGCCGCCGGCCACGTCGGCGACGTAGCGCGCGCTCACGCCGCGCGAGGTCGTCAGCGCGGCCGCGCTGGTCGGCGACAGGATCTTGCTCTGCGCGGCGCGGTGAGCGGTCTGAGCTGATCAGCAGCAGGCACAAGGCTGCACCCGCGAGCGGCAAAGCTGTGAGCCGGGTGCAGCGGAGGGCAGGTTGTCAGGAACACACTTTCAGGCGCGCTGCTTGAAGCTCGTGGCAGGCCGCGCAACGACAGTGTCCACAACAGCATGCACTCTGGGGCAGCCATGGGGCAGCCAGCCTGAAAGTGCGCACCTCAAAGGTGAGCCTGCGCTTCTCGGCATCGTACTCCGGGTTGGACAGCTGCAGGAGCGCGGAGCCGTTGGCGGCGAACATGACGGCAGCCGGTTCGCCGAGCCACTTGCCGTTGCGCGCCACCATCTTGGAGCCCTCCGACGTGTTGGCAAAGGCGGCTGCGCGCGCAGGCGGCGGTCAGCGCCCGGTGTGTTGCCCGGATAAGCAGGCCCTAGGTGGAGTTAGGCTGCATGCAGCCCTGGTGTGCCACCAGCCCACTGCTAGAGCAGAAGCGCCAGGCACATGCAAATTGAGCAGAATGACACGAGAAAACATCAGGTCAACACAGCGGTGCACAGTGGAGACCAAGCAAGTGGTACCTGTGCTGTCGATCCCAGCGACGCTATGGCGGGTGGTCCACACGGCCGTGTCCGCGACGCCGCTCAGGGTGAGCTTGTCGGCGGTCAGGCGCGCGCGGCCGGCCGAGATGGTGAACAGGATGTCGGCGGCCGGCAGGCCACTGCTGCTGGGACCGGGCGCGCCCACGTCGGCGACATCAACCGCATCGGCTGGCGTGCCAGCCGGGGCCAGGGAGCGCGCCCCTGCATTTGCCAACCACAGTGTTGCTCAGCATGAGCCTGGCACAACAGGCGCTCGCCCAAGCGTGAGGGAGCCGGACGCCCACAAAGCTGGGCTTGCTTCACAGCAGGGCTGCGCTGGCAGCGCATCGGAACCAAGGGCTGGATCGGCAAGGCGCTGCTTTGGATGTGGAAACCAGCAGACCAGAGAGCCGGACGCACCGGCGGCAGTGGCGAGGACTGTCGCGAGCAGCAGGGCCGTTGCGAAGAGGTTGCCCGCCGTGACGCGCCTGGCCGTGCACAGGTCGGTGAGTTCCAGACAGGACGACACTGATAATCAGAGCCTCTTTGAACACCCATCCTTGTATAGAGAAGCATGCCACGGGCCTACATGCCTGCAACCCCAAGCAGGCATGCACGGCAACTCGACTTGGCAAGACGGCCCGTGCCCGCACCTCGTGCCGGTGTTGTCCACTGTCAGTGTGTTCTTCAATGGAGCTTGGATGCGACTTGTATCTGCCTCTCGCTCCTAGCGAGTTTTATAGTTTGTACTATTTGAACCAGCTTCGGACCTGCTGCCCTAAACCAACACTGCACCTGCCTCAGGCTGCCCAGGACACTGCCGCAGGGGTCCTGGGCATGATGACTCAGCGCTGGATTTGCTCTTACATTGCGCATCACACTGTGCGCTCCTATTGTCCATCACGGGCAAACCCCTTCTTGACTGCCAGAAGTCGACATGGCAGGTTTGCTTTGCAGGACCACTACGCAAGAGGCGAAAGCGAGCAACGTCATGCAGCCCTGCCTACATCATGCTGATGATAGCTTGCACGAGATGCACATGCATCGCCAGGGCAAATCTAGCATGGCGCAGCACAAAATAGAGGCCTGACAAGGCTCGGCAGGCCCCGGGCTCTGCAGAATCGCAAGTGAATGCGGGTTGAACACGGACCTGGTGAGCTCAAAAACGACGCACGGACAGGTCAGGCAAGTGCAAGTGCAACGTAGCTGCATGGCATGCAGTGCATGCGAGGTAGTACTCTTGATAGTAACAGCAAGCCTTTGCTCAAACTGTCAGGGGAGCTTGTTTACAGGACAGCCTGGCTGCATGTTAACAACAGAGGACAACGTGGTGTCACACTTGTGCATGCGACCCTCCCTGCTCGAGGTGCATCATGGCGCAGCGCTTGCGGCAGTGAACATGCAGCACATGCAACAGCTGACGCTGGCGCGCGCAGCTGTCAACGCGGCTGCCTGCGCCACGCTGGAGCGGCGCCCCTGCACGCCTTCGCTCTCAGCCCAGAGATGCGGCACAGCTGCGCAGCTTCAGAAAGCTTCGACGCGCAGCTGGCCCCCCGCGCCCTCATCAGGCGGCGGCCGCGTCGCCCTTGCCGGCCTCCAGGCGGAAGAGCAGGAAGTTGAGGTCGACGGGCGCCTGCGTCGGCAGCAGCGCGACAAACGTGCGCAGGCGCGTCGCATACTCCGCGCCCAGCGCGGCCAGCACGCCGCGCACCTCGGCCACCTGCGCGGTGACAGGGTTAGGGTCATGGGTAGGGGATAGGGTCAAGGCCGACAGGGCCCCAGGCCCGCAGCATGGCGGCCATGGTGCGCACTCGAGGGTCGGGACCCGTGCGGGGAGCCGCGATTGGTGGACCCCTCGTGCGGTAACATGCAAGTGCAGACGCCAGCCGGCCGGCTTGGTGGCGAGCAGTGCCTTGGCAGGGAGATGAGCGAGCGAGGGCAGAACATGTGTCTGCTGGTGGGCGCGGCGGGCGCGGGCCTCCTCCGCCGGGATGCCGGCCAGCGGCGCGTCGTCCGCGCTTGACGCCCACTGCCGCGCGGCCGTGCGCTGCGCGGCCGCCGCCGCGCGCCCCGCGACCTCCGCCGCGGCGCCCTCCACCTGCGCGGCCCCGGGCGAGTCTGTCCTGCCCTACCCTAGGCGCGCCGTGGGGACGCAGGGAAGACGCAGGGGGGCCTGCTGAGCCCCTGCTGGCATGCGCACACGGCGTGCGATCCGCTGCTCAGATCGTCCTTGCCGCTCTTCCGGCAACGTGCAGGCCCGTGCAGACCGCAAGGCTGCGACTGCCATGCGCGTCCGAGCCAGCGGCGCGTGGCGGCGCCCCGCCCGGGGCGGCGGGGCCGGCGCGGGCGCGCCAGCAGGTGCAGGCGGCGCAGCGGCGGCAGCAGCAGCTGCAGCGTGCGCAGCAGCAGCGACAGCTCGCGCTGCAGCTCCGCGTCCGCTTCGCCCAGCAGCGCGCCGCCCTGCAGCTCGCCAAGGTAGGCCGCGTGCGCGTCTGCCGCCCCGGCCGGCCCGACTCAAGAGGCGCGCCAGGGCCAGGGCCATGCCCCTGTTGCACGGCCGGCGCCGGCGGCGAGGGACGCAGACTTTGAAGCAGGCGGCTTGCGCGCTGCTGACCAGGGACAGGCGCGCGCTTCCAGCGCTGTGCGCGTGGGCACGTTGCGATGACGCGATGCGCGCCCCCCATCCTTAACTGAGCCAGGCGGGCGGCTGGGTCGCGCAGCCGCGGCAGCGCTGCGCAGCTGCGCGCGGTGGCCGCGGTGCGCTCGGCGCATCGACCTAGCGGGCGCGCGGCGGCGCCGACTATGGCAGGCTCCGGGCCCCAGGGGCCGCGCCGATGAGGCCGTCGAGGTCGGTGACAGACGCCAGGCGCGAAATGAAGGCCGCCCACGCGCGCTCGAGCACCTCGCACATGAGGTAGGCCTGCAGGTTGCCCACCAGGTGCGCCATTTCGCTGCGCGTTGCGTGCGCGCGGCGCAGCTCCGCCCACACGTCCGCCGCGCCTGGCGCACGTGCGGTCAGCCGGGGCGCCGGCAGTCTGGGGAACGTGGAACGCCGCAGGGTGCCGGACCATGCAAGTCAAGCAAGGCGGCGCGGCGCCGCTCGGCGCGCGCTGATCCCGCAACGAGCTGCAGCTTCTACAGGTGCAGCGGCAGCGGATCGGGGTCACGTCCTGCTTCGTCGCTCAAGCCGCTGGGCGGCGCGCGCCTGGGCAGGCGAGGCCGGCGCGGCGCGCGCGCGCGGCCAGGCGCGCGAGCTGGCGCTGCATCGCGTTGAGCGCCAGCCAGGCGCCGCCCAGCGAGTGCTCCGCGCGCTTGAGCGCCCACAGCAGCCCGGCCACGCGCTGGTACGCCGCCTCGGCGGCCGCCGTCAGCACGGTCGCCAGCGGCTCTTCGACCGTGTAGCGCAGGCTGAACACGTCCCAGCCTGCGTGCTGACTAGGGTTATGGTTAGGGTTAAGAGCAGCAGCAGCACATGTGGCTGCTGTGGGGCGGAGCGCAGCGCGCGGCGTGCGCGCTCTGGTGCACCCGCTCGCGCAAGCTGGGATGCAGGGACGAGGGCGGCGGTGTGACTGGCAGGTGCCCACTGCCTGTGACAAGCGGCGGGCGCCCGCCGGGCGCCGCGCGGCGCGGCGGCGGCGCACCAGTCTCCGAGGAGGTGGCGCGGCCGAGGCGCACGCGCAGGCGGCCGAGCGTGTCGGGGTCGTCGAACTGCGCGCTGCTGGCGCGCACGGCCGCGTCCAGGCGCCCCGCCAGAACGTACTCGCTCAGGCTGCCCGCTCGCGCGCTCAGCGTCTCGCCCAGGCCCTCCATCAGCACGGCCACAAAGTCACCCTGGCGCGCGCGGCGCCCCGTCGGCGGGCGGCGCTGCGCCGCGCTCGCTCGGCGGCCTGCCGGCCCTGAGCGCCGAGCCGCTGGCTCAAGCTGCCGGCCCTGCGGCCCTGTGGGGCTCTGCCAGGGCTGCGACTCGCGGGTGACGTACGGGCCGCTGCCACGCGCGCCCTGCGGCCCGCCAGGACGGCCCTGGCAGTGGCGGACGGGCGGGCGCGCTGGGGCCGGCGAGCGCTCCAGGTCGCTCGGCGCGGCGGGCGGCGCACGCGCGGCCGGGCAGGCGGTGGGCGCGCGCCTGGCAGAGGAGGAGGTAGCGCTTGATGGCGTCGCAGTGCGCAACGAAGCGGTGCTTGCCCAGCAGCACACTGGTCACGTGGCGGTCGATGCCGGCCGCCGCGGCGTCCACCAGCGCCTCCAGCTCCGCCGTCTGCGCGTCGTGCCAGGGTCACGCCAGGGTCACGCCGCTGGGCGCGCCCGCATGGCGGCGGCCTCCACCAGGGTCGGCCATGGGTCTGCCAGCGCGGGGGCCCCCCACGCGGCGCGGCGCAATTCGGCGCCGCGCTCGACGACATTGAGCGCGGCGTAACGACGTATAGCGAGCGCGCCAGTGTTGAGGGGCGGAGTTGCCGCCAACGGCGTCCGCAGGCCGCACTGGCGCTGGTGATATGGCCGGCAGGGCCCTCTGCGAACCTCAGGCGACTCACTGCATCCTGCGGGCGCGGGCGACGAGGAGGTCCTGGGGCAGGCGTGGCGGGGCTGCGTGGTGCGCGCCTGCCCGTAGCTGAGCCGCGCTGCGGCGGCGGCCATGGCGGTGCGCGCCAGGCCCTGCGCCAGCACCGCATCGCCGCAGCAGTCCCTGCAAGGATGGCACAGCAATCGGACGCACCCCGCCGCCATGCCACGCCGAGGCTGCAGTTGAGGCGCTGGCGCACCGGGCAGGGCAAGCCGCGGCCGGCAGCACACGGCAACAGATCTGTCGCCGCCTGTCAGGTGCGGCAACAGCGCTAAACGCGACATCTGTCGCAAGCACAAGCAACGCATATCGGGCGCGCGGCGCGATGCTCGGGCTGCGGCCTCGCGCACGCGGTGGGCTGCGCGCGCCAGGCGGCCACCGCCGCGCCAGGCGACGCAGGGCCGCCTCCCGCATGCGGGCCGCAGCTGCGTATGCGGGGCGCATGCGCTGCCGCGCGCCGCATGCGGCGCGCGCCGCGCCTGAGGAAGTTGAGGCTCTTGCCGGCGCGCAGCAGCTTGGCGGCGAGCGCGGGCGGCACGAACGGCGGCCGCAGCGCCTCCTCCAGCCGGTAGCCGCTGCGCCACAGCGCGCCCGCGCCGTCTGCGCGCGCGGGGCGCACTTTTCGATGCGAAATATTTTATAGCGGCGGCAGGGGCAGCCACCATGCGTGCGCAACCTTGTGCGCATTGTGCTGCGGCCCCTCCCCAATCGGCCACCTGCTGGCCTGGCAGGGCAGCGCCGCCGCGGCTAGCGCCGCGCGGGCGGTGCGCTCCTGCAGGCGCTAGCGCCCCGTGCCGCGCGGTTCGTCACGGCTCTCCGCACTCAGCGCCGGCGCCCCGGGCCACAGGGGCGCACTGCAGGGGTCGGCGGAGGCGGTGATGAAGAAGTCGCCGGGCGCGTTGTCCAGGCGGCCCTCAAACAGCCAGCGGCGCACCATGTCCAGCAGCGGCGCGCCCGCGCGCCGCAGGCACCGCTCCACCTGGCGCGGTCAGGGTTGGGGCTTGGCCGGGCGGCGGCGCCGGGCGCGGCCCAGCAGGCGCGTGGCTGCGGCGCAGCAGCTGGCCCGGCCATCGTCGGTGAGCATGCGCATGCCTGCGTATTCAACCCCGGCTACCCCTGACTGTGGCGCCTCGCCTCAGGACAGAACGGCAGCCGTGCTCTGGCTTCACCAACTCTTGCGGCAGCCTGCAGGCCCGTCAGCAGCCCGGGACCGCGGCGCGCTCACCGTGGAGCGCACAGCCGGCTGCCCGTGCTGCGCTGCAGAATCCACCGCGGCCACCAGCTCGCCGCCCGCCAGCCCCGTCACCTGCCGCCCACGCCACAGCGCTCTAATTTTGTGCATTCCTCCTACAGCAGCGCCGTTACAAGTTGCACATGGTGTTGCAGCCTCGCCGCGCAGGGAGAGCAAGTCAGAGAGCAGGCTCGACATGGGATCACGCCGGGCGCTCGAGGAGGAGTGTCTCATGCAGCGCACCGCGCGGCGCACGCGACTTGCCTCGTACCACAAGCCTTCGCAGCAGTGTCGGGCCATGCCACCCTGCCTCTCACGGATACATGACTGTCCAGCGCACCGCGCGCTCCCGCACTACCACGCGCCTGGTCGGCGGTGGGGGTAGAGGGTCAGGCCTCGCGCCTGGTCAGCGAGCGCCGCCAGCGTGCGCAGGCGCAGAGTCGGCTCTGCCAGCCACACCGCCAGCCGCCGCAGCGTCAGGTACGGCGCATCCGCGTCCCCGCCTGCGGGCGGGGCCTGCTTTTGAGGCCCGCATGCACGCATACACCTGCTGGAGTGCGAGCGCCGACCCATGCACACAGAGCCGGGCTGCCGTCACAGGCCGCGAGCGTGCAATGGTCGCCCCGGCTCTCCTTCGTCCTTCGATGCCTGGCCTCACGCGCCACGGCGGCCAGCGCAACGGAGGCCAGGTCACTGGTATCTGGGAACTCAGGGGTGCTTGGGTCCCTTGCTCGGGTGGACTCCGCAGACCCGCGGCGCCAACCTGCCCCAAGGCCGCCGCACGCCCCGGCACGCAGGCCCCGGCGCGCGCGCACCCGGCGGCGGCGCGTGCGCGGCGAGCGCGTCCAGGTGCGCGAGCAGCTGGTACAGGCCGGCCAGCTCGCGCTGCAGCGCCGCGCGGAACGCGCGCCGGATGGCTCCCTCGCCGCCGCCGGCGCCGCCGACGCCGGCCGCGCCGCCGCCCTGCGCGTGGCCGCGCACGCGCCTGCGCGCCGTGCGCGCGGCGGCGCGCCTCAGCCGCGCCGCCTCGCGTCATTGCCGCGCGCCGCGTCGCGCGCCCTGGCCGCCGGCGTGGCTGCCACAGGTGGCGGGGGCAGAGTCGGTGGCGCGCTGCCCAAGCGATGCTCTCGCAAGGGGTTGTGCCCTGCATCATGGCTGATAGATGATGACCGATCAGGCACGCACGCCCCGAGAAGATTGTAGCGTCAGAGGCATCGTGGCCGAGTTCTGTAGGGCCCGAGAACCCAGGGGTCCATCTGGCCTGCCTGCATGCGGGCGTGCGTCACGCGCGCTGCGCGCGAGGGCCGCGCAGCCGCGGGCGCACCGGAACAGCCAGCCGAGCTCGCACAGCCGCAGCACGAGCTGCCGGTGCACCGCGGACACGCCGGCCTCCGGCGCGATCTCCGCGCCGCC
>JAABUX010001042.1_pt1 | contig 43756 bp, 35 predicted proteins | sample 5561851 | NCBI WGS metagenome assembly JAABUX01 (sample SAMN10711883, study PRJNA513361) | rock metagenome | isolation source: Antarctica rocks | place: Antarctica: Victoria Land, Richard Nunatak red sandstone | collected 2016-01-03 | reverse complement strand
GTTAAGTCAAGTTGCAGTTAGATGGATAAAATCTTACCCTAGCTCGGATAGTACCACTTTGTTTCAGGTCACATCACGGCTCAAGCAAGTCCTTTTGTCAATAGGGTTTGAGGCGCGCTAACCCTGCGCTATCGGGCACCAAGGTTTGATAACCGTAGACGTAATGACGGCTGGCTACCTCCATCAATTCAGCATAAACTAGACACTCATGTCTTCTTAATGGAGCGACTTAGAACGCGACTGCCTATTACTAAAGTTGTTGTAGAAGTTGCCAAGTTTGACATCCAGAAAATCAACACTCCTGAAATCCAATGTGAGCAATACCAACAAGGTGAGCAGCTAGGATACGCCAACATCACTGCCTATATTCGTCACCGTGATGGTTATGAGTGCCAGAACCCTAATTGCAAGAATAAAACTTCGCCAAAAATTCTCCAAGTTCACCACATCGGTTTCTGGAAATTAGACCGAAGCAACAGGCCAGGCAACCTGATAACGCTGTGCGATAAGTGCCACACTCCAGCCAACCACAAAAAAGGTAAATTATTGCACGGCTGGAAGCCAAAAGTAAAGTCATTCAAGCCAGAGACTTTTATGTCCATTATCTACCGACGACTGGTGGAAACCTTAGGTGGTGAACAAGCTTTTGGTAACCGTTCAGGGGGGGATCAAAAAAACGTCCAATATGAAATCACACGTAATCAGTACGAAAACCAGTCTAGATTGGATTTATACCGGATAATTGTGAGTAGTCAAAAGTGCTATACTGGTCTGCAAATTGTCTTTTAGACATTTTAGGTACGATATTTTGATGCGCATAAAACCCAAAGCTTTTGCTTAGCAAGGCTTTGACGTTTATGCGCATGATGTACCCCCCCGTGAACGGTTACAGCTTTTGGTTACGAAACCAAGTTCCATCGAGAGGAGTTAGGAGTACCAAAGAGCCATCAAAACGATTCCTTTTGGATTGCTGGCGGTAAAGAGCAGATTAGAGCAACCCCTTTAAACCTTGAACAGATACGTCGAAGTAAGCGCTCTCTAGAACAGTTCTACGACGCTAAATATATCGACACTAGGGACTCAGAGAAAAAAAGTGGTTCAATTTTGTTTTCTGGTAGGCGGACTCGAAACAAAAATCTAACGAGCGAGAATCTGCGAGTCTACCGAGGCCAAAAGGTATCTTCGGGACAGCGGCGGATTAAGAAGTATCGTTACCCCTACTAACCTCAAGATTATGTCTTATTTGAAGGGAAAGTCTTTGAGGTGATTGGGATGCAAAATTTAGGTAAAGGCGTAAAGTTAAAAAACTATCCTGGTGTTGACAATAAGGTGGTATCCGTAAACAAAGTTCAATCTATTAAGCATAGAGGTGGAATCTGTGAGCAACTATAGTCAATTGCTTATTGAGGGGGCATCGAACCCCCTCAATAAGCCGCCTATCCATCCGGCCGCACACCCTAGGGACAGCGCCGGGATTCCGGCGAACTTGCTAAAAGTAAATCTGCCCCCCGGACTGTCTGAAGATGAAGCGAAGCTACTCCTAGCTATTAAACTTTATGAGGTTGGGAAAGTATCATTAGGACAGGCAGCGAAGATAGCTGGGTTTTCCAAACGTGCCTTTATGGAAATATTAGGACGATATAAAGTCCCCATATTCGCATATTCTCCTGAAGAATTGCGGCAGGAATTGGGGATGTGAGTGAACCCGTAGTAACTGACAGCACCAGCTTGATTATGGCCTACAGTGATTTTACCCTTGCTAAAGTTAAAGAAACCTTTGATTTAACCTTAGAAGAAGCCCATAACCTGTTTTTTGATGTAGAGGGAGTACAACCGTCTGAGCTTTTAACTCTGACTTTGCAGGAGTATATTCTACTAGCAACAGCAATCAATACCGAAAAAGCCCGCTCTGAGCTGCTCATTGCCCCGGTTCTAACTGAGGTAAGACGACAGTTAAAATATCAGATATCTCTGTTTTCTGGTACAGAGTTTAATGTAGATAATAACCTGGGGCTTACTGGCTTTTGTGATTTTATCATCAGTGGCTCTAAAGAGCAATACTATATCGTTGCCCCCATGATCGCGATCGCCGAGGCGAAAAATGAAAACATTAAAGGTGGATTAGGGCAATGTATCGCGGCAATGGTTGCTGCCAAATTATTTAATCAAAGAGCAAGTAACGATATTGAAATAATTTATGGAGTTGTTACTAATGGTACGAACTGGAAGTTTCTCACTTTGGAAGGGAATACAGTTTTTATTGACTCTATTGAGTACTACATCAAGGAGGTAGATAAGATTCTGGGCATTCTCCTCAAACCTATCCAGGAATTTATATGAACTACCCCGCCCTGCTTTGCGAGGGCGGGGTTTCTGAATCCCCGCCAGCAGAATGGTGCTTTTGACGCTTCTTCGCTCCCAGTTACCGCATTGAGCCGCAGTGCTTACGCTCTTTGTTCGATGCGGTAGAGCCAGTTACTCCACGTCTGAGGACGCTCGTTCCAAACGCCCCAGAATTGGTTGCCCACAATAGCATTACTTCTGCCGAAGCCAAGTCCCTGTCTTGGATATAGTTACAGGTTTGGCAGTGGTGTATGCGAATATCAAGCGTCTTTGGTTTCACATCTAGGCATTTAGGACAGCGTTGAGAAGGCTTAACAGTTCTAGTGGGAACCTCCACAAAGACCCCCCCGCCTTCTTCTAACTTGTACTTAATTGCTTGAGTGAGCATGCCCCAACCCACATCCAAAATAGAGCGGTTGAGTCCGGCTTTTTGACGCTTGCGCTTACTATCCTTTTTAGCCTTGCGGGTCATCTTGTTGACTTCTAGTTTTTCCGTGGCGACCAAGCTATTACCGCTGGTTATTTGTGTCGCCTGGTGATGTACCCAGTTTTGTCGAAGATTTGCAGCTTTATTATAAAGTTTGCTTACCTTTTTCTGGGCTTTCTTGTATCTTCTAGAAGCCTTGACTTTTTTCTTTCGATTTGGTGCTCTTTTTCTCCGTTTCTCCTTTGATGCCTTTTTAATCAGGGGCAGCATTTTCTGGAACCATCGGGGATTATCAATAAAGTAACCATTTTCCCCGTACGAGATGGCAGCAGCGGTCTTGGTTCCAAAATCCACCCCAATTGCGCCTTTACCCAGTTCCCTGGATTCTGGCTCACAATTGACTGTTATAGATGCATACCATTTACCATTTCTGTAAACGATAGTGCAAGTGGTTGGCATCCCCCAAGTCTTGGCTTTACCCCTAAGCTGAATTTGTCCCAATTTGGACAGATCCAGATAACCATTGTTGCCAATTGTGTGCGCTTTCCACCCTGCCTTGTCAGGATATGTCCAACCGCTATAGTGGCGAATAGACTTGAACTTTGGGTATCCTCCTAACCCATTAAAAAACCGTTTAAAAGCTGTGTCTACGCGCTTAAGGGTAGCTTGCAAAGCATGGGAACCAAGTTCTATGTATTCCGGCCAAACCTCTTTGAACGCAGGCAATGAATTCTGCTGCTCAAAATAATCAACTGCATGACCAAATCTTTCGTACTGGGTCTTGCGATTGGAAAGAGCCGCATTATACAAATCCTTGTGCATCCGACGCCACTCATAGAGTTGCTTCTCTTGAGTTGCCGTGGGGTAGAGCCTAAAAGTGCTCCGCCTGATTATCATGTATAGAGTATATCATGGTTATCGGCTATGTCAACACGCTTAAGGCACCATGCTCATAGTAGTTTCAGGATATGGATGCACATAGTTTTAGTGACCAAGTACAGAAAAAAGGTGATTACTCCTGAGATACAAGATCGGTTAGGGGAAATATTGCGCAAACTCTGCACAACCCAAAAGTGTGAATTAGTTGAGTTTAATGGCGAAGCAGACCACGTCCATCTATTGGTGGACATGGCCCCAGACATCGCTGTGTCAAAGTTAGTGAATATCCTCAAAACAATATCCAGCAGGGAAGTTAGACGCGAATTTCCTGACCACGTCAACAAGTTCTACTGGAAATCAGTTTTTTGGACTAGTGCTTACTGTGCAATATCAGCTGGTGGTGCGCCGCTGGATGTGATCAAGCGGTATATCCAAAATCAAACCGAGCCTGAACCCGTTAGTGACAAAGACAATGTCCGCCACTAACCCCGGCCTGCTCTTCGTGGCCGGGGAATACGCGGCGGTTGAGTGTTCAAAAAGATGACTCAGGCATTGTTCTTTGACATACTATCTTTCATTGGCTGAAAAGGAGTCTGAGTCATCCAAGGCTGAACCTCAAGATTGCAAAGCCAGTCTTTTACTGTCGGAATCCAACCCAGATCATCCTGGACATGCTGCTCTGCGATCAGACGAACAGGTATCCTCTGGCCAGCAGTGTTTTCGATAGTAATCCCAAAGAGTCTTTCACAAAGAAAAATACCCTCTGCATGATGGCGGAGCGCGCGATGCCGCAAATCTGGTAGAAATGCTTTTGACTCATCCAACCAATTGTGGATGTCGAGATAATCTTCAGGAATACCGCAGAAGAGGTCTACAGAGCGAACCGAGTGGTACCAAGGATGAGTCATAGAATTACTCCTTTTGCTGATCGATTATCTCTCCAGTCACGAGATTTGCTCTGAAGGAACCTTTCATTGAGTATTCACCAGTACCGTAGCCTTCACCAAGTAGATGAGTTGCTAATGAACTAGCAAATAAGTCAAGAAAAAACTCTACACGCTGTTCTCGAGAGGGTTCTCCAAAATAGCTATAATAACTTCTTAAGTATTCAGATGTCTTGGTACCAAGTGAACCATCTGCAAGTTGGTACTTGAGCTCGTCAAACTCTACTATTCTATCTTCAAGCTTGATCCCACTCAATTGAGCGAATCCCTCATCACCTCCTCCGTTGTATCTGCAATAGACAAGTTTTACTCCCAATTCGCGCAATATATCAAAGACTTGACGTGAATCTGGATCAAGATTTTCAGGATTGAACTGCCCACTAGCTAGTTTATATTCATAATTCCTTTGACCGTCATCCTTAAAGTACGGCATACTGAGACCTGAGTGGTTGACATTGTGTCGCTAACCTCCCAGATTAGCAGAAAAATCAAGAAATGGTATGGCAAATCCATTCAACAGCAGCTGGTAAATCTGCTGCGATGTAATCCGGTTGGGTTTGGTGCTGGTACTGACCACCCAAGACGCGATCGCCATATCCAGTCTGCACCAAAATCCCACAGCACCCGGCGTTATGAGCCATGTCAATATCTGTAGCCTTATCCCCCACCATAAAACTGCGGCTCAGATCCAAATCGTGTTCCCAGGCAGCTGCTGTGAGCATCCCCGTATTAGGTTTGCGCCAGGTACTCCAGCGGGTAAATCGTGGTTCGATTCCCCCTTCTGGTGGACTGAGATAAGGACAGTAATAAAGGGCGTCTAACCGCGCCCCAGCCTGTTGTTGCAACAACTGGCAAAGACGGCGGTGAAGTGCTTCTACATGCTCAACTGGGTAGTAACCCCTGGCTGGTCCTGATTGGTTGGAAACCAGACAGCAAAACAGCTGTTGGTCATTAAGCTGACGCACTGCTTGGGCGGCACCAGGGATCAGGTGTAAGTCTTCAACGCGGTGGATATAGCCTGCCTCGACATTCAGAACCCCATCGCGGTCAAGAAATACTGCGAGTCTAGCCACCCCAAACCCTCTCCAGCACTGTTTTGGGTGAAATGTCTGCCATGTCTGTAGTTGGGGATTTAATCGCCAGGAAGCGATCGCTTGAAGGTAACAATTTTTTCGGATCTGTAGGACCAAATAAGGCGATGGTATATGTCTGAACCGCCACTGCCAGATGCATCGGTGCACTATCGGTACACAGCATCAAGTTGGCACCAGCAATCATCGCTGCCAGCTTCCCGATATCAGGTGGGGATGTCACCTTGACGTCGGGACCCGACTGCAACAGTGAGCCCACCAACTGCTCATCCTCTGGTCCCTGGATTACCACTACCGGCAAATCCGGTTGCCGAGAATGGAATTCTTGAATAATCTGCTTCCATTTCTCGGCTGGGTAGATTTTATCAATTCCTTTAGCTTGAGCTAGCTCGCTAGAACCTCCGTGGATCAGAATGTAGCCACTTTCTGGAATGCCTAGCCGTTTTTGTTCGCTTTCTGCCCAGCCAATATCCGGTAAGGGTACATTAATTGCTAGCTCAGGACAGGGTGATTTTATTCCTAGTCCTTGTAGCAGATCGTGGTACATTGCCGCAGCATACTGCGATTCTTTCAGCGGCACAGGGTTGGTGAGAAAATCAGCTCCCGCGCCGCCATTGTACCCAATACGTTGATTAATCCCAGTTATCCAGAGGAGCAGACCGACGAACCAGCGCTGCCCCAAAGACAGGGCGACATCGTACTCGCGATCGCGGATGATGCCCACAAAGTTGCCCCAGTCTGCCAGACTGTTGCGGTCTTTGAAATCAAACGGGATCACGTTTTGAACTGACTTACACACTCGGTATGCACCCTTTGACCGGGGTTCGACAACTACATCAATCTGAGCTTCAGGGTAATACCGCTTTAGGTCATCGAGAGTGGGAAAAAATAGAATTTGGTCGCCAATCCCGCCGGGAATAAGGGCTACTACTCGCATAATATTTCTTTACGATTAACTCGCTCCCTATTTTAGGGGAAGATAAACGTGAATCTTTCCTAAAATATTGAGGAATGCTGTGTATTTATTAATTCCCGCTGCGGGAATGGGACGGAGGATGGGGAGCGATCGCAACAAACTCCTGCTGACTTTGCGATCGCAACCGTTGATTACCTGGACTCTTCTAGCAGCTGAAAAGTCTATTCACATCGGCTGGATAGGTATTATTGCTCAACCATCTGACTGGTCAGACCTGAAGGAGATTCTAGCAGGGCTATCCCTGAGCAAGCCGGTGCAGCTGATTCAGGGGGGAGCTACCCGCCAGGAATCGGTTTATAAAGGCTTGCAGGCGCTTCCAGTAGAAGCAGAGCAAGTTTTGATTCACGACGGAGCTAGGTGCCTTGCCACACCAGATTTGCTAGACCGATGTGCTCAGGAGATTTGCCACTGTCCGGGTTTAATTGCCGCCGTGCCGGTAAAGGATACGATCAAAGTCGTAGATGAGATTGGGTTAATTCAAAGTACACCAGACCGGCGGCAGTTGTGGGCGGCTCAAACCCCTCAGGCATTTGATGTCCAGTTGTTGAAACAGTGCCATGCCGAAGGTCTTCGGCTCGGCTGGGAAGTCACAGACGATGCGGCTTTGTTTGAAAAGTCTGGTTTCCCAGTCCGAATTGTGCCCGGAGAGGAGACAAATTTAAAGGTGACAACGCCGGTGGATTTAGCGATCGCAGAACTCATCCTCCGCCAGCGCCTGGGGAACTGAGAATATGCGGTTGCCAAATCTTAATCCCGTCACTACTAGCACTGATCAGGGTCTTACCATCTAAGCCGAAGGCGACAGAAAGGTTGCTATACCCAGACGCGCTAACAGTAGTGAGGAATTTTCCTGTTTCCAGTTGCCAGATATTAATTGTGCCGCCATTTGAAACAGCAAGGGTTCGCCCATCCGGACTCACTGTCAAGTCAGAGGAACCTGAATTGAAGGTATGGATGAGTTTTCCAGTACTTACATTCCAAACTTTAATCTTGCTACTGCCACTAACAAGCGTCTGACCATCGGGGTTGAAAGCCAGGGTAGTCACCTTTCCTGAATTCAAAGTGTGTAGCAGTTGTCTGGTTTTCAGATTCCACATCTGAGTATTAATGCTGCCAATGGCGAGAATATTACCTTGAGGGTTGAAAGCCAGGGAAGCCACATCACCTGAACCTAGGGGGAGCAAACCTTTTCCCGTTTTGAGATCGAAGAGTTGAACACCACTGCTGCCAGGTTGACCATCGAACCACAAATGATTACGGCTACCACCGGCGAGGATTAGACCATCGGGGCTGAAAGCAAGAGTTGTCATCCTACCCCCATTGATTGTGTGCAGCAGCTTCCCTGTGCCCAAGTTCCAAAGTCGAATAGTTTGGTCAAGACTGCTACTAGCAAGGGTCTTACCATCAGGGCTGAAGGTAGTAGCACTAACCCAATCTGAATGCCCTGAAAGGATAGTCAACTGTTTGCTTGTGCCCAAGTTCCAAAGCTTAATCGTCTTACCATAACTACTGGCGAGGGTCTGACCATCAGGGCTGATGCTGATGGCGGTGGTTTCCCTGGTAGAGAGTGTGCCTGCCAGGGAAAAACAGACTGAGGCTGGAGGCTGGGGACGAATGCAAAAACTCTGAGGAGCCATAGGGGCACCCCCCTTGGACAGCACGGCGTAGGTGCCAACTGATAGGACGATGGCAGGGGCGATCGCTACCCCTAATAGCCGCCAAAATTTTTCCTGTAACAAGTTAACATCAACTCACAAGGTTCGCCAATAGGAGCGTCAAATCATCATCAGTCCGTTTCTGGATCCGCTCTGACCTCAGTAAAGCTACTAGCTGTTCTTTTGCCTCAGTCTCATCCGTCACGTCAGCCATGAAGTGGAACAGGGGGGAAAAGAACGGCACATGTGGTTTACCATCGGTCATTTCAAGAGCGAGCATTTGCAGCCCATCAGACATGAGGGCAATATTTGCTGGTGATCCGCGCCATAAAGTTACCTGCGCTGTTTCCAGGGCGTTAGGCGAGACGAGGAACGTAGTCTCGTTGATGTATTCCCCGCTCTGCGGCGCCGTGAGTGCGATCACGTTCCCCTGACTATCGCCCGCCACTGCCACACCATCGCCTACCTGCGCGGCTGCAATCAGTTTAGGTGTGGCGACCACTATAATCAAGGTCGTGGCTAAATCTCGCGCCGCGACATTGCACGCTACCGCTTCTGCTTCGACTGCTGTCTTCGCGGCAACGAGCGCGTTATTCAGCAGCGATTGCCAGCCTTCTTCATCGTCAGGCGATCGCGACGTATCCTCTTTGAAGCGGATTGTTTCTACCGCTGTTTGGGCGGCAACGATCGCCCCGATCTTTCCCAGGGGTGCCGAACCAGCACCATCGGCAACTGCTGCGATCAAAACCCCTTCTGGCAACCTTTCCCAGTGATGAGCGTCCTGACAGAGCTGATCCACTCTCTCGTGGCTTGTGCCACGAACCGACGCTGCTACTACCCGCCATCGGACTAGCTCTTTAGAGGTATCCATCCGCTGTTTGTCTTGATCTTGGTGGACGTCACTCGAGAGCATTAAAGCACTCCCCACCCTATCGGTGGCAGTGCCACTTGCTCGTCTACCTTTGACTGAGAAACTGCTGACATGCTGGCTGAGAGCCAGAGGAACATCTCCGTAAAGTTTAGTCCTTTAAGTTTGATCGGCGTGCGCACAGCGATTTCACTTAAGCGCGTCATGTTAGCGTTTTCCACTCCCACACTGAAGAAAGCAACGCCCTTTTTGGCTTCAGCGTCTTTGATCCGTTGTGTTACTTGCTCTATAACGTTTTCTGGCTCTCCTTGCGGCTCGCCGTCGGTTATCATAAATATCCATGGACGATAGTAAGCGACACCGTTGGCGCGATACTGGGATTTGCGGTCTTGGATTACGTCTAGAGACTTTTGAATTGCAGCTCCTATGTGGGTAAGCCCCTGGGCTGTTAGCGTCGGCGGCTCGAACTGGTCAGCGGTCACGAAGTCCTGAACTACATTCACATCACAGTCAAACGTGATCACCGCGACCTCAACCCGCCGTGAAGCCAGAGAGTTTTTTATCAAGTCATCTTTAAAGGTTCGCAACCCCTCATTCAAGGCATCAAGCGACGCCCCTTGCATCGAGCCAGAGGTGTCTAGTAAGAGGACACAAGGGCAACGTGGTTCTGGGTTCTCAGCGAACTCCACTACTTCATCAAGTCTTAGTTTATCCGACATATTTTTTTGTTGTAGTAGACAGCATGCTCACTTTCATAAGAAGACTCGGGATGCGGGAAACGAGCGCGTCTTTAGACCTGGGAGGTAAGCGGCTCGGGCGGTTTTAACCGCCGTGGACTTAATGAAAAGCCGCTACTGCCTTGGGGTTATTCAATGCCGGGTACTTTTGTATTGCACTCTCGCTCAGACAATTTTGAGTTGACATCCTTGACCCTGTACGCATAGCGGCGATTTGAGACTCCCCTTGCGGGGGTAAAGTTAGCTTCGCTCGGTTATCTGGGCTTTTTGCGCTCAACACACTGGCTTAACCCTCTACGCCTGTTTAATGCTGAACCTCAGAGCCTGGAACTAGCTACGCATCCCTTGGTGAGATGACCCAAATAACGTTTTCCCTTGCGGGAGAGCTGGTCAGCTACAAGTAAAGCATTTGGGTTTCAAGCGTTTGCCTGAAGCCCCCGTACTTCAGTCGGGGGTTGCTGACGTTCCTCTCTCTCAAACAATTCAGTAGTAAGGATACATGAATATTGCTTAGCTTACGATAACTCAGCAGTAAACAGGTAGTGTCAGCAACAGGAAAGCTACTTGACAAGGCAAATCTAACTTAAGAGATCTTCAGCAGGGCTATGGGTCTTGTCAACGCCCACGCCGATCACGTCTACCGTACCTACTCTGACAGCGGTTAGCTGTAAGCAATTTTTATCTCACTAATATTGCATCTTTTACCCACTTAAGCCTAACTTAGACCTAATATTTACAGATATTATACATAAATAATCCAATCTTAACCCTTTAACTAGACAGATTTTTAATCATAAATGCAAAAATGATAGAAGTCATTAAAACTGACAGCTATTAATCTCTAGTTTTTCTCCTCCAGCAAAATACACTCAAGGAAAACTTTTCACAAAAAATATTATTAATTATCACACATCTCCAGAACCGTCAATACCTATTTTCAACAACTGCTAAGTTAAAAATCCCCCCCCATAAGGGTTACAACTGTTATCAGAGGATAAAAACGGCCTAAAACAACACGCTTGATTCGTCGGCACCAAGAAATAACCCAACTGCCGCCTGTCCACTACTCAAGACTTGACTTCGAGGATAGGGATGCGTGTTAGTGGTCAGTTGTAGTGATTGCAACCACGGTTGTGGTGTCCCTTGAAAACACCTGTGTCCATGAAGCTTAACGAAATTAACTGGATACAGGTTAAGATCTGGTTAGGATGTTTTTGCTTTTGACCAAGCTGCGCGAGTACTAAATTATTTTTTTGTTAAAAAAGTTAATTAAACTTAATATACCGTTGGATATTTTCGTTCAGCTTTAATTACTAAATGGACAACCGTGGAACCTTCCAAAAACTGCGCCCACTGAGTTTGTTAGAACACTTATCTACTTGTTATGACAGTGCTCATTTACAAGTATCTAGCAGCTCAGTTTCCTGGTCTATATACCTAGAACAGGGAAAAATAATCTATGCCTCGCATTCAGTTGATCCGTTTGATCGACTTGATCGTCATTTGCGTCGCCTCAGTGCTCAAATTCCTACACTTGTGAGTGAAACTCGTGCGCAACTACAGCGAATGTTTGAAACTGACCCAGAAAATCAGTTAATTCAAAATTATGATTATCAAGCTATTTGCTGGTTAGTCAATAACCAGTATCTGAGCCCTGTACAGGCAGCGGCGCTGATAGAGGGATTGGTTAAAGAGGTCATTGAGTCATTTCTATTGGTAAAAGGAGGAAATTACCAATTAGGGAATAAACTCGATGTCATGCCCGATTTTTGTAGACTCAAGCTGCAACCGATACTGGAACACTGTCAAAACCGATTGCAGGTTTGGCAATCTTTGGGACCACAAATTTTGTCTCCCTATCAGCGTCCTTACTTTTTGAGTCGACCCAGATCCCAGCAGCAACTTTCACCAGAAATCCAACAGAAATTAAGTGCCATGCTGAAGGGTTTCAGCTTTTATCATCTTGGCGTTTTACTGAATCAAGATGAACTCCAACTGGCTCAAAGCTTATACCCATATGTAGTGGACGGAACTATTGTATTGCATGACCCCCACCCACCTTTTGATCAATTACCGAAGACGTTTGAAAAATTACCAGCTCAGCCTGCCCGGACTCCAGAAACCCTATCTTCCAAGACACAGCGGCTAGAGCCAGTTCATAAAATCGTAGCACCAATTAATAATACCCCTGCCGATAAGACAGCTACTCCTGTAGCACCAATTAATAATACCCCTGCCAATAAGACAGCTACTCCTGTAGCACCAATTAATAATACCCCTGCCAATAAGACAGCTACTCCTGTAGCACCTAATAAAAGGACGTACACCATTGTTTGCGTAGATGATAGTCCAACAATGTTGAAGGAAATTAGCTATTTTTTAGACGATGAAAGCTTTTCAGTTTTTCCGATTAGTGATCCAGTTAAAGCTTTAATGCAAATTATCCGGCACAAACCAGACTTAATTTTGCTTGACGTTAGGATGGCATCCATAGATGGTTATGAACTATGTCGGCTTGTACGAAATCACCCACGGTTCCAGCATACACCGATTATTATGGTAACGGGAAATACGGGAATTATAGACCGAGTGAAAGCCAGACTCGTAGGAGCATCGGGGTATTTGACAAAGCCTTTTAACCAAGCAGACCTGCTAAAGATGGTGTTTAAACATCTAGGTTGATTTGGTATAGTTTAGAATTGAGTTATAAATCAAAATTGAGGATAAATAAACATGAGTACAGTGCTAGTGGTTGAAGATACCCTTTCACAGCTGGAGTTAATGAGTAATTACCTGCGCGACAGTGGTTATACCGTAATCATTGCTACAGATGCCAAAGAGGCTCTGAATAAGGCTGTAAAACAAAAACCTGATGCCGTTGTTACTGATGTGGTAATGCCAGGAATGAGCGGCTTTGAGTTGTGTCGTAAACTCAAAAGAAATCCGCTCACTGAACAAATGCCAATTATTATTTGTAGTTCTAAAGATCAGGAAATAGATCGGATTTGGGGGATGAAACAAGGTGCCGATGTCTATGTAACCAAGCCGTTTACCCGAGAACAATTAGTTCGTGCGGTTAAATCTGTTGTGGCTTGAAACCATGGATACCTCAATACTCGCAACCGAGCTGAATCAACTACACGGAATGGGTGATACTTATCTTAAATTTCAGTTGGAGCAACAGACACCTGCTATTTTGTCAATCGACTATGCGCAAGAAGTGCTAATTGTGCCGGTTGGGCGTATTAGTCCGATGCCTAATATGCCTAATTGTGTGTTGGGATTATTGAATCGACGCAATCGAGTGTTGTGGGTCATTGACTTAGCACAGATGCTAAAGTTACAGCCCCTCAATACCAATGCCCAACAGTACAACTTGGCAATTATCCAAGTAGATAAAATTCCTTTGGGGTTGGTTGTGCAGGAAGTTAAAGGTGTAAGGAGGTTTACGCCTGATTGTATTCAATCCCCACAAGGAATTGTGACATCATTTATAATACCATATTTACATGGATGTATCCTGCAACAAAAAGAGATATTGATGGTGCTGAATGCTGAAGCCATTATGCATTCACCTATTATACACAGAGAATAGGAGGTTCCGAGTCTCCGAGTCAAAATGAAATCAAAAGCAAGCCAGAAAAAAAAGTTTTCAATATTTATTTTGTTTGCCTGTTTAGCCTATTTTCTTTTCTTTTACAATAAGTAAGAAAATAACGTCGCTTTCTATAATTATCTCCTGACTCGGAGACCGGAGACTCCTGATAATTTTTTTTTGTTCACAGCACTTTGAGGCACTCACTTTATGACGATTCGATTCGAGCAGGATTCACAGGCTTATGAACAGCAACAGTACGAATATGATGCTGCTAGGGTGGAGCACTCAAGAGCTTTGGACACTGGTCATACTCCTCAGAGATTCGGCGCTTCAGTATGGCAGAGGTTGAGCTTAAGAACCAAAGCAACAGCAATAGCTATCGCCTTAACCACTCTCCCACTCCTAGCGTTAGGGGCAACTGCCTATTACTTGACGAACAAAAACCTTACCGAAGGCGTGGTTCATGAACAACAAGACTATGTTATTTCCCTAAAAAATGATCTCAACCGCTTCACACTAGAGCGTTATAGAGAAATTATAACAATCTCTCAATTGGGTATTCTCAACAACCCAAACGTGCGAGCAGCAACTTCTGGCCAAGAAAAACAAGCAGTGCTGGATCGATACCTTGAGAAAGGTTATGACAATATTGCTGTTGCGGATGTTGCTGGCAATACAATTTTTCAATCGGCAGGTCATCCGATCACAGGTCTGGGTAAGCGGGATTATTTTCAGCAAACTTTAAAAACCAATCGTGCTGTCATTAGTCCTCCAATAGAATTGTCAAACGAGGCTGCCATCTTTGCTGCTGCACCGATTGTAGATACCGCTACGGGCAAAACGATTGGCGTGGTGCGATCGCGCACACCGATCAGATATCTTGCCCAGCAGATCCAGAGCTTCGGTCTGGATCAAGCCGAGAACAATAAAGGCTTTGAATCACACGAAAACTTGGCAATTAATAACATTAGTAAAGTTTTCGTAGCAACCTCAGCGAAGTATACAGGTAAAAATGCTGAGTCAGTTTTTCCCCGCGCTGCTGCTCAATTGAAAGCGGCTAACGAGGTGGGTAGCGTAGTCGATATTGATCAGCTCGACGGTAAGGAGTACATAGTATCCTACGCTCGGGCTGGACAAATAGAGGGATTGCCCAACTTAAATTGGGGTGCTATGGTTGCCCAGCCTACATCAGAGGCATTTGCAGCGAGCAGAAACCTGCTGTTGAGCTTAGCGATTGGGAGTGTGGTGATAGCATTGCTGGTGGGTGCGATCACTGCCTACCTAGTAAATCGTGCCCTGCGTCCAGTACTCAAAGCTACCAACGCAGTGCAAAAACTGGGTCAAGGCCAACTCAACACCCGCATTGCCGTAGAAGGGGAAGACGAACTCGCTGTCTTAGAGTCTAACATCAACCTGATGGCAGACCAACTTCAGACCCTATTACAGGAACAAGAAGCCGAAGCCGAGCGATTGCAGCTATTTGCTGACATTACCCTGCGCATTCGTCAGTCTCTAAACCTGGAAGATATCCTCAAGACGGCAGTTAAAGAGGTTCGAAAAGTCCTGAAAACGGAGCGAGTGGTCATCTATCGCTTCCACCCAGACTGGAGTGGAAGTGTCGTAGCAGAATCTGTCGCTCCTGGTTGGACTCATGCCTTGGCGGCAGAAATAGATGACTCGTGTTTTAAGGAACATGAGCCTTATGTAGAACAGTACAAGAATGGTCGTGTCCGTGCGATCGATAATATTTACCAAGCCGGTCTAACAGATTGTTACATCAGATTATTGGAACGGTTTGAAGTTAAGGCAAATTTAGTCGCGCCAATTCTGAGAGACAACCGGCTACTCGGCTTAATGATCGCTCATCACTGCTCTTCCCCGCGTGCTTGGCAGCAATCTGAAATTGATTTATTTACGCAGTTGGCAATTCAAGTTGGATTTGCCGTAGACCAAGCCAATCTCCTAGAACAGGTAGAAAAAGCCCGCCAAGAAGCTGAAGTTGTTTCTTTTGAGCAACGTCAACAAAAAGAAGCGCTGCAGCTATTTGCTGACATTACCCTGCGCATTCGTCAGTCTCTCAAATTGTCAGATATCCTCAAAACGGCAGTTGAAGAAGCCCGAAAAGTCCTCAAAACCGAGCGAGTGGTTGTCTATCGCCTCGACGATAACTGTGATGGGAGTTTCGTAGCAGAATCTGTTGCTCCTGATTTAACTCCAATGTTGGGGGTCAACCTAAATGACCCCTGTTTTAAGGAAAGACATGCAAAGTTTTACAAGCAAGGGCGTGTCCGTGCCATCAATAACATTTATCAAGAACCAGGTCTGACAGATTGTCACATCAGGACATTGGAGCGGTTTGAAGTCAAGGCAAATTTGGTTGTGCCAATTTTGGTAAATAACCAGCTATTCGGCTTAATGATTGCTCATCAGTGCTCAGAAGCGCATACTTGGCAGCAGTTTGAAATCGACTTATTTAAGCAGGTGGCAACTCAAGTAGGAATTGCCCTAAATCAAGCGAGTCTCCTAGAGCAGCTGGAAAAAGCGCGCGTTGCAGCAGAGGTGGTTTCAGACGAGCAACGTCAACAAAAAGAACATCTCCAGCATCAGTTGGTAGAATTGCTCAGTGATGTTGAGGAGGTTTCCAGAGGCGACCTGACTGTACGGGCTGAGGTGACCGCAGGTGAAATCGGAACAGTGGCCGACATTTTCAATGCTATTGTTGAAAGTCTCCGGCAACTTGTAACTCAAGTCAAAACAGCCGCTGCCCAAGTCAACGTTTCAGTTGGGGACAACGCAGGTGCTATCCGTCAGCTCGCTGATGAAGCTTTCAACCAAGCGGCCCAGATCACACATACCCTTGATTCGGTAGAGCAGATGACGCAATCGATTCAAGCCGTGGCAGATAGTGCCCGCACGGCAGCAGTTGTGGCTCGCACTGCCTCTACCACCGCCGCAGATGGAGGGGTGGCAATGGATCGCACGGTACAAAGCATTTTAAATTTACGTTCAACGGTGGCTGAAACAGCCAATAAAGTGAAGCGCCTGGGCGAATCATCCCAACAGATTTCCAAGGTGGTGTTTTTAATTAACCAAATCGCCCTGCAAACCAACGTCTTAGCAATCAACGCCAGTATTGAGGCAGCGCGTGCGGGTGAAGCAGGTCGAGGCTTTGCAGTGGTGGCGGAAGAAGTCGGTGGACTGGCAGCTCAGTCAGCTGCAGCGACTAAAGAAATTGAACAAATCGTTGAAAACATCCAAAGAGAAACCTCAGAAGTCGTCAGGGCGATGGAACTGGGAACTACCCAGGTAATTGCCGGAACCAATCTGGTCGAAGATACTAAGAAGAGTCTAGTGCAGATATTAGATGTATCCCGCCAAATCGACCAGTTAGTCCAATCGATTTCGACGGCTACAGTGTCTCAGGCTCGGACTGCTGAGGTTGTAACTGAGTTGATGAAGCAGATTGCCAAGGTCTCTGAACGCACAAGTGATTCTTCTCGCCAAGTTTCTGGTTCTCTTCAACAAACTGTAGAAGTAGCCCAGCAATTGCAAGCGTCTGTCGGTGCATTCAAAGTTGGCACCCATTGACATCCTCCCTACCCACAAGGGGTGAAGCCATGCCACAGTCCAAGGAACATGAAATTCGGTTGATGTTTCTAGAGGAAGCGACTGAGTACCTGAATACAATTGAATCCGGAATGCTGGGATTAGCCAACGCCCACGTTGATAAAAAACAAATGGATGCTGTACTCAGGGCAGCTCATTCGATTAAAGGTGGCGCGGCAATGATGGGGTTTCAGGCTTTGAGTGATCTGGCTCACAGTCTGGAAGATTTTTTCAAAGTCTTAAAAACCCAGCAACACCCTATAGAAACTGAGCTGGAAAGTCTACTCCTAAGTGCGCTCGATCATATGCGCCAAGTGATTAGCTTCAATCACCAGGGAACAGAGGTTGATGAAACCTGGTTAAAGACTCATGTCAATCCCGTCTTTGAGCAGCTGCATACGATCAAAAGCAATTCTACTTCTTCGGACTATTCAACGCTACCAGAAGATGGTCAAGACATGGTGACCATGATCTTTGAAACCGAAGTAGAAGAAAGCCTCCAACGCCTGGAATCTATTTTGGCAGAGCATGAATTGCCCTGCTTGTTTGAAGAAATATCAACGATGGCGCAGGAGTTAGGCGGCTTGGGGGAAATGCTACAGCTGAGTGCTTTTAGCCGCCTGTGTGAATCAATTACTCAACATCTGGAAGCTAACCCTGAGCGGGTTGAAGAAATCGCTCGTCTTGCTTTGCAAGAATGGCGGCGATCGCAGGCGGCGCTGCTCGTAGGTCAAGTTGATACACTTCCTGAAAAAATAGATTTAAACGATTCAGCTGCGGCACCTATAACAAATTTTGACAACACCAGCCTACAAGTTGAATTAGTTCAACCCTTGCCAAGTGCGGAACATCAGAGTGATTTCCTTTCAAAAGACGTCATTCCAGTCCACCTTTCTGTCTTATCAGAAATAAGAGCAGATTTAGCCCCCTCGACCGAGAGCAAGGAGAATCAGGAAAATACAGTTCGTGTTCCGAGCAAGCAGCTCGATCAGCTTAATGATTTGTTCGGGGAACTCACCATCGAACGTAATGGTCTAGACGTCCACCTAGAACGTTTACGTAACTTAGTTAGAATTCTCAGTCATCGGGTTAGGGTGCTACGACGCTTCAATCCTCGCCTGCCGACTGCCTACGACCCCGACCCCTCTGCCCAGAACCTGCCTGATCTCGACCTGCTGCCTGAGGATGTGATGGAAACCATTGTCCGGATTCAAGAAGTCACGGATGATATTGACCTAAGCATTAAAGATACCGAGCAAACTGTTGGAGATCTCAACCGGACTGCCAAGCAGCTGCAAACAACCATAACTCAGGTACGGATGCGGCCTTTGTCTGATTTGGTGGGGCGATTTCCTAGATTTGTGCGAGAACTTTCTTTACAGTATGGCAAAAACGTTGAACTAAAAATTAATGGGGGTGGAATCTTAATTGATCGCACTATCTTGGAAGCTCTAAGCGACCCCCTCATACATCTGCTACGCAATGCCTTTGATCATGGGATTGAAGAAAAAGCAACTCGTCAGGCTCGTGGTAAACCGGAACAGGGTGTGATTGAAATTACAGCAGATTACCGGGGGAACCAAACGCTGCTCTCTGTTAGTGATGATGGTGGCGGCATCGAGCTAGATAAAATTCGTCAGCAAGCTAAATACCTCGGTCTTGATGCGGCAGCGATCGCCATCGCCAGCGATGAAGAACTTCTAAGCCTCATTTTTGAGCCAGGTTTTAGCACCGCAGGTCAGATCACCGCCCTATCAGGTCGAGGCGTGGGGCTGGATGTCGTTCGCACCAACCTTAGACAAATCCGTGGCGACATCAAAGTTGATACACAGCTAGGAGTAGGAACAACTTTTACCCTCAGCGTTCCATTGACCCTCTCCGTGGCGCGAGTCCTACTGGTAGAAAGCAATAAGATACTGTTGGCATTTCCCACTGATGCTCTTGTTGAGATGCTTTTACTGAATCCGGAGCAGATCCTGACAATTGCTGGCAAGGAAGTCATCAGTTGGGAAGGAACCATGGCACCCCTGATTCGCCTTGGCAATTGGCTACAGTTTCGATGTCCTATTGTTACAGTCGATTCCGACGCCATGCCGCTCACGAGTGCTCCAACTGTGCTAATGATCGCTCAAGGCAATGACTTGGTAGGACTGCAAGTAGATCGCTGTTGGGGTGAACAGGAAGTTGCCATTCGCCAAGTTGAAGGAACCATAGCCCTACCTCCTGGCTTCATCGGCTGCACGATTTTAGGAGATGGTCGGGTTGTTCCTCTGGTAAATGCCCCAGAATTGCTTCACTGGATTGCTAGTTGTAAACAACCATACAACTTAGACCCAGAGGATAAATCTTCAACTCCTGCAGGGCCTCAAAGCCAGAAACACACCATTTTGGTAGTAGATGACTCTATTAATGTGCGCCGCTTTTTGTCGTTGACCTTAGAAAAAGCTGGCTATCGGGTTGAAATTGCCAAAGATGGTCAAGATGCTCTCGAAAAACTCCAAAGTGGATTGCAAGTCAGAGCTGTAATTTGTGACATTGACATGCCTCGCCTTGATGGTTATGGCTTGTTGGCTCGTGTCAAATCAGATCCTGCTCTCAAACAGCTACCGATTGCGATGCTGACTTCCCGTGGTGGGGATAAGCATCGCCAACTGGCGATGAATTTGGGCGCAACCGCCTATTTTTCTAAGCCTTACAATGAGCAAGAATTACTCAAAACTCTGAAGCAATTGATCTAGCTGCGAAGAAATAAATAATCATACTAAACAGTCTAGTCTGCTATAATCAGACTGAACCGTCTAGTTTGCTGGCTGACTATCATGCTTGCAACTGTTCCTGGTAGTTTACAGCCGTTGCAAAAACAGCCCAGATGTCGAAAAACCCTTGCTTATTTTTTGAGAATGTGATATATCGAAAAGTTTATATTAGAGGAAATAAGCGGCCAGCACCACTTTTTATTCCTAGACAAAAAAGTCAATGTAGGTTTTTAGGGAATTGGGTCGGTGTATCAGGTAGGTACAAGTTTAATTTTGGCAATTGTAAGATAAGCGCCAGTCTTATATGTGGGCTATGACAGAGCGATCGCTAAAAGCATCACCGGAAGGCATCAAACGAGCCAACAAAGCAGTGTTAATTTTTGCCACCAAGATTGACTTGGCAACTGAGTTGGAGATATCTCGCGCCACGGTGCAGAACTTTTTTGCCGGTAAACCGGTGGGACGGGAAAACTTTCATAAGATTTGCCAAAAGCTAAAACTGCCTTGGCGAGAAGTTGCTGATCTACCCGTTGATCCTGAAGTGGAAACACCAGAGGGGGCAGGGCACTTAAGCTCTGATGTCGATGCCTTGGTGCAAGAGGTGCGCCAGCAGGGACGGGCCAGCATTGTCAGGCGCTGTGGGATCATACGGGTGCTGGATATGTCCCAGCCGATTGGGTTGAATGATATCTACACCAACGTCAACATTCTGGAGAAAATCAACGGGCGTAGGCGGCTAGACATTGCTGACCTGCTGAAAATTTGTGTCTCAGACGAGTTTGAACGTCCGGGGTTGGGCAGAATTGCTCAAGACCGGGTGCTGGGGCTAGAAGCCGTGAAAAAATACTCGAAGCTGATTGTCTTGGGTAAGCCGGGCGCTGGCAAAACCACATTTTTGAAGCATGTGGCGATTCAGTGCTGTTTGGGTGAGCTGCAAGCGCATCGAGTCCCAATTTTGATCACGCTCAAAGACTTTGCGGAAACGGAACAGGGCCTAGGCTTACTTGAATACATCAGTGAGCAATTTGCTAGTTACGGGGTGAGAGAGCCTGGAGTCGCTCAACGGTTGTTACTCCAGGGGAAGGCGCTGGTATTGCTTGATGGACTAGATGAAGTGCGGGAAACAGATTGCTATCGGGTTTTGCAGGAAGTCCGCAATTTTTCGGCTCAGTTTCACTTAAATCATTTTGTCATCACCTGTCGAATTGCCGCACAGGAATATAATCTCCAAGAGTTCATAGAGGTGGAAGTTGCCGATTTTAATGATGAACAGATTGCCACCTTTGCCACCAAGTGGTTTGCGGTCAAAGACCCAACCAAGGGCAATAAATTCATTCAAAGACTGAAAGCAAACAGCCCGATTCAAGAGCTGGCCACTAATCCGCTGCTGCTGACGCTGCTGTGTTTGGCGTTTGAAGAATCAGGTGACTTTCCCTCGAATCGTTCAGAGCTTTACAAAGAAGGGCTGAATGTATTGCTGAGAAAATGGGATGCCAAACGTAACATTGAGCGACAGCAGATTTATAAGAAGCTATCCGTTCAGCATAAGGAAGACTTACTGAGTCAACTTGCCTTTATTACCTTTGAGCAGGGTGACTACTTCTTTAGACAAAAAGAAATAGAGCAGTACATTGCTGATTACATCAGTAACTTACCTAGTATCAGTGCTGACGTTGAGGCGTTGCAACTCGACTCAGAAGCCGTGCTCAAATCAATTGAAGCACAACATGGGTTATTAGTGGAACGGGCGCGGGGAATTTACTCGTTCTCCCATCTGACGTTTCAGGAGTATTTCACGGCAAGAGAAATTGTTGCTAGTTCACAGCCACAGGTGTTGGAGATGGCTTTAACACAGCTGACGACGCGGATCACGGAAACCAGATGGCGCGAAGTCTTTTTGTTGAGTGTGGGCATGTTGCGCAATGCCGACTATCTGCTGAGGTTGATGAAGCAAAAGATTGATCAGCTACTAGCTCCAGATCAGCACTTACAGGAGTTTCTCACCTGGGTGAGCCAAAAATCTCGTGGCGTGCCTGCTGCCTACAAACTAGTAACTGTTCGAGCCTTTTATCTTGACCTTGACCTTGCGCGTGCCCTTGACCTGGTAGGTGGCACCCTTGACCTTGCCCGTACCCTTGAATTTGACCTTGCCCGTACCCTTGCCCTTGACTTTGACCTTGCCCTTGACCGTGCTCTTGCCCGTGCCCTTGCCTTGATCTGCGCACTTAACTTGGCTTTTGACCGTGCCCGTAGCCTTGATCGTGTCCTTGCTCTTGCCCGTATCCTTACTGCTGTTCTTGCCCTTGCCCTTGCCCGAGCCCATGCGCTTGATTTTCAGCTTGAGTACTCACTCAAACAACTCAAAGAGCAACTATCAGCCTCGGCTGAAGACGGAGAAAGATTTAGTACATGGTGGAAAGCTAACGGTCAAGCTTGGACTGAGCAATTAAGATCTGTGATGATTTCCTATCGGCATATTGGTTACAATTGGCACTTTAGCGCTCAGCAGAGGGATGCGCTAAAGCAGTACTACGACGCCAATCAGTTGCTAGTGGATTGCCTGAATAGCGCTCGTTATGTGACTCGTACAGTGCGGCAGGAGATTTCGGAGACATTGTTGCTGCCGATCGCAGAGCTTGAGGTACTGTCTGGTTAAGTCTCGGGCATTTAAGTACTCTTTCCCCCCTGCTCCCCTGCCTTATAGAGCCTTTGGAGCCCTCTACCTCTTTTGGTCAACTCCCACGCTGCTTTAGAGTGGGTGACCAGAACTAACAGATCGTTGTAAACTAGCCAAGGATTTATTGTAGTTCAAGATCGCACTGACCCGGCTTCCTTCAGCATTGGTAAGGTCGTTTTCGGCGCTAATTACATCAGTTTGGGTGCCTACACCTGCTTGGAATCGCAAACGTGCCAGACGCAGTTCCTCCCTAGACTGTTCTACAGCAACAGAGGATAACTGAATATTCGCCAAATTAGCTTGCAACTGAGCAAAGTAGTTTTCTACATCGAAGCGTATTAGGTTGCGCTCGTTAGCAAAACTAACTTGAGCGATCGCCTTATTAGCCTCAGCCTGCTGAGCCGCTGCTCTATACTGTCCCCCATCGAACAATAGGAGGCTAACTTGGGCTCCCACACTGTAGTTATCACTATTGCCAATCCTGCCAGCAATGCCTCGGATGCTATTGGTTAAATTATCGTTGAGGTTGTAGTTGGCAAACAGACCAACTTGCGGTCCTAGGTTAGAAAGAGCAAGACGTCGATTCTGCTCATAGATGTTCCGCTGTGCCAGATACTGTACCAACTCGGCACGATTCTTAAAAGCCAGTACAATACTGTCTTCCAAAGAAAAATTCCAAAGACCCGCTATCTGGACTGGGTCTGCCGCTGAAAGATCTACGGTCTGAGCTATACTTAAGTATTGAGCTAACTGACGCCGGGCAGTTTGCTGGTTAGCCTGGGAAGTGGTCAAATTCTGGACTGAATTTGCCAGCTGCACCTGAGCGCGCAGGGTATCGAACCGGGTACCGACTCCCGCCCGTTCTTGAGCTTGAGCATCGCGTAAACTAGACTGAGCATTCGTGACAGCAGCCTGGTAAATCAGTACTTGCTGATCTGCTGATTGAAGATTGTAGTAATAAGTGGAGACATCAAGGCGAACCTGCTGAGAGGCGATCTCAACACCCAGCTGATCGTACCGTACCTGTTGCTCAGCGGCGCGGATGCTAGCTTTTCGTCCACCAGAAGTGTAGAGGTTGTAACTCAGTGCCAAAGTACCCGTCAAATCTGTACTAGAATAGCGACCTAGCGACGAGCTACCAGAACTAGTACCAGTTCGGCTAGTACCAGTTCCACTAGTACCAGTTCCACTAGTACCAGTTCCACTAGTACCAGTTCCACTAGTACCAGTTTGGCCAGTGCCACCTACGTTAGCACCCCCTCTACTAGTACCACCTCCGGAAGTACTAGCTGGAATAGTGCTAGCTGGGGTATTAACCACTGGACTAATAGAAGGTGTGGCGCTAGTACCTCCTGAAGAGGTACCACTTGAGGTAGCACCTCTTGTAGTAGTAGTTGCTGGAGTAGTGACAGCTTGTGAGGTAGTAAGCCCTGGACTAGTGCTACCTGGGGTAGTACCTGCCGGAGTAGTAGTAGTACCGTTAGTACCTGTTGGAATAGTAGTACCGTTAGTACCTGTTGGAGTAGTAGTACCACCGTTAGTACCTGTTGGAGTAGTAGTACCGTTAGTACCTGTGGGAGTAGTGATTCCTTGACCAGTCTGGCTATTGCTCCTAGGATTGTAAATAAAAGCAGGTCCTGAATTAGCGATCTGAGCAGTAGCATTAACCCTAGGATACAGAGCAGCTTCGGCCTCTCGCAGGGCGGCTCGATCGCGTTCTAGGGTCAATTCCGCCGACTGTAAAGTCCTGTTGTTGCGTCGTGCTAGTTCAAAAGCCTGTTGCAAAGTAATCGGCTGGGTTCCCTGAATCCGCACTTCCTCAGGTCTAGTAGGGAACTGTAAGGGATTAGGGTTAGGGTTGAGATACCGAGGGGCTGGAGTTGGCTGAGTGGGAATATCAGAGGTAGGAAGCTGGGGGCTCGTGGGCGACGTTGGATTAGGGGAAGGAGACTGAGACACGTGAGAATTTCTCTTGTCCGAAGCTGGGTTACTCCTGCTTTGAGAGCTTACCTTGTCGCTTGCTTTGAAGCTAAGAACTAGACCTTTATCGCTGTGAACCACCTTGGCTACAGGCACACCAGCCTTTCCAATCACAGTCACCCGGATGCTTTTGGCATTCAAGGGCATCACTGTGACGGCAGTAATGCGATCAGTGGGATTAGAGGCGCGAAAAGTATCGTCCTTTCGCAAGCGCAGTTGAGTATTGGCGATGTCCGCGACAAAGGTTTCACCAAAGCTGAAAGTAGAGACTGGAGGAGATGCACTTTTGGGAGTCTTTAAGATCACCTCAATACCACTGACTGTAGGGTTGAGCCGTACTGCACTCACTTGCACGGTATCAGCCCAAGCTGGCTGAGTTGCTAATACCGCTGTGGTACTAGCTAGGCAAAAGCTGTTGAATAATTGCTGTTGTTTGACCACTACGTTTCCTCACACAAAAATCAATGGAACGAAATCGTGCAGCGGTTATTTTTTTAGCATATTTTTCACCTACAAGTCGTCTTAATACTTTACCAAGGGAAGATGCGGGATTACGCTTCATTCTTAAAGCGTCTTACCTCGCACAGTTAAGGGTGATGACAATAATTTTGCTCCCCCCTGAAAAAGGGGGGAGCCTGAACCTAGATAACTCAATCGCCCCCTGTTTAAGGGGGGTTGGGGGCAGCTCCGAGTAGAATAGCACTAACCGAATCGGATTGAGTCAGGAGGGCAGCTTCTGATTTCGTCAAACTGCTCAACTTAGTTGGGTGCGGAATCTGTTGATACTAATTGTTAGTAGAACGATTGCGAAGACCAAGAGTGCAAGTGCATTTGGCCAGAGCACGTCGAGACCAACACCCTTCAGCAGTAGTCCCCGTAAGATTAGGACGTAGTGATTTAAAGGATTAAGCAGCGCAAAGTACTGCAACACCAGCGGTATGCTTTCAATCGGCGAGATCGCCCCAGAAAACTGGATCACCGGCAGAGTGACGAAGAACGAAATCAGTTGGGCTTGCTGCTGGCTACGTGAAATTGTCGCCAGCATGATCCCTATCCCAATGCCTACAGAGATGTAGACGCCTGAGCAAGCCAGGAAAAGCAGAAAACTACCCCGTACAGGAAGTGCAAACACGAGGTGGGCCACACCCAGGGCTAGGATAGCATCGCCCATGATCAGCACGAACAAAGGTACGATTTTGGCCAACAGAATTTCCCAGTTTGCAGATGGAGTCATCAGCAACTGTTCGAGCGTACCCGTATCCTTTTCGCGCACCACCGTCGCCGCCGAAACTAGTGTACTAATCAGGGTCACAACTATCCCCAATACCCCTGGCACAAAGAACCAACTACTGGTCAGCCCAGGGTTGTAGAGGTAGTTAACCTGTGGATTTACAAGTGCAGGTGGCTGGCTCGGATCAAGTTTAAGATTGTATTGAGCCACGATTTGGCTGATGTAACCACTGGCAATTCCGGCGGTATTGGCATCAACAGCATTGATCAGAACCTGGACTTGTGCACTTGTGTCGTCCTGCTTCAAGTTACGGTTGAACTCAGGTGGGATTACCAGTCCAGCAGTAACCTTTCCTTCCTGAACCTGTTGGCTGAGGGGCTGCACACTGCTACTGTAGAGTTCGGCGTTAAAGACGCGATTTTCGGTAAAAGCAGAAATCAGTTCACGACTCGTAGGGGTTTTGGAGTAATCGACAATCCCCAGCTTGATGTTTTGCACAGCGGGGTTAAGGGCTAAGCCGAAGATGAGCAGTTGCAGGGTTGGTGGGAAGATTAATAGCGAAATCAGCTCTTTGTTTCTGAGAATCTGATTGATCTCTTTAATCATCAGCGCCCAAAAGCGCCCCTCGAACAAACCACTGACGAATTTGATCAGCACATGACTACTCCGGTAGTTGCATACGGCTTAATGTTTTACTCGCGCTCCTAAAGAGCAGCAGACTCAGCAATCCCAGTACTAAGGGGGCAAGCCATACTCCCGGCCAACCGGTTCCCAGCACGAAGGCATCGCGGCTCAGTTCGATATAATACCGGGCTGGAATAATATAGGTGATTAGCGATAGGGGAAAGGGAATATTGCTCAAGGGATAGAGGAAACCAGAAAGCAAGAGTGATGTCAGGAAACCAACAGTCGTGACCACCTGCACAGCCGTACTCTGGTCACTGGCTACACACCCAAAGACTAGGCCAAACAGGACACTGGTCATGATAAACATTGGGGTACCAATCAGTAGGGGGGTTGGATCCCCTGCAAACGAAAGCCCAAACAGGAGTGAACCAAGGCTAATGATGGCAACAGCCTCCAACAAGCCAATCAGTAAGTAGGCAAGAGCTTTGCCCAGTATCAGTTCGGTCGCACTCATGCTGGAGGAGTAGACCTGGATAATTGTCCCCTGCTCTTTCTCACGCACCATGGCAATTGCCGACAGTAGCGACGGATAGATCCAGAGGATGACTGCGTAGACTCCTGGCACAACATAAAGTGATTCTTTCCGCCCTGGGTTGAACCACAGACGTACATTAGCAACAACCTTGGGAGTGCCTGATACTAACCCCTCGCTGGTCAAGAAGAAGTTGGTTGTAGAGCGGATGCTACTTGATATCACCCGGGCATTGTTAACATCAGTGCCATCAATCAGGACTTGAATTGCGCTGGTATTTTCCGCTTTGATCCGGCGCGAGAAATCGGGTGGGATCACCACTGCTGCTTTGGCGATACCCCGATCAATTGCATCGCGCGCTGGGTCAGTGCCACCCCAGAGGATAGTGTCGAACTGGGTGGTTGCAAAAAAACGTTCACTGTAGGCACGGCTAAGTGGAGTCTGGTCAAAGTCCTGAACCACTAGTGGAATATTTTTAGACTCTAACCTAGTGCCGAAGCTGAAAAGGAGTAAGGTTGCTATGGGCAACAGAAATGCCAGCGCTACGGTAAGGCGATCGCGCCGAAATTGAGCCAACTCTTTGGTACATTGAGCCAAAATTCGTTTCATTTCTGTGCCCTAGAAACCACTCCGATAAAGGCATCTTCAAGGGAGAAGGGAATCGGTCGCAGCGATTGGATGTCTATTTGAGCTGATGAGAGAATCTCGCGCATCTGGGGGATTTCCACTTCGGGGTGATCTAGAACGACGTGCAGGCGATCGCCAAAGATTGACACTCGCCAAGGATCGTATTCGGTCTTAAGCAAATCAGAGGCTGCCTGTAGGTGCGACGCATGTGTTGCTACCACCACCACCTCGAGCAGCGATCCTGGCTGTTCTGCTTTGACTTGACTGGGCGAACCCTGGGTGACAACTTCCCCGGCTACCATCAACCCCATTCGATTACAGTGTTCAGCTTCTTCTAAGTAGTGAGTGGTCACCAGCACTGCCGTGCCTTGACGGGCGAAATCCTCAATCAACCGCCAGAACTGACGGCGGGCTAGGGGGTCTACTCCTGAGGTCGGTTCGTCAAGAAACAGCACCTCTGGCTCGTGCATCACAGAGGCACCAAAGGCTACCCGCTGCTTCCACCCACCAGGCAACCGACCGGTGAGCATATTTTCTTGGCCTTCGAGCCCACAGGTGGCAAGAACCCAGTCAATTTTGCCGCGCCGTGCCCGGCGGGGGACTCCGTAGACACCACAGTAAAATTCCAGGTTTTGGATGACGGTTAAATCATCGTAGAGGGTGAATTTCTGGCTCATATAGCCGATGCGCTGGCGCAAGGCGCTGCTGCGCAGGTTGCCACTCTCACCAGCTAAGGAAAGCACACCTGCGCTTGGCTCCAGCAGACCGCACAGCATCTTGATAGTCGTAGTTTTACCAGCACCGTTGGCGCCAAGTAAACCATAGATTTCGCCGTAGTGAACCATGAGGTTGACGTCCTTGACTGCTTGGAAGCTGCCGAAGACTTTGCTCAGGCTTTGCGTATAGATAGCAACCGAAGAGGAGTCAGGAGACTGGTGCTCTGACTTCTGACGCCAACGCGGAAAGGGGATGAATTTGGGGTCTGAACCCTGCTGGCGTAGGCGAGTCACAAAGACATTTTCCAGCGTCGGCTCACCACTATAAATATTGCCCAGTTCCAGACGGGACTCCTTTAACAGCGCCCGAATCTCCGCCGAGCCAGTTAAGGAATCTTTAACCAGCACATCTAGGCGATCTCCAAAGGTCTGGACATCGACGATTTCCGTGGCGTGAGAGCTATCGGCTGCGGCTTCTAGTAGTATACATTCAGCAGTTTCGAGATCGCTGGTACGAACCTCTAAGCGTTGCAAGCCAAGACTGGTCTGCAATTCGGCTGGGGTGCCCGTCTGCTGAATCTGTCCCGAGTACATCAGTGCCACTTGATGGCAGCGCTGTGCTTCGTCCAGGTAGGGAGTCGCAACCACGATTGTCACTCCCTCCGCCGCTAGGGCAGCAATCACATCCCAGAACTCCCGACGCGACACCGGGTCCACCCCAGTAGTTGGCTCATCGAGTAGCAGGATCTGGGGCTGGGAGATCAGAGCACAGCACAGTGCCAATTTCTGCTTCATCCCACCGGAGAGTTGCCCAGCCAAGCGGCTGCCGAACTTTTCCAGATTCATCAACTCCAAGTACTTAGCACGACGCTTCACAAACATTTTCTCGGGAACCTCCCTCAGCCCGGCGCTGTAACGCAGGTTTTCATCGATGCTGAGGTCCAAGTAGAGCGAGAACTGCTGGGTGAGGTAGCCGATGTTAAGGCGAGCATCCCTAGGCGGTTGACCTATAACCCAGACTTCGCCACCTGTGGCTTCCATCACTCCAGCCAGAACCTGAAAGGTCGTCGTCTTCCCAGCCCCGTCCGGTCCTATAAGCCCAAAGATTTGGCCCTGGTGTACTTCAAAATCAATTCCGTGTAAGGCTTCCAATTTGCCGTACTGCTTACGCAGACCCTGCACCTGGATGACCACGTCAGAGTAATGAGCGGAGGGGCAGGGGAGCAGGGGAGCAGAGGAGAGTGTACCAAGTTCTCCCCTGCTCCCCTGCTCAACTGCTCCGAAAGAACTCAACTGCTCCCCTGCCCCGAAAGAGCTCCCCTGCTCCCTTGTGTTGGTCATTTACTGAGCTCCGGATTTATGATTATATCTGCATCCACAGGCATACCCGGTTTGGCAAAGCCAGCAGGGTTATCGATCGCTATTTTGACGCCAAATACCTGCTTGACGCGATCGTTCCGGAAGTAGATATTTTCAGGTGTAAATGATGCCTGAGTGTCAATGGCGGTGACTCGTGCTAGCAGCGGTTTTTCTGGTGCTGAATCAAGAAAGACCTTAGCCAGCTGACCCACCCGGACTTCGCCGATACTGCCTTGGGGAATGTAGCCACGCACATAGACTGTGTTGGGGTTGATAATCGTAAGCAAAGTCTTGCCACTAGTCACTACCGCGCCTGGTTCAACACTGCGGGCAGTCACCACCCCGTCAATTGGGCTGACTACGTTTAGGTAACCAATCTGGGCGGCGATCTGCTGGCGTGCGGCAACCGCATTGGCAATATCAGCCTGGGCGGCTTTCACTTGCGCCCGAGTTTGTAGCAGTTGTTGGCGCAAAGTGGCGATTTGGGCATTGCGGATATTCGGATTGAGCCCAGTACTTTGCGCCTGCACCAGTGCGCCCTGGGCTGCACTTACCTGCTTTTGGGCTGCGTTTACAGCAGCCTTACGGGCAACGAGGGTAGCCTCGTCACTATCAAAGGTTGCTTGAGCTTGGTCAAGCTGCTGCTGAGAGTATGCCCCATCCCTGACTAATCCAGCATAGCGATCGCGGTTGATTTTGGCCAGTTTCAAGTCTGCTTCAGCCTGCTTGACCTGAGCTTCGGCTTGGGCAAGCAGCGCCTCGTTCTGGGCGACGTTCGCTTCCGCTTGGTAGATGGTGCCCTGGGCAGTCCCCTTAGACTGCTGCAGATTGAGCTGAGCCTCTCTGATCTGGCTTTCAATCACAGCGATCCCTACGCTGGTCTGGCTCGCCCGTTGCTGAGACGCTGTGATCTGGGCCGTCGCTCCGCGGAGCTGGGCTTGGATCTCTGAATCATCGAGTCGAGCAATTACCTGACCTCTATGAACCTGATCCCCTTCCCTAACCGCCAAATAATCGACTCGACCAGCTGTTTTTGCGCCGACATTGGTTTCGTAGCCCTCAATGCGACCACTCAACCCCAGTGTTCCTTTATCGCGCTGGCTACTCAGTTGTAATATTCCCAAAGTGTTCCCCACTTTAGGGTGCATTAAAAAGTACCAAACCGACAGACCCCCACCAACAACTAACACGCTTAATAGGATGAACAGAAGGGGACTGGGTTTACGCTTAGGCTTGGGTAGTTCAGGAGGCCTAGAGCGTTCCTGGATTGGTGAGCCTAATTTGGTCATAAAGAGTGCGTCCTCGGTAGAGGCCAAGACAGTAAGTGAAATCGGCCTATCTTTATACTAGACCGTACAGTATGATTGTCAATGCCTTTAACAAAACTTTACAATAAACAGTAACTAGTTTAAACGGGAATTTTTCTCTAGACTGTGCAGTATGATTTAAGGGAATTTTTACACAGCTCTAGCACCATGTCCTTCCAATCTACCCTAGAACAGCTTCCTGAAGACAGGCCAAGGACTGAGCGTCCGCCGCAGGTTAGCAATAAACCAGAAAATGCAAAAACGGGTGCTTTTCTCAAGCGTGAGCAAATCCTGCAGGGAGCAACGCGCGTTTTTCTTCAACATGGCTACGCTGGCACGAGCATGGATCGGGTGGCAGCCGAAGCAGGCGTTTCTAAGCAGACGATTTACAGCCACTTTCAGGACAAAGAGGGGCTTTTTACTGCCCTAATCGAGCGGATAACGACCCGCCAACTCAAAGTCGAATTCGGTCCAGAACGGTATCAAGGCGAGCCAGCTATTCTTCTAAGGAAAATAGCGCAAGGATATCTGACCAGAATGGGTGATCAGGAATACATCGACTTACTCAGAGTGGTTGTGGCTGAATCAGCACGCTTCCCGGAATTGGCACAACTTTACACGCGCACAGTGATCCAGCCGAGTTGCCAACGCCTGAGTTTATATTTCGAGTCCCATCCAGAACTCAACATCCCCGATCCAGATGCGATGACTCAGATTTTTTTCGGTGCTCTGTCTGCGTTTATGTTGTCTCAAGAGGTACTGTACGGCAAGTCCTTGATGCCAATGGAGAATGAACGCTTTGTCAATTACTTGGTTCGGCTTTGTTACAAAGATGGTTCAGAGATTTGACCAGCGATTCCTACACAAGTCAGGACTAGACCGCTGACTACCTAAACACGCTAGACTACTAGGTAAAATTTATTAACTGCAGCATGACAGTACGGGCAAGGCGATCGCTAAAAGCATCACCGGAAGGCATCAAACGAGCCAACAAAGCAGTGTTAATTTTTGCCACCAAGATTGACTTGGCAATTGAGTTGGAGATATCTCGCGCCACGGTGCAGAACTTTTTTGCCGGTAAACCGGTGGGACGGGAAAACTTTCATAAGATTTGCCAAAAGCTAAAACTGCCTTGGCGAGAAGTTGCTGATCTACCCGTTGATCCTGAAGTGGAAACACCAGAGGGGGCAGGGCACTTAAGCTCTGATGTCGATGCCTTGGTGCAAGAGGTGCGCCAGCAGGGACGGGCCAGCATTGTCAGGCGCTGTGGGATCATACGGGTGCTGGATATGTCCCAGCCGATTGGGTTGAATGATATCTACACCAACGTCAACATTCTGGAGAAAATCAACGGGCGTAGGCGGCTAGACATTGCTGACCTGCTGAAAATTTGTGTCTCAGACGAGTTTGAACGTCCGGGGTTGGGCAGAATTGCTCAAGACCGGGTGCTGGGGCTAGAAGCCGTGAAAAAATACTCGAAGCTGATTGTCTTGGGTAAGCCGGGCGCTGGCAAAACCACATTTTTGAAGCATGTGGCGATTCAGTGCTGTTTGGGTGAGCTGCAAGCGCATCGAGTCCCAATTTTTGTCACGCTCAAAGACTTTGCGGAAACGGAACAGGGCCTAGGCTTACTCGAATACATCAGTGAGCAATTTGTTAGTTACGGGGTGAGAGAGCCTGGAGTCGCTCAACGGTTGTTGCTGCAGGGGAAGGCGCTGGTATTGCTTGATGGGCTAGATGAAGTGCGGGAAACAGATTGCTATCGGGTTTTGCAGGAAGTCCGCAATTTTTCGGCTCAGTTTCACTTAAATCATTTTGTCATCACCTGTCGAATTGCGACGCGTGAATATACTCTCGAACAGTTCACAGAGGTGGAAGTTGCCGATTTTAATGATGAACAGATTGCCACCTTTGCCACCAAGTGGTTTGCTGCCAAAGACCCAACCAAGGGCAATAAATTCATTCAAAAACTCAAAGAACATCTCCCGATTCAAGAACTGGCCACTAATCCACTGCTGCTGACGCTGCTGTGTTTGATGTTTGAAGAGTCAGCTGACTTTCCCTCGAATCGTTCAGAGCTTTACAAAGAAGGACTGAATGTGTTGCTGAGAAAATGGGATGCCAAACGCAGTATTGAGCGAGAGCAGATTTATAAGAAGCTATTGGTATTCCACAAGGAAGACTTACTGAGTCAAATTGCCTTTCTTACCTTTGAGCGGGGTGACTACTTCTTTAGACAAAAAGAAATAGAGCAGTACATTGCTGATTACATCCGTAACTTACCTGATATCAATCCTGACGTTGAGGCGTTGCAACTCGACTCAGAAGCCGTGCTCAAATCAATTGAAGCGCAACATGGGTTATTAGTGGAACGGGCGCGGGGAATTTACTCGTTCTCCCATCTGACGTTTCAGGAGTATTTCACGGCAAGAGAAATTGTTGCTAGTTCACAGCCACAGGTGTTGGAGACGGCTTTGACACAGCTGACGAACCGGATCGCGGAAACCAGATGGCGCGAAGTCTTTTTGTTGAGTGTGGGCATGTTGCGCAATGCTGACTATCTGCTGAGGTTGATGAAGCAAAAGATTGATCAGCTACTAGCTCCAGATCAGCACTTACAGGAGTTTCTCACCTGGGTGAGCCAAAAATCTCGTGGCGTGCCTGCTGCCTACAAACTAGTAACTGTTCGAGCCTTTTATCTTGACCTTGACCTTGCCCGTGCCCTTGACCTGGTAGGTGGTACTCTTGACCTTGCCCGTACACTTGACCGTAACTTTACTCGTACACTTGACTGTGCCCTTGCACTTGACCTTGCACTTGACCGTACCCTTGCTCTTAACCGTGCCCTTGGCAGTACTCTTGAACCTATTGGTGCCATTAACCGTGTGCTTGAGCGTGCCCGCGCCCGTGCCCGTGCCCTTGATTCTGATCTTGAGCAAGCGCTGCAACAACTCAAAGAGCAACTATCGAACTCACCTGAAGAAGGAAGAAGATTTGACGAATGGTGGCAAGCTAACAATCAAGCTTGGACTGAGCAATTAAGAGCGGTGATGATTAAGCATCGCAACCTTGGTCACAATTGGCAGTTTAACGCTCAGCAGAGGGATGCGCTGAAGCATTACTATGATGCTAATCAGTTGCTGGTGGAGTGCCTGAATAGCAATTGTTATGTGACTCGCCCAGTGCGACAGGAGATTTCGGAGACTTTGTTGCTGCCAATCGCAGAGATTGAGGATAAGTATTCAGGTGCTTAACTTATTCAGTCTCGGCTCTAGTCTCTTGAACACTGCGTGATGTCCACACAATCAAAACTAAGGTTGGTAAGCCGATCACAACGATACTCTCGATACTGTTGAACCCTTGAAGCAAATATAGAGAACTACTGGATAGACAAAACATCAGGCTAGTCAAGCCAAACAGTTGAGCTTGTGGGATTAGGGCAGCTATAGGTAACAGGACAGATGCGTACCAAGGCATCAGCCACGGAGTAGCGACCAGAAGCAGTGTCAATGTAACCCAACCGATGTCCGCAATCAGATTCAGTTGCAAGTAATACCGTTTGACATATGCCCTGAATGCTATCCAGCCATAAACAGCAGCAAACCCAATCAAAGTGTACTGGGCAAAATTCTGCAGTATTTGCTTTTCTTGGTAAAGTGTGATTGACTTGGGATAGGAAACACGAAGCAGATCTAGCTGTGATTTCACTAACGCCTGTATAGATGAGTGATATTTTCCTGCTACCCCTGGATTCAAGATACTCACCCATGCCCCAAACTCGGGTAGAACCGTAGTCCAGAGGACAATCAACAAAACCAGGGAAACGATGACTACCCTTGCCAGTTGTTTCCAAGAGCGCTGTCGTACCAGAAAAATCGATACCAAAGGCATCCAGATGATTGGTAGTGTTTTGGCTAAAAAACCACCCCACATTGCCAGAAACGCTAATACATATTGTTTTCTGGTCAAACTTCCAACTAAGACAATAAAACTGGTGGAGACCAAGACATCTACATGACCTGATCCGACCTGCTCCATTAACAGTAGCGGATTCAGTAAATAGGCAATTGTGATTTTGCCCCGTGGCAGCAGCAAAAATCGCCAGATCAGGTAGCCATTGATAATGTGCAAACCCAAACAAAAGCTTTTGTAGACATAGACTGCCAGAATCGGATTGAGCGGCACCACAGTGGCAGACACTGTGAACAACACTTGGGATAAGCTTCCATAAGCTGAAGTTTGCCCCCAATCAACAAAGGGAGAAAGCTGAGAAGTAAAGGAGCTTGCCTTGTTGAGCAGAGGATTGACACCACTCAGATTCATCAATCCGAAGTGCAGGTAAAGATAGACATCGTCACCTAGTGGATAAGCTAAAAAGGCTAGTGCTAAAAAGACTGCTGTGCATTTCAAGATATTGATGAAGCGGGGAAATGCGTAAGGTCGCTTAGTCCGTAGTAACCAAGCTAGATACAGCAGTTGCAGGATGAGATAGCTCATACCAATCCCAAGTTGGCTATTCCAGTTGGGAAAGGTGGCAAACTTTTTGCCACCCGCCATGATGAAATAAAACTTATCCAAACCTAAGATAGCAAGCGCAATGCACAGATACACAGCACAAACCAGTGCAGCTGCTGTTATAACTGCAATTTTTTGCATCGACTGTGACTTAAAGAGTTTGTTCAAAGAATAATACCAGAGAGCAACCTCAAGAGAGCGTAGAAACCACTGTGATGTTCCCCCTTTATACTAGTCATGCCTTGGGAAGCGGGCGAAAGTACTGCCAAAATCAGTCGGTGTGCCGATGTCCAGAAATTCGCCGTCCACTTCATAAGCGAGACCCCCATCGCGGTAGATCCAGTTGCGCAGAGCTAGGGATAGATCCAGTTCCCCCTGATTCTGCTGAAGGCTTGCAGCATGGAGGTACTCCATGAACTGACCTGGCAGCAGGTAGATCCCGAATAGGCAGAAGTATTGCGGGGGCTCGCTCCCCGGAATGCACAGCGCGTCGCGAGCCTCGCTAACTGTAGGCTTTTCGCGCATATCAAGCAGCTCAAAGACTCTCTGCTGGTCGGGGAGGGGACGAACTCCCACCACCCCGCGTTGACTGAAGTCTGATTCGCAGCACCTGGATACGCCCAGCACCCCTTTGCCGAACTGGACTCCGATATCGAGAACCTGGCGTAGGCACGGGACGGTGGAGCTAGAGCGGTAGAGGTGGTCGCCCAGGAGCAGGACAAAGGGTTGGGAACCCACAGCTTCAAAGGCTTGGAGCACCGCGTGACCAAAACCACCGGGTTCGAGCTGGTAAACATAGCGCAGGTGTTTAGAAAGCTCCTTAAGCTCGCTCCAGGCGTTAAGGATACGGCTACCACTAGCGCCAGAAAGCGTCACTTCCGGCGGTTGATCGAAGTACCTACGAATCAAATCGCCGTCGCGCGGGGAGACGATGAGCACCACCTCGTCTACGCCACTGTCAAGAACCTCTCGCACAATCCAATCCACTGCCGGACGGAGGGAGCGATCGCGCCCCGGAACTGGTAACAGCGCTTTGGGAATGACTTTTGTGGCTGGGTAGAGGCGGGAGGCGAGCCCGGCTACAGGGATGACGGCGCGTGTTGGTTTCACTTTACTTGTCCTGTGCGGGAGTGAGGGTTAGATTCAGGCACTCAAGCCCCAAGTCATTCTCGAGGATAGACTGTGCACGCAACCGTTCTTCAGGTCCTCGGGTGAGGAGTTGAGCGGTTCCGTCTCCTTGAGAGCCGACACCTTTGCCACCCCAGATTAACTCTTGCAGGGGAGAATACTCAAGCACGCGGTGCAGCAAAGGCGCTGCCAATTCTTGCGGACAAGCCGGGGCTACCAATCGGTCAAAGATCGCCTGGGCTTCAACCATTAGCTTTCCGACTAAGCGGGCGTCACCATCGCTCAAAGCCTGACGCGCTTGGTAGAGGATCTGCTGGTTCAATGGACCGAGGGCACGGCGGACTCCTTCGGCTAAGGAACCAACTCCTGTAAGAAACTGGGCGCGTAAGTTGCGCAGAATCATAATTGTGTCTTTGGCCCCTTGTAGGTCTACGATTAGGTAGTGGAAAGTGGCGCCAAGGGGGATGGCTTCCATTGCTAGGTCTTCTCCGTCAAAGGTGAGAAACATTGGCACTTGGCCGTAGGCGAAGACCTGATCCATCCGACCGCAGCCGGAGGGGGTAAGAGTTTCCCCACGGTAGGCTAGTTCCATCTCCTCGCGCCTGTCGAGAGCTAACTTATATAGTTGGTTACAAGCTTGGGCAACAAGGACACATATAGCCGCTGAAGAAGACAGTCCCTTCTTGAGGGGCAAGTCCATTCTGTAGCAGTCGATCTCTAGCCCTGCGATCGGGTATGCACGCAGAACCTCGTGTAAGGTGCCTGTGACATAGCTCCAGAAGCCTCCAGTACGCGCTATGTGTTGCAGCTGTGCAGGCTCCAACGGCATACAGAGAGACTCGACGAACTTGCCGTCTGGCAGTTGGGAGTGAACTGCCAGGATGTGATCGCGTTTACGAACACGGGCGTGAATCCCTTGTTCGGTACCGACAGCGATGCAGTGCCCAGGCAGGAGAGACGCTATCTCTCGCCGGTATCCGCCAGCCCAATCTGAATGCTCACCGAACAGGCAGAGCCGACCGGGAACAAACAGATGTAGCCACTCCGAGTCTGCCTGAAGGTTGGGTAACGCGCTCCGCCTCGAGTTGCCCATTTTCGTTAACCCTGATCCCTGACCCCCGAGCCCTGTTCTTGTCACTGTACAGCATCAATGGGCGATACTGGTTTCGAACCAGTGACCTCTTCCGTGTGAAGGAAGCGCGCTACCACTGTGCTAATCGCCCATGAAATCCTAATTTAACACAGATTCGCGCCAATCAAAAACTAAGGTTAAACTGGCTCAATCTCCCTTAAGGAAGTAGATGATAACACCATGGACGCAGCACTAACCAGATTCCGAACTCAGGCTCTCGACGGCTACGACCTATTGATACTTGAAGCAGCTAACCCGTATCTAATACAACTGGAGTCCGTTCAAGAGCACGACGGATAGTATACTGGCTTCTTTGTGCTTGCTGGCTTCTCCCAAATCAAGGTGAACAAGGAAGCGACTTGAAAATTCAGTTCCGTGCGATCGCAGGCTGACAACTCGAGTCAATCGAGCGAGTCAACAAAACTTGACTTGGTCATCTGGAGCGCGTCAGGGCTAGAGGCAAGCGCGATCAAGTGCCTCTTTCCCTTGTAGATTTTAAACACGGTGCCAGTCACCTTGACTCTCTCTTTCTCTAAAGCCGCGCTCGATTCTTTCGGACAAGTATTAGACTTTGTATGACACCAGAAGTCTAATTCTGCCTACGGTGGTCAAACACCGTCTATACGGTCAACATAGGTCTCAACGCCTAAGTTTCCGGTTACTTTTGGAGTTAAATGTGTTTTCAGATACCATCGCTCAGCCAGTTCGGTACGCTCTGCATCCTGCCCAACGGGAAAGCCACTTGCCTACGGAGGGAAACCCTCCTGCAGCAGTGGTCTCACCATTACTTGCGCCTTCTCGTCATACTGGCGTTGGGACTTATATCACCCAACCGTTGTTTCACGGTCGCTGGGATTGCCCCGTTACTAGGATTGCATCAACACGTAGATGTTTTTGTCTCTTACTCACACTGTTATTATACAAAATCCACGATCCACGGCGGTTAAAACCGCCCGTGCTGCTTGCCTCCCAGCTTTAAAGAGTCTGGTTTTCCCGCATCCCGTGCTTTCTGATGAGAAGTCTTGATAGATATGTGAATGTTATCTCGTTAACATTATTCCCTTAGTTGTAGGCTCTGGGATAGGTAACTCATCTTCACGCATCCCTTCTAAATGAATCTGAATTGCCTCATTCATAAGAGTCTCGACCTCTTCTAAGGTTTCACCAACAGCTACGCACCCTGGTAGGTCTGGAACATATGCCCCGTAACTGGTTTCACCTTTCTCAATTACGACCGCGTAATTCATCAAATGTCTTCCTCCAACTGAGCCTGACTCCAGATACTTTTAAGTGTACCAATAGGTACATCTACACTCAGCTTTCCCGCGACAGTCAGGGCAAACGCATCTAAATTGCTCTTGACAACAGGCACGAAGAGTGAATCAACCAATAAGCAGGATTTATCGCTCAACTTCTTTGTCAAGCAGCGTGAGGTCAAGCCAACATGAGTGTCAATAAGCAACAATTAATGCAATTAAAACTGGGCTTATTGAAACTGAAATCGGATTATTGACAAGATGCATTTGCCCTGGGTGACAGAGTGATCGCGCCTTATAATTCAATATAATTTGTGTAATACTAAAAGTTGACCCCTTTTCCTTAACCACGAAGGTAGTTGAAACTTATTTCAGGTCATAGGACATCTTTAACAAGATTAGATATCCTAGGAAGCCATAGAGAACCGTTTACGTAGTGATAGGGTCAAATTGGGTATTAACTATTACCTACTTTTTCAATTTAAGCTTGTTAAGTCTAACTAAAGGTATAGAGATTAATCCGAGTTAGCTTAAAACATAAATTTGAGTAGTGAAGTAGCCACCTCAAAATGATTATACTGCTACTTTATTTTTAAGTATTTTTATCTTAGAAATTCATCGCTTTACGAATACTATCAAGAGGTAATTCCGATATATTTCTTGTCGTTGCTTCTGTAATTTCAGGTTCATCAGCAATAAATTCTACCACTAAGCGCCAGCAAACTTTTCCTGTTACCCAACTTTTTCCAGGTTCAAGTATTTGAGCTTTTATTCCATCACTAACAAGTTGCTGGGGTTGTAAATTTCCAAAACCATACTTAACCAATTTATCTGTAATTTCTTTAGTGGAACTATAGACATATTGAGCACCGTCAAAAATCATACTGGTGGCATAAATTATTTTTGGACGAGCATCAAATTTAATAACAACATTGTCGTTTACAGGCAATGTCCTAGAAGCTTTTTCTGATTCGCTCATAATTCTCCAATATGGGTAGTAGTTCTTAAAGAAGACTAAACTTATCCTATCTACTGTTGACTTAGCTGCAATCAGAAAAATTACTTAAAACTCTCTCTCCTGACTCAATACTCTGCCAGAAATTACAGAAAAGTTCATGGTCAGCATAAATACTTACGGTTAAAATTGACTATCGCTTTATTTTACAAAAAAACTCTTCTTTAAGATAGTTGAGAATTGGTTGTAAACTGAACACTAACAGACAACTTAGCAAGTACGCCTCACTGATAACTACTCGAAAGTGTTGCTGGAGGTCATGGACACCAGCAACACTACTCCCACGACCACCATCACTGCGATTGATATTTTTATCCGGCGACATCTCGCCGGTTCTCAATTTCTTGGATCTTCTGGCGCATGGCCTCTTCCCCTATTCCGATACGCTCCTCATCAAGAGGGGCGGGGTACGGCCCGCTTCTAGTAACAGGTTTATTCCTCAAGGCACGAAAAGCTTCATCATCATCCCGGTGTGCCATCAGGCCAAGGCTGTAGCAGGTCAGGCAGACAGGATTGTGCTCAATCTCAGTGATAGCTCAGTGACACTTGAGGCATTACTGGAGCAACTTACGAAATATCCCATCTCTGGTCTCAAAGAAGTCATCTTCATAAACAATGGTCAGATAATTGAAACTCTAGTCTTCTAATAGGACTTATGTAACAGGAGGTCTATATGGCAGTGGAATACGATCTTAACATCGCGACTGAGCTCGAACCGATACAAGCTTTGCATATTATTTCTGACGGTCTTAATCTTAAGTGGCGAACAGATACCCTCTTAGAAAGACCCGGAATACAGGTGAGTGCAATCCCTAGTCCCGAACTCAGGCAGTCTGTTATCGAAGAAGAGTTTGGCGGCTTTCGACCCACTATATTTGTACTGTTTCGGATATTTCCAAACGCTGACTATGAAGGAGGAATACGTATCTTGCGACAGGCGACGATGGAGTTGCTACGTCAAGTCCCAGGAGATGCAGTCTTGCTGTTCAATGGTGAGACTATTGTGCTCCAGAGACTTGGCGGGAAATTGATGCTCAAAGAAGGTTGGGGAAATTGGAATGCGTCTGAACTAGCTGATGTGACTCTGCCCTATGAGTTACGCAAGCTTCCATAACCATTTCTTTGGGGGCAGTGAATAGCTGATGTCTGTGACCGCGCTACACTTAGTAAGCCTCAGCCTCAGTCAACTCTACCTGACCCTTCCCAGTAAAGAGGTCACAAGGTAGCGGGTCATGGGCTTTAATCGACTCATCCAGCAGCAGCGATCGCGGCATCATTTCCCCCTTACCTCGACAGACCGGGCAGTCAATCTTCCAAAAGCTGGGCAGTGAATCCAGCAAAGTCGTCGGGGTACAGTTCGGCATCTGGGCAGCAGCCTACACTACTGGCAGAGCAGGCTTTAGGGCTGATTCGGAGTGAATACTCCGCTCTCACAGCTTAATCTCGATCAACTCCGACAGAGGCGGCGAGGCTCACGCCAAATAGCTGCAAGGCTGATTGGTTCATGGCAAGCCTCGATGCATTGTCAGATAAGGCTTTCAGTCTTTTTGATTAGGCTAATTGGGGTAAGATGTAGCCACAAAATCGGGAAGGTTCGCAAACCCCCTCTAGACATTAGGCCAGATAAGGGTTTCAATAGAAGGGCTCTCCACTCGCTGGGAAAATTAGTTGAATGGAAACACTTCAACTTCAAAATATCGCATTGAGTACTACCAGACTCCCCACTCGCTGGGGAAATTATTTGAATGGAAACTGAAAATCAAAATGCTCGGCAAAGTCATCGTCTCGTCTCCCCACTCGCTGGGGAAATTAGTTGAATGGAAACCAAATCGCCCTGAATTAATACGCGCTCAATAGCACTGGCTCCCCACTCGCTGGGGAAATTAGTTGAATGGAAACTCTATCTGCCTACAAAAGCGTTCTGCTATTTCTCTATGGCTCCCCACTCGCTGGGGAAATTAGTTGAATGGAAACACAATCCGTGCTGCTTGGAAATAACTAACGCTATCACTCCCCACTCGCTGGGGAAATTAGTTGAATGGAAACAGTTGCTCACAACAGTCCCGCTTGGCGTAGAGGGCTCCCCACTCGCTGGGGAAATTAGTTGAATGGAAACTGGAGCACGGTTATACCTCTTAGAGTAGGATTGTTTGTTTTAAGCTCCCCACTCGCTGGGGAAATTAGTTGAATGGAAACTAGAACGGTATTAAGTCAATAGACCATAAATTATTTCTCCCCACTCGCTGGGGAAATTAGTTGAATGGAAACGAACAACTGTGAACCTTGTGTCGATGTGTTTCAAGCTCCCCACTCGCTGGGGAAATTAGTTGAATGGAAACAAAGCATAAATCCAAGCTCACCTTCCGTAAATCTCCTCCTCCCCACTCGCTGGGGAAATTAGTTGAATGGAAACCTCTTCAGCCTCTTTCTGCTCTTCCTCGAATTCATCTACCCACTCGCTGGGGAAATTAGTTGAATGGAAACGAATTTTCACTCAATCCTTTGGCATCTCCATTCCATACTCCCCACTCGCTGGGGAAATTAGTTGAATGGAAACTCAAATTCATTGGGATATAGCATGACTGCTGTGAACTCCCCACTCGCTGGGGAAATTAGTTGAATGGAAACACTACTAAGCTGTTAAGCATCTAATTTGCGTTAACCATATTTCCTTTATCTTTAATCTTGCGATTCCATTTAATTACAAGTTCGCCTTGATTTAAGAGCCTATCTAATAAATCTCGTAGTTCATCAACTGATTTGAATAAACGCCCCGCAATGAACTCCTTACAAGAATGCCAGACGAGTTCAATGAGATTAAAATCTGGGCTGTAAGCTGGGAGAAACTCTAAAATTATATTCGGAAACTGCGATTTAATATTTTCGATAATATCTGAACGCTTATGATAGCTAGCGTTGTCTAAAATAATTACTATCTTTGGCCCCATCTTGGGAAAATCTTCGACTTTATTTCCTTGCTCTACCCACTCTTGGAGGACAAAATATTGTAATTGTTCTAACTGCTCAATAAAACTCTCGCCATTACCTCGTTTAATGAAAAAATTTATACGTTTTTTGTCATGAGACCGCACTCCTCCCATAACATTCACTCGTCCGCGTCTGCGCTGTCCTGATACTTTTTTCCTCTTGCCTTTCTTACCCCATGTTTTTCGCCGGATGACTCTGAGACTAAAGCCACTCTCATCGCGCAGGTTCGGCGGGCAGAGTACTCTGTCCGCCGACTCTGCGCCCAAAACCATACCTGAAGCTGGTTTGGGCTTTCTCTCGCAATTTCTAGATAGTTCTCTAGCTTTTGGCGAAACTCTTTCCTTTTCTCAGGATCTTGCTTATCTTCTAGACTGTATTTTGCCCAGACATAGCTATACTTTTTTTTCTTTAATATTCTCCTTATTTGCGAGCTGCTCAATTTAATTCCTGTTAACTCTGCTAGATGAGTCACTAACTTTTGAGCAGTCCACCGACCAAATTCATATCCAAATTCACTCGGTAACTTATCAATTATCTCTAAAAGTAAGTCAATATATTCCGGGGTTGCTTTCTGATAGTTACCTTGCTCTCTCTTATCCCTGAAGCTGTCTAAGTTTTCGGGATCACCCTGAATACACCAGTAATCAACTATCCTAACTGAACGTAAGCGTTCAGGGGGCGCAAAAACGATGCAAAACAGAACGACGTTGAATCAAACAATGAAGTAATAAAATTAAGCAGCTTTTAAAACGTCGTCTTCATCAGAAGGAGCAGATAGGCATGGGA
>JAABUX010001041.1_pt1 | contig 43840 bp, 51 predicted proteins | sample 5561851 | NCBI WGS metagenome assembly JAABUX01 (sample SAMN10711883, study PRJNA513361) | rock metagenome | isolation source: Antarctica rocks | place: Antarctica: Victoria Land, Richard Nunatak red sandstone | collected 2016-01-03 | reverse complement strand
TGGCGATGAGGGAGGCATGGTAGGATAATTCGTAAAAATGGAGAAACGCATACAAATTTTGGTGGGGTTCTCGGCTCGGCGCAATATCGGAGACTTTTGTCACCCGCGAGGGGGCTTAATGCTGGCAATCCCTGCGAGACACGGACGGCCTGAATGAGGGAGACCTCTGATGGTAACGCGAAGCAGGGGTCCTAACCCTGTGGGGCGTAGTGTTCAATAGCGGCCACTGCGGAGACCGTCTGTTCAGCCCGAGAGGATAGTATTAAGTTTATCTACTATTATAATTAAATCTATTAGTAGAGTATATAAGATAATAGATATAATAACTTATAGTCTATATATTAATACTCTTAATATTATTAGTATAACTAATAGTCTTTAAGAAACTTAGATTAATAATAGCTAAACTATTTATATTTTAAAGGAAGAATAGGTAGTTATCTCGCTTGAAGTAGAAGTAGGCCCTAAGCCTTGTTAGATATACCTATAAATTAGAAAGATTAAGAGGTTATAAATAAGATATTTAAATAAATATATTAATAAGGTAAGATAGCCTAGTGTTACGAGCATGGACCAGCGGTCCTTATACTACGCCTAGCGCAGGCACTTCTCGTCACAGTCAGGTGGATCAGTCCAGGGAGAGACTTGACCCACAGGTGGATCAGATAGATCCGTTCACTGAACCACAAGAGCCACATGTGGATCTTGTGGATCAGTCCACCGAACCACATCTCTTGGCAGGATTTCATATGTCTATATAGAGAGCGTGCTTTCCAGTCCAAGTAGGAGCTTCGTGCTCAACTCATGTTATCTACCAGACTATCTCCTAGACACTGAATACAATTCTGTACCAGACCAGTTTAGTACGAAGCCTGCTTGCCCTGTCCTTGACACTCCTCTCTACGAGATAAAACCAGCGACCCTTGTCGACCCTCCAGAGACAACGGGTCGTAACACCTAGTTTATTTAACTAAAAAAATTAAGCTACCTAATTTTTATTAAAACCTATATTAATATTGAGACCCTTTTAAAGCGTTTTACTTAAATATACTTTTTAATACATTTTATCTTTATATTTAATTTTATAAATAGTATTAAAAATACTTCTAAGATTAATACTGAGAGTAAGTTCTAGTATTCCTTTTAAGAGTTTATAACTTTATACCTAATCTTTTTACTACCTTATTCTTAACCCTATATATACTTTAAGCGTTTAGACAGATTTTATAGTTAAATATAAGCTTACTATTAACTTAAAATAAGTATTCCTACCCTCTTAAAGACTTCCCGTTTTACTATTAAGGTACTATTTAAATAGTTTTATAAGATAGCTATTATCGCCTAAGAGTATTTCTTAAGCCTAGTATAAGGTATTACTAAAACATTATTATTACTACCTAGAAAAGAGTTAAAAGAGGTACTCTTATATAATACTAAATCGCGTTAATGATTACTTAAGTACTAGTGATAAATACTAATATATATACGCCTATAATTTACAATAAGGTATAAAAGATCGTAGCTAAGATAAAATATAAATTTAATATTAAGCTAATATATAAAGGTGTAATTATACATCTAATTATAAGTAACTCTATTATTCTTAAAGAATATTTATCTTTAGGCTTATTAGACTAAATAGAAAGCTTATAGATTAATAGGTTATTTCTATATAGTAACTCCCCAGTAAGGACTTTAAGATATATACTTTAAGAGCTATAGATATTAAGATACTTAGAAACCTTAAGGAGTAAATTAAGGTCTCTAGCTTTCATATTAAAGTATATCATAATAAATTTTAAGATAGTAGTATACTTTATACATCCTAGTATTATTATATTAGAAGGGCTTAATAGTATTATTAAGTTTACTTCAAAGCTTTATATAGATAATATAATAGGCTATTAATTAAATCTTTAAATAAGCTCTATTATATTAGCTAATTTATAAAGGAGAGTACTATAAAGTATTACTATTATAAAGGTAGTAAATATAATATTTAAGTATAATATAATCTATAACAGTAAACCCTATTATTATAATATATACTACTACTTAATATATCTATTTTTTTAATAAGTATAATACGAACTCTCTAATAAAGAGTTAGAAGGCTAGATACTCTAGATATTATATATATTCTAATATATTCACGTCCTAGAATAGTAAGTCTAAGAAGGTAGTTATAATATTTATACCTCTAATTAATTATTTTATTGAATTAAAAGGATTATAAATGTAAGGCTATTAATATTAAGATTATAAGCTCTACTTTTAATACTATAAATAGGCTTATTATAATAGGTCTCCTAAGTAAACACCTACTTAATAAGTAAAATACCCTTAAAATAATACTTACTATTATAACTAAAAGGTAGAAAGTAGATAGGAATTCTATAAATCTTATATAGCTAAATACTAATAATATATTTAATGCTAGATATATTAATAATAATAACTAACTCTCTATTATAAATTCTCTAAGTAAGGAGAGTACTAGCTTAAAATCTAATGTTAATTATATATACTTAGAGTCTAATAATACTAATTACTTCAAGGAGCTAATAATTAAAAAGGCTTTTAAGACTACTTATAATTATAAACTCTAAATCTATAGCTCTTATATTTATTTATATATTATTAGAGTTATAACGAATATCATTAAAAAAAATAAACCCTTTTAGATCTATATATTATAAAGTATAATATTATAAATATTAAGCCTTAAAGAAACTTTTTTTAAATATAACTTATTATTTATAAAGTAAGTATTATACTCTTATCTACCCTAGTATTATTAAATTTAGGGGGTATAACCTTATATATATATAATAAGTATATAAACTACTTATACTATATATTAGCTATTATAGCTACTAAATAAACGGGCTGCTAACATACTTTTTTCGAACTTATAGCGGCTTCCCTAATCTTACCATCTAATTCAGCCCTAGTCTTAGAAGTATAACTTACTACTTACCTTTTACAGCCTGCCTTACACGATTCCTATCACATAGCTTAATATTATTCTATATAAATACTATGTATATATACATATCCTAATAGTAATATAATACTCTTGTTTAATTAATTTTTTTAAAAGGGTTGCTTTATCTACTACGGGTATCTCTTAAATCGAGAGGTAATCTAAATAAGTTAATTAAGAAGACGGTATTAATATAACGACCTTCAAGCCTTACTTTAGAAGATTGTAATTAGAAATTTATTAATAAATATATCTTTCTCTTTAATAGATAGGCCCTATCTTTTAAAACTTTTATTCTTAAATCTAGGGTCTAGAACAACCGTGAAAAAGATATTTTAATACGTAGATTTCCACGTAGTTATATTAAGATTCGGAAATTATTGATTAAGAGTTTTAATACCCTTATTAATAGCTTTTCTAAGGGTAATAGTCTATGAAATCTATCACTTCAGGAGTAAGAAGCCTTCATAGAAGCAATGATCCGACTACCCGAGGACGAACGAATTGATACCTTGGGATTATCACGGCCGCTCTGGGATTATAGGATTGACAACCTTTGGCAAGTGCTGTCAGACTTTTTGGCATTTCCCATGGTTGCGAGGCGTGCTCGTCGAAACCACTTCGTTGAACGTCTGCTTGGACCTCCGGATGCAGAAAATGTTATGAATTCGGGAGCTCAGATTCAAGTCTAGCGAGCTCATCAAAAGCTTTCAACAATCTATCGGAGATATATCCCTAATGGGGCTGACCTCCATGACGACTTAGTCTCAGAAACCCTCGAAGCAATCAGAGATCTAGATATGCAAAGAAACGATGTAGCAGATTTGCTAAGAAAGTGTTCCATGATCCAGAGGTTATCACTTCATTCTTCTACTACTCCTTCAGACTCTGAAATACGCCAGTCATGGAACAGATTAGGTATTGAGCTTTGTAACGCAACTCCCAATGAGAGGCGAGCTCTGTGCAGGGTTCGAGCTCAAGCGCCAGATGCCTGGTGCACGCTCATTGGAGATGACTCCTCTTACGATTATTCACCAACACTGATACGTGGTCATCCGTCTGTCAAATGGATAGCTACTATAACGTGGACCTTGCAAATATGTGATTTGGCTACGTATTGGCCCTTGCAGAAGCCATGGATGAGGCGAACAATTATCGAGTTTGTGGACACGGCATCTGTCTGCGCTTCAGTAGTGCCGAGCTTTCGAAAGCGATCAATTCCATGTATAAATGGTATGAGCGGTCTGCAGAGTGCTATGTTTACCTGGCCGATGTCAAGTTTTCGGATTATGAATTATCTCTGAAGCGTCGATCTGAGGAGGAATTTTGGCATGCACCGAGAGGATGGTCAACCTTAAGGGACAGGTTCAGTCAGAGCTCCTGGTTTCGGAGAGGCTGGACTCTTCAAGAGTTGATCGCTCCAGACAAGGTCGTGTTCTATGATTCTTGTTGGAAAGAGATTGGTCCCTTGGAGCACTTCTACAGGGATGTAGCCAAGATGACAGGAATTGGTGAAAAATGGCTGGCTTCTCCACACGATAGGTCACGACGGGCCAGCGTTGCCACCCGGATGAGCTGGGCATCTGATCGACACACAAGTGAGTGCGAAGATATGGCCTATTGTTTGCTAGGGCTTTTTAACGTCAACATGGCACCATTGTACGGTGAGGGCGCCAAAAAGGCATTCTATCGGCTCCAGATCGAGATCATGAAAATCTCAGATGACGAGTCACTGTTTGCCTGGACCTCTGACCAAGGGGGATCTGGTCTTCTCGCAGCTCAACCAAGCTACTTTGCGGACAGTGGGGATGTCGTTGAGGAAACCTATTCAGGAGGCATATCGAGACCACCCTTCTCTATGACAAATACAGGATTGGAAATAGCGCTGCCTAAGAAACATCTGCAGCTGTCATCACAAGACGGTGGAACCATCCGTTTCTTTCTCCGATGTTCGAGAGGATCCACTTCAAATGCCCCAGAGTGCGGGAAAGCTCTTTATGTCGAGCTTGATTTGCTCATGGGGCCGAAATCCGCAATTCGAATCAATTGCTCAACATTGAAGGAAACCAGCACCCCACCTGACAAGAATGAGTACCTAATAGGTGAACTAAACAAAGATCTCACAAGTAATGAGAGAATCTACGTCTTCTCACCCGGTTCTGGACCTTCAGGATATTGGGGTACATTATGATGAATGAACCGTTTGGATCTGAGGGTATTTTCAATTTTGGCTGGACGTCTTCTACACCAATCATGAAGTCAATTATTCATGGAACATAGAATTTTGAATGAGGGAATTTTCATTCATATCTGGTCAAGGCAGAAGTGTATGCTTCGGAGGTAAGATGTACTACGGAGTGGAAGTGAGCTTGACAAAGCAGTATATTTCATCAAGTCAAAATTCGCTTCACAAGTTGTGCAAATATATCATATGCTCAACGTTACATAGAGTGAGGGTTCCGATCCAAGTTGACTATCCATATTGCAGATTCACGGATTCGGTACTGTCATCTCCAATGAAATTTGCCTTTTATATTGAAATTGCCTCACGCAGCATTGCATCGGCCTCTCATCATCGTACGCAAGCTGAGCAATATTCGAACGTTCCAGCCACAACTTCTTCAACCAATTTTCCCATTTGAAAGTTAAGATCGTCCTGAGTTTACTACTACCTGCGGCTTTTGCTCTGCCTAATGGCCAATTCTCGATGAGGGCCCTTCCAACAGCTGCGCCACCAGGTCATCCAAATTTTTCTCGGACATTTGGTCGCCTGAACATGCTTCACCAATCCCTTGTCATCCCTCTCGATCTTGGGGAACTGCTCAAAAGCCTGCCGCAACAACAGATTAATATTCCTCATATTGTTAGCGTAAAAGTCCGTCTCCGTCTCCCTTTCCAACCCCTCAAGCAAAGATTATCGCGTACTCCAATACTGCACAGCCGTAGATGCTCTTCCATTCATCGCTGGCCGCGTGCTTCTCGCTGCGAGTGTAGTTGTAGGAGTAGTGCCGCGTCGAGCCGCACCTCCGCCAGCACTACATAATAATATCGTCGTTGACTCAAGAAAGGCTGTACAGCCTTGTCTTACTAGGAACAGGTCATTATTAGGGCGAACCGTGCATCTTTAACTTCGGTCCTCATAAGCGACGGGACTAAGACCTGACCCTCGAGCGATGGTCTCATTGTCGGGATCTTGACCCTGGTCTCCAGTACTCATGTAACTTTAACAGCAATTCTTGCCTGATGGATCGCTTCATGTTTTCTCCCTTTGCCATTTTGGTCGCTTTCTTCTTGCTGACACTCTTCCCTAATACTTACAGCCTGTCCATTTATTGCCTTATGGTCTTTTGAATACAGCGTTCGATCGTCGTACTCCATCAGCTTATCACTATTCTCGGCCAGGTCTGTCCAGCTCTGCTCGTACATTTGAAGGTATTCACCGAACGAATCCGCCCTCTGACTGATATAGTCGCCCGCCGTAGCCAACGCCAATGGAAGTCCATCAAACCGATCCGCCAGTTTCTTCGCATATACATCTGGGTTAAGCAACAAAGGTCGTTAGTAACAAGGTCGGTATTGATCCCTGGTAATTAGATAAACTTACCTTCGTGTACATGTCGACCCGATCGCCTTGTCAGAACTGCCAGACTCAGATTGAGGTCATTGAACTTGTTAAGGCGCACTGACTTCGCAAAGGTGATACGAGAAGATCGGGTCGTGATCAGGATCGATCCTTGGGTGGAGTAGGGGAAAAAAGTACGAATATCGTATCCAGTGCTGCTGCGAATGCCAGGAAGCCGTAACATCAACAACCACATCATGGTCTCCGCTTGTGACAGCCACTGTCGAGTTAGTTGGATAGCCTGCTCTTCCTTCAACTGCTCTATCACCTCGCTCTGTCCAGCCTCGCGTTGCTTATTATGGCATCGGATACGCTGCGCGAGAGAGATGTATGCCGCCTTCAGCGTGACTTCGCTGCTGGCATTCAGCCAGATCACCGCCGAATAGCGTTGATGGTGTTGTCGCGCAAAGTGTAGACTAAGCTGTGTTTTACCCATCCCTCCGAGTCCCGAGATGGCCACCACATTCTGTCGTTCGCTTGACGGAGACAACCATCCGTGGAGATAAGCAAGCTTGTCCTCGCGTCCGATAAAGAGCTGCTCGTCAATCTGCGGCGCATCTTCAAGGTTTAAGCCAAGCTGATAAGAGGGAGGTAATGGAGGGGCTGGAGCCGCTGATCAAGGAGACGTGCGTATGTCAGAAGACATTACTTTTCGGATAAGGTGCGAAAGCTCACGGAGAATGTACGTGTCGCCCAGTTGAGCTTTCCCGCCTTGATTGATCCGGATATGCTGGTACTGATTCCCTGGCCTGGAGGGATCAGCCATTGGGGCGGATATGCTGGTCGGCTTGATTGCTAAAATATACAGTAGGAGCGGCTCGCGCTAGTAAAGTAGGCTAGGATCTCGGAGAGACTTGGCACCTACAACAACTGTGCTCTTCCAGCAATCAAACGCGATCCTGCAGACAATTTTACTTACAGCAAGCAATCCAACCATTTTCTGATCCTCCTGCTGCCTAAAGCATGTCTTCTGGCTAAACCACCTCCCTATTACACTATTGCAATGGCTGAAGCATTTGGCATCGTCGCTGGTACTGTCGGCATCGCTGCCGCCTTCACGGCTAGTGTCGATTGCTTCGAATATGTGCAGTTTGGGCGTCACTTTGGGCGAGACTATCAGACAGGTCTGCTGGCTCTAAACTGCTCTCGAATCCGTCTGACCCGTTGGGGTCAAGCTGTCGATGTTCTGAATGATCCGAAAATGGGAAGGCCCGATGCGACATCAGAGCAGATTCAGACGGTAATAGATACATTGTACCAGATTCTTGTGCTTTTCGCCGACTCGGAAAAATCTCACAGCAGTATACAACTAGCGAAGACCTCTCTGTCCTCTCCAGTGATAGTATGGACTCTACCTTCGTAGCGTTGAATAACAAGATGAGGGAGCTGGCTATCAAGCGACAGAAGAGAAGTAATATCTTGAAAATTACGCTATGGGCTCTTTATCGCAAATCCGAATTCAAGAGCCTTATTGAAGGTATTTCTTCACTCATTGACAACATTGAGAAAATATTCCCTGCGCCTCAAGCCCAGGTCACACTAGTCAGGCAGGAAGCGACTGAACTTCGCGAGGAGCCCTGGAATTAGTTCAGAGTGCTGCTGAAGGTGTTGATAGCCTACTGCAGAATGCTGCCAAAGAAGCTCTTAGTGGTCATCGATACTTGAACGTGTTAGTTAAAGGGAAGGCTCAGGCTGAGGACGCAGTCAGCAGTGACTGGCATGGGGAGGCGGTAGGGGCGTCTCATGTATATGACGGTGTGGTGGTGGATAATGATGGAAAAGCTCTCATCGGCAACAAGTATGGCGGAAAGGACTTTTGGGACAATTAGGTATGTATTACTAAACGATCTGAATCTCTTTATGGTTTAAGGACTTGTCCTGCTTGATCTGTTTATCGAATAATGCATATGGTGTTATAAAAACCTTCCGCGTATCATCTGAAAAAGATGTAATAAACGCTTGCTACTCATACCTACTTCCAACGATGTCTTAAAGGAGCCCACGCTACAACTTCCGCCTTTTACCTTCTCGATATAATGACAGGATGTTCTCTTTGTTCGGCTTGGATGGAACTGGCAATGAGACGTGTATTAGTACTATGCTTAATACAGAATTGGCATGTTTTGATTGTAGCCCAGCTTCTTTCTCATCTACAATAGAGACAGAACCGAATAATTGCCAAAACTGCACTGTACATCTATCCCCAGCGTTTGATTGCCTGTTCCACAACTACTGTAGCCCTTCTGCGAGTGTAGAACATCGACGCAATATTGATGGAACCCAATCTAGCAGTCTCACAACACGAACTGATCCACGACATGATTTTTAGTAAGTCCCTTGCTACTGCTCAAATGGCGGAAGTTGCTGGCGTGTAGCTGGTGCACAGCCACAAGCTTGGCTCGCTTGTTTGACAGCAGGATGTAGATTACATGTAACGATCATCTGACATGTGTAAGGTAGTCTCGCACTAGCCGAGATGATCGATCGCTTCGGTTGGAAGTACCGATTGGTGTGGCGACCCTATAGAAACTCGCGCGCCACAGCAGATACAAGGCTGATAATGACTTCCCATTATCGTTTACGGTGATGCTATGGGGAAGGAAGTCTGTTACGCCTTGAAAGGAGGCTCTCTATAAATCAGGCTCAAAGGCGACAGCGCGAGCGTAATTTTCTATATGAGAGAGTCCTGAATATTTAGAAATGGTCAATAGTATAGTAAATGCCGACGTGTACACAAGCCACTTGAAGTCGAGTACCCCTCATATTTTCCGGCACGATGGGTTTTCCGCGACACAGGGACGGACGTTAGCAATCATCATCCTCCTCATTCACGTAATTATAGATATAAGGGACAGATATGCAGAAACCACGAGCGGGCAACCCACGTAACCCGAAACGCTTCCACGGGCGAAGACGCAGAGCGGCGGATACAGAAACTTTTCGATGGTGGCAATAGATCTCATGCTATCATATTGACATCTAATGAAAGTCTGCGCACTGATTTATGAACTCCGCGTGTCATGCGATGCATTAACTCGTCGCACCCAGTGTTATTTTACGTCCGTTGTCTTCTGCGATATTTGATCCCTTGACGGACAGACCTCTGGCCCGGGACCTGCTTTGGCTGGCTAAGTCGCAGCCGTACCTTCGGCTTGGGCCCAAATTTGGGTTGGCGGATCCGAAGTGTGATGCGAGGTTTGTTGGTCATGACTGGGATGTTTTTCGGTTAGGCCGTATTCTGATCGATCAAAGCTGCTGGATTGGAGTCCTCTTCAGTGTCCAGGCAAATATCGCTGAGAGTTACGGTTTACGAGTGTATTCCTCCATCGATGTTATAGTGGCCGCCGATGCCATGTGCGGAAAAGCATGACGGGGATCGGGAACGTAAATATTGAGAGAACAGGGCGTCCTCGCTAGGCAGCGGAGATCCGTGTTCGTCAGACTTAGTCTCTGATAAATCTCTCAACGACCCAAGCTCGCTATGCAGCTCTTTGTGTAGGACGTTTTGGCTCAAGTCGTCCATCGAGTGTAGCTCATCCGTATCGGGAGGTGACATCGATTCGCTATATGTCAACTCTGGTAGATCCTGTGCATCTTCAACAGTACCCACGTTAGTGAAGGAGGCCGCGGACGATCGAGGTAAAGGGGTGGCCTGAATCCTGTTGGGAGTTTTCAGATCCATCGATTGACGTGAAGACAGCTCAGTGCTTCGGTTGGTCTGAAGAGGGTCATTGCTTCGCTTTAAGGGCCCCAGATCCTGCTCATCGCCATGCTCCCTTCTCCGCTTCTGGCATGTGGTGGCCACAATCCAGTGGACGAGAGGTTCCGAATAGCGCTCGCTTTGCCAAGATTTCCTCATATATGGGCTCATCTGTAAGCTGTGCACGTCGCTCAGATGGTAGAGAAACGAGGTCTCATCCTGGAGCTGTAGGCTGCATAATGGGTGAGGACACTTTAACGGCCAATGGGAGGCTCCTAAATGCGTTCCAAGATGACTCCATAATTTGGCTTCTCTAGTCCACGAATTCCATCGAGATGACGCCGGGAGCTGATCATCACCCATACAGAAAGGGCAAAAGGCAGGCCGGAAGAGCGAGTTGCAGTAAGTGATCGATGCGCACCGTTTGGAGGTGAGAGATGCGTTCGACAATGTTGATCCCATTCTTCTTCGACGAACCAATCGAAGCATGTGAAGCAGTACTTCAATTCGGACTCTAAGCGCTCGAGCGTCTTAGCCAGCTCTCTTTGGCGACAGTGATGGATATGCGTGCTTCGATGAGGTCTGAATAAGCTGTAGCCGTTAGATTCCTGCAGAGTAGCCGGGTCGGAAAGATGAGTACCTGGTCATAGACAGACCGCATTCCTTGACCGGGCAGAGACCCTGAGCAGGCTGCTCACCGGGACGGTATAAGACAGTGCAGTCCTGGGACGCTAGAGAGCACAGGTCCTGGATAGCTTCTTTTCGCTCCTCTTCTGATACGACGCGATCTGAAATCATCGTCTTTGCAAGGCGACCGCGTTCTGGCATCACTCGTGACAGAATATCGAGAAGGTCTGTCCTTTTCTCGTCCTTGGGACTCTCTTTGCCGCGAGTCTTAACTCTCCAATCCCTCTGCTCCCGTATCCATTCAAGCTTGTATTGTTGCAAATTTTGCTTATACAGCCTAGCTTTATGCGTCCGAGCTTTGCTTTTGGCAGCTCTAACGTCGCACGCAGGGCTTCGTCGTTTTTTGAGCCACTAGACTTCAGATTCCAGTTTCAGAAATTGTGAATCTCGTCTGATGGCATCTTCTTTTTCGGCTGGTAGTTTGGTGGGAAGGCCCTTTTCGCGAAAATTCGCAAAGGATTGGAAATAGTCGACGTGGTCATGCTGGGCGACTTCATCCAAGAAAGCGGATTTCCCACAGACAGACGAGGTGTTGGCCACGTAGCTTTGGCCGTAGACACGAGGATCGGTCTGGTTGATATGTTGAGATCGTTCGACTTCGGTGTACCTCGCTGTACAGTCTGTCATTAGCAAGATCCCGTTCTAGACGTTTTCCGATACCACTGACCATTGACCTTCTTGCCGAGGCAACGGCGTACAGCATGAACTGTTGCGTTTCCAAAGTATCCTGAGAGATTAAGCACCGATTTGAGGATACGATCGAAGGTTCTCTTTGGAAGCGGCTCATCGGTGATACCGTGGTGCATAGTGGCATTGCGAAGGATCGGTAGAGCCATGATAGAATCTTTCCATCGAAGAGGAAGCTCGTCGTCGCCGTCAGGAATTTGAAACTGCCAAAAATCATCGAAAGAATTAATACCCCAGATAGCGTTGTCTGCGCGAGCTAAAGCCAGTAGGAATTGGGTGTCATCATAGAGCAGTGTACCGTGTTGACTGGTCGATGCGCCATATCTACCATAGCAAAACGTCGTCAGTCAAACAGATCAAACAAGTGACAGAAAGGGATAATACACAGTGTTCTCTGGGTCGCGATTGTTTTTCACCCAACGCTGGTCAACTCGATACATCGCCTTCCACCCACCACTTGGGATGCGTTTTATAACAAGTTCAATGTATCATGAAGGTTTAGCGATACTCACCACCAATCGTCCTACTTACACTTACCCGGTATTGAAGACCCTTCTTGCTGTTATCCTTCTTATCAGGGAAGAAGGCACCAATCCTCGCGCCAGTCCAACAGAAGACCGCAATGATGAAGGGAATTTAAACTTTGTTGCGTGGATGGATGAAATGATCGTCGTCGACGGTCCAAAATGTGACGGTGAGGGCTCCTGTGGTGTAAGAGACATCGACGGCGGCTTGCTCATCTGCCTCTCCTGCGTCGGATTTGCGTTTCTCGACAAGAGCCACCCATCTGCCAACGTGGTCAGTGAAGGCAACGCAAAAGGATTGAACCGACGTTGGCACTCACTTTTCATAGCGTTTCAGAGCGCCGTTCTGGTCTTTGAGAGTCTTTGGTACGTAGGTCGTACTGTCTCTCTTGCCATCCTCTGCTCGGTGCGCTCCTTGCTTGTAGCCATTGGTGATCGCTTTCTCCCATAGCTCTTCCGGCGGCACTTCTTTCCGACCCATGGTCTTGAGGAGCAAACAAAATCGTAGGGAATGAGCGTGGTGGGTGGAGATGAGAGTTGCGATCTTTCTTGGAGTGAGCCGAAACGGAAGAGGGAACAGAAAGAGGGGGGGACTGCTCCTCTTTATGCCCTATCTCAGCGGCCATTTCTGGAGCCCACCTAGAACAGGCTGTGCAAGGGCGAGCGCGTATCTTCTTGTTCGAACGTGGGGGTTGGGTGAGTTGGTAGGTGAGACGAGAGCGGGTGCGGCACCACCCCTGCTCACCCGGCGCACTTGCTAAAGCGGCAGGGGCCGGGCGAGCCTCGAGTGAGCTGGGGGCAGGAATTTTGTCACCTTCAGCTGCCAAGCCTCGACTCATCAATCATCTGCCAGCCTTGACAGCATCCTCAGCACCAACAGCGGCGGCAGCATCGAACTGCTTTCTATATTCATAACAATGTTGGCATGATCTGACAGTACTACAAATGGAGTACAAATTCACACGCTCCCTTGTCGTGATGGGCAAGCTGGCTGGGGATGCTGCTCGAACCCCACCGTCTGAAGAGGATTCGCCGTTTGGATATGTCGATCAGAGTCTCTTGATAATGGGCCGAACATTCGACAGTCACGATCAACGAATGCGACAAGAGTTTCTCGGTCAGCGTGAATTCATTGCATCTCAGTTCAAAGAGGTGGATGAACGGTTCAAGGAGGTAGAGAAAAAGATGGATGGACGATTCAAGGAGATGGAAAAGAAGATGGATGGACGATTCAAGGAGATGGAAAAGAAGATGGATGGACGATTCAAGGAGGTGGACCGTCGCTTTGATCAGCAAGAGAGCGAGATTCGGAATATTAGAGTCCAACTTGAGAACGCCGCAGCAATCACCAGAAATGGCCGGCTCCGTCGAATGCATCAGCCTATCAATCTCATTAAAGTCCTCAAGCCTGCTGGTGACCCCAACAAGTTCGTGTGGGCATCTCATCCTCAAGTACCCAAACACATAAAAAATACATACATTCTGGGTCAGCGAGCAAAAGGTGTATTTGAACCTAGCTGGGAGGGAAAGCCAAACGAACAAAGTATGTACCTGATAGCACGTTGTTTCATCTATGGTAGAATGAGTTTAGTCCCTTTTGGGAACAGCAACGTTTGCCATCCTTTCATTTTCTTGATTCACAAAGAAAATACTCCTTTGCTACTTAGCAGGCTTTGCATTTTATTGTCGTGACTAGTCTTGCTAACATTGTCTTTATAGAAGCACACGCCAAGCAGAAAGCTCTACATACGATCGATGAACTAGCCAAGTTTTATAATATTGTAATCTCATCAGATGACGAGAGCGAAAGCGATGCAACTGAAGTCATACTTCAAGAGTTGACTGTTGATGAATATATGGATGCACTGCTGGCTGAATGGGGGATGGATTGGCAGAAGGTTCTCAAACTGGGAATGCAACATATGCTGGTTCAGCCTCAGCAGGCTGGGGCAAAACGCACAGGGGATGCGAGCACTAGAGGAGAGGAGAAGAAGGCTAGAGGAGGCAGGGAAGAGGAAGCTGAATAATTAAGCATGGAGTTTAATTAAGGTGGTGTAAGGTTTTTTTGGAGGGGGGGTTCTTGGGAGGCAGTCTCTCAATGGGCTTTCTTTGTATTTCTTGCCACAAGAATGTTTTTAAGATATTATGCAGGCGTTTCCTAGGCGAAGATTTAACCGAAGTGACCAGCCCCCACTGAAACTTTGTCGTCCCACTCATCTGCAATGGCCACAGCCTGTTTACTTCCCACCCATCTTTATATCATGGCTTAGCTTGTTTGCAATATTCGATGTCAATCTCCCTTTGCGCATTTCTAAAGTCAAAGACCGCCCGCCGAAGCCTTTCTATTACATCCTGTGTCTCCCTTGCAAGACAAATACTAGCTTCGTGTATTTCGTGATAATACGCGAGCTCTTGTCTCAGATAGTCATTCTCTCAGGTTAACTGCTCGATTCCTTGCGACAGAGTGGGCTTTGGCGTCTTTTTGGATGCTTGAAGTCGCGTAGGAGTTGCTTCGAGCGCGACGGATGAACCGAGATTGTGACCGATGAAAATATCTCAAGAAGCGGGTGTTGGAGGTTGGCTATCACGAGTATTCTATCACGAGTATTCATTGTTCTTGGTGCTGGGTTTGTGCTTGGTTTGTGCTCCGATGGGCGATGGCTCAGCAGAGGATTGCGTCGCTTTTAAAGCCACGTTACCAACTCAACCGCCGTGGGGCCAAAACTTATGTGAAGGGACCATCCTGGGCTCCGTGATCGCGTGCTTATTCGGCTGGGGGTTGGTGTTTGGGGTAACATCTGAAAAGAAGGGAGTGTGCGCTCTTTGGTCGAACAATGTATTCACGGTGTTGCCTCCTCGAAGGCCCAACATGAGATTCACACATCGCACAGGAACACAAGATAGCCAATTAATTGATATATTTTGAACACTGAAACTGTCTCTTGAATGTACTATTGAAAGCAACAACAGACCCAAACCAAAAGCGAAAGAAATATTCCTTTAAATGCACTCAATCTTCAAATCTGGATTCTTTGGCCTCAGTTGCTTTGACTTTCGAGCTTCCTGCCTCCGTAACCCTTTGAGCGCCTTCTGCTTCTTCCGCGAACGATGATCACCGCCATTGTCGGAGCCAATGAAAGGCGTGCTTTGCTCTTCGACAGTCGAAGAAGCAGTCATGTTCATTCTTCCAAGCTCCTGCTGGTTTTCTCCGGCAGCGACGGTGTGATTGGAGGCACTAAGCAACGCTTCCCGGAATTCCTCCTCCGTTGTAGCCCTCTTCTCGAGTCCTTCTGTCGTATCGCTACCACTGTGCTCCGCCACGGGACCAGTCTCGTTCGTTGCCTGGGCCATACCGTCAAGTAATCTCTCAAGCTCAACATTCCGAGTCTGAGAAGCTTCGATAGTCTTATAGGCGCCTTCGAGTTCCTGACGCAGAGAGATGTTTGTGGTGGTAAGGCCATGCATCTCGTTCACCATCTGTCCGTTCTGTTCGTAGAGGGATTTGTATGCCTGAGAACAATCGATATGCCGCTGCCGCTCCCGGACAAGTATATTATAGCAAGCAGCGTGCTTTTCGTTGGCTGCGGCAAGCGCCATCCGGCAACTATCTAATTCTCCACGGCAGGCTGCCACAGTTCCGGGTGCACCGCAGAGTATCTCGTCGAGAGTAGCCATGTTTCGGTCGGCCAGACGAAGCTGGGCACGGACGTTTTGAAGGAGGTCTCGATCGGAAGGGACATCAGGGCCTGGGGCTGCGCGTCTCTCGAAGCTCTCAGCGAGACCCTGAGGAGGTCAGATGGTTTGTCCCAGATGGAAGCTTCATTCATACCTGAGTCACAACTGGCCCGTCCCTGTTCGTTTGAAGTTGCTGAGTGGCCATATCTTCAGCGATGTTCTCTGGTTGATCATGAAATCCAGTGATTGATCGCTGACTATATAGATGTCTCAGAGGGGCAGTAGGAAGCTTACAATCCTCTTGAAATGTCTCCTTGACGATTCAAACTAGTAGCCATGTCCCTGTTCTGCTTCTGATGCATAGTCGGGGCTCGAAACGATCCCTTGGTACGTAGGATCATGAACTGAATGGAAAACGCGGTCCACGTGCAAAGAGGCACGTCTGAGGCGGTGATAGCGTGCGGTACGTGATTGTCAGCACACAGCCTCTTATCAGGTGGATTGTTTGCACGGACCTTATTCCTTCAAGGTTGGATGGCGTGGATACGCGGGTAAGGCGTTCGTAGGGCTGTGTCCCTACTGCCATGGTGGGGTGGGAAAATGATTGGGGTCCGTGTACGGTGCCTTTGGCTTCCAGATGGATTGCTCGGAATAGGCCCCATTCGAGCTCATGAGGAACTATACTGGGCCCCTTGTACGGAGCCCGCCTTTTACCGTCACGAGTAATTCTAATGCCAAGAATTTTGTCAATCTCCCCCAGGTCCTTGACTTTGAATATTTGTCGGAACTCGTTCTTAAACCAATTGACCAATAACAAGACGAACCGTTCTTTGTAAATAAGCAGGCAGGGGTCTGCCGCAGTCTGTTCAAATCCGAGTTTGCGGAGTTCTTTCACGCAACGCTCGTGCCAGTCCCTAGCTGCTTGCTTCAAACCATAAAGACTACGACGAATAAGAAGCGCCTGGCCAGGTAGTAAATCGACGCCAGGCGGAGGTCTCATATAGATAGATCTCCTCCTTCAGGAAAGATTCGGCGAACGCGTTATTAACGTCCACTTGGTGGCATTCCAGATTCTCCATTGCAACAATGGCGAGAAACAAGCGTAGAGTATCGAACTTGACTGTGGGCGCGAAGGTATCGGTGTAGTCGATTCCGTACATTTGTGAGAAACCTCTGGCAACGAGCCTGGCTTTTGATTTGTCTAGTGTACCATCGACATGCATCTTGCCCTTAAAGACCCACTTGCTAGTTACGATGTTGGCGCCTTTAGGTGGGACTACAATGTCCCAGGTTCCATTGGCGATCAAAGCGGTCAACTCGGCTTGTATGGCCTCGAGCCAAAGCTTCCCCCAAACGCGATCATTGATCGCATCCTCATAGTTTTCTGGTACGGGGATGACGAGCTTATCAACGAATCGCCTAGTGGTTTCATTGCTGATTCCGGCGGCTAGAGCCCATTCTTGATTGCCGAAATCGTTATAGTCCTCGGCCAAAAGAGCAATCATGGCACGTGCGATCTTGTCACGGTGCTCGTCTCGTTCCTCCTCGTCCGTGGAATCCCGTTTGCGTCTCGAGCGGGGGCTCTAAGCACCTCTATGCCCTGCTTGGTGTGCATATACAAGCCGTCGTCATTGAAACTTCCCATTAAACCCTTCTTGGTGAAGCGTCTTCCAGATAACAAACTGACCCCGAGATCGGGCACGTAAAGAACCTCCGTCAATCGGCATTCTCCGTTCTTAGCTCTCATTACCGCCGTCCCACACTGATCTGAATATAATTTCCCCCCTCCGACCTTAATCGTGCGTCTCCTAATGGAGGTGAGAAGCCCGCTGAAGAGTCGGAGCTGATCAGTCATATGTGATGAGGCGCCGGTATCTGCGATCCAATCGGATTTAGGGATTCTACTGACCAGTTCTTTAGATAGAGCAGCTATCTCTTCTATATCTTCTTCGTTTTCGGAGTCAATATCCTTCTTGAGTTCGAGACTACTGGCGCTGCTGCTGGCTGAAGAATCTTCAGCATTATATGCTTTGTGATTACGCTTGACGGCATGTTCCTCTTCCTTAGCCCTTCCCTTGCTTCGCTTGGCGAGCTTCTTCAATTGGTGAAGTAAAGGACAGTCTCTGACTCTATGATCTTCGTCGCAAAGGAAACACCCTTTATGTTTAGACTTGGCGCTGCTACGGTTACGCCTAGGTGGTGGCGATCCGTCCGAATCTGAATGACGGCGCTGAGGTATGCGGTACGCTATGGGGCGTTGTCGATCGCGATCTCGTCCACTTCTACGATCGTTGTCTCTAGCCCACATCGCTGTTTCGATAGCTGCCTCCTTGAGCTGTTGTTCTTTCTCCTTCAGCTTCTTTATAGATCTCTGAATGTTAGGATTGTCTTGTGCGTCGATAGCGTCTCGAATGACATCGTACTCAGGGGGTAAGGAGTCCAGAAGAATTTGGAAGCGTCTCTTCTCTGTTGTGAACGCTTTCATGTCGGATGACGTGGCTGCGACCTTCCGACTCTTCTTGGAGATGTCAGTAAACGTGGCTTGGATGTCTAAATCGGGAGATTTCTTGTAGTTCGTGAGTTGCTTAATGTACTGTCGCCCAGTTGTTTCAAGCGTCTCCTTATACTTTTCTACCAATTTCATCCATATCCCCCTAGCCGTCGTTTCCCCCGACACGTATTCTTGATCGTTGTCATTAATACAGTTGATGAGTTGGTATTGTGCTCTTGCGTCGAGCCTGTTTGCTCCAAAGCCTATGTCTTTGCCGAAGAGTCCGTTGGTGCCCGTAGTGGTAGTGCTGCCAGTAGTGCTGGCGGTATCTGTGGGTGTACTGGTGGCAGGCGTAATGATTACGATGGCGGCGTCTGGGTCCACGGCGCTCCAAATGCCTTCGCCTATCAACCACTGCTTCATCAACCAGAACCATTTCTCTTGATTCTCCTCGGTGAGAATAGGACATGCTCGGCGTGGTTAAGCTTTAGTCGCGGTGTCGTCGTCCATACTGTTGATAAAAGAATATAAAAGTGGAAATTCTTATATAAAGGTAAATACCGGCCTCTGCCAGTCTTCCTGCCTCCGAGCAGGGTGTAGATCCTCTCTATTGCCGTTTCGCTACCGCAGCTGGTGGTCGATTCCTGTAGGTCCTCCCTACTGCTTTGACGTGGTCGAACGGTAAAGCTCCTTCACTGCCGTTTAGCCCTCTGGCTCCGTGGTCGAGCGGTTGACGTTGGTAGCTACAGGAAGCTTGCGCTAATCCGGGCTCATAGCCTTTTGAATGGTATAGGTGACTACCGATAGTATTGCTACCATTGACTGCTCTAGAAGTACGTATAGAGGTAAGTCGGTAGGCCTGTGGAGAGTTCTCTACTAAGGCTTAGTACGGCTCGCTTAGCCGACTAATCGCCCGGCTGAGGGTTTCGTCCTACCGTACTTTCTAACACCTCTCCTTATTTTTTTTTCTATTTTTTTTCTTCTTCTATCTTATAGATAATCTAATTATATCTAATCCTAATATAACTTTATTTTATTAATATTTATTATTAACATTTATTATGAACCGGCTTTTTTAGATTTTAATATACTATTTTATATAATTCTAATTATTACTATTTATCTACCTTATAATATTTCTCTAAACGCGTATTTATTCCTTCTTCTTAACCCTAACTCTATTTATATTAATATTTCTATAGTTTTCTCTATCTCTACAGCTATTTATTTTCAAAATTCTTATATTATTAGATTCTTTAAACTAATTAAATAAATCTTTAAATTTAATAGAAAAAATCCTCTATATCTTTATTCATAAAGAATTCTACTTCTACTTCTTTTTATTAAATCTTGAATCTATTAATATATATTATACTAAATCTAATCTTCTTTCCCTAAACCCTAACTCTGTTAATATAAAATTACCTTAACTCTAAGATAATATGTTATTATATCTCTAAATATCTATTTATTAAAATATAATATCTTATTTAACACTATATATAGATCTCCTTTTTCCTTATATTCTAAAATAAATCTACTTAAATAACTATATTTCTTTTTTACCTTCTTTTATCTTTAATTATAATTATTTAATCCCTTCTTTTAAGATATTTCTATTTCTATCTCTTTCTTAAATTATTTCGGATTTATAATTTATTTTTATACTACTTTCTTTACTTCGAATTCTTTATATTTTATACTTTTCTATTAATTATATTTTACTCTCGTATATATTCGCGTTATCTCTATTTATTAAAAATCTAACTATATTATAATTCTTTATCATTATTAGAATCCTAAACTAGTATCTTAGTAGCTACGTATTAATGTTCTAACTTAATAGACGTATTATAATTACTAAACTAGGACTTTAAGATAAAGAGAAGAAGAAGAAGAAGAGGAAGATATATACAGGTATCCTTATAACAGGCTCTTGTATTAAGCCCTCTAACCTATTATTAGTACGCTTATATACTAGCCGTCTTAGTAACCCTTAAGTAGACTAATTAGTTAGGCCGTATTTAGTTAGGAATATTAGTATTAGTTTCTAATATTACTCCCCCGTTTAGGAAAAGCTCGCCCTGAGCTTTCTAGGACCTGTAAATAAGTTAACTAACTTAGGCCTCTTTTAGGTTTTATTAGTTTAGGTCTAGGCTTAGTTAGATAATTAACGCGGTATATATTAATAATATCTACTAAGTTCTTAAATTCATTGTTATCTATATAGTACTAAGTATTATCTTCGTTTTAACCTATCTATATAACATTATACTAGAGCCTATTATAGTAGTAGCAGCTATCTAGTACGTCGTCGACTTCTTATTCGTCCTGCTTATTACTAATAATTAGAGGTTAGAGGTAAATTAGTCTAACCTAGTAGCGGTAGAAGGTCAGGATTTAGATGCCTAGTTAGGTGATAAGGACTAAAGGTATCATGAATCTGAGCTAATACTAGAAGTCCTAGTAAGAATAAGGTTCCTAGTACTTTTTTTAATAGTATATAGACTATATCGGACGTTATCAAGCTTTTTACAAGGCCGTTTAGTATCTAGGCCTTTTACGTCTAGTATGATTTAGTTACCTTCCTTAATATTAACAGCTTTCTTATACTTATTAGCTTGTAAGTATATAGCTTCCTAAGTATTAACTATATTTTAACGTACGATCCGAAGGATTTCTTCTATCTTACTAGTAATATCGTCTACTTTAACTACTAGTAGCTTCTCTCTTATTAACGTATACTAACGCTAGTAGGACTAAACGATATACGCAGATAGTATCTAGTATTAAAGAAGAAAGGCGTTATATAAGTAGCTTTACTTACAGCGTTATTATTAGTAAATTCTAATATTAGTAACTACGTAGCCTAGTCGTCTTGCAGGTAATTAATATATATATGTAGTCTAGTCTTAATATTCTAATTAGCTCATTTAGACTAACTGTTAGTCTCAGGGTATCTTGCTATTAATAACCTAGCGTCAATCTAAAGCCTTTAATAAAGTGCTTTCTATAGGGTTAAGATAAATTATAGACTACGGTTAGAAATCATTCTATTAGGTAGTCTATATATTTATATTACCTCTTTAACTAGTAGTATTATAATTGATTCGGCTGACATTCCTTTATCTTATTCCGAATAGGGTATATAATACCTTATTTTACTAAGCTAATATATAAATATTAGGATTAAGTCCTTGCCGTCAGATATAAGTAGGCTAGTAATGAAATCCAGTAATATTTAACTCTATAGGTAATTAGCGACAGGTAAAGGTTATAACAAGGTCGCTGATCCATCGCAGCTGAATGCTACCCTCGCTTGACAAATATTAAAAATCCGTAATCTCGATTTCGAGTGGATACTTACGAATCCCCTCGTAGTGCCTCTTCATCCTTGACTTCTGTTCGAAAGGTTGACGGCAGATGGGACAAGTGTAAATAAGTCCCTTGACGATCCTGGCATTGGTATTGAGGCCGGGGTTGCTATAAGTCAGCTCTCGCCACATGATTGAGACTACCACTGATCATGCCCAGTCGGATGGACGGCGAGGCGCCGTTGATCCTACCGGATACAGTGGCTCACAGCGAACTCACAGCTAGTCGGTGGTCTCTCCAACATCCATGAAATGCTTTCACTTCATCATGGCACACTCAGCTGCAGAGCCTTCCTTGTTTGATCATCGTATAACCCTGCGATTCGCCCTCAGCTGAATGCCCCTTTGGTAAGACGAGTCGAGGTTGTACGGAGCCGAGCTTAGACGCTAACAGGGTGCACAGACGTTCGTCACAAGCTTAGCGGCCTCACGCCCGAGCGGTTACCGCAAGACAATATTCTTCCCGCACCCCCGTAATCTACGTCAATTCATAATCGTGAATCCTCATTCCAAATATGGCCGGCCACAGAGACCGAGTGTATTGGAATGATTCGAAGAAAACCGTCAGGAAAAGGCTAGGGCTTGAGGATAATGAGGATTTCTCTAAATTTGAGGTGGGGTTACTTCTTCCCCTGTTCTCTTACACAGAAATAGACTAAGGCTCCTAATTAGAACATATGTTCCAATGCCTATCGATTCAAGCTTTCCTTAGATCCTACACTTAACTGGGATAAGCTAGATAGGTCAACCGTAACCGCTGCGCAAACCATGATCAAAGTGGAGTGTCAGGGGGGAAATCTGAAACTAGTGGATAAGGATGAGGACCTCAATGATCTAATAGAGTGGAAGCTTTACCAACTGCATAAACCGGTGCATACGAAAATGCGGACTAGTTGGTCGCACATATAGCCAGCCAATAGAGGATGGGAAGGCTGACCTCCGTGCTTAGTTACTGCTGAGTCCTCTGCCCATGCCAACCAATCCCCGGCCTCGGCACCAGGATCGTCAAGAGGCTTTGACCCAGTAAAGGCCGCGGCAAAAGATGCAGCAAGAGATGCAAAATGATCACGATTATACCTTAAAGTGCGATTCACAGCGATTGTATTTCCACGCTCACTACGGCACTCTGCACCGACACCTGCATCACTCCCACTTTACCACTGCGAAAATAGAGTAAAGGCAATGAATATTGAGGTGCACCTTTCATATCTGAACCCAACTGACCATCAATTCTTTTGATTACTGCCCTAGCTTCGCTATGCCTGAGAGACGCACTACCAGCACCAAGGCATTCAAACCACGTTTGGGGGAGTCACAGGCTGCCTTCGCCAGTTCGAAGCTTTTCTCGTGAGAATGTGACGATGGGCGTCAACTGCTTCCGGTAACGCCGACCAGCTTACCATCAGACTGGTCAGATTCCTGAAGAATGTCAATGGAATCTCGAAATCGAACGGCGAAGAGCTTACTAGAATATCGTGGATTAGCAGCGCTCTTTCAAGCGGTATCCGTAGGCCATGTGATAGAGCAATATGACGATAGCATTCCTCGTATCCTTGACAGCATCCGGAGCGGATCCTATCTGCAGCCTTGCGGAGAAAGCGAGCACGACCCCTTTTGATCGCCTCCCCAGTGTCATGGACTAGAATGTCTTCCTTTGCTGGTGCCGTTGGGTCGTAATCAAGATACTGCTCGAACCCCAGAAAGAAAAGCCATTGAACATATGATACATGGACCACAACTTCATAAGACTTGCCGTCTTCATTTTTCCCAGCAACGTTGATTTGCGGCTCTGAATTGAGCCATCTTGAATGGTTCGATTCGATTTCATGGGCTGGAACGCAGATGAGCACCCAACTGCACAGGTTTGGATCAGGAGTTAGCCCTTGGGACTAGGAAAATTGGTGAGCTTCTTTCATGACAAAGGCCATGGCGTCTTACCTCGAAATTGTCTTCTAGTGCAGCCACCTCTGTTTCGCGTTTCACTTTAATATGCCGGAACTCTGGCCATGCGGCGCAAGGCTCCGGCGTCTTCGCAGGTACATGCATCTTAGGCTATTGGACAAGGTAAAACTTCATGGAAAAGAGGGCAACCAACCGCTCTGGGATCTATATAACTAAACGCACGTCTCATGGCTTGCAGGCATTACTAGACCATTGAATGGGGATCTACTTAACCCTTGGCGCCAATTTCCATTTCAAGCTTAGCTAGGCAAGGGCCTCAGCTCCATTTTCCTCTTGAAGCCTAGTAAGCTTTTCGAAATCAGATTCGCCAGGTACATACATGGCTCCACCTCCCGTCTGTTAGCTCTTTGGTATCCCTTATTCTTATTGGCGATATTTGCGTCTATGATTTCATCTTATGTATGTCTGATGAGACATCGGCTCGTAACCCATGAGCCAGGAATTATTGATAAGCTCGTCCTGCCGGTCCACAACGTCTTGTCCCGACGTTCACCTATTCCAAACATCAATCCTCCAAAATGTCATCACAGACAAGTATGAAGGCTTACGATCGAATGGTCCTGGTTGTAGGCAATGGGACTGATACACCGAAGAAGGGTGATACAGTTAGAGTGGAATATGATGGCTATATCTTCGACGGATCTGGAGAAGCTAACATGGGAGACAAGTACGTCATAACGATGGTGCTAGAATATTGACCGCTAATGCCCCGTAGAACCCATAGTTCCAAGGATCTTGAAGATGGTGTTTGGGAAATTGCTATTGGCACTGGCAAAGCTATCAAAGGTTCGTACCATCAAGCAATATAATAGATGGAAGAGACTAAGCCATGGTAAAGGCTTGGACAATGGTATTTTAGAGATGAGCGTTGGCGAGAGGAGTATCTTCACAATCTCAAGGTATTTTACCCAAGTCATGCTCATCGTGTATTGAAGCATATTAATATTTCTTATTAGTGATCTTGCATATGGTCATCGGTAAGCTCTTTCTATGTTAGCTATCATAGTAACTGAATCCACCTTCTCCAACCTGTAGCGGATTTCCAGGTTATATCCCGCCTGATTCAGCCTTGGTATTGTGAGTTTGGCTCGTCTCCTACTTGTCATGGCCTGCCCTGCACGATGCCTGCCACATTGAAGCCAAAACATGTATATCTGACATGTTAATAGTGATGTGAAGCTGTTGTCAATCAAAAGGGAAAGTGAAATTGCTATGTGCTAAACACAAAGCTATTTGACAAGACGGCATTTGATAGGATGGACCTCTGGTACAGTACGGGGAGAAAAATGCCCGGTCGTGGGCAGTCATGGTAGCTCGTGTCAATACAGATAATGGACCCTGCATCGTGATTCTTTATTCCCTCCGTGGAGTTTTCCCAGGTGTGATGTCTAGAAGGTTCGCCTAGGTAATCGTCCACTCCTAGCCTTATAGGGTTTGCAACTAAATAGTTTAGGGCCTCCAAGAAATCTGCCGCCGTACTTTAGCACTAGGGCCTGCTACGGGAGCTGAGCGCCCCAAATATGAGGGGCGGGTCCCATAGAAAGTCTTGTGGTTTGCCTTCCACCATTTCAGTATTTATGATCGATGGCGACGTTTAGCGGATGCGGCAAGTGGGTGACAAAAACCATTGCTAGCAGCCTGGATACGGTCCAGCCCTAGAAGGGGCAACTGGAACGGGCGCAAACCTAGAACAGGCGCAGCCCTATAAGGCGCTAGTGCCACCAAAACAAGTTCCGTATTATAATAAGTAGAACATCGTTATTTCACGCTTCTAATGTTATATTTCGTAGTGATGATATCTGTTATATAATGAAAGGCTGAGTGACTGGTATCAATGATTGGTGGACTATTAGTACTGGATAATGTGTCTAATTGTACAGAGATACACGTAAAATAACACATATGAAATCTCTGCTAGTTTGCCAAGCCTAGTTACGTGATGTATCACGTGACGTGCCGAAGTTGACCCGGCCTGATTTCCAACATGATAGCCGTAGGCTACTTAATTAGTCAAATGAAGAGTTAATAATCAAAAAATATAATTAAGCGCCCGTTCTAGGTTTGCACCCGTTCCAGGTGACCCCTTCTAATCCGGTTAATTACCTGAACTACGTAAGTAGCTATATCGCTTCAGCGACTATCAGTTGTCCTAGACGTAAATGGCTAGATAACAGTTTGTTATGGAGAAATGTCGACAAATTCTATAGAAATTTGGTGGGTGCTCCCTGCGCAGGGCCCTTGTGCGCTTGGCTTGTGTACGCAGGGGCGCGGCAGCCTCGAAGCGTAGGGAGGGACCTTAGGGCGCTTACGGCCCCGGAGTACCCCCAGACATCTAGGGTAGAAGCCCTATAAGGCTGGACGGACGCCAAGGTGTGGTATTCCATGAGAACGCATCTAACAGAGGTTTTACCCAGCTTCACAGGGTAATGCTCAATATCGACTCCGACTACGGCTCGCTAGCCGTCTACCTCGACTCTCTCAAACCAGAGGAGCTCATCACTATAATTGATGTACCTGATGCGCGAGGCAGGACCCCACTCGCGTGGGCCGCAGAATTCGGGCTTCCAAAGGCCGTTGAGCTTCTCCTGCGATTTGGAGCTCATCCAAAGCAGATTCGATCGACCAAGGATGGCGGCTACTCACCGCTCCTCCATCTCGCAATCGCAGGACCCTGCTCATCCTGGATGGATGCCGATATTGTCGAAACCGTTCGACTGCTCCTTCGAGCCGGTGCCGACCCTAACGGGACAGACCATGAAGGCTGGACTCCGTTACATATCGCAGCGTCCTGAAGCCTGTTCAATGTCACGGATATGCTTCAGCATAACGGTCAAAATTTGTTAAATTGGCAGGCCCGGACAGTCACAGGCGAAAGTTATTAGATGTCTGTGACAACATGGATTTTAAAGGCAGATATTGGGGGATGTTGCCAGGTCCCATGCGTCTAATGTAAATTGCTGGGATTATGTACAAGCGCAAGGAGGCTGAAATTTATCTTCTCCTTATTCCGAGCGATACATCGTCTCACACACTCGAGTGCAGATAATTCCAACAAATCCTGATCATCTCTTAACATGACTTCTGTTTTGACCGGTCCATTTGCGTCGCCGTCCATCTCGTAGACAGTGCCATTCGGAGACAATATGAAGCACACATAGTGTAAATCAACCTCCTCTTCAGGCATTGGGGGAGCTGTGTAGCCACGGAGGGCAGCTATCCGATAAACCTCCTCAAGATCTGTCGAGCTTTCAAGTAAAGCCTCTCGCTCGCTATTTGACGAAGCCACGAGTTTGCTGAGTAACGAATTAGGTACCATTCATGTGGTCAACGGAAAGCTCCTTTACCAGCATACTCGACAAACCTATGAAGTTGCTCGTCGCCGAGTTACAAGTTGCATGTATGATGGCATAGAGGCCACAGGCCATGTCAATAGTCTGTCGAATCCAAATGATTCCTCCTCTGTTCGAATCCTCTGTATGTTGACCCAACCCCCCATCAGACCGGCGATGTCTCTCGTATTCTTCGCATGTAGGTAGAACAAGGATTAGGGCGTAGACCGGACGTGATATGGTACTGAGTTCAATGGGATCATCAATTGACCAAACGTCAGTAAGAGCAAGGCAGCCTGACACTCCCAGTCCGTACATGAGGTCGTTCAGCACTAGAGGATCTGACTCAAGCGGTATAAAGCGCTTCGGGTACAGCTTCGTAGTATTGGTGATGTCCATAGCTTATCTTCGTGCTTGTTACGAGGAGTTAGATGAAAATGGTGTCATCCGAAACCGCTTAGGGTTACGTGAAGACCTATTGTACTCTGGCCCTTTCCACAAGATGCAAGCGTCCAATCTCCAATCGTCTCGATGGATTGACTTAAAAAAAGTCAGTTCTATACGTCCTCGTCTGTCAGCTTTTGCTTACTTTCCAATCTCATCAATTCTATAGAGAAAGTCTCCATCCGATACGCCAAACCCCAATAAAGCAGAGTACATGGCCATTGCACACTCTTGTCCAGAACGTCTCCAACAATAGTGAGCTGCATACTTTCCACTGATCAGTAGAACGTTCATACTTGTTGATAGTAGCCTACATAGAGAAGACCGAGCCCATAGGGATCATGGTCCCACAGGCTGCCTCCGCCCTGACTGATGATGGTGTATACACCGGAAATATTTCCGCGAATAACGTGCATAAAAATCGGTGAACCGTACGGTCTCTGGCAGAGCGGAACTGAAAGTCTGTTGAAGTTGTCTTCCCTTGCTAGGCCGGCAGTAATGTATGTATTTGCTTGACCGGAGATCGTGTAAAGTCCCTCATTCGATCTTAGATCACCAGTCTGAATCACCGTCGTGTGACCAGAATAAGCAGGTGCCAGAGCAGGATGGCCAACACCTGATCGACAGGGCTGGTCGTAATCCTGGCATTGGTTGTCAGGCAGTAGAGGTGTTTGTCCCTTAAAGGGTCTGGGGTCAAGTACTGCTGGATCAACTTTCGAGTTTCTTTGCCGTAGCTGTAGCTCAGTGCGTTGGGATATTGAGAGAGTTTCAACGAGCGGTGACCTTTTGTGTCTTTGTATCATGTGAGTCTTCCAATTTTTCAATGTCTTGAAGTCCTTATGACAAATTTTGCAGGATCTTGCGCCGAAAGCTGCAGCAACAGCTACAGCAAGCTTCTCATGCAAGGCGTCGCTTCTCTGTCGGTAGTGCTTGTACAGGTTTTTAGCTAGTGAGTATTGATGACCGCAGCTCATAATTGGGCAGAGAAATTTGCCGGGTTGAGCGTAACCTATTTGGCTCAGCTAATGCTAACAAGTTGGGATATAGATTGGCTACATACGGAGGGAAGCCGGACTTGCCACATTCTTGGCAGATTGTGTATGTCGCGAACTTCTCTGATCGTCCTGGCTCGAAAAGTGAGAAGGCATTTTAACGTACTCCAATGCTCGGTTATTATGGGAATACACGACTTGCGGAGGCTCTAGCTGTTGGGATCGGAGGAATCCAGCGCTCATCTAAAACAGCCGAGGCTTAAGCTAGCCTAGGAGTAGAACGCAGCGGTGTACAGCCTCACCAGCAGTACCTCACTGGAACAGTACATCACCATCACGGCACAGGACTCAGTTCATTTCAAGAATTACCAAAAGTGCCCTCACCGTTCATACAGCTATACACGGTCAGTTCTGTGGTAGATTGGAAATTCCCCACACTCTTTCATAGTATGGAGCGGGACCAACGATCAAGACCATGCGATTCCTCAACCGCTCCGAGTCCCTCCCCAACCCATTCTACGAACAGCTCTTTTCAATGTATGGGAAGCAGATAACACCCAGCCTACAAGTGTAAGGGTTTGTCCCATGGTATATTGGCTGCTCTGATTGCTGCAAAAACATGAAACAGGTGCTGGAGTGTTCATGTCAGTCTACACGCTCCTAGGATGATTGGAAGACTCACTGTCTTTATTTGAGCGCTGTGTTGCACCTAGGAAGGTACCCAGTTCGTCTCTGGATCCTTCAGCACTGTTAAACCTGGAGTCCAGAATGCTTGTCGCCGGTTCTATTAGTTCGATCATGAGGGACCCGATGCGTTTTATGTCGGCTAGGAAAGCCTTTCGCTCGAGAATGGATTCTGCTATATTAGCTGCACGGTGCGGTCAGCCTCTCCGCTCGACCTCGAACGCCATGGAATTTACCGATCTTGATTTTGCATTTTGATTCAGGAGGACGGCTGCTCTACGTTTCTTCAGCAGCCTTGTTACCTTCATTTGACACCGAGTACGCCTTCACCAATCCGCCCAGCTCGACATGCACGACCCGGAGAATGCAGCCTTACGCTTGAGAGGACCTAATTCCGCCTGGTCAGGCTTCAAAAAGACGCAATGTTGAAGAGCGACATGAATACTGATGCCAAATGGACGGTGATACCAACATTACCTCTAAAGGTGTTCAGCGTACTATAACTTCTTGTGCATAAGTAGATACTCCTCATCGTTGATATTGGCACCTCAACCATTTTATTGACAGACGAAAGAACTTTTTATTCCTTGAAAGGCTAAATATCACCGGCTAGACCGAAACCTCATTATCAATCACCTCATAATCATCGTCGTTCTGATATTCATCGTCGCTGTCTTCTTCATCGTCATCCTCGTCATCTGTATAATCCTCGCTCCCAGACTCACTCTCATCGCTTTCCACAAAGGTATCCTCAATACGCTGAGAGCCGTCCGCGGCGCCGTCCTCACTATCATTTCCACTCTCGGTATCGGTATCCTCGTCCCCTTCTTTATTGTCTTCCTCAATGTGGGCCTGCACAATCGTTTGGAAGACATCTCGATAGATGTTGGGCTTTCCTCTCCCTCCTACATCTTGTACCACTTCGGACCAGTCAATTTGATCAAGAATTGATTCCCATGCTTTCATCAGTTCCGCTGGGGAAATGCTGTGACCGGTAGCCATAACCTTGCGTTTATTTGCCTCTCCTTCCTGCGGAGAATCCTCTTCTTCGCCGAACGAGACAGATCGTTTCAAATCCTTGCTCGGCATGGAGTAGGGAGTGCGCGGCAGGTCCGCCTCACGGTGTTTAGTCATTTGCTGGGGTGACTTGATTTTCGGAGGTTGCAGAGACATGCTAGGCTTATTCTTAGTGCCTGCAACGCTCGATTGGTTCGTTTCGTTCAAGGCTGGGGGCATATTTGGAACGTGGTGTAATGTTTCCTTTCAGTCGTTCTTTGTTCCTCTCTTAAGAGGTCCCCATCCACATCCATTTTTGGCTCTTTTCCATTCCTGGCTCCTCGCTGGCCCCAATTTTGGATGCCTTCAATTCTCGCTCCCTTCGCTAGCCAGATTGAGCTGATGGGGTAGACTATGGCTGGGGGGCCAAATTTAGGGTACACCATGGGAGCAGCTGGGGTATACCACGGCTGGTGGGGTGGGCCACATTTGGGGTACCTTGAGGTACCAGCTCGTGGGGTGGACTAAAGTATTTACGGTCATCCAAAGATCTTGCATCCAAAGACAGACCTGGAATTTATTTAGGCAATCTAAACCTAACGTATCTTGTCTGGTTGGTAATCCATTTTCAATAGACTTAATCCATCATCTAAATAGCCTCGCACAAGCCTTCGCAAATCATCTCGTATTTCCCGAGATCCAGACACTTCGATATCCATCAGTCAAGTCGATTGATCGGATCAGGAGCCTCACCCATAACAAGCATTTCACCGCCCTTCTTCCTCAGGCCCAAGGTTTTGCCAGGCTCAGGCTCTCCGTCGACAATTGTTTCCGTACCCCAGTTGTCTCCTCTCCTTTCCCTCGTTGTCGGGGGAGGCATCTCGTCTGACTTATCCGATTTATACTCTCCTAAGAATTCTGCTCTTAACACATCATCCAGATTCACAAACCCCTTATAAGCAGAGACTCGCCGGTGTTGGCCTTCGTTCAAGGAGCCATGCTCAATATGTCCGGAGGCATAGTAGATGGAGATCCGCAAAATCTGAAGAATTCAGTGAACATCGATCTCGCGATACAGATTGCGGTTACATACGTAGCTATCATCCATTGCATCTTCCTTCAGGGCTTGATTTAGAAACTCTTGCGCCGGTGTCCCATCCTCTATCATTGTGAGCTGCTAAGTCGCCACTAACGAGCTGCGCACTCACCGATATTTTCTAATTGCCAGACCAGGCGGATCCGTTTTGTGCGGGTTGTGAAGTCGTTGTAGCCTCGGATGAGTTGTCGTAGTTACGGCAACTGGGCCACTATTCCAAATCCCGAAGCGACCATGAGAACTCTTTCAAAGTCACCCAGAGGGGCGCTGGTCCCGTGGGGACCCGTGAACAATGCGAGACGGGAATCAGATCCGCTTCCGTACCTGGCAAGCCGCTGAAGCTTGGAGGTAAGTCCTTTTTGAGGGTCGACCAATAATTCCAGAGTCGTCCACTCGCCTTCCTCACAAGACGCTATAACGAACGGATGACTTTGTAGGAAGGACGAAAAGCTGACCGTTGGTATCCACAAGTTGATGTACTGGCCTGCTTCGACTTTCAACTTGCCGTGGACCGTGAGGCTTATCTTATATCAGCTGCCAACTCTGGTGATCACTGCTCGTGGGAGGTCTCCCCGAAGCACGTTATTCCAATATAAAGTGGCAAAGATCTGCACTACGGATGTGAAGCCGAAGATCCCAGCGGAGACGTAGAGACAGACTTTGAATGATGAACGATTTAGGACCCAGACGGCGCCAGAGCACGTACCCACTCAGGAACGCCAGCGCTTGGTGGGTGCGTAGGAAGAACTCGTACGAAAGCTTGCGGATGAAGCGTAATGAGTGTATTATCAGGACGCCGAGAGAACACATACCCTGTCAGCGTGTAAATGACGTGTCTGCCGGAATGACCGTATTACTTACGATGATCAAATATAGGTTCTGAAAAACGCGTAAAGAAAACGTAGGGTCCTTGTGGATAGCAGCGAATAGGTGTAACGCGACGAGTGCAAAAGACATAACTCCTGCCGAGCCATGGATCCGCCGGTAGCTGGATAGTGATAGACCGAGTAGATTGGCTAAGAAGCTTAAGTGAAGACCAAAAAAAAGCGGCGCCATATTGATGATCGAAAGGGTTCCCGCCCTATCTCCTGCTTCGTTGAACGAAGCCACGCGGAACGTGACGCAGAAGACGTTGAGTGATATGTATAAGAGCTGAAGGAATACGTCGGCAGGACTCCACGAGCCCAGAAGACGATGACGTCGAACGATAAATGGGTAGGTAAGATACTTGGATATAATAATAGCGACCGATTGCAAAATTCGCTGGATGAACGGAAAGCCTTTCAAAATCATTAAAGTGAGGAAGACACCACCTACGACGATGGCATAGATTTGAGCGATCTCCATGATCAACTGGTGATGTGCGATGAGGAGACAGGGAAAGCTGGTAATGTGACGAAGCGATGAAATTACGAACATTGAATATATAGCGAAGCCCAGGAAAGACCCAGTGCCGACAGACCTAGGGTCCAGAATCGGCTGGAAGGAGGAGGCATCGGATATGGATGCATAGCTGGCATCCTGCTTCAGTTCTGGCACCCTGCTCCAATTTTAGTACGGCGCGTTAATTATCTGGCAATCCATTGCACTAGGAGCAGCTAAGGCAGTATTAGGAATTAGATTCTTGATTAGTACAATGACCAGTTAATGCCTGCGCCATAATATGAAGTGGCACCAAGGATAAAAAGTATTTGGCCTAATTCTATATGGGATCATGCCCTGTCATCTATTACACCACCGTATAAAAACTGCGCGAAGAAACTTGGGTGATGGATATCAACAAGAGGAGGTCATCGCTCTTCCAACCATTGAGAAATACATACTTTAGAAGTTAGGGTAGTCGTCATCTAGGAGAGAATTAAACTAACCTGCAAAAGCTTCTCTGCGGAAGCAGACTCAATCTTCGACAAGAAACCTTTAGCCGTTGAGGACCAACGACGTGATTCGTTCGCACCGATGGCCTTGTCGCTCTTCCTACGCTTTTCTAACAGTTGTATCATAATGTCTTCTACCGCCTGTACGTCCGGATGGTTTAGACGGTCTCCTGATATAGTCGTACAGCACTCCTGCATGCCAATTTTGACGTGACCGTCATCGTTCAACAGGATATTCGAACAGGTGATATTGCCATGAATTATGTTCTTGGACTCGAGGAATTTGATACCACTCAACACCTGTACCCGTCAATTCCGGCATCGAAGGTCAGACGGGCTGGCGGCTTACCTGCCCGACTATTGCCGCCACGTGAGTCTCTTGAGGGTAAATAGGTGCCGCGACGACTTGGACCAGGGAAATTGACATATGTTCAAGAACGATATAGGGGTCGGCTCCGAATTCGTAAGCCTCAGTGCATTTGACGAAATACTCTCCCTGGATCTGGAGGAGCCTAGAGAGATTTTCACTCCTGCTTGGGCCTGAGAGCTTTCTGACCGCGACCACTTGTGAAGCTGGTCGACCTCCTGTAGCAGCCATTGTAGAAGCGGGGCGTTTTTTCTTCGCTACCGTGACCGAGCCACCGACCCTGAGATTATAGCCTTCGTCGTACGTGCGCCAAGGAGATTCCTCTTTCACCCTTAAAGGCGTATCTTGCCAAGCTGCAGATCTTGCTAAAGCTGGAAGGTTCTGGTGCCTAGGCTCGGATGCGGATATAACCTTGGCGCCATCAATTTCGTTGTTTCTTCTCTTTGTATTGAACTTGCTAGCGCCATCCCTCCTAGTTGGTACTTCGGCAAGAGCACATTGACGGGAAGGATGCAGGTCGTCTGGAGGGGAGGGTTCCGGCCTTCGGGTCTCTTGCTCAACGACGGGCCTCGTAGAATCTACAAGTTTTCGGTTCGCAGAGCCAGCGGTATCATCCTGCGGAATTTGAGTGTCTCTAGATACCAAGAGATCGCTACTGGCGGGCGGCACATCGGCCGAAGGGAGTAGGTTGGCTCCACCAGGGTTTAGGTTAATTTGCGTGTACCGCTTGTGGGAAACCATTCTGGATGTCGCGGGACTGAGTAAGGTCAATGACCACCAAATGACGATGATTGAAAAGGCGATAGAGCAAGGGGACGGAAAGTACGGGGGAGAAGTTGCGTGTGAAATGTAGTGGAGGATCGGAGAAAACTATACCAGTTCCATTGAAACCGCAGCAGGGTGTCACCTTGGTGGTCAAGGTGGCATCCGTTTCTGGCGTCCTAGGTCGCCAATTGCGGCGGTGTGCCCATTTCTCACGAGATATTAGCCACCGATCCTCTTCAACCCTGGTGGCAAAGTCTCATTGATAATTCCTCGATGCTGATACTCCTGTGAGCGATGCTGGCCATCCAACGATGCTCTCGTGATGCGCGTACTCAAGTGCAAGACCAAGAAGAAAGCCTTCAACGAGAGAAGGGAATCAAGTACCAAGGTTCGGCACGAGTCAGACTCGAGCATATCGGATTCTCAGACGAACCCGGAGTGCTTGGCAAATCCATCGTCAAGAATTTGGTGTCGATTTTTGAAGGGGAAGGTTGCTTTCAACAAGATAGCCGACATCACGTGCCCGCCGTGATCGACCAGGAACAGTTGGAGCTCGCCCTCGGCATTTCTGGCAACTCTTCCGATCTTTTGCTCGGCAATGCTGAGCTGCGATTTCCTTCCGATTTTCGGCTTAAATGTCTCCACGGTCGTCATCGGGTTCAGGCGGGGAGGGAGATGATCCCTCCTCAGTCTTGGTGGACCGTGGATCTGTACCTAGCCGGTATAGCGGGCTAATCCTTGACTGAGCTGAGCATCCCTTACTGACGCCCCCAGATTTGAACGACGACCTGAGAACCTTGCTGACCGAGCAATTAACCCACGAGAAGATACCTCCTGATGGTGAAATATACCGCAAGATCCGTCAACACTGCCTTAAGCCACTAGCAGCGGCTCGGTGGTGGGCTTGTCTGACAGAGAACAAGCAATACGAGATGAAAAGACGGCTGCGAAGCGACGACTTTACAGCGGTCTTCGATGCACTGTTGGATATTCCAGGTCTGTGGCGGGACGGGATGCGGCTGGGCGTGACGAAAGACGTGATGGGTTTGAAGTGCGACGAGGTAGGGCACCGCTCTTCTACTTTTGGAGCTCACTGGACTGTCAAGCTACAGGAGATCGTTCACTACCTCGACCAAGTGAGGACATCCTGGCGGGCTTATTTCGACACGACAAGCGCGATATGCAGAAGGTGGATTATGGCACGGTGAAGGCGTTAGAACTTAAAGCACCGGGCACATCCACATCCGATACCATGACTCTGTTTCATCAACTGAAAAAGGGGGAAATTTTCGGGGCATTCAACATGGACCGTCGCATGGAGATCTGGGCGAAGCTACACGCATGGGAGGGTCTTATCCACACCCTTTGGACTTTCTTCGAAAACTTCAAGTACATCGAAGTATGCGCTAATTGTGTGAAGAATTTGATAACGGTGCCTTTTAGAGGAACGTTATATACGGCGATGGCACGGAGCTTTTCCGAAACGACTCAGACAAGAGGAAAATACATTATCCAGGAGGCGGAGGCAGTCTTCGCATTCAGATCTAGCAACACGAAAGACCGCGTAGCTCTACACTACCGAGAATTGTTCCTCTACGTCATGCGACACCTCCGTGAGTTGTCGCCAGGGTCGACGAAGGTAGAGCCCAAACCGGCACAAAGAAAGATCCGGATAACGAAGGACCCCGACAAATCCACACTATGTGGACTTGCCGACTTGGCGGAGCGGCTCGGATTCAAGTCGATCAAGATCAGCGATCTAAAGGCGAAATATTCCAGTCATGCAGACGTACGGTCACAGTCTAGGCCATCAAAGCCTACTTTCGTCGTGGACGGACCTGGAGAGTGCCGGGAGAGAAGATGTGCATGTCCTTACGATCTGGCCTATGAGCAGAGCAGGGACTTTCTTTTTCTTGATAATATGCACAGCACGGACAGAAGCCAAGGGAGCAGCGTCCAACCCGTTTTCGTAAGGAAGTCGGTTTTATCTGGCTTACTTCGGCAGGGTATCCGGTAATCATGATCGCGAAGGACACGCACCCCAAGACCAACCAAATGCGGAGGAAACGCGAGAGGATCGAGACCATATGCAAGCGGAGAACAATAGGGAGCAAGATGGCAAAAACCCAGAGGATATAAGCGAAGGGCAGAATTATGTGGCCCAGCTTGGAGACAGTCCACCCCAACAAGACCTTCATGAGACTCAATCGATGAACGACGTCGAGGAGCCGGCAACGTATGACGGTGCCGGGGAATGGGGCTCTCTCGCGCCTTCTACAATCTCATCAAGTTTTTACTCAGACGAAGTCTTGCTCGAAGAACGGCCGCTCGAAGAACGGCCACTCGAAGAAGGTCCATCCAAAGTAGAAACTCCGCTACAGGCAATAGCTTCAGCGCAAGCTACAAAAGAGGATGAACTCCCTCTATTCGATATAGCTCTTTGGTCGTTGCATCCCTCAGAGTGCTTTGAAGCTGCTATGGCTTATGGCTCACATGTTATCCTTGTATTTCCAGCAGGAAGAATTCATATTGACCAACATATCGCGGCATCTGCTTTCCAATTGGGCGATAACGCCAAACCGTTAGAGGGTGACACGAGAAAGAGAGTTGTAAATGATAACATCTCCGAGGAAGGTCACGTACGAAAGAAACAAATCGTGTAAATCTCAAATAGTCTCATACAGCGTTAACGCAAGAAATGACTCTATAGCATGTCCAAAGTAGGGTGTCATAACAAGTTGGCTCTTGGTACCTGACTTTAACCGAGCGTCTGAGGTGAGACGAGCGTGACGAGCGAGCGCTTACGCTCTGGCAACGTCTCGCCCAAAGATTTGAACCATCTATCCGGGAAGTTACCCTTACCCCTCACTCCTTAGTTCCAAGGTCGAAGCTCAATCAACATTCTCAATACTGCATCGATCGCATCACTTCCTCTACCTCTGTGACTCGTTCGTCAAAGTTTGCAAATCGGCGGGCTTGAAGTCTCTGCTAATCCCTTAAGGCGATTCTCTTCGGCAGCAAGCTTTCCCAATAACATTCCTTGCACCTCCAGCATGCATGCTTTCATGTCTAGTGCTTTGGAGAATTCTGGGTTCAAGGCAGATAGTTCGTCGAGCCGTTCGCGCCGCTTCGCCCAATTTTGGCAGCGGAGCTCCTTTCCTTGTCGAACTTCCTCATCTGAAGTGGCCAGCCATTTTCTTCGGGGATGGTCCGTCTTTCCGGGCTTTGTCGTGGGTCCCAGTCCTCTACTTGCGTTGAGCCCAAGGTTCGGACGCAATGGGTAACCTGGGCATGATGAATTTGGCTGCCAAACGCTGGTGGATTCTGCCATGTCGAACTTGTAGAAGCAATGATGGCGTCTCACCAAGAATAAAATTGCTCGGCATCCGCTTCTAGAACATTCACTTCTGGAGCATCCATTCCTTATCCCTGTTTCAATTCTAGGACCGTGGGCCTGGTTCCAAATGAAGAGGCTTTGGCATTGTATAGCCGACCAAGGGCGGCTAACGTACGCCGAATTCGTTTCCTAAGTACACTGTAGCTTTAACGATAACGAATTTTTAATGTCATCCGTCTCGAAAGCGCTTTATAGCTTAATTCGTAGAGGATGGTGTATCGTGGGATATCCGGATTCTTACCCCGCACCGCGAGCTCATCTAAAGTAAACTACTATGGTATCCAGGGAATTAAATGTTCGGAAGAGGTCGGCCCGGGGTAGACGCTATAACGGCGTATTTTATACCTGACATCGCTTCTCCTCCCTAATAGTATTGCCAGCTATATAGCTATAGAGGTACCTACTACCTTAAAACGCAAGCAATTAACTAGGGATCAACGGCTACAGGTACATACACTTACAAGTATCCATTAGACTCCTCACCGTATCGTAAAACACCTGAATATTACGCCCCGACAGGCTAAGTACGCCTGCTCAGTCCCTCTCACCCCCTAACAACACCGGTGTGGTCGAAAATCAATACTTAATACGCCCTCCCGCCGCGCCCTAGTCCGTTATATACGGACGTCGAAAGAGACTAGACGTATGCCGTACCATGAGCTGGCCGTACGCATGGGTTAGAACGTGTCAGATTCAGTCATCCGAAGCGTTCTCCGGAAAGAGGGCCTTTTTTGTCGTATCGCGTGGAGAAAACCGCCTATTTCTGAGGTAGATCGGGTGGCACGTCTCTAGTAGGCTTGGGAACACGCTGATTGGACAAGAGAACAGTGGAGTTTAATACTCTAGATGGATGGAACGTGGGTAATGGCTGGTAAACATACACGTACGTGGGTTACTAGGGTCGCTGGTGAGGAATACGACCCGACGTGTATTATTAAGAGGTGTCTACGGAAACTAGCGTGGATGTTTTGGGGTTCTTTTGCAGGTAATACCAAAGGACCATGTCTCTTTTAGGAGAAAGACTGGGGAACAATTAATAAAGAGATATAAATCCAAGCGAATCATCCCCCTGATTCACGGCTGGCTACGGATGCATCCCCATTTATCTTTGATGCAGGACGGAGCACCTGGACATACAGCTGCCGATACCCTGAGGGAGCTCTCCGAGCGCGGTATGCATGTTATTAAATGGCCTGCGTACAGTCCTGATCTAAACCCCATTAAGACGGTATGGAATAAGATAAAGGATTGGATACAGGCTAATTGCCCTGAAAAACTAAGCCTTGACGGCCTCCGCGGCGCTATTACTGCAGCATGGGAATAGATATCAGGCGAATTCCTTAGCAATTTGGTGGATTCTATGCAGGCACGCTGTGAAGCAGTTATTCGAGCTAATGGTATGCATACAGAGCACTAGTCGTATCAAACATGTAAATAAATTAGTGTCTCTAGGCACGCTAACATTTAATTCCCTGGATACCATAGTACTGTAGTATCCAACGGGTTGGTTATTAGCGTCTTGGCACTTTTCTCGTCACGCGGGTCGCAGAAAAGCTGGAAAATTCAAGCCAAGAATTTTGGTGGGGTACTCGGGTAGCGCCAACTTTGGATTTTCCGGCTTTTTTGCGACCCGCATGTCTGGATACCTGCGGGAAACTAGTGGCACGGGCCGAACCCAATCTAGTAAATCTTGGCACGAGGGCACCTCGGCAGGTACTTCAAGCACGCGAGGCTCTCCATGCCCCGGAGACCGCTGGTTTCTGGGATCAGGCCTCCATGATTAGGTTGGACCGACTTCACGATGGGCTGGGCTGTTTTGCCACTACTCGACGAAATTATGCCATCCAACGTCCGTCCCTGTGTCGCGGAAAACCCACCGTGCCAGAAAAATGAGAGGTACTTCGACTTGGAGTGGCTCAGATTCTATGCACACTGCGTCGTTTACCATATTTCTATGTAAGCCGTGTATTGTGACCATTTCTGCATATTCAAGACCCTCTCATCTAGAAAATTACATTCGCGTTGTCGCTTTGAGCTTAATCTACAGAGAGCCTCCTTTCATGGCGTAACAGACTTCCTTTCCCGTAGCACCACCGCAATGCTCTTATCACTCTATACTTATAAAACGCTTTTATCTAAGCCTCAGAACCTCGCTACGATTATGGGGAGTTATTGCCAACCTTGTATCTGCTGTGGCGCGCAAGTTCATGTAGGGTCGCCACGCCCATCAGTACTTCTAACCGAAGCGATCGCCCGTCTCGGCTAGCGCGAGACGACCTTGCACGTCTCATATAACCATTACGTGTAATTTACGTGTCAGTCAAGCGAGCCAAGCCTATGGCTGTTAGATCTGTGGCTGTGTACTACACTTATGCTCTTAGCATTGACAATCATGTACTAACTTCGCCTAGTTGACTAACGCGTCCCAGCATCCAAATCGCAGCATGTGAGCTGCTCAGTCCTCCCTGAATAAATACGTTGGGAAAGGCTTCCGACGTTGCAACCCTCAGGCAATAAAGCGAACAAGCAAGAAGCATTGGCAGGTTACCGAGATGTAAGCACTTGCCAGGGGACTTGGTCGAGAACTATCGATGTGGCGAGCCGAACTCTGAGCACGACGGGGACATGACGAGAACAAAGGCTATGGTAATCTTTAAACAGTTGCAACAACGTAAGATCTTCAAATGCGTACGTAATAAGGACAAGGCACGAGAGGAGCAACAATACATGAATCGCCCGGCCTGTACTATAAATCACGCATGCAAAGCATCCGATCAAACAACTAAGCCACGCTAGATTAAAGAACATCGTTTGTCGCCGGAGAAAGCCAATGAGGGTGTAGCATTGGTAATGTCTCCTAGAGGAGAAATATACGATGACCTGGATCCAAAGGGAAAAGCTAGTGAAAGGGACTCCGAATTTTATAAGAGATTACGGGAGGTGTGCTTTCAGTATTGGGGCAGGTGGAAGAGATGGATTTCTTTCTACGATATTACTTATGTACGGGAGAATCAAATGACCAATCAAAGCTAGTCCAACCGAATGCTAATCTGACTTATGGAACGATCTCTCTGAAGTGTATGGAGGAGCGCTTCCGTCTGCTTGGGGAGCCATAGTGAAATTTGCCTTCCCATTTCCCCGAGTAGGCACATTCGTAGGAGCGACATCGAGTGGCGATGTTGAAGACAGCTTATCAGAAAGCATGTCGTAATCGTCAAAGAGGTGGGGGAACTTGCGTCGCAGCCACATGCTCAATGAACTTCTGAAAGGTACGGGAGGCACATGTTTCTTGGGTCTGCTTTGCTATTATCTTCAATTGAAAGTTCTAACGCTATTGCTATAATGAGTGGGACTTGCCAAAACATATATGGAAGCTTCCGGTTCCCATGTACTAATCATGGGTGCCGCCAATTCTGGATGCAGCCATTTCTGGATACCACCAGTTGTCAATGCTGCCATTTCTGGATGCCTCAATTGCGGATGCCACCAGTTATGGATGCCGCCACCTGGTTCGCCTTCTAATAATGCAGCCAGTTCCGAAGTGCTTGACAATAGTCCTTGATTATCCCATATCGAACCACCAGAAAGCGCAACAGTATAGGCAGGTATAGCGATAGTGAAAAGCGAACGCCTTCGAGAAAAGCTTTGCAAGCGGAGGACAATTTATTCAAGAAAGCGAACGAGTTGGCGCGGATGACCAACTCGAAATTATACATAGTTATTCAACATGACGACAAATATCATACATACAAATCAACGGAAGAATCGAATTGGCCTCCTCCCGAAGGAGAAATTGTGAGTCCGCATGCCTACTGCGGTCAGACCATCAAAGAAGATGACAGGGGATACACGACCACAAATGTCACAGACGTCCTGCAGACTCTCACGGTCCTAAACCTCGGGAAAATCAGAGGATGCGAAAAGTAAATCAGCCTGATAAAGGCCAAGTCGGCTTCAGGTTTCTCAAAGAGGCGGAACATAATGGAGATCGCGCCCTTGCTAGGCTCGCAACGGAGAGGTTGAAAGAAGTCTAGGGGTGAATAGTGAATATCGAACTCGTACTGGTTCCGTGTAAAGGTTCCCGATAAAATCACAAGGTTTCCCCTGACGTGCTTATACTACTGCCAGCAAGACACCAATTGTCATTATTGTAAGACATGAGAGTGCCTTTTCAAACCAGGCTCCAAGCCTTGTCGCCAAGCAACGTCTCCCTTTCGACTACGTCTTCGGAGAACCATGGCGTTTGGAAAGTGCGGTAAGTGTGATTGGAACCTACCTAGAAATTTGTTGCCACAGTTGCCTTGATGATGTCTTCGACCGCAAAATGTTTGATCTCTCTGACCTCATGTTGAGAGGCCGTGTTGCTTCTTCCATGACGTCCACTGAGCATTGTACTATCGTGGTAAGGCGCTCTAGAGATGAGGTGCTGTAGTTATAATGTGCTGTTCCAGCGGTGTAGTGCTAAGGCGCTCGGGTGGTGGTGTGCTGTTCCGGAAGATTCTGTCGAAGTGGGGGGTAGTGTATCACGTGAGACGACGACATGACCGCCACGTTTATTGCCAGTTCTTATAGCCGTGTAAGACACAGCAGTCCACGTTACAGCGCTTTACCACAAGACCGCCTCACGAGCCGCACCTCGCCTCATTGGTAGCACCTCACGGGAACTACACCGCCTTACTAGCAGCACCTCTCCGAAACAGCACCTCACCATCACATCCTTACATAGACCGCCTCCACCAGCAGTACCTTACCGGAGCAGCACCTCACCACCACTGCACCTCACCACCGAAGCGCATTACCGGTACTCCAGCAGTACCTCTGTAACCACGCCCGGAGAAATGGACATCCGCAGCGTATTGGTGAAGACACTTAATAACGAACATTTTTCCTTGCAAGACGATTCTGAAAGGGCTACGACTACTCTTGAAGAAGATGGCTGCGTACTACTCAAGGGCTCAACTACACTGGATGTCTGCCAAGAAGCCATGAATCAATGCTATGAACAGAGAGGTGATGAAAGGTGTCGAAGCGAGCATGGAGCTTTAGGAGTGGACCCAATCATGGAAGGTATTACTAGGGAGGTGACGTTGAACAGAGTATTGCGCCCTATCTTTCTCTTATACACAAAGCTGATGTACAACTCTTAGGCTGTTGCGCACCTACTCTTTTCCAAATATAACTCATTCCTGGTCTCCCCGCAGATGGCGATGGTTCACTGGGCTCAGATTAGTCCTTTTGAGGGAATGAAAAGAATAGACGGAGCTCCTTCCTACGTCTCGGGAGAAGGATTTACACTTGTGAACTGCACACATTTTGGAGGCGACTCGAGCGTTGTCTGGGGTCTCAGTGTGGTCCTGGGCTCTCATAAAAATACGTCTGCTGGTGACACAATAGAGATTGAGGCTTGTGGAGGCGATATGTAGGTCTGGCGACGTCACTTAGGATGAATTGTGTCTAACAAGTCGCAGACTTATATTCAATGGTGCCCTCTTACGAGCTCTTCCCCGACTTATACACTCTACGCCGGAGCGATCTTTTACGGTACAGGTCCTCTACTGGCGTGGTGACCGACCTCCAATCGCTGGGGTGAAGGAAGGTTTTAGAAAGCGCATTGTTGAACTGGGGGGAGATGACTGCCGAGAACGCACCGATAACGGATTCACAAACGTGGAATGGGCGAAGAAAGACAATTAAGATTTTGGGAGTACGGAGCTGGTCATGAAATGCTTTGATATCTGTAAACATCTATACCACCATCTCGTGATACCAAAGGAGTTTCTATCTGATCGGTCCTTCCATAGAAGTACATTTGCCAATTGTAACTTAAAACATCAAGGTCCATACTGATGATATTATCCATGCTGTCATTGACAAACGCGGGCTCTGTCTTGAACATGAAGCATGCCGTTGGATAGGAGGTCCAGCGACGCCTGTAAGAACGCTCATTCATGCGGTCAGACAAAACTGGTTTCGATGCCCGCTAGACTTCCATTGAAACCCACAGGATTCGAGTCTGCTGGCCAAGTATAAGCCTGGTTCCTGGTGTTGTCCCAGCAAGAATGATCCTCCGGCCCAGCTCCGGCTTCCCAGGTACAAAACACCGCTTTTGGACAAAAGCTACCTTGCGTATTTCCAGGTATGGTTTGGCCCACCAGGGACGATGAGTAGGCCGTTGAGTGAGTATCAAG